>WNGE01000707.1_pt1 | contig 104941 bp, 91 predicted proteins | sample 5400651 | NCBI WGS metagenome assembly WNGE01 (sample SAMN13153370, study PRJNA577476) | soil metagenome | isolation source: 60 cm soil or saprolite under grassland replicate 2 | place: USA:California | collected 2016-06-15 | reverse complement strand
CCGAGCTTGGCGGCGACTTCTTCGTCCAGCGCGACACCGACCGCGCCCGCCAACGGGCAGTCACCCAACTCCAAGCCCTCGGCTACCACGTCACCCTCAAGCAGGCCGCCGCGTAACACCCTGGGATTCACCTTTCAGCAGGCCGCCGCGTAACACCCTGGGATTCACCTTTCCGCAGGCCGCCGCGTAACACCCTGGGATTCACCTTTCAACACCCTGGGATTCACCTTTCAGGACGCAGCACCGGCCGATCATAGCCTCGGGCCAAGCCAGACCGGCCACCCGCCTGCGCACCTTTCGTAAACCGCACGCGGTTAGATCTGGTGTACCGCTGGCGTTGCGGCTTGCCTCTCGTCCAAGTGGCCTCGCCAGGCAAGATGCCGCCAGGCTAGATGTCGTCAGCCTCGGGCTCCTCGTCCAGCGTCTCGACGAGATCAGGGCGGTCGATGCTCATCCATGCCTGCCGAGCAGCCGCCAGGCGTTGTTCGCGCGCTGGTCCGGGTGCGGCGAGCCGTGCCAGGCGCGTCTGAGCCGCGCCGATCGAGTACGGCTCCTTGATGCGCTCATACAACGCCAGCGCCTCCTCGTAGCAGATGCGGGCGGCGTCGTGGTCGGAGCGGGCCAGGGCAAGGTCGCCGAGGCCCTTGATGCAGCTGGCCTCGCCCAGCACGTCCCCGACGCGCTGGTAGAGGGGCAGGGCGTGCTCGTAGCGGGTGCGGGCGGCGTCGTGGTCGGAACGGCGCAGGGCAAGGTCGCCGAGCATGCCGATGCAGTTGGCCTCGCCGCGCACGTCCCCGACGCGTCGGTAGAGCGGCAGGGCCTCCTCGAAGCGGGCGCGGGCCGTGTCGTGGTCGGAGCGGGCCAGGGCAAGCTCGCCGAGGCCGCTGATGCAGTTGGCCTCGCCCAGCACGCTCCCGACGCGCCGGTAGAGGGGCAGGGCCTCCTCGAGGCGGGCGCGGGCGCTGTCGTGGTCGGCGCGTTCCAGGGCAAGCTCGCCGAGCCTCCTGACGCAGTTGGCCTCGCCGAGCACGTCGCCGACGCGTCGGTAGAGTGGCAGGGCCTGCTCGTAGCGGGCGCGGGCGGCGTCGTGGTCGGAGCGCTCAAGGGCAACGTCGCCGAGCCCTTTGACGCAGTAAGCCTCGCCGAGCACGTCCCCGGCGCGTTGGTAGAGTGGCAGGGCCTGCTCGTAGCGGGCGCGGGCGGCGTCGTGGTCGGAGCGGCGCAGGGCAAGGTCGCCGAGCCTATTGATGCAATAAGCCTCGCCGCGCACGTCGCCGACGCGCTGGAAGAGCGGCAGGGCCTGCTCGTAGCGGGCGCGGGCGGCGTCGTGGTCGGAGCGGTCCAGGGCAAGGTCGCCGAGTACCTCGTGGAGTCTGGCCTGCTGGCGGTGGTCTCCGGCGGCCTCCACGGCGGCACCGGCAGCGTCGAGCGGCCCCGGCAGGGTGGCGCCGGTCAAGCGCAGGTACCCGACCAGCCCGACCACGGCGTCGACGACCCGGTCGAGCCGGCGCTGGGCGATCGCCTGGTCGAGCATGCGGGCCAGGTTGCCGGTCTCGGCCAGCATCCGTTGCGCGGCCTCGGCGCCGCCTTCTGCACCAACCTGCCGGCCTACCGTGTGGGCGAGGGCGCAGTAGTGGCCGACGGCGCGGTCCAGGTCGACCGGCTCGGGTGGGTGGGCGGCGGCGACGTGGTCGCGGACCGGGGCCAGCACGCGCAGCCGGTCGGCCTCGTCGAACGCCAGGCCGACCTGGCGCAGCACGCCGGCTGCGCCCAGCCCGGCCTGGGGCAGCAGCGTGGCCAGGTCGTGGTGGGCGATGCCGTCGGGGAGCTGGCCGAGCAGGGCCAGCAGCCGACGACCCGGCGGGGTCATCCTGGGGTCGTGCAGCGACAGCTCGACCGACACGGGCACGCTGAGTTCCCGCCGTCCCCCGCCCAGGCGCTGGAGCAGCCCGACCCGCTCGCGTGCCCACCGCTGCCTGAGCTCGGCCAGGCCCGGTTGGCCTTGGGCGGCATGGCCGAGCAGCTCCACGGCGAGCGGCACGCCGTCGATCGCGGCGAGCAGCCCGTCCAGGTCCGGGTCGGCGGCGAACCGCGCCCCGGCGACGGGCAGGAACATCCGCCGGGCATCGGGCAGCACCAGTGGCGGGACCGCCACCGCCTCGGCCCAGCCCAGCCCTCCCGGCCGTGCGCTGCCGCGCATGGTCACCACCAACGCCACCCCCGGCACCGCCGCCAAGCGGCCAAGGAGCTCCTCCACCGCGAGGGGGTCGACGGTCCACGGCGTCTCCAAGTTGTCCAACGCCAGGGCGCCCGGCCCGCCGTCCAGCGCGGCGCACACCCGCGGCAGCAGCGGCTCCGGCCCCTGGCTGGCCACCCCGACCTCGGCGGCCACCGCCGCCAGCAGCGTCGCGGCGTCGCTGGCGCCGTCGCAGCGGACGAACCAGCGCCGCGCCCCGAACCGTTCGGCCACGCTCGGCTGGTGGAGGGCGGTCAGGCAGATCGCGCTCTTGCCGATCCCCGGCGCGCCAAGGATCGGCACCGCCAGCGGCGGCAGCGCCAACAACCCCGCCAGCACCCCGCCCAGCAGCCCGTCACGGCCCACCAACCGCGGCGGCCCCGGCAGCCCGGCCGACCCCAGCCCCTCGGCGTCCTCGTCCTGGTCGGGTCGGGTGTCGCGCAGCGCCTGGAAGACCAGCAGCTCCAGCTGGTCGGGGCTGCTGACCCGCTGGACGGTCAGCCCGCTGTCCAGCAGCCGCCGCCGAAACCCCTGCTGGCGGTCCTCGTACTCGGCGTCGAACTGGCAGGCACGCGGCAGCGGCAGGGCAGCGGCCCCCTCGTCGAGCAGGAACACCAGCCGGGGCAGTTCGGCGCTGCCGGCCGCGTCGAACTCCAGCTCGGTGTAGGAGACCTCGGGCCGGTCGCGCACCGGCGAGCCGTAGCGGAACCCGATAATCCCGACGTACAGGTCGCACGATCCCACCTGCTGGGCGCAGTAGTCCGCCGGCTTGCCGTCCCTGGCGGTGAAGTACGCCATGTCGGCCACCGCGTCGCAAGCGCGGGCCACCCCTGCCTCGGCGGCGGCGACGAACGACCGCGGCCGCTCCGGGAACTTCCGCAGCTCCGACGTGTGACTGAGGAACACCCGACGTGGTGCCGCCATGCGCCGTACCGTACTACCAAAGGCCGCGTCCTTCCCTATCACGATGAACCCACCAAGCATCCCCGGCCGTCGCCGCGCGACCACCCGCTGAGCTGCCAACTCCTGGCCAGGCCAGGTGGAGGCGGCGGACATGGTGAGAACGCTCACCTTCCTTACATCCCGACAGCCCGGCTCGGCGACATTGCGTGACGTCACCGAGGTGACCTAGCTTCGGACCCATGGCGCACCCGCGGATGTACTCCGACGACGATCCGTACCTGGCCGACCTCCGCAAGCTCTGCCTCGCGCTGCCGGAATCCGCCGAGGTCGAGGCGTGGGGACGGCCGACCTTCCGCGCCGGCAAGAAGATGTTCGCGGTGTTCTCCGGCGACGACGACCACCCCTACGTGGTGATCTTCAAGCCCGACCTGGCCGAACGCCCCGCCCTGCTCGGGGACCCTCGCTTCTACGCCCCGGCCTACTTCGGCCCGTACGGCTGGCTGGCGCTCGACCTCACCGCCGCGCCGGTCGACTGGCAGGAGGTCACCGAGCTGCTGGAGACCTCCTACCGACAGGTCGCCCTGAACCGCATGCTCAGGGCCTTGGACCAGTAGGACGCTGAGTCAGTTGACCAGGACGGTCTGGACCTCCCGCACGGGGTAGGTGACGGTGGCCTCGCGCAGCACCGGCGGGCCGGGCACGTCCTGTGCCGGGCCACCGTTGACCTGGAAACGGCCGTGCCAGTGGACCGCCACCCGCACAGGGAAGCGGCCGAACCGCCGATACGCATGGGCGATCTCGCTACGCGCCGGCCACGGCCGCCCAGGCGCGTCGGTCACGAGCGGCGGGCTGCCGTCGCCGAACTGCCATTCGTAGCTGACCGCCGAGGCGTGAACCACGACGGTGTTGGGACCGGCGGCAGCCGATGCGGTGAGGTCTCCCGGATTGCTCACCCAGAAGTAGCTGTCCAGGTTGGCCAGCCCGGCCACTCCAGGCTTGATGGTCAACCTGGGGACAGGGACGGGCATCCGCCTCCAGACCTCCAGAGCAACCAGCAACGGAGGCGCAGCAGCGTTCGCGCGCTGAACGTCCGTCGGGCCCAGGCAGACCGTGCCTGTCGGGATCCAAGGACCGTTCCCGATTGCGGTGTACTCGCGGAACCGGACCTGGCCAGCCAGGGTGCAACTCTGAGTGGCATCGACGCACAGCGCGTCGCCCACAGTGCCAGGCGGTCCGTTGTTCGGGCAGGCGGGCACATATGCCCACACACGGGCTGGGCCGACGGAGTTGCGACGACTGGCTGGGGCAGTCTTCGGGAGAATCTGGGCGTTCTCATAGGCAGAATGGACGACATAGCTGCGGCCGTCTGACCCAGCACATTGCTCAGGACGCGACCTACACGATGAAGCAGTAGCTCCGTTCCACGCAGCATTGCCCTTCGTAGGGCCGATGACCAAACTCACAATGGCCAGAAAGCTCACGAGAAGGAGCCAGAGATCACCTTGGGGAACGGTCTTGGCTGTCCGCTTCATCGTGTCCCTTCTTCGAGCCCAATGAAGGCTTGACGCCATCGGACGCCATCCCAAACCAAGTTCACCTGGTCAGTCACTCGCTTTGCGCCCAGCTCAGACTCAACCACAGATCCTTTGGAGTCTACGAAGCGAGCTGGGAGCGCCTCATACACAAGCCGCAGGACGGCCGTTCGACCATTTGGCTCCCAGCTCACCACGGTGATCTGCTTGATTCTAATTGGATAACCCTGAAGATGCCGACTCTTGGTCTTCAGATCATCAAGAATCGCCCGATCGCTGCTCAGGCAGGTCTTTCCATTAGCCAGACGGCAATCCGTAGTGTAAATCGTTCGCAAGATGGATTCGTCCAAAGTGTTCAGCGCCTCTTGGCGCCTTCTGACAATGATCCGGAGCCCGGCTACCGCGCCTTCCTTCGTGAATGTGGGCGCGGTGGTGGTCTGGGGCGAGGCGGTGGTAGGAGCCGGCTGGGGTGGCTGGGTCGCGGGGGGTAGTGGGTTGCCGCGGAGGAGTTGGGTGGCTAGCCAGACGGCGGTGGTGGCGAGGGCGACGCCGAGGACCACGCCGGCCAGGGTGCGCGGTCTCGACGTGGTCATGCGGTTGTGCTCCTGTGACGGTGCTGGCCTGAATGGGCCAGTTGGTCATGATGAGGAATCTTGATCTGCTGGCGCGTTTGCGGCAAGGGACATGACGGCTATCTGTGGACAACTCGTTACCTTCAGGGCTGAGTATGCCGGCCCGGGTGGACTCCACCACGGACCTGGTCGTGCCGATGGTTCCTAGGATCCGCCGGGCGCTGTGGTGGCCGGCCTGGGTCCGCCACGCGCTTCGATTGCCGGCATCGGCCCGCCGGCCGGGTCGACGACCTAACGGACGTGGGAGCTGGCAGGAGGAGGCGGATGGGTGGCGGTGCGCGCAGCTTCGGCCCGTGGGGTGGTGGGTGGTGAGGTGCCCGCGGTGCGGCGCTGCCAACCCTGACGGAGCGGACTGGTGCGGGCAGTGCCTGATGCGCTTCGGCACCCCGATTCCGCTGGTCACTCCGCCGCGGCCGGGCGGCACGGGGCGGCAGGGGCCGGGTCCGGAGCTACCCGAGGGTGCGAGCGGCGCGGACGGGGCGACGTCGGCGCCGGCGCGGCCGCCGGATCTCGGCCAGACGGTGGCGGTGCGGTTGGTGCCGTCGCCGGACGGCCGCATCCGGCGGGTGGGGGATCGGCTGGAGTGGGTCTGCCCGGCGTGCGAGGGCGTCAACGCGATCGACGAGCTGACCTGCCGGGTCTGTGGCAACCCGATCCTCGACCTGTTCCGCCTATCTGGGCCGCCGGTGGCGTCTCGCCGTACTGGTGTCGCCCTCGGGCTGTCGGTGGTGCCTGGGCTGGGTTGCTGGTATGCGGGGTCGTTGGGGCAGGGGCTGGCGCGTCTGCTGCTGGCGGGTTCCTGGCTGGCGGTGCTGGTGGCTGTCTGGCCCCGGCCGGGGCCGGCCATGCTGCTGGTCAAGGTGCCGTTCGTGCTGGCGCTGTTGGGCCTGTGGGTGGTGTCGGCGGTGGATGCCCGGCGCCTGGCCGAGGGTCGTCGGCCGCTGGTCGACCAGCGTGTCCTGGCGATCGCCGCGGTTGTGCTCAGCCTGGTGCTCGCGGTGGGCCTGGTGGTCGCGTTCAGCTCGTCCTCGGGTCGGTTGGGGCAGGATCGTGGGTCGCCGGGGGGTGGTTCCCCCTCGTCCGGTCAGGTCCCGCCCGGCGGTCCGGCGGGACCCGGGCAGGGTGCTCGCTGAATGGACCCGAGTGGCTTGTCGCTTCGTGTCGTGAGCCGCCTGGCGGGTCCGGAGGGACTGGGCGGCGCGCTGAGGGTGCTGCCGGGTAAGCGCCGCCGATCCCGTAGCATGAGTGGACGCGGCCGACGCGGCGGGAGCCGCCGGCCGCCGAGGGTACGGGCCGCCCGCACCGCAGGAGCCAGCCATCCGCATCAAGGTCGTCTCCGACATCCATGGCGCCGCCGTCCCGCTCCGCCGGGAGGCCGCCGACGCCGATGCGCTGCTGGTCTGCGGTGACCTGGTCAACCTGCTCGACTACCTGAAGCTGCAGGGGCCGGTGGTGGACGTGTTCGGGCTGGAGGCGACCCGTCGCTTCGTGGAGTTGCGGACGGCGAGCCGGTTCGAGGAGGCCGGGCTGGTGCTGCGCGGCGCGGCTGCCGGCCGTGAGGACGAGGTCCGCCACCGCATCCAGTCGGCCTGTCGTGAACAGCTCGCGGCGGTGTTCGACGCCTTCCCGGAGCGGACCTACCTGACGCACGGGAACGTCGACACCCCGGCGATGTGGGCGGAGTTCCTGCGGCCGGGGCTGCGCCACCTGGACGGGGAGGCGGTCGACCTGGACGGCCTGTCGGTCGGGTTCGTCGGTGGTGGGTTGCCTCGTGGTGCCCGTCCCCACCTGGCCGAGGTGACCGAGGCGGAGTTCGCCGCCAAGGTGGCGCGCTTGCCGCGGGTGGACGTGCTCTGCTCGCACATGCCGCCAGCAGTGGACGACCTGCGCTTCGACGTGGTGGCCGGACGCTTCGAGCCGGGCAGTCAGGCGCTGCTCGACTACGTCGAGGAGCAGCAGCCCGACTACCTGTACTTCGGTCACGTGCACCAGCCGCGCGCGAGCCGGCTGCGGATCGGGCGGACCCGGCTGGTCAACGTCGGCTACTTCCGGGGGACCGGGCGCATGCTGGTCCACCCGGCGGACTGACCCGGCGGGCCGGCGGCCGAGGCGTTGACGAGCGGCCACGCGCCGGGACCCACCCCGACGAAGGCTGGCAGGTGGGGACCGGTCACCCGGTGCCCGTGACCTGCGACGATCGGGCTCCTTCGAGGCTCGGCCGGAAGGGCCTCGATCGCCGGGCGGTCTGGCAGACTCGGATCGCCCGCAAGCCGACGGAAGGGACCGTCGCATGGCCGTGCCAGCCAGGGTCAGCTTCCGCGGTGCCATCCTCTCGATCCACACGGCCTCCACCGAGGAGGTGGACGAGGCGATGCGGGCGGCCGAGGCCGCCGGCGCCGCCGTGGTCAAGCCTGCGGAGGCGAGCGCCGTGGGGGTGTACGCGGGCTTGTTCGCCCTGGGAGCCGATGGGCGCTACGTGCTGCCGTGACCGCCCAGCCTGGCCGGGTCGGGGCAGGTCCGCTTAGGCTGGGCCGGCCAGGGAGCCGCGAACGCGGTGGGTGGCTGAGGGCGGCGAGACGAGGAGCGGCGATGGCCGAGCAGGGATCGGGGTCGACCGAGATCTACGGGACCCCCAAGGAGATCATGGCGGTGATCGCCGACTTCGAGGCCTACCCGGAGTGGGCGGGGCAGCTCGAGGAGGCCAAGGTGCTGGCCAGGGACCGCCGTGGCCGCGGCATCACGGTGGCGTTCAAGGTGAACACGCCGCTGTTCCCCGCCGAGTACACGCTGGCCTACACCTACGCGCCCCGCGACGGCGGGATGTCGTGGACCTACGTGGAGGGCACGCTCGAGGACCTGTCGGGCTCCTACGTGCTCGAGCCGCTGGAGGATGGCGCCACGCGGGTCACCTACGACCTTTCGGTGGCGCTCAACGTGCCCATTCCCGGGCTGCTCAAGCGGCAGGCGGCCAAGCAGATCGTGAAGACCGCGCTGAGCGACCTGAAGCGCAGGGTGGAGTCGGCCTGACCCGGCCACACCGGGTGGCGGGGTCTTAGCGGGCCGGGCGGTACGGGCGGTAGGCTGCCGGAGCCCGCAACACCATGTCCAGGAGCGCCCGTGCGGATCCTGCTGTTCACCGGCAAGGGCGGCGTCGGCAAGACCACCGTGGCGGCGGCAACGGCCGCCCGCGCCGCCTCGCTCGGCCACCGCACCCTGGTCATGTCCACCGACCCGGCGCACTCGCTGGAGGACTCCTTCGACCTGGAGCTCGGTGCGGAGCCGCGCGAGGTGGCCCAGAACCTGTGGGCCGAGCAGATCGACAGCCAGGCCCGCTTGGAGGCCAACTGGCGGGACATCCAGGACTACGTGGTGAACCTGCTCAACTGGGGCGGGGTGAGCCCGATCGAGGCGGAGGAGCTTTCGGTCATCCCCGGCCTCGACGAGCTGTTCAGCCTCATCGACATCAACCGCTACCACCAGAAGGGCGGCTACGACCTGCTGGTGGTGGACTGCGCGCCGACCGCCGAGACGCTGCGGCTGCTGTCGCTGCCCGACGCGCTCGGCTGGTACATCGACCGGATCTTCCCGTCGTCGCGGCGCATGGCCGCGGTCGCCCGTCCGCTGCTCGGTCGGATCGGCAACCTGCCGCCGATCGCCTCGGACGCGGTCTTCGCGGCCGTCGAGCGGCTCTACCGCAACCTGGAGCGGGTGCGGGTGCTGCTCGCCGAGCCCGCCTCCTCCACCGTCCGGCTGGTCGTCAACCCGGAGAAGATGGTGATCGCCGAGGCGCGCCGCACCTACACCTACCTGTCGCTGTTCGGCTACCGGGTGGACGCGGTGGTGGTCAACCGCCTGCTTCCCGACGACGTGACCGACCCGTACTTCGGCAAGTGGAAGGAGATCCAGGCCGACCACTTCCGCACCATCACCGAGTCGTTCGCGCCGCTGCCGATCCTCACCTGCCGCCTGTTCGACGACGAGATGATCGGGCTGACCCGCCTCGGCGAGGTGGCCGCCGAGGTCTACGGCGAGCGCGACCCGGCCGACCTGCTGGCCACCACCACCCCCATCCGGGTCAGCAAGGAGCGCGGCGGCTACGCGCTGCGGCTGGACCTGCCGTTCGCCGAGCGGGCCGAGCTCGACGTGCTGCGCAAGGGCGACGAGCTGCTGGTCAGGGTCGGCCAGTACAAGCGCAACGTGCTGCTGCCCCAGGCGTTGCGCGCGCTCGAGGTGGTGGCTGCCAACCTGCGCGGCGGCACCCTGGTGGTGCGGTTCGCGGCGCCGAACGGCGCCCCGGTGGCGGGTGCCAGGGGAGCCTAGGCCGGTGGGTCATGCCGGCACCCGTCAGCGCCCGCGCACAGCCGCGCCGGCGCGTCCCCCGTCGAGGAGGAGTTCATGCCCAACGAGCAGCCAGCAGGCGGTCATCCGGCCGCGTCCGAGTGCCAGGTCTGCCCCATCTGCATGGGGCTGGCCACGCTCAGGCAGTCCCGTCCCGAGGTGCTGGAGCACCTGATGAAGGCGGGGGCCGAGCTGATGCTGGCGGCCCGCGCCCTGCTGGAGGCGGGCGAGGCCGCCGGCCCCGCCCGTCGGCCCGCCGGCGTGCAGCGCATCCGTGTCGGCTGAGCGACCAGGCGAGATGGGCGGCGTGAGCGAGCAGGCGGCGGCCGGCACCGACCGGCCGGTGGCGGCGGGCTCCGACCGGCCGGTGGCGGCGCCGGTCAGCCCCGGTGGCCGGCGGTCGCTCGCGTCCGCCGACGGCCGGCTGGCCGTCGGCCTGGACATCGGCGGGACCAAGATCGCCGCCGGGGTGGTCCGCGCCGACGGCCGCATCGTCGAGCAGACCCGCATCCCCACCCCGCAGGAGGCCGGCGAGAAGGTCACCGTCACCGCCCTGGTCGAGGTGATCGACGGGCTGCGGGCAGGTCACCCGGAGGTCGAGGCGATCGGCGTCGGCGCCGCCGGGCTGGTGCAATGGCCTGCCGGCCTGGTCGTCTGGGCGCCGCACAACCCCTATCGCGACCTGCCCCTGCGGCGGCTGCTGCACGAGCGGACCGGCCTGCCGACGGTGGTCGACAACGACGCCAACGCGGCGGCCTGGGCGGAGGCGCGCTTCGGGGCAGGCACCGGCAGCGACGACATGATCCTGCTCACCGTCGGCACCGGCGTCGGTGGGGGACTGGTGCTCGGCGGCCGTCCCTACCGGGGCGTGAGCGGCTTGGGTGCGGAGGTCGGCCACATGATCGTCGCGCCGGACGGGGCGCCCTGCAGTTGCGGCAGCAGCGGCTGCCTCGAGGCGATGGTCTCCGGCACGGCCCTGGCGCGCATGGGACGCGAGGTGGTCCTGGCCGACCCGGAAGGTGGCCTCGCCCGGCGCGCCGGGGACGCCGAGATCACCGGACCGCTGCTGTTCGAGGCGGCCAAGGCCGGCGACCCCACCGCCCGGGCGCTGTTCGAGCGGATGGGCTTCTGGCTCGGCGTCGGCATCGCCTCGCTGGTGACCATCTTCGACCCCGAGCTGGTGGTGGTCGGTGGCGGCATGGTGACCACCGGGGACCTGCTGCTCGGGCCGGCCCGGACGAGCGTCGAGCGCTACGTGTTCGGGCCGGCGTACCGCACCCTGCCGCCGGTGGTGCCCGCCCGCCTCGGCCCGGAGGCCGGGCTGGTCGGGGCGGGCACGCTGGCGCTGCGGGCGGGCGGCTGAGGCCGGATCGGCCCGGGCGTCCCACCAGGCGGGACGCCGCCGGTGCGGCGGAAAATTGTCTCCTGATCGTTATCAATGGTCGGGCGAATCACCCTGCGAGGAGCAAGAACCACTCTGCGTGCTCGCCGTCGTGGGTGCCGCCGGGCCGCATCGCCGTGAGCAGCAGCGACCCATGCGAACGCCTGATCGTGCTGGAGCGTCCGTGACCGCGGCGGCGGGCGATTGGGACTATGGAGACTAGGGCTTGTGTGCTACGCATGGCCCAAATTAGCTGCGCCATTTTCCCGGGGCGCAGGATTGCGTTTTTCGCGAGACGGCACGCAAAATCGTGGCAGCAACTCACCTGTCCGCCGCGGCGCCACCCGTACGGGTGAAGCGCGAGGGAGAGAATATGGACGCGCGCTTCGGATGGTCCGGGACGGTCCTGCGCGATGGCCGCACAGAGACTGTTCAATCGCTGGACATTTCCGCGTCACCGACGGAATTTTCGCGGTTCATGCGGCGGTCCACCACCTGGTCGCGGACCCGGCCGTCGACCACCTGGTCGCGCGCGCGCCGGTCCACCACCTGGTCGCGGGTCGGGCGCTCGACCACCTGGTCGCGCGCCAGGCGGTAACCAGGATGGTCTGGGGGCTCCACGTCGACCGGGTGCTCGTGACAGAATGCCGCGACGGCGTGACCCGGCCCTCCACGCCGACCACCGGGTCGCGCGGCCCCCGATCGTCGATGCGCTCGTCCCCCAGTCCTCGGCTCCGAGATCGACCGAGAGCGCTGCGACCATCGTGCCGCGCCCCACGAGCGCCGACGACCTAGGCGAGGACGGCAGGGGGAGCGGGATGGGCACCATGGGCGAGCCGGCGGCACCCCGACGCGGGGTCCGCAACTCGCTGCCGCACGGCGCCTGGCTCTTCGTGCTGGCCGTGGCCGCGGGAGCGGCCGTCGAGGCCGTGCTGGTGCTGCCGGCGGCCAGCAGCCGCCTTTCCGCCGACTGGAACCGCGCCTGGCTGCCGGTCGCCTACGCCGCCGGCCTGGTGCTCGCCGAGCGCTTCGTCGTCCGCGTGCCGCTGCGCAACCACCGCTTCTCCATCGGCGTCGCGGAGATCGTGATCGTCCTTGGCGTGGTGTTCATCGAGACGCCGCTGCTGGTGCTCGCGACCGGCGTGGGCATCGCCGCCAGCCAGTGGCTGTTCGAGCCGCAGCGGGTCAAGCGGCTGTTCAACGTGCCGCAGTACATGCTCTCGGTGGGCGCCGCCGCGCTGGTCTCGGCCCAGCTCATCCAGCGGCTGAGCGAGTCGGACCCGACCGTCGCGGTCGCTCCGGGCAGCCCGGGCAGCGGCTTCGAGCCGACCCTCACGGTGCTCTGGGTCCTCGGCATGCTCGCCTTCTTCCTGGTCAACCACACGCTGGTGAGCATCGTCATCGGCCTGTCGGTGGGGCAGGGCCTGTCCCAGGCGTGGCTGCGGGCCGCCCCGGTGGCCGCCGCCGACTGGGCGGCGAGCACGGCCTACGGCCTGGTGATCGCCGCCCTGGTGGTCGACCACCGCGCGCTGCTGCTGCCGCTGCTGGTGGTGCCGATCGGCCTCACCCTGCTCGGCAACCGCGCCTGGGCGCGCAGCCTCGCCCAGGGCCAGCGCATGCACTCGCTCTACCAGGCCGGCCGTGCCCTCTCCGACCGGCTCGGCGACCTCGCCGCCTGGCAGGCCTTCGTGCGGCAGGTCGCCGAGGTGCTCAACTGCGAGGGCGCGGCGGTGTTCCTCGGCCGCCCCAGCGACGGCGTCCTCGAGGTGATCGCCTCGGACGGCGCCAGCGACCGGCTCACCGTCACCCCCTCGCCGGTCGCCTGGGAGCAGGCGGCCAAGGGCTACGCCACCCGCTCGAACTGGGATCGCCTCCACCTGGTGCCGATGGAGGCGGAGGGCCGCACGGTCGGCTACATGGCCGCCTCCGGCCCGCGGGTCGACACCGACTTCACCGGCGACGACCGCGAGTCCCTGCTCACCCTCGCCAACCAGGCGGCCGCCGCGCTGCTCAACGAGGACCTCTACCGCGAGGCGGAGAACGAGCGCGCCACCCTGCGCGACATCGTCGGCCACTCCACCGACGGCATCTACACCGTCGGGTCCGACCGCACGGTGCGCTCCTGGAACCCCGCCATGGCCGCGCTCACCGGCTACGCCGAGGAGGAGGCGATCGGGCAGAAGTGCTTCAACCTGCTGCGCGCCCGCGACGTGCGCGGGGTGGACATGTGCGCCAACGACTGCCCCATCCTTGCCGCCGCCCAGTCGGCCCACGAGGAGATCCGCGACGCTTCGGTGCTCAACAAGGACGGCCGCGCGCGCTGGATCAACTACGCCCACGCGCCGGTGGTCACCGGCGAGGGCGAGATGGAGGCCGACGTGGTGGTCGTCCGCGACGTCACCCGCGAGCGGCAGACCGACGAGCTCAAGAGCGACTTCGTCGCCAGCGTCTCGCACGAGCTGCGCACCCCGCTGACGCCGATCAAGGGCTTCCTGCTGACGCTGATGCGCGAGGACCGCGACTTCGCCAAGGAGCGGCGCCGCGAGTACTACAAGCTGATGCTGACTCAGGCGCAGCGGCTCGAGCGCCTGATCGAGGACCTGCTCGAGGTGACCCGCCTGGAGAGCGGCGCCGGCCTGGTCGACGCCACCCCGATCGACGCGGTCGACCTGGTCAGGCAGGTGGCCGACCGCTTCATGGCCGAGGACGCCGAGCGGGTGATCCACCCGGTCCTGCCCGACCACTCGGTCTTCTGCCGCGGCGACTGGCTGCGGGTCGACCAGGTGCTGGGCAACCTGCTGTCCAACGCGCTGCGCTACTCGCCGCCGCACGAGCCGGTCGAGGTGCGCCTCATCCCGCAGGGCCGCGAGGTGGTCTTCGAGGTGCGCGACTGGGGTCCGGGCATCCCGATCGACGAGCAGGCGCGCATCTTCGAGCGCTTCCACCGCCTTGGCCACTACATGACCAGGGAGCCCGGCGGCGCCGGCCTGGGGTTGTACCTGGCCAAGCGGCTGGTCGAGGCGATGGGCGGGCGCATCTGGGTGTCCAGCCGCCTGGGTGCCGGCTCGGTGTTCTCCTTCGCCCTGCCGTCCGAGCCCAGCCTCGGCGCCGTCGGCACCGTCCGCGAGCAGCGCGACATCGGCTGATCGGGCTCGCGCGTCGCCATCACGCCGGCGAGCCGGCCCCTACTCCTCCCAGAGGAGCCCGGTGAGCTGCTTCACGGTCCGGTTGGGCGCCTCGGCGCGGACGCAGATGTCCTCCATGACGTGCAGGTACTGCTCCACGTCGTCGCGCCGGTCGAGGTACAACGCGCTGGTCAGGTGCTCGACGTAGACCACGTCGGGTAGCTCCTCGACGGCGAACCGCAGCAGGCTGAAGGCGCCCGCCATGGCCGGGTGCGCGCCGGCGCCGAACGGCAGCACCTGCAGGATGACGTTTGGCAGCTTGGCGGCGTCGATCAGCCGCTCGATCTGGGCGCGCATCACCTTGGGGCTGCCGACGCGCCGACGCAGCGCCGCCTCGTCCACCACCGCCCACAGCCGCGGGCCGTCCGGCCGGGTGAGCACCTCCTGCCGCTTCATCCGCAGCGCGATGCGCCGCTCGGTCTCCTGCGACGAGCTGTCGATCTGCGCGCCGCGCATCACCGCGTGCACGTAGTCCTCGGTCTGCAGCAGGCCGGGGATGAGCTGCCCCTCGTAGGTCCGGATCAGCGTCGCGGCCGACTCGAGGTCGACGTAGGCGCGGAACCACGGTGGCATGACGTCGCCGAAGGTGTGCCACCAGCCGGGCACGTTGGCCTCGCGTGCCAGGGCGACGATGCCGGCGGTCTCGTCGGCGTCGGTGACGCCGTAGAGCGCGAGCAGGTCGAGGATGTCGCGCTCCTTGAAGCCGACCTGCCCGTTCTCCAGCCGGTGGATCTTCCACTCGGACGCTCGGATCGCCTCGCCGGCGGCCTCCCGGGTGATGCCCTGGTCCATCCGCAGCTGGCGCAGGCGCGCGCCGATCAGCATGCGGCGGACGGTCGGGCCGGCACCCGGCTGTGGATCCGTCGCGTCCTCCTTCCGGCAGGCCCGCAGCGAGAGCAGCACCCGCGAGAGTCTGTCACTTCGTCAGGCTTCTGACTATCAGCGGTCGCCGTGGTGACCGATCGGCCAACGGTGGTGTCCCGCCCCGCCGGTGGGGCGGGCTTCAGCCTTCAGCCCAGCGGTGCCAGTTCGCCGGCCAGGGCGCCGAGGAACAGGCCGACGTCGGTGACCACGCCGGTTGTCTGGGTCGAGCCGCGGTCGGCCAGCTTGGTCACGGTGGCGGGGTTGATGTCGACGCAGACCAGCGGCACCGAGGCCGGCAGCAGGTTGCCGGTGGCGATCGAGTGCAGCATGGTCGCGACCATGATGCCGCAGCCGACGCCGGGCAAGAGCGAGCGCATCTGCCGCTGCGCCTCGATCACGTCGGTGATGGTGTCCGGCAGGGGACCGTCGTCGCGTACCGACCCGCCGAGCACGTAGTCGATCCCGCGGGTGACGCAGGCGTGCATGATGCCCGAGGTGAGCACCCCCTGCTCGACCGCCTTGGAGATCGAGCCGCAGCGGCGGATGGTGTTGAGGGCGCGGATGTGGTGCTCGTGGCCGTGCTCGACGCCGATCCCCTCGGCCAGGTTGACGCCGAGGCTGGTGCCGTACAGCGCGCCCTCGATGTCGTGGGCGGCCAGGGCGTTGCCCGCGAACAGCACGTCCACGTAGCCGGTCTCGATCAGGCGGACCAGCGCCGGCCCCGCCCCGGTGTGGACCACCGCCGGGCCGGCCACCCACAGGATCCGCTCGCCGCGGGCCCTGGTGGCGCGCATGGCGCTGGCCACACGGCGCACGATCAGCCCGTGGGGCTTCTCGCTGGACACCTGGGAGGACATGAACTCGAAGACCTCGCCGGCGCGGCCCCGGTCGCGCGGCCGCACCCGGATCCCGAGGCTGCCGACCACCACCCGTTCGCCCTTGGCAACGTCGCTCATCGGCACCGTGCGAGCGCCGCCGTCCTCGACCACGATGGCGCAGTCCATCTCGGGGTTCTCCAGCCGCAGCCAGCGGCCGTCCACCCGCACGTCGGTCTCAAGGTTGGTGGAGGAGTAGAAGCCGTCGGGCAGCACCCCGTCGATCTCGGCCGTCGCCAGGGTGGCCTCGCCGGTCTCGACCCGGGTCATGCCCAGCCCCATGAGCGACTGCACCAGCGCCTCGAGCTGCTCCGGGTCCTCGGCGGTGACCTTGAGCCGGGCGTGGGACGGGTCGACCGGGGTGCGGCCGACGTCGAACTGCTCGATCTCGTAGTCGGCCAGGCCCTCCCGCACCTGGTCGAGGATGCGGGTGAACAGCATCGAGTCGATCACGTGGCCGGTGATCTCCAGGGTCTCCGAAGTGGCAGGCATGGCTCCTCGTCGGCGTCAGGGTGGGCGACGCCCGATTCTACGTCTGCCCAGCAGGGAGGCGGGTCACCTTTCCGGCGGGGCCTGGCCGCCTCCCGACACCCGGCGGAAGAACTCGACGCTGGCGTCGAAGATCGCGCGGCGCTCCAGGTCGAGGGTTGCGACGTGGTAGGAGCGTTCCAGCCAGACGACCCGTAGGTCGTCGGAGCTGGCGCGCGCGGCGACCAGCTCGGTGTTGCCCGGCTCGACCACGTGGTCCTGGCGCGACACGAAGCACAGCAGCGGCTGGGTGACCCGCGGCAGCTCTGCGCGCACCAGGCGCTGGAAGGTGCGCAGCGACGCCAGCGTGCGCAGCGGCACGTGCTCGTAGGCCAGCTCCTTGGCCTCGGAGTCCGCCAGGTCGCTGCCGACCCCTGGGGTGCTGGCGACCAGCAGCTTGAGCAGGGGCAGGAGGAGCAGCCGGCGGTCCTTCGAGTACAGCCAGGGGTTGACCGTCACCAGCCCGCGGACCTTCTGCGGCCTCCTCGCCGCCAGGTGCAGGGCGAGCGCCCCGCCGAACGACAGCGCCCCGACCACCACCTGCCCGCAATGCTCCGCCAGCTCGTCGAGGGCCTGCTCGCTGGCCGCGACCATCTCGGGGGCGCGCCGTGCCGCCAGGTCGCGCCAGTCGGTGCCGTGACCGGGCAGGCGCGGACAGCGCACCGTGAAGCCGGCGTCCCGCAGCGCCTCGCCCCACGGGCGCAGCCCCTGCGGTGAGCCGGTGAAGCCGTGCAGCAGCAGCACGCCGACGTCGCCGCCGTCGAACGCGAACGGCTCGGCACCGGCCAGGACGGGATACGCCATGCCAACCTCCTTTGTCGACCGGGGGGCTACCGCCTCGCTCCTCGAGCCCCCCGGACCCCCCAACTGCTCCGGTACGGCGGGACGGTCACGACGGTGCGATCCTCGCAGACCGGCGGCTGGCGCGTCGCCGGTAGACTCGGCTGGCCGGCCGGCGGCCCGCCGCCCCGCGCCTCGAGCACCCGACCCGGGACCTGCCATGCCGATCGACCTGCGCTCCGACACCCTGACCCGCCCGACCCCGTCGATGCGCCGCGCCATGGCGGCGGCCGAGGTCGGCGACGACATCTGGCGCGAAGACCCGACCACCCGGCGCCTCGAGGCGACCGTGGCCGAGCGCTTCGGCCGCGAGGCGGCCCTGTTCGTCCCCTCCGGGACGATGGGCAACCAGGTGTGCCTGCGCCTGGCCGCGCGGCCGGGCAGCGAGGTCATCGCCAACGAGGACAACCACATCTTCTGGTACGAGTCGGGCGCCGCCCCGGCGCTCAGCGGCATCCAGCTCCACGCCGTCGCCGGCGAGCGCGGCCGGCTCGACCCGGCGGCGGTCGCCGCCCGCGTCCGCGGGGCCGCCTACGGCGTGCCGACCGCCGCGGTCGCGGTCGAGCAGACCCACAACCGCGGCGGCGGCGCCATCCAGCCAACCGCCGAGCTACAGGAGCTGCGCGCCCTGACCAGCGCGGCAGGGCTCCACCTCCACTGCGACGGGGCGCGCGTCTGGAACGCGTCGGTCGCCAGCGGCACGCCGCTGGAGCGCTACGGCGCCCTGTTCGACTCGCTGTCGGTGTGCTTCTCCAAGGGCCTGGCCGCGCCGGTCGGCTCGGCCGTGGTCGGCGACCGGGAGCTGGTCGAGCAGGCACGCCAGGTGCGCCAGCTCCTCGGCGGCGGCATGCGCCAGTCCGGCGTGCTCGCCGCGGCCGCCCTGGTCGCCCTCGACGAGATGGTCGACCGCCTGGCCGACGACCACGCCAACGCGCAGGCCACCGCGAAGGCGGTCGCGGCCGGGGTGCCCGGCAGCACCGACCCGGCCCTGGTGGAGACGAACATCGTGCTGCTGGCGACGGGCCCGTTCGGGACCGACGGGCCCGGCCTGGTCGAGCGCCTCGCCCAGGCCGGGGTGCTGGCCGCCGCGGTCGGGCCGGAGCAGGTCCGGCTGGTGTTCCACTACGAGGTGAGCGGCGAGGACGCCGAGCGGGCGGCCGGCGCGATCGTGGCCGCCGCGGCATGAGCGCCGGGTTCGGCCTGCCCGAGGTGGAGGCGGCCGCGGCCCGCGTCGCCGGCCGCGTGCACCGCACCCCGGTGGTGCGCTCGCGCCTGCTCGACGCGGAGCTGGGCTGCCAGGTGCTCGCCAAGGCCGAGCACCTGCAGCGGACCGGCTCGTTCAAGGCCCGCGGGGCGACCAGCGCGGTGCTGGCGCTCGACCCGGCGGTGCGGGCGCGCGGGGTGATCGCGGTCAGCTCAGGCAACCACGCCCAGGCGGTCGCCATGGCCGCCGCCGAGGCGGCCATCCCCGCGCTGGTGGTGATGCCGGCCGACTCCAACCCGGCCAAGCTCGCCGCCACCCGCGCCTACGGCGCCGAGGTGGTCAGCGAGGGCGTCACCCACGAGCGCCGCGACGCGGTGGTGCTCGCCCTGGCCGCTCGGCGCGGCCTGCACCTGGTCCACCCCTACGACGACCCGGACGTGATGGCCGGCCAGGGCACCGCGGCGCTGGAGCTGGTCGAGCAGGCGGGGCAGGAGCTGGACGCGGTGGTCGTCCCGGTGGGCGGCGGCGGGCTGATCGCCGGCACGGCGGCGGCGGTGAAGGGTCGCTCGCCGCGCACCCGCGTGGTCGGCGTCGAGCCGGCGGCCGCGGCCGACGCCCGGCGCTCGCTCGCCGAGGGCCGCCGGGTGCGCCTGCCCGCGGCGCCGGTCACGCTCGCCGACGGCGTGCGCGCCCTCACCCCTGGGGAGCGTCCCTTCGCGGTGATGCGCCGCCTGGTCGACGAGATCGTCACCGTGACCGAGGAGGAGCTGGTCGCCGCCCTGGCGCTGCTCTGGTCGCGCACCAAGCAGCTGGTGGAGCCGTCGGGGGCGCTGCCGGTGGCGGCGCTGCTGAGCGGGGCGGTGCGGGCGCGCCGGGCCGGCGTGGTCCTGTCGGGCGGCAACCTGGACGCGACCGCGCTCGCCGGCCTGCTCACCCCGATGGGTGCCTGAGGCGTACCCTACCGCCGGCCGGGAGACGGCCTCTGCCGGGCCCGGCGTCCCTTCCAAGACGAGGTGATCGTGCTGCGACTTGCCCTGACCTTCGACGACGTCCTGCTGGTGCCACGGCGCTCGCGGGTGCGCTCGCGCCGGCACGTGGCCACCCGCTCACGCTTCACCCGGGGCATCGAGGTGGCCGTCCCGATCGTCTCGGCCAACATGGACACGGTGACCACCGCGCCGATGGCGATCGCCATGGCCGAGCTCGGCGGGCTCGGCGTGATCCACCGCTTCCTGCCGGTGGAGGCGCAGGCCGACGAGGTCCGGCGGGTCAAGCGCTACCTCGGCCACGTGGTCACCGAGCCGTACACCATCGGCCCGGAGCGCACCGTCGCCGAGGCTGCCGCCGAGGCTGCCCGGCTCGGCGTCACCGGCCTGGTGGTGGTCGACGAGGAGCGCCGGCCGCTCGGCATCCTCACCGCCCGCGACATGCGCGCCGCCGCCGAGGCCGGCGTCGCCGCCGCCATGACCCCGGCCGAGCGGCTGGTCACCGCGCCGGCCGGCACCGACCTGGACGAGGCACGCAAGCTGCTCGACCGCCACCGCATCGAGAAGCTGCCGCTGGTCGACGACGACGGCCGCCTCGCCGGGCTGATCACCCTGCGCGACCTCGCCTTGCGCGACCAGTACCCGCAGGCCACCCGTGACCAGCAGGGACGGCTGCGGGTGGCAGCCGCCGTCGGGGTGCGCGGCGGCTACCTGTCGAGGGCCGAGGCGCTGCTGCGGGCGGAGGTGGACGCGCTGGTGGTCGACGTGGCCCACGGCCACGCCGACCACACCCTCGACGTCATCCGCGAGCTCAAGGCCGCCTGGCCCGACAGCGAGCTGGTGGCGGGCAACGTCGCCACCGCCGAGGGCTTCGCCGACCTGGCCGCCGCTGGCGCGGACGCGGTCAAGGTCGGCATCGGCCCCGGCTTCGCCTGCACCACCCGGCTGGTCGCCGGCGTTGGCGTGCCCCAGCTCAGCGCCATCCTCGACTGCGCCGCGGCGGCCCGCGAGAGCGGCACGCCGCTGATCGCCGACGGCGGCATCCGCCACCCGGGCGACCTGGCCAAGGCGATCGCGGCGGGCGCGAGCACGGTGATGGTCGGCTCGCTGCTCGCCGGCCGCCAGGAGAGCCCCGGCGAGGTGGTGCGCCGCGGTGGCCGCCACTACAAGGTCTTCCGCGGCATGGCCTCGTACGCCGCGGCGGCGGCGCGGCTGGAGATCGAGGGCCGCGGCGACGCGCTCGACCAGTACGTGCCCGAGGGCGAGGAGATGGAGTTCCCGCTGCGCGGCCCGGTCGCCGAGATCGTCGGCGACCTGGTCGGCGGCCTGCGCAGCGGCATGAGCTACATCGACGCCGCCACCGTGCCCGAGTGCTGGGAGCAGGCCGTGTTCGTGCGCCAGACGCAGTCGGGCCAGCTGGAGTCGAGCCCGGGCGCGCCCACCTCCTGAGCGAACCAGCGCGGCCGTGGTGCTAGCTTCATCGCATGCAGACGGTGGAGCGCCCGGCCGTGCCGGCATGGACCCGCTGGTTCGTCGCCGCCTTCCTGACCGTGTTCGTGGTCTGTGGCGTTGCCGGCATCGAGGCGTGGCCGCTGACCGGCTGGCGGCTGTTCGCCGACGCGCGCCAGCCCGTCCAGGTTGCCTGGCAGGCGGTGACGGTCGACGGGTCCGGGCACGAGACGCCGGTGCCCTTCCGCGACCTGCCGGTCGGCTTCCACGGCAACGTGCAGGTCCTCAAGGGCTTCGCCGGGCTCGGCGCCGACCAACAGGCGGCCGTCTGCCGGGCATGGGCCGGCGCGGTGCGGGCGCGCGGCGGCCAGGTCGAGGCGGTGCGCATCTACCGGACGGTGGCCGACGTCTCCAGACGGGTGGGAGAGCGCGGCGCCCCGCCAGCCCGCGAGCTGCGCTGGACCTGCGGGGGTCCGGGGGGCTCGAGGAGCGAAGCGGTAGCCCCCCGGTCAACAACAGGCGGTGGCGTTGCGCCAGCCTGAGCGCGTCGAGGCGTGGCTGTTCGCCCCGGGCGACCCGCGCCGGCTGGCCGCCCTGCGCATCGGGCTCGGCTCGGTGCTGGCGCTGCGCCTGGCCACCGGGCCCTACCTGGAGCTGGCCAGGCAGCCGGCGGCGCTGTTCCGGCCGATCTCCTTCCTGCACCTGCTCGACGCCATGCCGTCGCCCGCAGTGGTGGTCGTGCTCCAGGTGGTCGCCACCGCCGCGGCCGTGCTGGCCGTCGCCGGCGTCGCCGCCAGGGTCACCCTGCCGCTGGCCTGGGCCGGCGCCCTGCCGCTGGTCGCCATGACCTCGAGCCTGGGCAAGGTGGTCCACAACGACGTCCTGCTGCTGCTCAGCCTGGTGCCGCTGCTGCCGGCCCGGACCGCTGACGCCTGGTCGCCCTTGGCGCGCCGCCGGCGGGCCGGGACGCCGGCGGGCCGCTCACTGCTGTACGGCTGGCCGCCTCGCAGCGCCATGCTGGTGGTGGCCGGCGCCTACTTCTTCACCGGCGTCGGCAAGCTGCTGCACGCCGGGCCGGCATGGGTGACCAGCGGCAACCTCCGCTGGGTGCTGTACGCCGCCAGTGATCAAGCGCCGCTGCCCAACCATGCGGCGCTGTTCGTCGCCGACCGGCCCTGGCTCGCCCACCTGGTCGCCCTCGCCACCCTGGCGCTGGAGCTGGGCTTCCCGCTGGTGCTGCTGCGCCCCCGCGCGGCCCTGGTGCTGCTGCCCAGCGTGCTGGCGATGCACGCCGGCATCTGGGTCGCCATGGGGCTGAACTACTGGCCGATGGCCGCCACGGTGGTGCTGGTGCTGGTCGACTGGGCCGCCCTGGCCGACCGCCTGCCGCCCTACAGCCACTTCCTGCGCTTGAAGAAGAACCACAGGCCCACGCCGGACAGCACCATCAGCCCGAGCGCCCAGGCGTAGCCGAAGCGCCAGCGCAGCTCCGGCATGTGGACGAAGTTCATGCCGTAGACGCCGGCGATCATGGTCACCACGGCGAAGATGGCCGCGTAGGCGCCGAGCGCCCGCGCCACCTCGGCGACCTGGTTGGAGACCACCGCGAGGTTGGCGTCGAGCGCCCCCGAGGCCAGGTCCTGGTAGTCCTCCACGCTCTCCACCACCCGGATCAGGTGGTCGTAGATGTCCTGCAGGTAGCGCCGCGCCTCCTCGCCGAACAGGCCCAGGTCACGGCGGAGCAGCACCACCATGGCGTCGCGCATCGGGCTCGCGACCCGCCGGACCGCCACCATGTCGCGGCGCAGGCGGAACAGGTCGGACTGCACCTGGCTGCGGCCCTGGAAGACGGCCTCCTCGAGGTCCTCGACGCGCCCGCCGATCGCGTCCAGCGCGGGGAAGAACGCGTCCACCAGCTCGTCGAGCACCACGTAGAGCAGGAAGCCGCCGCCCTGGTCGGCCAGCTCCGGGTGGGCGCGGATGCGGGTGGCGACCGCGTCGGCGTTCACCGGCCGGCCGTGGTGGAAGGTGACCAGGAAGTTGCGCCCGGAGACGAGGTCGACCTCGTGCAGCTCGGCGGGCGGCTCGGCGGCGGCCCGCTCGACCGTGTAGCAGACCAGCAGGACGTAGTCCTTGAACTGCTCGACCTTGGGGCGCCGGTTGGGGGTGCCGCAGGTCTCCAGCACCAGCGGGTGGAGCTCGAACTCCTCGCCCATGGCGTCCAGCTCGGACCTGGTCGGCGACACCACGTCGACCCAGATCAGCACGTCCGGCTCCTTGCGGACCTCGGACAGGTCGGCCACTGGGACGGTGGTCAGCTCCTCGCCCTCGCGGTAGACCCGAACCTTGATCACGCGCCGTCCTCCCGTGGCCTCCCGCCGCGGCGCGGTGCCGCGGGGCCGGCATCAGGGTACTTGGCGGCGCCGTTGTTGCCCGGCCCGCGATGGTCGCCTCAGACCCGCCGGCGGGAGGCGCGCACCGCCAGTGGCGCGAACACCGCCAGGATCCCGGCGGTCCACAGCAGCGACGCGGCGACGGCGTGGCCGCGCGGCAGGTCGAGCAGCAGCCCGCGGGCGGCGTCGGACACCTGCGTCACCGGGTTGACCTTGACCCAGGCCTGCAGGCCTGCCCGGTCGGCGCCTCATGGGATCCCTGATCATCCCAGGTCAGGGATGCAGGCGGCGCGGCGCCGACCGGGCAGACCTTGTCGGGCTCGGCGCCAGGACGGCCCAGCTCCGCGACCAGCATGCCGGCGACGATGCAGGCGGCGCCGAGCCAGCCACGGGCGCTCAGGCGCTCGCCGGCGAGCCAGAAGGCGAACAGGGCGGCGAACACCGGCTCCATGGTGAAGATGACGGCCGTGCGGGTGGGGGAGACGTCGCGCTGCGCCCTGGTCTGGACCAGGAAGCCGCCGGCCGAGGCGAGCACGGCGGTGACGGCGAGGGCGAACCAGACCTGCGCCGAGCCGGGCCGGCGCAGCTCGCCGGCCACGCCCGCCCAGGCGAGGGCGAGCACGCCGGTGGTGGCGAGCTGCACCACCGCGAGCTGGTAGCTCGCGTGGCGCGGCGAGTAGCGGCCAAGCAGCAGGATGTGGCTGGCGAAGGCGAAGGCGCAGCCGAGCACCAGCAGGTCGCCGCGGCGCAGCTCGAGTCGCTGCAGCGTCAGCAGGGCCAGCCCGGTCGCGGCGAGCAGCGCCCCGGTCGCCGGCCAGCGGCCCGGAGGCCCATGCAGCAGCAGGGCGCCGAGCAGCGGGGTGAGCACCACCGCCAGCCCGGTGATGAAGCCGGCGCTGGAGGCGCTGGTGTACTGCAGGCCGACGGTCTGGAAGGCGTAGCCGGCGAACAGCGCCAACCCCGCGACCACCCCGGCGGCGGCCAGCCCGAGGTCGGGCCGCAGCGCCTGGCGGGGCCTGAGCGCGGCCAGCAGCGCCGCGGCCGCGAGGAAGCGCATGGCGATGAAGGCCGAAGGCGGCACCCGGGCGACCGCATCGCGGACCACCACGAAGGTCGCCCCCCAGACCGCGGTCACCGCGACCAGCGCCAGCTCCCAGCGCCAGGCGGCCAGGCCGCGCCTCCCCCGGTCGGCGATCACCGCCCGCGGTGCCGCGGCCCGGCCTCACGGAGCTTCTTCAGGCGGGCGACGTCGCGTGCCTGGCCGGTCAGCTCTCCGGTGGTCTCGGTGACCACGGCGGCGGCCGCGAGGCCAGGGTGCGCCAGGACCGCGGCGAAGCCGTCGTCGCCGATGGTGCCGTCGCCGATGCCGGCGTGCCGGTCGTGGCGGGACCCGGCCGGCTCGGCCGAGTCGTTCGCGTGCACCAGGCTCACCCGGTCACCGACGGCGGCGAGCAGCACGGTCACCGCCGCCGTGGCGTCGGCGGCGGTCGACAGGTCGTAGCCGGCCGCGTGGGCGTGGCAGGTGTCGAAGCAGACCCTCAGCCTCGGGTGCCTGCCGAGCACGTCGAGCAGCTCGGCCATCTCCTCGAAGCGGGACGCGACCGCGTTGCGGGTGCCCGCGGTGAGCTCGAGCAGCAGGTCGGGTCCCTCGCGCTCGTCGAGCAGGGGCAGGATCGTCTGGCGGCTGCGCCGCAGCCCCTCGGCACGGCCGGCGCCCAGGTCGGAGCCGGCGTGCACCACCACGCCGGCCGCCCCGATGGCCGCCGCCTTGGCCAGCGTCGCCCGGACGACCGCGACCGACCTGTCGCCGGTCTGGTCGCTGTTGCTGGCGAAGTTCACCAGGTAGGGGGCGTGGACGAAGACCGGCCCGAGCCCGCCCTCAGCGACCAGGCGCCGAAAGGTCCGCTCGACCGCCTCGTCGGGCAGGGGAGGCGCCCAGCCGCGCGAGTTCGAGACGAAGACCTGGAACGCCTCGCAGCCGACCTCCGTGGCGTTGGCGACGGCGTTGAGCAGCCCACCGGCGACCGAGACGTGCGCACCGATCCTCATGGCCGCAAGGGTAATCGATCCGGGGGCGGAGACTGCGGCGCCGGTCAGACGGGACTGCGGAAGATGACCACCACGGAGCCGCGGCGCACCGTGCTGCCAGGTCCCGGGCTCTGGTCGAGCACCCGGTCGCCGAACAGGAGCAGCCGCGGCACCAGTCCGAGGCCGCGCAGGAGCGCGGCGGCGTCGGCGACCTTCATGCCGCGGAGGCTGGGGACGGCGACCTCGTCGCTGCCCTTGCTGACCTCCACGCGGACGGTGCTGCCCTGCTGGATGCTGGTGCCCGAGTCGGGGTCGGTGCGCACCACGAAGCCGGGCCGCACGCCGCCGGCGAACACGTTCACCCGCTCGGCCGCCAGGCCGCGGGCGGCCAGCCGCCGCCTGGCCTGGGCGAAGCCGATGCCGTCGACGTCGGGCACCTCGACCCTCGGCCGCCCGCTCGAGACCAGCAGCTGCACCTCCTGGTCGGCGATGGCCGTGCCCGCCGCCGGGTTGGTGGCGATCACGCGGCCGTTGGGGACGGTCTGGCTGGCCTGCTGGTCGACGCGGTAGCGCAGGCGCAGCTGGTCGAGCTGGGCCCGGGCCGCGCCCACGTCGGTGTTGGCCAGGCTGGGCAGGGTGATGCCGGACGAGGGGACCAGCTCGATCACGGTCAGGCGCCGCACGGTGCGGTCGGGCGGGACCGACTGCGCGGCGATGCGGCCGGCCGCCACGCTCGCCGACGGGCGGGGCGGCTGCACGTGGACGCGCAGCAGCCTGCGCCGCAGCTCCAGCTTTGCCAGGCCCTCCGACTTGCCGACCACCCTCGGCATGGCCACCGCCTGGGTGCTGAGCTGCTGCAGGCCGAGGCCGCCGGCGACCAGCAGGACGCCGAGGACCACCAGCAGGGCGACCAGGCGGTTGCCCCTGTGGGTCGAGCGGCCCTGCTCGCGCTGGACCTTGGGGACGCGGCCGATGGTGGGGCGGGCGCCACGAGCCGCCGCGCGGCTCGGCAGGCGCACGTCGACGCTGGTCTCCCACGCGACGCCCGGGTGGCCGACCGGGCGCAGCATGTCGCTCATGCGGCGGCGGCGCGGCGCGCCCATGGCGGTGGCGAACTCGGTGGCGCGGGCGTAGCGGCGCGCCGGGTCGGGCTCGGTGGCGTGCCAGATGGCGGCGTCGACGCCCTGGGAGATGCCCGGGACGACCAGCGACGCCGGCGGCACCCGGCTGGACAGGTGCTGGGCGATGACGGCGTCCTGGTTCCCGGTGAACGGCGGCCGGCCGGTGAGGCACTCGTAGGCCACCACGCCGAGGGCGTAGATGTCGGCGCGGCCGTCGACCGCGCCGCCGGCGAGCACCTCCGGGGCGAGGTACTGGGCGGTGCCGGCCAGCGGGGTGTCGCTGCTCACGTGGGCCGCCCGCACCAGCCCGAAGTCGGCCACCTTGACGGCGTCGTCGGTCAGCAGCACGTTCTCCGGCTTCATGTCGAGGTGGGCGATGCCGGCCTGGTGGGCGTGCTGCAGCGCCTCGGCGACGCCGCCGACCAGCTCGGCGGTGGTCTCGACGTCCAGCCGGCCGACCCGGTTGAGCAGGTCGCGGAGGGTCTGCCCGGGGACGTACTCCATCACGATCCAGGGCAGCCCGCGCTCCTCGCCCGAGTCGTGGACGGCCACGATGTTGGGGTGGGAGAGGCGCGCGGCGGCCAGCGCCTCGCGCCGGAACTGCTGGGAGAAGGCGGGGTCGCTGGCGAACTCGGGGCGGGGGACCTTGACGGCGACGACGCGGTCGAGCTGGCGGTCGTGGGCGCGGTAGACGATGGCCATGCCACCACGCGCGATCTGGGCGACCAGCTCGTAGCGCCGGCCGAGGCTCCGGCCGACCAGGTTGTCGACGTCGATCAGGTGCTTTGCCACGCGAGTCCCGTGCCGCTCGGCGATCGTGTGGGTATACGGGCGCAGCCGAATTGTAGGCCAAACCCGTAACTATCCCGGTGTCGTTCCGGTGACACCTGGTGCGCCGGCGCTGGCGAAAGCAGGACCACGCCCGCAAGAATGCTGCGTGGAGTGCCGCCCCGAACCCGACCGGAGGAGCCAGCGCGACCATGGCATTCGACGACGACCTGCGCGTGCTCGGGTTCCGTCTGGCGCAGGACCGGCGCGACGGCACCCGAACGTACTCGCTGGCCCGCAACCGCTTCCTGACCTACTGGGTGCACATCCCCCCCGACGACGGGCTCGCGCTGTTCACCTGGGAGTTCGCCATCGGCGAGTACATGGACGAGTATGAGCTGCAGCTCGGCACCAACGAGCCGCTCAACCAGTTCCTCTTCCCCCAGGCCGACACGGAGATCGCCGCCGAGCTGCCGGAGCTGGTCAAGGCGATGGAGCGGACCGAGGCGATGTTCGCCGGGATGAACTTCGGCCACCGGGGCTGAGCGGCGGATTGGTTGCTCGGGTGGGAGATCGGGTAGACAAGCAACGGCGTTGACGCCGCTCACATCCGTCGCGCCCTGGTTCCGAGGCACGAGGAGGCCTCATGCGCCGCGGTGGTTCCCTGCTCATCGTCATCCTCGCCCTGTTCGGGGCCTTCTACATGGGGATGCTGTACGAGCGCAACAACTGTCGCATCGAACTGCCCCACACGATCTCGGCGGTCGACGAGTCGGTCCGCTGCTAGAGACCCGCTCCGCTGCGCGGTAGCCTCCGGGCGGAGTCGAGCGACCTGACGGGAGGGGTGGGTGCTGGGGCGGGCCACCTACCTCGTCCTGCTGGCCGGCTGCGTGCTGGTCACCCTCCCCCTCGAGCTGGTGCTCGGGGCGCGCGTCTACGCGCGCCCGCGGCGTTGGCTGGCCGCCTGCGCGCCGGTGCTGGTGGCCTTCACCCTCTGGGACTACCTGGCCATCCGCCGTGGCCACTGGTCCTACGACCCGCGCCACCTCAGCGGCGTGCGCCTGCTCGGCGTGCTGCCGCTCGAGGAGCTGCTATTCTTCGTGGTCGTGCCGACCTGCGTGCTGCTCACCTACGAGGCGGTCGGCCGGGTGCTCAGGGGGTCCGGGGGGCTCGAGAGCGAGGCCGGAACCCAGGCGGCGGGTGGCCACGCACAGCCGAGCGGTAGCCCCCCGGTGAACAGGCGCGGGCGGCCGCAGCGGTGAGGGAGTACACCCTGGCCGCCGGCGCCGCCGTGGTCGCGGCGCTGGCCCTGGAGCTGGCCGTGCTGCGCAGCGGCATGCTCCGCTCGCCGCGCTACTGGGCCACCTTGGCCGTGGTGGGGTGCTTCCAGCTGCTGGTGAACGGGGTGCTGACCTGCACGCCGATCGTCACCTACGACCCGCGCCGCATCCTCGGCCCGCGCCTTGCCTGCGCGCCCGTCGAGGACCTCGCCTTCGGCTTCGCCATGGTCACCGTCACCATCGGCCTGTGGCGCCGCGCCGGCGCGGGACACCGGGAGCGCGGCTGACGGCAGCGGTCAGGGCTCGAGCCGGTGCAGCGACTTGCGCACCCGGTCGGCGATGCCCGGCGCGTCCAGCCCCAGCTCCGCCAGGAGCGTCTCGCGCTTGCCGTGGGGCAGGAACTGGTCGGGGATGCCGAGGCGGACCAGGGGCGTCTCGACCGCCTCGTCGGCGAGCACCTCGGCGACCGCGGCGCCGAAGCCGCCGGCCAGCACGTTGTCCTCCACGGTCGCGACCAGGCGGTGGGCGGCGGCGACCGAGCCGAGGCGCGAGTCGAGCGGCTTCACCCAGCGGGGGTCGGCCAGGGTCACGCTGATGCCGTCCTGGCGCAGCAGCCTGGCCGCCTCCTCGCAGGTCACGGCGAGCTTGCCGAGGCCGAGCAGGAGCACGTCGCTGCCGCGGGAGCGGACCTCCCAGGTGCCCAGCTTCAGCTTGCGGGCAGGGCCGGAGATGGTAAATCGCGGCGTGGTCGACTTTGGGAAGCGGATCGCGAACGGGCCGGCGGTGTGGGCCACCGCGGTCGCCAGGGCGCGCCGCAGCTCGTGCCCGTCGCGCGGCGAGGCGATCACCATGTTGGGGATCTGCCGCAGGTAGGTGACGTCGTAGACGCCGTGGTGGGAGGGGCCGTCCTCGCCGGTGATGCCGGAGCGGTCGATGGCGAAGATCACCGGCAGCCGGTGCAGGGCGACGTCCATCATCACCTGGTCGAAGGCGCGCTGCAGGAAGGTCGAGTAGATGGCGCAGACCGGGCGCAGGCCCGCCAGCGCCATGCCGGCCGCCATGGTGACGCCGACCTGCTCGGCGATGCCGACGTCGTAGACGCGCTCGGGGAACTCGGCGGCCATCAGCGACAGCTTGGTGGGCCCGAGCATGGCGGCCGAGATGGCCACCAGCTCCGGGTGGCGCCGTGCCTCCTCCAGCAGCGCCTGGCCGAACACCTGAGATAACTGCACCGAATCGGACGACTTGGGCAGGGGCTGGCCGGTCTCGGGGTCGAAGGCGCCGAGCGAGTGCAGCTTGTCCTCGTCGTGCTCCTCGGCGGGCTTGTAGCCGTGGCCCTTCTGGGTGACCACGTGGAGCAGGACCGGGCCGGGGACCCGCATGGCGTGGTCGAGGGCGCGTTCCAGGGCGGCGAGGTCGTGGCCGTCGACCGGCCCGGCGTACTGCCAGCCGAGGCCCTCGAACACCACCGGCGGGGTGACCAGCGCCTTGGCGCCCTCCTTGACGCGCTTGGCCGCCTCCACCATGCCCTCGCCGACCAGCGGCACCCGGCCGAGGGTCTCCTCCACGCCGCGCTTGAGCGTCTCGTAGCCCGGGTGCAGCCGCAGCGGCGCCAGGTGCCCGGCGATGCCGCCGACGGTCGGCTGGTAGGAGCGCCCGTTGTCGTTCAGGATCACCAGCATGTCCGGCTTGCGGTGACCGGCGAGGTTGAGCGCCTCGAGGGCCACCCCGCCCGTCAGCGAGCCGTCGCCCACGACCGCGACCACGCGGCCCTCGCCGTGGCCCGCCCGGCGCGCCTCGGCCAGGCCGAGCGCGTAGCCGAGCGCGGTCGAGGCGTGCGAGTTCTCGATCACGTCGTGCTGGCTCTCCTCGCGCGACGGGTAGCCGGAGAGCCCGCCGAGGCTGCGCAGGGTGGCGAACTCCGCCTGGCGGCCGGTGAGGATCTTGTGCACGTAGGCCTGGTGGCCGGTGTCCCAGACGATGCGGTCGGTGGGGGAGTCGAGCGCCCGGTGGAGCGCGATGGTCAGCTCGACCACGCCAAGGTTCGGCCCCAGGTGGCCGCCCCGGACCGCGACCGCGCGGACCAGGAAGTCGCGGATCTCGGCAGCGAGCGCGACCAGCTCGGCATGGGAGAGCCGGCGCAGGTCGGCCGGCGAGCGGATGGCTTCGAGCATGGCACCCGGGAGGATAGACGTTTCTGCGATTGTGCCGCAGCCACCCGGCGTGGACCTGTCCCTGTTGCAAAGATGTTGCGTGGGGTTGATTGATCCGGGGGGGAGCCCGAGGACAGCTCCCCCCGGAGGCCCCCCCATCGGGTCCCTTGGCCGGATCCCTGCTTGTGCCCCAGGTTGCTGTGGCGGGATCCTGTTGGGGGTCCGGTGGCTGCGGGGATCCTCGAGGCCAAGGGCAAGATCGCCCTCATGGGGCTGGCTGGCCGGCGCCCGCGCGCGCCGCCAGTCGTAGCAGGGTGGCGCAGCCGGCCGCCTGCAGCCCGGCGAGCAGGGTCAGGGTGGTGGGGTAGACGGCCAGCAGGGCCGCGCGGGCCAGGGGCGCGGGCAGGAGCTGGGCCGCGCCGACCAGCAGGCCGGCGACGCCGAGCAGGATCACCCGCACCGGCCGCTCCCCAAGGGTCGCCAGCGTCCAGGCCGCCTCGATCCCGCCGGCCTGGGCGCGCGCTCGCAGGTACTCGAGCAGCAGGGCGAGCAACCCGGCGGCCGCGCCGCCGACGACCGCCAGCGCCGGCCACGGGCCCGCGCCGCCGCGCGCCACCAGCACCACCGGCCCGGCCACCATGGCCAGGTCGGCGAGGCGGTCGGCGGCCGAGTCCCAGACGAAGCCGAACGGCGAGGTGCGCTTCGCCAGCACCGCGACCGCGCCGTCGACGCCGTCGGCCAGCCCGGCGGCCAGCGTCAGCGCGCCGGCGGCGGCCGCCCAGCCGGCCCCGAGGGTGGCCGTCCACGAGGCCAGCAGCGCGAGCCACAGGGCCGCCAGCGTGACCCGGTTGGGGTCGACCCCCGCCGCCGCCAGGCGCACCCCCAGCCACCAGGGCAGCCGCAGCCATGCCAGGGTCACCCGGCCGCCCGGCTGGCTGCCCTCGGGCAGGCGGTGGACCCGGCGCCAGCCGGCGACGAAGGCGTCGAAGCCGCGCTCGACCGCCAGCGGCGTGCGGTCGCCGCCCACCCAGGCGAGGATGAGCGCGCCGGCCACGCCGAGGCCGGCGCCGCTCACGCCCGTCCAGCTCACCGAGAGGACCTCCTTGCCCGCCGCGCCGACCCGCGCAACCGCCGCGCCGACCCGCGCCCCCGGCGGCCTGGCGCCGCTGCTGCTCGCCGCCGCCAGCCTGGCCGCCGCCGGGCACAGCCTCGCACGGCTCGCACGGGCGGGGCGACGCCGCCACCGGCTCGGCCCCGGTGACCCTCCGGCGGCCGTCACCGTCAGCGTGGTCGTCCCGGCCAGGGACGAAGCCGCCCAGATCGAGGGCTGCCTCGCCGCCCTCGCCGCCCAGGAGGTGGCGGTCGAGCTGGTGGTGGTCGACGACGGCTCGCGCGACGCCACCGCCGCGCTGGCGCGGCGCGCCGGGGCGCGGGTGGTGGCCGCGCCAGCGCCGCCGGCCGGGGTGGCCGGCAAGGCGGCGGCCTGCGCGCTCGGCGCAGCCGAGGCCCGCGCGGGCGCGTGGCTCGCGTTCGTCGACGCCGACGTCCGACTCGCCCCGGGGGCGCTGTCGCGGCTCGCCGGCGCCGCCGTCGCGGCGCACGCCGCGGCGGCCAGCCCGCTGCCCCGCATGCTGGCCGGCAGCTGGTGGGAGGAGCTGCTCCTGCCGGAGCTGGGCCTGCAGGTTGCCGAGCGGCTGGACCCCGACACGCTGGCCGACCCGGCCAGGCCCGACGCCTTCCTCTCCGGGCAGTGCCTGCTGGTCCGGCGGGACGCCTACGAGGCGGCAGGCGGCTTCGAGGCCGTCGCCGGCTCGCTGGTCGAGGACGTGGCCCTTGCCCGCCGCCTCAAGGTGGCCGGCTACGGGCTGTGCCTGCGCCTCGCGCCCGAGCTGGCGGCGGTGCGCATGTACCAGCGGCCCGGCGCGCTGTGGCAGGGGCTGGCCAGGAACCTGGCCGAGGTGTGGGGCGACGACGCCGGCGCGCTCGCCCGCCAGGCGGCCCGCGCCCTGCTCGCCTCGGCGCCGTGGGCCGCGCTGGCGGCCTCGCGCCGCCGACGCGCGACCGCCGCCCTGCTGTGCGCCGGGCTCGCCCACCTGGTGGTGCGGGCGGGGGGGCGCTGGGGCGCCGGGAGCGACCCGCGCTACGCGCTCGCCTACCCCCTGGCCGACGCGGTCCTGCTGGCCGTCTACGGCGACAGCGTGCTGCGCCGCCGCCGCGGCCGCCCCGTCGCCTGGAAGGGCCGCAGCTACCGGCCGCCAGGATTTTCTGGTGGCGCTTGAACCGTCCGCCCGGGCGGCTCCGTATCCGCGGCCGACAACAGCTTGCAAGAGTTCCTGAAAGGAGCCATCCCATGCGCAGGACGCGCAACCTCGCCCGCGGCGCGGCCCTTGCCGGTCTGCTCGCGATCGCCCTTGCCGCCTGTGGCGGCTACAAGGCCTCCGGCGGCAACGACCAGCAGGCCCAGCCACAGCCCCAGCAGGCCCAGCAGCCACAGCAGCAGCCGAGCGCGCCGGCCCAGGCCGACGCCGCCATCGTCAAGCTCGCCAACTCCCGCTTCGGCCCGATCCTCTCCGACGCCGGCGGCCGCACCCTCTACGCCTTCACCAAGGACGTCAAGGGCTCCGGGCGCAGCAACTGCAACGGCGAGTGCATCGCCACCTGGCCGGCCCTGACCGCCAGCGGCACCCCGCTCGCCGGCAGCGGCGTGCAGGCCTCCATGCTCCGCACCATCCAGCGCTCCGACGGCACCGCCCAGGTGACCTACAACGACTGGCCGCTCTACTTCTACGGCGCCGACACCCAGGCCGGCCAGACCAACGGGCAGGGCATCAACGGCATCTGGTTCGTGGTCGACGGCAGCGGCAAGCTCGTCAAGGGCGCCGGCGCCGCCGGCTCGACCGGCGGCTCGACGAGCAACGGCTCCTCCGGCGGCGGCTACGGCTCCTCCGGCGGCTACGGCGACTACTCCAACGGAGGGTAGCCACCAGCGCCGGGTCTGGGCGGCTGCTGGCACCCAGCCGCCCCGACCCTGGCCGGCGCCGGTGCGGTGCGACCGCACCGGCGCCCCGCGAGTCCGACCGCACCCACGTCCCCCCGGGTGCGGTCGGACCGACTGTTACCTGCCGGTCACCGCGCATGGCTACCATGGCGGCATGCCCGGCTTGTCGATCCGGCTGCGCTCGGCCTCTCGCGAGCTGCTAGCCCTGCCCTGGAACGAACCCCTCGCCTCCTGGTCGCCCGACGAGGTGGCCTTCCGCGTCCTGCCGGTCGGGCCGAGCCGCCACCTGGTCCGCTTCGTCGAGGCCGACAGGGTGCTCTACGCCCTCAAGGAGCTGCCGCGGCGGGTGGCGGCCAAGGAGTACCGGGTGCTGCGCGAGCTGGACGCCGCCGAGCTGCCCGCCGTGCGCCCCCTCGGCCTGGTCGAGCAGTACGACAGCGGCAACGCCATCCTGGTCACCCGCTACCTGGACCACTCCTGGCAGTACCGGCGGCTGTTCCAGCGGCTCGGCACCGGCCCCTCCAAGCACCGCGACCGCCTGCTCGACGCCATGGCCATGCTGGTGGTCGACCTGCACCGCAGCGGCGTGTTCTGGGGCGACTGCTCGCTGGCCAACACCCTGTTCGCGCGCGACGGCCAGCTGCTGCAGGCCTTCCTGGTCGACGCCGAGACCAGCGAGACCCACCCCGCCCTCAGCGACGGCCAGCGCGCCCTCGACCTCGGCATCCTGGTCGAGAACGTGGCCGGCGACCTGGCCGACCTGAGCCTGCGGCTCGGCGGCGGCCCGGACGGGCTCGACGACGACGTCGCCGCCGCCGAGAGCGTCGCCGCCCGCTACGAGCAGCTCTGGGAGGAGCTGTCGCGCGAGGAGACCTTCGGCGAGGGCGAGCGCTTCCGGGTCGAGAAGCGGGTGCGCCGCCTCAACGACCTCGGCTTCGCCATCGACGAGCTGGCCTTCGAGCCGGCCACGGCCGACCGGCGCACCCTGCGGCTCAAGGTGGCGGTGGCCAACCGCCGCTTCCACGCCACCGAGCTGCGCAAGCTCACCGGCCTGGAGGTGGGCGAGGGGCAGGCCACCGTGCTCCTCAACGACCTGCGCGCCTACCAGTGCCGGCTGGAGGACGAGCAGCCCGGCTCGGCCCCCGACGAGGTGGTCGGCTACCGCTGGTTCGCCGAGGTCTTCCGGCCGGGGGTCGCCAAGGCCGCGGCGGCGGTCGGGCCGGGCGCCGACCCGGTGCAGGCCTACTGCGACCTGCTCGAGGTCCGCTGGCTGCTGTCCGAGCGGGCCGGGCAGGACGTCGGCGACGAGGCCGCGCTGGCGGCGCTCGCCTCCCGGGAGATGCCGTCGGAGGCGGCCGCCAAGATGGCCGTCGCCGAGTCCTCCACGGGCAGCTTTCCGACGCCGGGGGTGGCGATGAGCACCGCCGACGACGACTAGCTGTCCAGCACCGGGGCAAGCTGGGACCTGCCGTGAACACTCGGCCGCGCGGCCACCGTCAGCCACGGTCGCCGGCCGCCTGGTGGCGCCTTACCGCCGGCCGAGGTCGCCGGTGAGGTAGCGCTGCAGGCTCGGGCCGACGGCGGCCGCGAGGACGGCGGGCGGCAGCGAGGCGAGGGGCTCGACCTTGACGATGTAGCGGGCCATCGCCAGGCCGATGAGCTGCGACACGACCAGGTTCGCGCGGAGCTGCGCGTCGGGCTGGTCGAGGCGCTGCACCACCCGGGAGAAGACCTCGCGGGTGGCGAACTCCCGCAGCATGGCGGCGGCCTGCTCGCTGGTGACGGCCGAGCGCAGCAGGGCCATCAGCGGCTGGCGGTTGGCGCCGTGGTCCCAGACCGAGACGAACAGGCCGACGATCCGCTCACCGGCCACCTCGGGGTCGTCGGCGAGCATCGAGGCGGCCACGTCGGCCGGGTTGACCGGCAGCTCCAGGGAGACCACGAACAGGTCCTGCTTGCGGCCGAAGTAGTGGTGCACCAGGGCCGCGTCGACCCCGGCGCGGCGCGCCACGCCGCGGATGGTCGCCTGGTCGTAGCCGTGCTCGCCGAACTCCTCGGTGGCCGCGCGCAGGATCGCCTCGCGGGTGCCGCTGTTCCCCGGCCGCCGCCCGGTGCGTGCCATCAGGCCGCGTCCGCGCGCGCGGCGAGGGCCACGAAGGTCTCGTCGAAGGTGGCGGGGACCATGCCCACCGCCGCGTCGACCCCGCCGGCGCGCAGCGCCGCCTCGACCTGGTCGAGGCCCGCCCCCGGGACCCGCAGGGTGCGGCCGACCAGGGCCGCCGCCAGCCCGGCGTCCTCCAGCGCGGCGAAGGCGTCCTCCCAGCGCGCGGCGGCGACCTCGACGGTGGCGCGCCCGCCGACGATCTCGGCCATGGTGCCCTCGGCCACCACCCGCCCGTCGGCCATCACCACCAGCCGGTCGCACTGCTCCGCCTCGCTCATCCGGTGGGTGGTGACCAGGACCCCGGCGCCGGCCTCCGCCGCCTCCCTAATGGTGTCCCACAGCCGGGCGCGCCCGAGGGCGTCGACGCCGGAGGTGGGCTCGTCGAGCACCACCAGGTCGGGCCGGTGCGCCAGCGCCGCCGCGAACGCCACCCGCCGGCGCAGCCCCAGCGGCAGGTCACCGACCGTCTGGTCGCGCACCGCCGCCAGCTCCTCGTCGCCGGCCAGCGGGTCGGCCGGCGGCCCGCCGCCGTCCCCCGCACGGCCCCGCGTGGCGAAGGCCCTGGCGCTGAAGTCGAGGTTCTCCGCCACGGTCAGGTCCTCGTAGAGCCCGAGGCCCTGCGGCACGTAGCCGAGCCGCGCCCTGGTCGCCCGCGACGGCGGCTGCCCGAAGAGCCGGACCTCGCCGTCGCTGATGCGGATCAGCCCGAGGAGGCAGCGGATCAGGGTGGTCTTGCCCGCACCGTTCGCCCCCAGCAGGCCGACCACCTCGCCGGGGAGGACCTCGAGCTGCACCCCGTCCACCGCGGTGAAGGCGCCGAAGCGCCTGGTGGCCCGGCGCGTCTCGGCCAGCGGCGTGGTCGCGGTCATGCCGCCCTCCCTTCCCGGCCGCCCGAGGCGGCGCGGTCGCGCCGGTCGAGGGCCGCGACGATCACGGCGTCCTCCAGCTCGGGCGCTGCCGGCTCGGCTCCTGGCGGCGCCGCGCCGTCCCTGACCCAGGTCCGCCAGCGGGCGCCGTGGCGCCAGGAGGTCCCGTAGGCCGGCCGCTCCGACGAGTCGAGCAGCACGCCGGGCATGCCGGCGACCAGCTCGTCCGGCGCGCCGACCAGCAGCGGCACGCCCTGGTCGAGCACCAGCACCGAGGCGGCACGCTCGGCCTCGTCCAGGTAGCTGGTGGCCGCGACCACGGCGGTGCCCGCCGCGGCGGCGCCGGCGACCAGCCGCCACAGCTCGGCGCGGCTCACCGGGTCGACGCCGGTGGTCGGCTCGTCGAGCACCAGCAGCTCAGGCTGGTGCAGCAGGGCCATGGCGAGGGCCAGCTTCTGCCGCATGCCGCCGGAGAGCTGGCCGCCGAGGCGGTCGCGGGCCCGTGCGAGTCCCGTCCGCTCGAGCAGCCGGTCGGCCCGCTCGTGCAGGACGCGGGCGCCGAGGCCGTAGGCCGCGCCGCTGAAGGCGAGGTTCTCGGCCACGGTGAGGTCGCGCCAGACGCCGGGCCCGGCCGACAGGTAGCCGATGCGCCCGCCGGCGGGCCGTCGCACCCGGCCGCCAGCCGGCCGCACCACCCCGACCAGCGCCCGCAGCACGGTGGTCTTGCCTGCGCCGTCCCCGCCGACCACCGCGGTGACCGCGCCGGCCGGCACCTCCAGGTCGACCCCTGCCACCGCGGTGCGCCCGTGGTAGCGCACGGTCAGGTCCTCGACGCCGTAGCTCGCCGTGGCACCCGGCCCTGGCGCGCTCACCTGGCACCCCCGGCGACCGGGGCCGGCTCCGGCTGGCGCGCGCGGTCGCGGCCCGCCGGGGCCAGGTCGCGCCGGAAGCGGACCACCGCGAGGGTGAACACGACCAGGCCCAGCGCGGCGAGGGCGGCGAGCGGCACGCCCAGCGCCGCCAGCGGCGTGCCCCGCACCATCACGCCGCGGCTGATCTGGATGAAGTAGGTGAGCGGCAGGACGTAGCCGAGCCAGCGGACCCCGGCCGCCATCGCCGACAGGGGGAAGATCAGCCCGGACAGCAGCACCTGGGGGAGCAGGGTCATGAGCGCGAGCTGGATGGCCTGGCCCTGGTTCTCCGACACCGAGGAGATCAGCACGCCGAGCCCCAGGGTGACGAACAGGAACAGCAGCGCGCCCAGCGCGAACACCCCCGGTGAGCCGCGGAACGGCACGTCGAACAGGAGGATCCCGGCCCCCACGACCACCACCAGGTCGACCGTGGCCACCCCGAAGTAGGGCAGCACCTTGCCGAGGAAGACGTCGCGGGGGCGAAGCGGCATCACCGCGAGCTGCTCCATGGTGCCGCTCTGGCGCTCGCGCACCACCCCGAGGCTGGTCGCCAGCGTGCCGACGAACACCAGGATGATGCCGACCAGGCCGGGCACCATGATCACCGGCGTCTCCAGGCCGGGGTTGAACAGCACCTCGGGCCGCGGCAGCGACTGGGCCGGGTCGCCGGCGGCGGGCGCGGCGCCGCTGAGCGCCTGCACCGCCGCCCGCGCGCCGAACAGGTCGGCGCCGTCGACCAGCACGGCCGGCTGGGCGCCCGTGACCACGGCCACGGTGGCGTGGCCGTCGCGCAGCTCGGCCACCGCCTCGGCGCGGCCGTCGCCCGGCCGCACGCCGACCACGTCGAGCCGCCCAGGCAGGCGCCCGGCGGCCTGGGCGGCGCCGGGCCCGACCACCACGGTGCGCACCTCGGGCACGTCGAAGCTGGCCGCGTAGCCGAACACGACCAGCAGCACCAGCGGCATCACGATCAGCATGGCCAGCGTGCGGCGGTCCCGGCGCAGCTGCCGGAACTCCTTGATCACCATCGCCAGCACGGCACCCTCCCAGCCGCTCGACTCGAACTCAACGCGCAATGAATTCTACGCTCGTTGAAATGGGTGTCAAGGGCCGGCCGCGGCGCGCAAATGGCGTCGTGCGGCAGGCGGCGCCGCTCAGCGCTCCGGCGTGCGCGAGGCCAGCTCGAAGCTGGCCCGCTCGTCGTAGCTGGTGTGGCCGACGAAGCTGGTGGCCACCACCAGGTGGACCAGGCGGCGCTCGCGCAAGACCAGCCCGTCGGCGTCGAGCCACAGGTCGCGGACGGCGCCGCCGGTCGAGGTTCCCGCCAGCGCGGTGGTCAGGCGCAGGTGGCGCGCGCGCACGGCGGACGGGCCGCCGCCGACCGTCTCGACGCCGACGAAGGTGGTGGTGTTGTCCGAGCTGGAGCCGCCCGCCGTGCAGCGCCAGCGCAGCACCGTGCCCGGCCGCGCCCCCGTGAGCAGGCGGCGGCCGGGCGGGTCGCAGGCGAAGCGCTGCACGCCGGGCACGAAGAAGTAGACGAGCCTGGTGGCGTAGGCGACCTCACGCGCGTCGCCGCCGCCGCTGCAGAAGTCGTAGGTCTCGGTGTGCTGGTCGAACAGCGGCACGGTCTCGCGCCAGCGGCAGCCGCCGAGGTCGCTGACGACCCGCACGGTCTCGTGCGGGTAGGCGCGCTCGACCGCGAAGCGGTCGACCGTCTCGCGGCCGCTGGTGCGGTAGCGGTACAGCCCCGCCGGCGGCCGCGGCCCCTGCCCGGCCGGACTGGCGGCAGGCACCAGGAAGCGCGCCCTGGCGCTCGCGGCGTCGACCGGGTCGAGCACCGTGCGCCCCCACAGCAGGAAGCCGTCCCCGGCCGCGACCAGCACGGCCACGGCGAGCAGCGCCCGCAGCGCGGCGCTCACCCGGGTGGCGCGGCCGGCGCCGGGACGGTCACGCGGCGTTCGGCGCGGGCGGCCCGACGGGCGGCGGCCCAGTTGCGCCCGGCCAGCGCCAGGCGCCGCCGGCGCGGCACCTGCACGCGCCGGTCGAGCACCTGGTAGCCGGCCCGCTCGACCTCGTCGAGGATGCCGCCGTAGAGCGCGAACGCGGTCCGCACGCAGGGACGGGAGGAGGGCGCCAGCAGCTCGATGCCTGGCGCGGCGGCGTCGTAGTGGGCGCGGGCGCGCGCCACCTCGAAGGCCAGCAGCTCCCGCACGGCCGGGCCGGCCCGGCCGGCGGCCAGGTCCGACCTGTCCACGCCGAAGCGCGCCAGGTCGGCCACTGGCAGGTAGACCCGGCCGCGGGCGAGGTCCTCGCCCACGTCCCTGATGAAGTTGGTGAGCTGGAAGGCGAAGCCGAGCTGGCGGGCGTGCTCGCGGGCGCGTACCGGGTCGGCCGGCTCCAGCACGGGCAGCAGCAGCAGTCCCACCGCCGCGGCCGAGCCCTCCATGTAGCCGAGCAGGTCGTCGTAGCTCTCATAGCCGTCGTCGACCAGGTCGGAGGCCATCGCGTCGAGGAAGCGGCGGACCTCGGCCTCCTCCAGGCCGAAGGCGCGCACGGTGTGGAGCACCGCCGGCAGCACCGGGTCGTCGCAGGGGCCGCCGCGCAGGCCGGCGAAGAAGCGCTCGCCGAAGGCGCGCAGCGCGGCCACCCGCTGCCCGGGGCCGAGCCGCGGGTCCAGGTCGTCGACGATCTCGTCGGCGTAGCGGGCGAAGCCGTAGAGGGCGTGCACGTGGCGCCGCTTCCAGGCGGGCAGCAGCAGGGTGGCGAGGTAGTAGCTGCGGCCGTGACGGCGGTGGAGCCGCCGGCAGCGCTCGTAGGCGGCGCTCAGCGTGCGCGGTTGATCCATGGCCTGCGCCGTGCCCGCCCGGCCGGCGGCTGCCCCGGCGGTCATCCCAGGGCCGCGGCCCGGCTCGGCCGGCCGCGGGCGAGCACCCGCTCGGCCGCCAGGCGGCCCGAGATCAGCACCATCGGCACGCCGACGCCCGGGACCGTGCCCGCGCCCGCGAAGAACAGCCCAGGCACGGTCGGGCAGGCGCCGGAGGGCCGGAACCAGGCGCTCTGGGTGAGGCGGTGGTCGAGCGAGAAGGGGGTGCCGCCCGACAGGCCCAGCGCCGCCCAGGCGGGCGGGTCGGTCACCAGCTCGACCTCCGCGTCGGCGGCCAGGTCGCCGTAGCCGAGCCGGGCGAGGCGGGCCAGCAGCCGCTCGCGTAGCCGCGGGCCCAGCGCCGCCCAGTCGTGGCCGTGGGTGGTGTTGGCGGTCGGCTCCAGCACCGAGAGGGTGGCGTGGCCGGGCGGGGCCGCCTCCGGGTCCTCCGCGGTCGGGTAGGTGACCAGCAGGCTCGGGTCCGGCTGGACCCGCCCGCGGCGGGTCAGCGCCTCGAAGTCGCCCTTGTAGTCGCGGCCCAGGTGCAGGGTGTGGTGCGCCTGCCCGTCGAGCCGCCGCGGCAGCCCGAAGTGGACCAGGTAGCAGGAGGGCGCGAAGTGGAGCCGCCGGCGCCGCAGGCGCCAGTCGCGCGCCGCCGGCGGCAGCAGCCCGGCGTAGGCGTGCGGCAGGTCGGCGGTGACCACCACGTCGCGGACGGCCAGCCGCTCGCCGGAGGCGAGGCGGACGCCGCCGACCCCGTCGGCACCGGCCTCGACCCGCTCCACCCTGGCGCCGAAGCGCAGCTCCGCCCCCGCCTTCTCGGCCACCCCGGCAAGCGCCCGCGGCAGGGCGTGCATGCCGCCGCGGCGCGGGAACACCACCCCGGCGACCGTGTCCATGTAGGACACCACCGCGTAGATGCCGAGCGCGTCGAACGGCGACAGCCCCACGTAGAGCGCCTGGAAGGTGTGCGCGCGGCGCAGCCGCCAGTCGCTCAGGTGGGTGGCGACCAGGCTGTGCAGGCGGCGGAAGCCGCCGAGCGCGGCCAGCCGCGCCAGGGCGAGCGGCCGCACCAGGTCGCCGAGGCGGCGCTGGTCGCGGTCGACGAACACCGGCCACTCGGCCTCGAACATGCGCCCCAGGTGGGCGCGGAAGGCCAGGTAGCGCGCCGCCTCCTCGGGGCCGGAGAGGCGCTCGACCGCCGCCGCCATGCGCTCCGCGCCGGGCACCACGTCCAGCTGCGAGCCGTCGTGGAAGCCGATCCGGTAGCAGGGGTCGAGCGGGACCAGCTCCAGCCAGTCGTCCAGCTCCTCGCCCGCGGCGCCGACGGTGGCCGCGACCACCTCGGGCATGGTCAGCACGGTGGGGCCGGTGTCGAAGCGGTAGCCGCCCGCCGTGGCGCTGCCGCAGAGGCCACCCGGCGCCTCCGAGGCCTCGAGCACGACCACCTCGCGGCCGGCCGCGGCCAGGTGGATGGCGCTGGACAGGCCCGCGAGCCCGGCGCCCACCACCACCGTCGGCGGGCTCACGACCTCACGCGCTCCGGTCGGTGACGTGGTCGGCCAGGGCCGCGAGGGCGGCGCGGGCCTGCTCGTCGAGGCCGTCGGCGGCGGCCAGGGCCGCCTTCGCCTCGGCCAGCAGCGTGGCGACGCGGGCCTCGGTCTGCGCCAGCGCCCCGGAGGCGGCGATCACCTCCCTGACCGCCTCCACGTGGTCGTCGGTCAGCTTGGCGTCGCCCAGGGCGCTCTCGAGCAGGCGCCGCCCGGCGGGGTCGCTGCGCGCCCTCGCCTGCAGCACCAGGTAGGTCTCCTTGCCCTCGCGCAGGTCGTCGCCGGCCGGCTTGCCGGTCACCTCCGGGCTGCCGAACACCCCGAGGACGTCGTCGCGGAGCTGGAACGCCTCGCCGAGCGGCAGGCCGTAGGCGGAGTACAGCCGCTCCAGGGCCGGCGGCCCGCCGGCCATCGCCAGGCCGAGGTGCAGCGGCCGCTCGATGGTGTACTTGCCCGACTTGTAGTTCAGCACCCGGCGCACGGCCGCCTCGCCGGGCGCGCCCCGCCTGGCCTCCAGCAGGTCGAGGTACTGCCCGCCCATCAGCTCCGAGCGCAGCCGGTTGAACACCTTGAGCGCGGCCACCAGCCGGTCGTCCGGCAGCCCCGCCTCCGCCAGCGCGGTGTCCGCCCAGGTGAAGGCGAGGTCGCCCATGAGCACCGCCGCGCCCGTGCCGAACGCGGCCGGATCGCCGCGCCAGGTCCAGCCCCGGTGCAGGCCGGCGAACTCGACGTGCATCGCCGGGCGGCCCCGGCGCACCTCGGAGCCGTCCATGATGTCGTCGTGGATCAGGGCGCAGACGTGCAGCAGCTCCACCGAGCAGGCGGCCCGCACGACCGCCTCGGCGCGCGGCCCCCGCGGCGGTCCGCCGGCCCCGCGGTAGCCCCACCAGACGAACGCGGGCCGCAGCCGCTTGCCGCCCTCGAGCACGAAGCGGCGCAGCACCCCGGCGACCACGTCGAGGTCGCCGTCCATGAAGTCGAGCGCGGCCAGCTCGTGGTCGAGCAGCGCGACCAAGGCCCGGTCGACGCGGGCGCGGAGCTCCTCGGCGTCGACCGGGTCGGCGGGCAGGGCGGTCTCGCTCACGGGTGGACCGTATCCTTTCCAGCAGGCGGCCGGGGGGCGCGACGATCGCCCAGGCATGGTAAACGGATGTGCCGGACACCGTACCTGGAGCGTTCAGATTGGCCGTCGCCTCCCGCCTGACCGAGCTCACCCCCACCGTACGCGTCACCACCAGCGTCCTCTACCGCACCGCCAGCGGCGTGGTCGCCGGCCGCGACGGCGCCGTCCTGCTGCTGGACCCGGGCGTGCTCCCGGGCGAGCTGGCCGGCCTCGCCACCGAGCTGGACGCCGCCGGCCTGCGGGTCGCCGCCGCGGCGGCCACCCACGCCCACTGGGACCACGTGCTGTGGGCCGAGGCCCTCGGCACGGCGCCGCGCCTGGCCACCGCCCGGACGGTGGAGCTGGTCGCCGCGCGCCGCCGCGACCTGGTCGAGCTGCCGCTGACCCGCTGGGGCGGCGAGCACTACGTGCGCTTCGAGGTCGCGCTGGCCGGGCGCCCCTCCAGGCCGCCCCAGCCGACGGCGTGCTCCCCTGGCCGGGCCCGCCGGTGCGCCTGGTGCCGGCCGGCGGCCACTGCCCCGGCCACGCCGCGGTGCTGGTGGAGGCCGACCGGGTCCTGTTCGCCGGCGACATGCTGCGCGAGATCGAGGTCCCCCTGCCCGACTGGGAGCTCGAGCCCGACCCGCTCGGCGCCTACCGGCAGGGCCTCGACGCCCTCGCCGGCCTGCAAGGGGTGGCGCTGGTCGTCCCCGGCCACGGCAGCCCCGGCGACGCCCGCGAGCTGCGTGCCCGCCTCGACGCCGAGCGCCGCTACCTGGACGCGCTGGAGGCCGCCGTGGCGCCGCTGGCCGCCGCCGGCGGCGACGATGACGCCGCCGTGGCGGCCGCCGCCCGCATCGACGACCCGCGCCTGGCGGCCTGGCCGCCGATGGCCGGCAAGCACGCCGACAACGCCCGCGGCCTGCTCGCGGCGCTGCGCCGCGGCCCGGCACCCGCGGCGGAGGCCTCGGGGAGCGGCTGATCGCGGGTGGCGCACGAGGACGTCGGCGACGTCTCGGGGGCGGCTGACTCCTGGGCTCAGCGGACGCCGGCGTGGGTGGCGGTCCTGGCGGCCAGGCTCTCGGCCTCGCGCAGCAGGGGGGTGGCGGCGACCTGGCGCCAGAAGGCGGCGGCGCGGTGGAGCTGGGCGCGGGCCTGGTCGGGGCGGCCGGCGGCGAGCAGGCGCTGGCCGTCGAGCAGGCGGGCGCGGGCCTCGTCGGGGCGGGAGCCGATGCGGGCGTAGAGGTCGGCCGCGGCGCCGGGGTCGCCGGCGAGCAGGGCGCGGGTCGCGTCCAGCCAGGGCGAGGGCAGGGCGCCGGCGGCGTCGAGGGCCGCGGCCGCGCGGCCGAGGCAGGCGAGGGCGAAGCCGAGGCCGGCGCCGAGGGCCGGTTGCAGCAGCGAGCCGCGCAGGCTTCCGAGCAGCTCGTCGAGCAGCGCCTCGGCCTCGCCGGCGCGGCCGGCGGCGATCAGCGCGCAGGCGAGGATGCCGAGCGCCGGCTGCTGGTCGTAGGGGTCGCCGGCCTCGCGGGCGAGGGTCAGGGCCGCCCGCGCGTCGGCGACGGCGCCGTCCCGATCGCCGCGGGCGAGGCGGATGCGGGCACGCCACAGCCGGCACAGCGACTCCAAGAAGTGGGGCTTGCCCTGCTCCGAGCGGGCCTGCAGGGCGTCGACCGCCGCCACCGCCCGGTCCCAGCGGCCGGTCCAGAACCACTCGGCGACCTGGGCGAGCTCGAAGCGGCGCTGCTGGCGGGTGAAGCCGTGGCGCTGCGCCTCCCTGGCGGCGCGGGCCCAGGCGGCGAAGGCCCGCTCGAGGTCGCCGACCATGACGTAGGCGCCGGCCAGGTTGCCGCGCCAGATCGCCACCCTTGGGGAGCGCAGCAGGGCGAAGCCGGCGACGGCGTGCTCCAGGTCGCTGATGCCGCGCTGCTCGCCTCGGGTGACCTGGGCGGCGCCGATGGTGCCGAGCGCGCCGAGCTCGAGGGTGCGCAGGCCGAGCGGGCCGGCGATGTCGAGCGCCTGGCGGGCGACCTCGATCCCCTCGGCGGGCCGGCCGGCCATCACGTGGAACATCGCGGTGCTGCGCAGCACCGTCGCCTTGGCGCGCGACGGCGGCGCGCCGGCCACCAGCGCAAGGGCGCGCCGGTGGCAGGCGGCGCGGCGCTGGCCCTGGCCGCGCTCCATCGCCAGGCGGCCGAGGAGCACCTCGGCCTCGGCGGCGCCGGCGCGGTCGCCCGCACCGAGCAGGGCGTCGCGGGCCTCGGTGAGCAGCTCGTCGCCTTCGCGCTCGCCGTCGCAGGCGGCCTCCCCGGCGCGCAGCAGGAGCTCCGGCCTGGCCGGGTCGCCGGCCGGCCACAGGTCCAGCGCCGCGCGGTAGTGCCCGGCCGCCGCCTGGTGGGCGCCGAGGGCCGCGGCGCGGTCGCCGGCCGCCCGCAGCGCCGTGCGGGCCCGCTCGGCCAGGGTCGGGTCGTCGCGGCCGCTGGCGCGCGCGTAGCGCAGGGCGGCCTGCCAGTGGTGGGCCAGCAGGTCGACGCGGCCGCTGGGTCGACCCCATTCGCCGTCGTCCAGCCGCTCCAGCCAGGCCGCGGCGCGGCGGTGCCGTTCCGCCCTGGCGGCGCGGGGGAGCTGGCCGTAGGCGACGTCCCGCACGACCACGTGGCGGAAGGCGTACTCGCAGCGGTCGTCCGGCGTGGCGCCGTCGCCGTTTGCCGCCGCTGGGCGGGCGCTGCGCTGCACGAACTCGTCGGCCTCCAGCCGGCGCAGGCAGGAGGCGAGCCGGGCGCGGTCGTGGCCGCCGACCGCGGCCAGCGCGTCCAGCCGGCTCACCTGGCCGAGCACGGCGGCGTCCTGGAGCACCGACTTCTCCTGCGGCGGCAGGGCGTCCAGCCGGGCGGCGACGATCGCGTGCACGCTCTCCGGCAGCGGCGGCTCGGCCGCGCCGGCGGCCTGGCCGCGGTCGCGCAGCATGCGCACGTACTCCTCGGCGAACAGCGGGCTGCCGCCCACCCGGGCGAGCAGGTCGGCGTCGACCGTCCCGCCCAGCCCGTGGCTGGCGAGCAGCGCCTCGAGCAGCCTGGTGGTGTCGGCGTCGGGCAGGGGCCCGAGCGGCAGCAGGCCCGCGTCGGCGACCCATTCGGGACGGCGTTCGAGCAGCTCCGGCCGGGCGGTCGCGACCACCAGCAGCGGCACCGGGCCGGGCTGGTCGCCGGCGGGCTCGGCGAGGCCGGCGACGAAGTCGAGCAGCAGGTCGTCGGCCCAGTGCAGGTCCTCGACGGCCAGCACCAGCGGCCGGCGGGCGGCCAGGGCGTGCAGGAAGCGGCGCCACGCCGCGAAGGCCTCGGCGTGGCCCTCCTCGGTCAGGGCGGCGGCCTCCTCGCCGCCGACGAGCAGGCGGCGGAGGTGTCCGGCGACCCAGGTGGCCGTCGCGGGGTCGGCCTCGCCGAGGGCGTCGCCGACGGCGGCGCCCAGCTTGCGCGCGGCCTGGGTGGCGGAGTCGCCCTCGCGGATGCCCGCCTCCGCCTTGACGACCTCGGCGAGCGCCCAGCAGGTGGTGGCCTGGCCGTAGGGGAGCGAGCGGCCCTCCCGCCAGGTGCCGGGCTCGTCCTGCTCGATGGGCCGGCACAGCTCGGCGACCAGGCGGCTCTTGCCGATGCCTGGCGGGCCGACAACGGTGACCAGCTCGGGACGCCCCTCGCCGCGCACCCGCCGCCAGGCGTCCCGCAGCACGCCGAGCTCTCGCTCGCGGCCGACCAGCGGCGTGCCGCCGATCCGGGCGCGCTCCGCGCCGGGCTGGTCGCGCGCCTCCAGGGCGCGCCAGACGGCGAGGGGCTCTGCCCGGCCGCCGAGGGCGAGCAGGCTGGCCTGGCCGTAGCGGACCGCCCGGGCGGTGGCCCGCTCGGTGGTGGCCGAGACCATCACCGAGCCGGGCGGTGTCGCCTGGACCAGGCGGGTGCAGAGCGCGACCAGGTCGCCGGTGACGCGCTGCCCGCCGGCGCCGACCTCGAGGCCGACCAGGGCCTCGCCGGTGACGACGGCGGCACGCAGGCGCGGCCCGGGGCCCCGGGGAGCGGTGTCCTGGGAGGCGTCAGCGCCGATGGCGTCGCGCAGCGCCAGCGCCGCCCGGACCGCGCGCTCGGGGTCGTCCCCGTGGCTGCGGGGCACGCCGAACAACGCCAGCACCGTGCCGGCGACCGTCTGCTCGACGGTGCCGCCGTAGCGCTGGACCGCCGAGCCGACCAGGGCGAGCCGCTCGGTCAGCAGGCTGGCGAGGTCCTCGGGGTCGCGCTCGCCGCCGGGGCCGGCCGGCTCGTCGATGTCGACCAGCAGGACGCTCACCAGCTTGCGCTCCGCCGAGGGGCTCGGCGGGACTGGCTCTCCGGGCGTGGCGGGCACGCCGTCCGCGGCCGGTTCCTCCCGCTCCAAGGCGCTGTCCTGGGCGAGGATGGCCTGCTCCAGGCGGCGCAGCTCGACGCCGGGCTCGGTGCCCAGCTCGGCGACGGTGGCGGCGCGCCCGTCGCGGTAGGCGGCCAGCGCCTCTGCCTGCCGGCCCGAGCGGTACAGGGCGAGCATGAGCTGCCCGCGCAGTTGCTCGCGCAGTGGGTGGGCGGTAACCAGCGCGCGCAGCTCGCCGGCGAGCTCGCGGTGCCGGCCGCGGGCGAGGTCGGCCTCGATGCGGTCTTCGAGCGCGGTCAGGCGGCGCTCCTCCAGCCACCCGACCGCCGGCCAGGGCAGGCCGGCGTCGAACCCGTCGGCCACGGCCGGGCCGCGCCACAGGGCGAGCGCCTGGCACAGCAGCGTGGCCGCCGCGGCCGGGTCGCCGCCGGCCAGGGCGGCGCGGCCCTGGCCGGCCAGGCGGACGAAGCGGTGCGCGTCGATCGCCTCCGGCTCGACCTGGATCAGGTAGCCGCGCTCGCAGGTGACCAGGGCGCGCTGCTCCGGCCCGAGGGCGCGCCGCACCGCCGAGACGCGGTTCTGCACCGCCTGCCTGGCGCTCTGCGGCGGCGCGTCGCCCCAGAGCGCCTCGATCAGGCGCTCGGTCGAGACCGGCCGGTTGGGGGAGAGGAGCAGGAAGGCGAGCAGGGCGCGGCTCTTGCCGCTGCCCAGCTCCAGCGGGACGCCGTCACGGCGCCCCTCGACGGGCCCGAGCAGGCGGAACTCCAGCGGCGCGGGAGCCGCTCGCGGACGGCCGCCGACGGCGCCAACGCGCCGGCCGTCCGGCCCCCGTCCGCTCTCAGCCATCGTCCGTCTCCTACCGGCCCCGTCCTGGCCGGATGGAACCGCTGCCTGCCGCACGCGCCCCGTCCACCCGGGCCGGCCGTGCCGCGACCTGCCCGAGCCGTCGTCCGACGTGGACGCGCCTTCCTGCTTGGTTCCCCGTATATGCGTGCGATATACCTTCGTGCCCGTGCAAACCTGGGTTATCGTGGCAAGGTAGACAAGACGTGCGATCGGCGACAAGGGCGCTCAGTAGCTTTGTCGAACAGCGGCGAACCTGGCGATCATCCCGGCGCTCGTCCCTCGGCGCCGCGTCGAGCCATTGCCAGGCCGGAGGTGCGGCGGCCGGCCTACACCCCGCCGAAGCCGCCGGCGTGGCTGCGCGAGGTGGTCGCCGCCGCCACCGAGGAGCTGGAGGCGGCCCCCGCGGCCATGGCCCAGGTCGACCTCGGTCCCGCCCGGCCCGAGCCGGCCTGGAAGCCCACGCCGGGCGCCGCCCGCTACCGGGTCGACCTGCGCGGCGCCCGGGTCGACGTCGGCGCCTTGCGCGACCTCCGGCTGGTGCCTGTCGGCGACCCTGGCGCGGCGCTGCCGGTCACCGAGGTGGTCTCCCAGCGGGGCGACAGCCTGGTCGTGCTGGGTCCGGCAGAGCGGGGCGGGCTGCGGCTGGTCGCCACCGCGGACCCGGCGGGCCCCCTGCGCGCCCTGGTCGGCGCGCTGCAGGCGCTGCGCGAGCCGGGCCTTGCCGAGCGCTTCGAGTCCGGAATCCTCGACCCGCCGCCCAGGTCCGCGCCGCCGCCACGGCCCGGGCTGAGCCCCGAGGAGGCCGCCGCCTGGGCGGCGAGCTGCGCGCCCGGCTTCAACGTGGTCTGGGCGCCGGTGGGGACGGACGCGACCTCGGTGGTCGCCGAGGTGGTGGCCAGCCTCGCCGGGGAAGGGCGCAGCGTGCTGCTGGTGTCGAGGGTCGCCGCCGCGGTGGACCGCGCCGCCGTCGAGGCCCTCCGGCGGCTGCCGGACGCGGTCGCCGGCCAGGTCGTCCGCGTCGGCCCGCCGAGCCTTCCGGAGGTCGCCGACCATCCGTTCCTGCCCTTGTCCCGCGCAAGCGAGCTGCGCGGCGCGGTGCACGGTGAGCACGTCGAGCAGATCGAGCGGCGCATCTCCGCCCTGCGCGCCGAGCCGGACCAGCTGCTCCTGGAACGGGCGGAGCGCCTGCTCGCGGGCTTCGACCGGCAGGCCTACGAGCGCGCCCGTGCCCTGGTCGACAACGCCGACGCCCTCGCCGAGCTGGAGCGCCGCACCGAGGAGCAGGAGCTGGCCGCAGAGGCCGCCCGCGCCGAGCGTGAGCAGGCCCGTGCCGCCTGCGAGGGGGCCGACGCCGCGGTCACCGAGGCAGGCGAGGCGCACGACGCCTACCAGCAGGTCGACCGCATGGAGCGCGAGCTGGGCACGCTGCAGGAGGAGCTGGCCGAGGCCAAGGAGCGCGTCCGCGAGCTGCTGCAGCGGCTGGAGGCGTCCCGCGGCGCGGTGGCGGACTTCGGCCGCCTCTCCCCGGTGCGCAGGGCCACCAGGCTGAGCACCGGCGGCCGCGTCCGGGCCGCCAGGCGCGAGGCCGAGGCGGCCCTGCTGCCTGCATGGGAGACGGTGGTCGACCGCGAGCGCGCCGCCGCCAAGCTGGGCGAGCAGATCGAGCGGCAGCGCCGCCGGGCCGGGTCGTTCAGCCGCGAGGAGGTCGCTGGCCGTGACCGGGCGGCCGTCGCCGCCCGCGAGCGGCTGCAGGCCGCCGAGGATGCGGAGCGCGAGCAGCAGCGGACGCTCGGCGCCACCCGCGCCAACCTCGAGCTGGCGAGCCAGGCCGAGGGGCCCGGCGAGGCCGACCGGCGCCTGGTGCTCGCGGTCGAGGAGCAGCGCCTGCCCGAGCTGGCCGGCCGCATCGACCAACTGCGCGCCGACGCCCGCCCCGGCAGCGAGGAGCTGGCCCGCCTGGCGGCCGAGCGCGAGCGCCTGACCGCGGCGACGGCCGCCTTGGCGCCCGCCACGGTGGCCGCGGCCACCGTGGTCGCCACCACCATCGACCGCCTCGCCGCCGAGGAGGCCGTGCGCGGGCGCGACTACGACCACGTGGTGGTGGACGAGGCCGCAGCCGCGCTCCCGCCCACCGTGGTGCTGGCCGCCAGCCTGGCCCGCCGCGGCGTGACCCTGGTCGGCGACCCGTTGCGGCATCGACCGTCCAAAGCGCCTGCTCGAGCGACCAGGCTGCAGCGCCATCGGCCCGGTCCGGCAGCTCGGCCCGGTCGCCGCCGAGCTGGCCAACCGGGTCGCCTACCAGGGCAACCTGCCAGCCCGCGCCGGCGACTGGCCCGCCGCGGACGACGGCCTCGGCGAGCTCGTCCTGGTCGACGTGGCCCCCTTCGGCGAGCTGGCCCGCATCCGGGTGGGGGTGCAGAGCGCCCGGCGCGAGTGGTGGCCGGTCGGCGCGCTGCTCGCACGGGCGATCGCCGAGCACCACCAGGCCCTCGGCCAGCCGCTGGCGGTGATGGCCCCGTACGCCGCGCAGCTCCGGCTGGCCGAGGCGGCCATGCTCGACGCCGGCCTGGACGAACGGGCCGAGACCGGGTTGCCGTCCAGGTTCCAGGGCCGCCGTTTCCCGGTGGCCGTGCTCGACCTGGTCGAGGGCGGCCGCGAGCCCGGCTGGCTCGCTGCCGCGCGTGTCGACGGCACCCGTCACGAGCTGCGGGGCCTGCGCCTGTTCAACCTGGGCACCAGCCGGGCCGAGCGCACCTACCTGCTGGCCGACCGCGCCGCGGTGGACGGCACCGAGCACGGTCCCCTCGCCGAGGTGGGCAGGCTCTGCCGCGACGGTCGCATCGCGGTGGTCGGCGCCGGCCGCTTCCTGTCGCTGCGGCAGCTACCGGCGGCCGAGGCGGTCGAGCCGGCACCGGACCTGCCGTCCTTGCTCGCCCTGGAGGGCACGGAGTTCCTCGCCCGCCTCGAGGGGGAGCTCGCCGCCGCCGAGGGCGAGGTCTGGGTGTGGAGCCCGCAGCTCGCCACCAGGCCCAGCCCGGTGCTCGGCTGGCTCGGGGCGGCAGCCGAGCGCGGCTGCCGGGTGACGGTGTTCGTCAAGCCGCCCCACGAGCACCGGCCGAACGACGAGCGCCGCCTCGGCGCCCTGCGTGCCGCCGGCCTCACCGTGGTGGCGATCTACGGCGTGGCCGAGCGCATGGTGGTGCTCGACCGGCGCCGCGCCTTCATCGGCAACGTGAGCGTGCTGGCAACCCCGCACGAGCGGGACGAGGGCATGGTCCTGGTCGACGGCGAGCGGTTCGCACGCGCCCTGCTCGCCGTCGAGCAGGCCGAGGTCTTCGGGGCCGCCCCGGCCTGCGCCCGGCACCCGGCGGCACGCTGCTACGCCCAGTACTACCGGCGCGGCCGCCAGAAGGGCTGGTTCTGGACCTGCCCCTGGTGCGGCGAGCGGCGCCGCCTGCCCCTCGTCCCCGAGGCCGCGCCAGCGCTCGGATGACGCACCACCCTGTCGCGTCGCCGCAGGGCCAGGTGGCCGGCGGCCGCTGAACCCTGGCTGAACAGGTCCGCGCGGCCGTCAGGTGCCGTTCAGTCGCCGTCGGCAACGATCCAGCCACGGGGCCGCCATGCCATCCCTCATTCCACGGCCGGGCGGCCACAGCGCAACAGAACAGGAGCAGCCTGTGCCAGCACGCCCCAAGTTCCGTGCCCTCGTCCTGGTGGCGGCCGCCGCGCTGGTCGCCGCGTCCTGCGGCGGCGCCAGGCACGGCGCCGGCCCCCGCCCCGCCGAGCGAACGGCGCTGATCGACCCCGGCGACGGCGGCAACTACCACCCGAAGCTCGACCCGGCCAACTTCGTCGCCGTGATCGACAACCCCTACCTGCCGCTCGAGCCGGGCGCGTCCTGGGTCTACGAGGGCACCGTCGACAACCAGCGCCAGCGCATCGAGGTGACCGTCCGGCCCGAGCGCAAGACGATCATGGGCATCCGGGCGACGGTGGTGCAGGACACGGTCTCCGGTGCCGACGGCAAGCCCAAGGAGGTGACCAGCGACTGGTTCGCGCAGGACACCTCCGGCAACGTCTGGTACCTGGGCGAGGACTCCAAGGACGTCGAGAACGGCAAGGTCACCAGCACCAAGGGCTCCTGGATCGCCGGTGTCCACGGCGCCGAGCCCGGGATCACCATGCTCGCCGCGCCGAGCCAGGGGAAGGCCTACCGCCAGGAATTCTTCCGCGGCGAGGCCGAGGACATGGCCAAGGTCGTGAGCCTCGGCGCCAGCGCTCGCGTCGCCGCCGGGAGCTACGAGAAGCTCGTCGTCACCAGGGAGTGGACGCCGCTCGAGCCGAAGAACGTCGAGGACAAGTTCTACGCTCCCGGCGTCGGCAACGTCCTGGTCGTGTTCACCTCCGGCGAGCACGGCCGCATGGAGCTGACCAGGTTCACCCCCGGAAGAGGCTGACGATCGCACGTCAGCGGTCGACGGAGCCGCCCGCGTCACCGTGCTGTGCGAACCTGTCCGGCATGCACGACGAGCGCGCTCCGGTCCGGCCGACCGGCGAGGTGGTCGCCGGCGGCGCGCCCGTGCCGCCCGCCGACCTCGAGGCGCTCGGCATCCTCCACGCCGACCTTGACGCGTTCTACGCCAGCGTCGAGGTGCTGAAGGACCCCAGCCTCGCCGGCCGGCCGCTGCTGGTCGGAGGGACCGGGTCACGCGGGGTGGTGACCTCCGCCTCCTACGAGGCGCGGGCCTACGGCTGCCGCAACGCCATGCCGATGGCGCGCGCCCGCGGCCTCTGCCCGCAGGCGGTCGCGGTGCCGCCCGACTTCGCCGCCTACCGGCGCTACTCCAAGCAGGTGTCGCGCATCTTCCACGAGGTCACCCCGCTGGTGGAGCCGCTCTCCCTCGACGAGGCGTTCCTCGACGTCGCGGGGGTGCGCCGCCTGTTCGGCGACGCGCTGTCGATCGCCCGGCTGCTGCGGGCGCGGGTTGCCGGCGAGGTCGGCCTGCCGCTGACCGTCGGGGTGGCCGCCAACAAGTACCTGGCCAAGCTCGCCTCCACCCGCGGCAAGCCCGACGGCCTGCTGGTCGTCCCGCCGAGCCGCAGCCTCGACTTCCTCCACCCGCTGCCGGTCGCCGCCCTCTGGGGCGCCGGCCAGGCCACCATCGCCGTGCTCGCCCGCTACGGCCTGCGCACCGTCGGCGAGGTGGCGCGCACGCCGAGGTCCACCCTGGAGGGGGCGCTCGGCGCGGCCGCCGGTGCCCAGCTCCACGAGCTGGCCTGGGCGCGCGACCCGCGCCCGGTGGAGCCGTACGAGGCGGCCAAGTCGATCTCCTCCGAGGAGACCTTCGCCAACGACATCGACGACCCGGAGGCGCTCGCCCGCGAGGTGCTGCGCTGCGCCACCCGGGTCGGGCGACGGCTGCGCGAGGCCGGCGTGGTCGGCCGCACGGTCACCCTCAAGCTCCGCTACGCCGACTTCAAGACGATCACCCGCGCCCGCACCCTCCCGGACCCGACCGACGTCGACGCCGAGATCCACCGGATTGCCGCCGACCTGCTGCGGCGCCTGCGGCTCGGCCGGGTGCCCGTACGGCTGGTCGGCGTGGCCGCCTCCAACCTCAGCGACGCGACGGCGCCGACGCAGCTCAGGTTCGGCCCGGAGCGGCCCGGCTGGGAGGCGGCCGTGCGCGCCGCCGACGCGGTGCGCGCCCGCTTCGGCGACGGCGCGCTCGACCTCGCCTCCCTCGCCTCCCTTGCCGCCGAGGCGCCGGAGGCCTTCCGGGAGGCCCGCGAGGCCCCCAGGGTCCGCCGCGAGCGACCCGACGAGGGCTGACAGACGCTAGGCTGGCGCTCCCCAGTTCCCGTAGGCGAAGGAGCCGGCATGGCCGACAGGGTCCTCTACCAGGTCGAGGACCGGGTTGCGACGGTCACGATGTCCCTGCCCGACAAGCTCAACGCCATGGACCGGCAGACGTTCGAGGAGCTGCGGCGCGCGGCCGCCAGGGCCGCCGAGGACCCGGACGTCGGCGCGGTGGTGGTCACCGGGGCTGGCCGCGCCTTCTCCTCGGGGCTCGACCTGGCCGAGTTCGCCGGCATGGCCGAGGTGGACCACGCCGACACGGTGATCGGCGAGCTGCAGCGCGCCATCGGCGCCTTCGAGCTGCTGCCGAAGCCGGTGGTCGCGGCCGTCAACGGCCTGGCCGTCGGTGGCGGCCTGCAGCTCGCCATCGCCTGCGACCTGCGCCTCGCCGCCGCCTCGGCGCAGTTCGCCAGCTGGGAGATGCGCTGGGCGATCGTGCCCGACCTCGGCGGCACCGAGCGCCTGCCGCGCCTGATCGGGCTCGGCAGGGCCAAGGAGCTGGTGTTCACCGGCCGCCAGGTCGGCGCCGCCGAGGCCGAGCAGATCGGGCTGGTCAACCGCGTCGTGCCCGACGCCGACCTGGCCCTCGCCGCCGCCGAGCTGGCCGCCGGCCTGGCCAGCGGCCCCACCCTGGCGCTCGGCATGGCCAAGCAGTTGCTCAACGAGGCGTTCGACCGCGGCGTCAGCGAGGGGCTCAGCGCCGCCCGCAGGGCGCAGCGCCTCACCTTGGCCTCCGCCGACCACCGTGAGGCCCGCGCCGCCTTCGCCGAGCGACGGCCGCCCCGCTTCAGCGGCCGCTGAGAAGTCCCCGAAACGGGTGGCGCCGCTGTTGTTGGTGCCCCCACACCCCGGGTACACTCGCATTCGTCACCAACGGCCACGTCCCGGACGGAGAGCGTTGCGATGCCCCTGTCCGATCACGAGCAGCGCATCCTGGCCGAGATCGAGCGGCGCCTGCTCGAGGAAGATCCAAAGTTCGCCCACCACGTGGGATCGACCTTCCAGGCGCACCTTTCCCGGCGCCTGAAGCTCGTCGCGCTCGGCTTCGTCGTGGGCCTCGTCGTGCTGGTCGCAGGATTCGCCAAGAACGTCGGGCTCGGTGTCGCCGGGTTCGTGATCATGCTGGTGGCGATCTTCGAGTTCGTGCGCACGCTGCGGCGCCGGGCCTCGGTCGAGCGGCCGGCGGCGGCCAAGGCGGCTCCCGAGGCGTCGCCGTCGCGGCCCTCCTCGCCATCCCGCGGCATCGAGTCGTGGTGGGGCAAGATGACCGAGCGCTGGCGCCAGCGCTGGGAGGAGCGCGGCGGCCCGCCGCCCCCCTAGCCCGTCCCTCCAAGCCGTACCGCGCCCCGCCATCGGCCGGCGGGGCGCCCTGATTCCTGGTTCGCGCCCGCCCGTCGGCTCAGCCCGGCTCAGCGGTGCAGCGCCGGGACCTTCTCCTCCTCGGGCGCGGCGCCGCTCGGCCACGCCGGGCGGACCACCATCGGGTGCGGGGCGATCAGGCTGCGCGGGCTGAGCGCGGCCACCACCCGGCGCCTGGGGCCCAGACCGGCGGCCAGGCGGGCACGGACGGTCCTGGCGAGCCGGCGCGCCCGGTGGGCCTCCTGCTCGCCGGTGCCGTCCAGGGCGTACTCGGCCGCCACGTACAGCTCGGTCAGCTCGTCCAGCGGCGCGGCGGCGGCTTCGTGGTCGGCTGCCAGCCGGGCCGCGTAGGCGTGCGGGGTCTCGGCCGGACGGCGGCCGATGCCGGCATCGCCGGCCCAGGCGGACACCTCCCGGTAGGCCTCGGCCACCGCGTCGCGCGGGCGCTTCTCCGCCCGCCGCCTGGCCAGCAGGTTGCGGGCCGCCTTGACCAGCGGCACGGCGGCCACCAGGGCGAGCAGGACCAGCGGGACGAGCACCAGCGGCCGCCGCAGGAGCCCGCGGTCGCGCGCGCGGGCTCCCAGCGCCGGGTCGAGCGCCGGGTCGGGGCGCTCCTGCTGCCGGTTGGCGGTCGACTGGGTCGGCGCGGTGGTCGCGGTCGCCTTGCTTCCTGGGCTGGTCGTCGCCGTGGCCAGGACCGGGGCCTGGACCGGGACCTGGGAGTAGGCGGGGACGTCGACCTGGTCGGGCCGCGGAGTGGGCTCGAAGCGCACCCAGCCGACGTCGTTGAACCAGATCTCCGGCCAGGCGTGGGCGTCGCGGGTGGTGACCTCGAAGCTGTCGCCGATGCGCCGGCCCGGGGTGAAGCCGATCGCGACCCGGGCGGGCAGGTGCACCGCGCGGGCCATCGCCGCCATCGCGATGGCGAACTGCTCGCAGTAGCCCCGGCGCACGGAGAACAGGAAGCGGGTGAGCCTGTCGTCGCCACCGCCGCCGGACAGCTCCGGCACGTCGAGGTCGTAGGTGAACTGGTCGGAGCGCAGGTAGCGCTGCAGGGCCAGGGCCTTCTGGTAGGCCGTGGGGACGGTGTCGGTGAGGTCCTGCGCCAGCTTGACGACGCGCTCGTCGAGACCCTGGGTCTGCAGGTAGTTCTCACCCGGCTCCTGCGAGTAGTCCTGGTCGCGCAGGAGGTCCTGCGGCTGTGGCGCCGGGATGGTGGAGACCACCTGGTAGCTGAAGCCGCGGCGGAAGCGGGACTTGGTCGCGATCCCGCGGTTGGCCGGGCTCTGCCAGACGCGCCGGCCGGCGTCCACGCTGACCGGGGCCGCGGCCGCCGGCAGGATGGCGCCGTTGCCGCTGCCGGCGAGCTGGTCGATCTGGTAGCGCTGGGTGAGCCTGGTGACGCGCGCCCCAGGCGCGACGTCCAGGTTCGGCGCGCCGTTCACGAAGGGGACCAGGTCGCCCGGCCGGCCGGAGGGGAAGAAGTTGGTCCCGTCGAAGCGGTCGAGGGTCTGCAGGCGCCAGTACTCGCCGGTGACGGCCTCCACGGTGAACATGCGCGACTCGCGCGCGGCGCGCAGGCGGGTGCGCAGGGAGACGAACGGGTTGATGCTCACCGGCGCGTCGGCGGCGACGCCGGTGCGGTAGTCGAGCAGCGGCGCCCGGTTGTAGCCCGGCAGCAGCCAGGGGAGGAACAGGCCCGCCGCGCAGGCGACCACCGCCAGCCAGCGGCCGATGTTGGCGGCCGGGGTGGAGGGCAGGCGCCAGCCCGACGCCGGCCGGGAGCGGGTGCTCGACACCCAGCGGCCCCAGGTGGTCAGGCGCGCCCGGCCCTCGGTCAGCAGCACGCCGGCCGCGCCGAGCAGGAACCACAGCGCGTACCAGCCGGGGCTCGAGTTGCGCACGATCGCCGGGAAGACGAACAGCCCCAGCGCCGGCACCACCGCGAGCAGCGGCTGCCTGGCGCGGAAGGTGAGCCCGTCGGCGGAGGTCGCGACCGCCCATGCCCCGGCGCAGGTGATCAGCAGGAACTCGCGGGTGGCATCCACCGGTGCCGCCTGGTCGACCACGCCGCGCAGGGCCACCCGCACCCCGTCGGCCATCGCCTGCAGGGTGCCCGGGGTCGGCACCACCACCCAGAGGGTGCGGGGGAACAGCAGGATCCCGGCGACCACCACGAAGCCGGCGGCCATGCCGGCGAGCGACAGCAGCTGGCCGGCGCCGGCGCGGCGCAGCAGGGCGGCGAGGCCGACCGCGGACAGCATGGTGAGCCACGTCGGCAGCCACCAGGCGTTGCCCGCGTAGAGGCGACCGACCGACAGCGAGGCGCCGGTCAGGAGGCCGAGGAGGGCGATCGTCTGCGCGACGTCGGTGTTGCGCGCCCCAGCGGAGCGGTCAGGCGTTGCCATGGGGTTTCCAGTCGGTCGCTGCGGGTCATCGTGGCGCTGCGCCAGCCGGCGCGTTCCAGCATGGTGGCCGCGCCGGCGGCGCGGGCGTCGCCGGCGGCGAGGTCGCGGGCGGCCAGCCCCAGCCAGGTGTCGGACCGGACCAGCAGGGCGAGCGCGCCGCCGAAGCCGAGGCGGGCGCGCGCGAGCACCGCCGCCTCCTCCGGGTCGGGGACGGTGAGCACCGCCAGCAGCAGCCCCTCGCCGGAGAGGCGGGCGAGCTGGTTGGCGAGCGGCACCAGCGAGTCACCGCGGCTCGGTCCCACCGTGGCGAGGAAGTCGAGCAGGGCGGCGGCCTGGTCGCTGCCCGTCGGCGGCTGGACGCGCTCGCCGCTCTCGGTCACCAGCGCCAGCTCGTAGCCGGAGCGGGCGAGGCGGACCACCATCGAGGCGACCGCCGAGATGGTCCGCTCGAGCGAGGAGTGCTCGCCGTGGCCGTTGTGGGCGTGGCGGCGCAGGTCGACGGCGAGCGTGGCGCGCGCCCGCCAGGGCTGCTCCTCCTGCCTGATCATCAGCTGGCCGCGCTTGGCCGACGAGCGCCAGTGCACCTTGCGCAGGTCGTCGCCGTCGCGGTAGTCGCGGGTGGTGTAGAACTCGTCGCCGCGGGTGAACAGGCGGCGCACCCTGGCGGCGGAGGCGCTGGCGAAGTCGCCGCCCATCCCCGGCGCGGGCAGTCCCTCGACCCGCGGGTGGATGATCACCTCGGAGGTGCCTGCCACCTGTGAGGTGACCTGGGCCAGCCCGAACGGGTCGAGCAGCCGCACCGACAGCGGGCCGATGGTGTAGCGGCCACGGGTCATCGCGGTCAGCTCGTAGTGGAGCGTCTCGCGGTCGCCGCCGGCGATGCCGGGCACCACGAAGCGGGCCGCCGGCCCGAACTGGTAGGGGAGCTGGTCCTCGAGCAGCAGCACGCCGGTCTCGAAGCGGGACGGGTTGTGCAGCCGCACGGTGGCCGCGATACGGCTGCCGACGCTGGCCCGCAGCGGCCGCACCGTGCGCACGCAGGCCAGCCGGTAGCGGCCGAAGCGCACCACCACCCAGGCCCCGAGCGGCAGCACCAGCGCGGCCATGGCGAGCATGAACAGCTCGGGCACGCCGGTGAGCACGCCGGTGAGCCACAGCCCGACGGCGGTGGCGCCGAACCCGAAGGCCCTCGGGGTGAAGGTCCGCCAGCCCACCGCGCTATCCCTCGCCGCGACCGCGGATCGGGATCGGGACCGACTCCAGCAGCTCGGTCAGCACGTCGGTGGTGTCGCGGCCGACCATCTGCGCCTCGGGCGCGAGGATCAACCGGTGGGCCAGGACGGGCACGACCAGCGGCTTGATGTCGTCGGGGATGACGTAGTCGCGGCCGGTCACCGCCGCGGCGGCGCGGGCGGCGCGGAGCAGCGCGAGCGCGGCCCTCGGGCTGGCCCCGAGGGCGAGGTCGCCGTGGTCGCGGCTGGCCCGCATCAGGTCGACGATGTAGCGCTTGAGGCTCGCGGCCACGTGCACGGTGCGGCAGCTCTCGATCATGGTGGCGATGGTGGGGGCGTCGGCCACCGGCGAGATGTCGTTCAGCGAGGAGGACTGGCCGTGGGTCTCGAGGATCTCGATCTCCGCGTCCCTGGTCGGGTAGCCGATCTCGAGCTGCAGCATGAAGCGGTCGCGCTGGGCCTCCGGCAGGGGATAGGTGCCCTCGTGCTCGATCGGGTTCTGGGTGGCGACCACCATGAACGGCACGCCGAGCTGGTAGGTCACCCCGTCCATGGTGACCTGCCGCTCCTCCATCGACTCGAGCAGGGCGGCCTGGGTCTTGGGCGACGCCCGGTTGATCTCGTCGCCGAGCACGATGTTGGCGAAGATCGCACCCGGCTTGAACTCGAAATCGCCCCGCTCCTGGTTGTAGACGCTCACGCCGGTGACGTCGGAGGGCAGCAGGTCGGGCGTGAACTGGATGCGCCGCACCGAGCAGTCGATCGAGCGGGCCAGGGCCTTGGCCAGCATGGTCTTGCCAACCCCGGGCACGTCCTCGATGAGCACGTGGCCCTCGGCCAGCAGCGCGATCAGGGCGAGCCGGACCACCTCGGGCTTGCCCTCGATCACGCGCTCGATGTTCGCGCGGATGCGGTCGAAGGCGTTGGCGACGTCCTCCATGCCACCCGTGTCAGGGCGCGTCGTTGCCACCCGGTGCTCCTTTCGTCCTGTCTCTTCGGGCTCGATTGTAGAAGCGCGGGGCCGGCTGCGGGCGGCCGCCGCGGCCGGGCCACCCTAAGGATCGCCTGAGGAACCTGTCGGATATCCTTCCCCGTGGCCATGCCTTCCGCACCCGAGACCCGTGCCAAGCTGCTCGCCGCCGCCCGGCAGGCCTTCGCCGACCTGGGCTACGGCAAGGCACGGGTGGAGGACGTGGTCGCCCGCGCCGGCGTGGGGCACGGCACCTTCTACGCCTACTTCCCCAACAAGCGGGCGGCGCTGGCCGCGCTGATCCACGAGAACGCCGCCACCCTGGTCGGCCTCGCCAGCCAGCCGTGGGGGACCGGGGGAGTCATGGAGCGAAGCGGTAGCCCCCCGCTGGACCAGGCTGGACTCCCGCGCCCGCACACCCCGTCGGGGAACCAGGTGCGGGCGATCCTGGTGGCGGTCCTCGGCGGGCTGGCCGACCTGTACGACGCCGACGCCGACCTGATCGCCCTGTGGACCGAGGCGTCGATGCACGACCCCGAGCTTGGCCGCGTCCTCGACGACGTGCGGCGCCAGTTCGTCGGCCGCATCGCCCGCAACATCGAGCGCGCCGCCGTCCAGGGGCTCACCCGCGAGGTCGACACCCACACCGCCGCGACCGCCCTCGCCGCCATGGCCGAGCAGACCCTGTTCCTGCGCTCGGTCCGCGGCGAGCCGCTGGACCGCGACACCACCGTCCAGACCCTCGCAGACCTCTGGTACCACGCCCTGTACCGGCCGCAGCCCGGCGGGCCGGGCGCCGCCGGCTGACCCGGCCCGTCCGGCGTCGCTATCGCTCGTTCGTGCCGAGAGTCGCCCTCCGGCTGTTCGTCGCGGTACGGTTGCGCCAGTTCGAGCGGTCGTGCCGCCACGGCCGGTGGAGCGATGACGCACCGAACAGCGAAGGGAGGGGGCGTGCCGGGCACCCAGGCCTGGTTGCGCGCCGATGAGCTGCGCTACCGCACCCTGATCGAGCAGATCGACGCGGTCACCTACTCGGAGGCCTACGCCGTCGGCGGCGCCCCGATGATGTACGTCAGCCCCCAGGTGGAGGAGAAGCTCGGCTACACCCCCGAAGAGGTCGGCAGGCCCGGGTTCTGGAAGACCCTGGTGCACCCCGACGACCGCGAGCGGGTGCTGGCCGAGGACGCGCGGGTCGAGCGCAGCAGCGCTCCCTGGCGCATGGAGTACCGGGTGCTCGCCCGCGACGGGCGCGAGGTCTGGATCCGCGACCACGCCGTGCTGGTCCGCGACGAGGCGGGGCGGCCCAGCTTCTGGCAGGGCCTCTGGGTCGACATCACCGACGAGAAGCTGGCCGAGCAGGCCATGCGCGAGGCCCTGCAGCTCGAACGCGACGCCGCGCGGCGGCTGCGCACGGTCGACGAGATGAAGAACACCTTCCTCGACGCGGTCTCCCACGAGCTGCGCACGCCCCTCGCGTCGGTCATCGGCATCGCCCTGACGCTGCAGCGGGCGCGCACCAGCCTGGCCCCTGGCGACGCCGACCTGCTGGTCGACCGGCTGGTGTTCAGCGCCGCCAAGCTCGACCGGCTCCTCTCCGACCTGCTCGACCTCGACCGGCTGAGCCGCGGCATCGTCACCCCCAAGTTGCGCCGCAGCGACCTGGCCGCGCTCGTCTCGCGGGTCGCCGAGGAGTGGGAGGGGGAGAACGGCCGCCGCCTCGGCCTGCACCTGGACCCGGTGGTGGCCCGCGTCGATCCCGTCAAGGTCGAGCGCATCGTCGAGAACCTGCTGTCCAACGCCGCCAGGCACACCGGCGAGGGCACGCCGGTCTGGGTCAGGGTGACGCGCCACCGCGGCGACGTGCTGATCGCGGTCGACGACGCCGGCGCCGGGGTGCCCAGGGAGCTGCGCACCGCCCTGTTCGAGCCGTTCCGCCAGGGTCCCAACGCCCCCGGCCACGCGCCAGGGGTCGGCATCGGGCTCTCGCTGGTGGCCCGCTTCGCGGAGCTGCACGACGGCCGCGCCTGGGTGGAGGACCGGCCGGGCGGCGGCTCGTCGTTCCGCGTGCTGCTGCCCGACCCGCCGCCGCCCGCCGGCGAGCCCGAGACCGTGTTCGAGCCGTCGGAGCGCTACCGCCTGCCCTGGGGCATCACCATGCTCGAGCCTCCCCAAGGGGGCGCCGGGCCGCAGCCGGGCGCGTCGCCGCGCGCGGCGGGCGAAGCGGCCGGGTCGGTGGTGCCGGGGGAGGAAGGCGGCGGGAACACGAGGTAAACCGCACGCTGCCCTCCTGGAGTGCTGGCTATACTCATGGCCAGTGCGATCCGTCGTCGGTGACCTCTGGGAGCAGCCAATGGAGCGAGCACTGGTGCTGAACGCCTCGTATCAGCCGATTTGCGTCGTGCCGGTGCGTCGGGCGGTCGTGCTCGTCCTGAAGGAGAAAGCCGACGTCCTGGTGCCAAGGGACGCGCTGGTCCGCGGCGCCACCATCGCCATCCAGGCGCCGAGCGTGATCCGGCTGCGCTACGTGGTGAAGGTGCCCTTCCGGGCGCGGGCGGGGCTGTCGCGCCGGGCGGTGTTCGTGCGCGACGACCACACCTGCCAGTACTGCGGCGCCCGCGCCGAGAACGTCGACCACGTCGTCCCGCGCTCGCGCGGTGGCCTGCACGTCTGGGAGAACGTGGTGGCCGCCTGCCGGCGCTGCAACAGCCGCAAGGAAGACCGCCTGCCGCACGAGGTCGGCTTCCGGCTGCGCCGCGAGCCGCGCGCGCCCAAGGAGACGCTCTGGATCGTGATCGCGGTCGGCCACATCGACCCCGGCTGGGTCCCCTACCTCGCCGTCGAGCCGGGCGCGGCGGTGCCCGCCTGAGGCGGGTCCGGCACAAGGGAGCGGGCGGCGCGGCGGCCGCCCATTGGTGTACCAAGGAGGGGATGGGGGACTCCGGCACGGCAATGCCTCGGTGAGCGAAGGGGGGCTACCCGATGGCAGGCGAGGCGACCGGCGGCCTGGGCCGCCGGCTCCTGGCGCGCGCCCGGCCGCCCGCCCGCCGGCTCCGCGGCCCGCTGCTGCTGCTGCTCCCGGTGGCCGCCGGCGCGCTCGGCGCCGTCCTGGCCATCACCCTGCTCGCCCGTGAGGACGCGCGCATCGGGCCGGCCTCGGTGCGGCTGTCCGTACGCCCCGCGCTCAGTGGCTCCAGCCGGCTGGCGGTGCCGCCGTTCGGCTCGGTCTCGGCCCGCACCCACTCCGGGCCGCTGCAGTTCCGCGCGACCCTCGACGACGTCGACGTGGCCGCCCTCAACCGCGCCCTCGACGAGGACGACGAGGCGGCGGGAGGAGGGCTGCGCCGCCGCAGCCTGAACGCCGCGCTGGCGCCGCTGGAGCGCGACGCGCGCCAGGCCGCGAGGGACTTCCTGTTGCGGGTCACCGCGGTGGGCCTGCTCGGCGGGCTGGCCGGCGTGCTGCTGTTCGGGCGGCGCGACGCGCGGCGGCTCGCCGGCGCGGCGGTCGGCGGCGCCCTCGCCACCGCCGTGCTGCTGGTCCCGTCGGTGGCCACCTACGACGTCAGCGCCTTCAGGGCGCCGCGCTACGAGGGCGCGGTCGAGTACGCGCCCGCACTGGTCGGCGACGTCCGCACCGGCCTCGACCGCCTGCAGACGCTGCGCGACGAGATGGCCCGCATCACCGCCAACCTCAACCGCGCCTACGCCGCGCTCGGCCGGCCGCTGCCGCTGCTCGACGGGGCCACCGTGCGCGTGCTGCACGTCTCCGACGTGCACCTCAACCCGGCCGGCTTCGACCTCGCCAGGGAGCTGGCCGCCAAGTTCGAGGTGGCCGCGGTGGTCGACACCGGCGACATGGGCACCTGGGGCCTGCCGCCGGAGCGCAGCATCACCCGCAGGGTGCGCGACTTCGAGGTCCCGTACCTGTTCGTCAAGGGCAACCACGACAACCCCGCCATGGTCGCCGCGGTGGCGGCCAACCCCAACGCCCGCGTGCTGGACGACTCGGCCGCTACGGTGCAGGGCATCCGCTTCTACGGCGTCGCCGACCCGGTGTTCTCGCCGGGGCGGGGCTACCGCGTCGACGAGTTCGAGCGGCTCAAGGAGCGGCGCAGCGTCGACGTCGCCACCGAGCTCGACGGGCAGGTGCGGCGCCCCGACGTGCTGATGGTGCACGACCCCGCCCTCGCCAGGTACGCCCTCGGCAGCGTGGCGACGGTGCTCGACGGCCACCTGCACAGCTTCGGCACGCAGGTGGTCAACGGCACCCGCGAGCTGCGCACCGGGACCGTCGGCGGCGCCGGCCCGGACGGCCTGCGGGCCAAGCAGCCGGTGCCCTACACCGCCGAGGTGCTCTACTTCGACCCGGGCAGCCACCGGCCGGTGGCCGTCGACCGCATCACCGTCGGCGCGCTCGAGTCGTCCTTCTCGGTCGACCGCGAGCTGCTCGGCGAGGGCTCGGGTGCCTTCGTCCCCAACCCGGTCGAGGTGCCGGCCGAGCTGCTCCCGCCCCCGGCACCCGACGAGGTCCAGAGCCAGCCCCCCGGCGTCGCCGCCCGCCGCCCGCGCGCCGCCTGAGGGGAGGTCTGCGCCGACCATATGACAACGACACTCGACAGGACCTGGGAAATCGAGAACCAAGGTGCGGACTTGGGCTACGGTTATGGCCATGGATCAGGCCAACGGTCCCGGACCGTATCGGGCGATGACGCTTGCCGACCTCGCCAGGCTGCTGCCGGATGCACACCGGTCGGCGAGGTGGCGGCTGGTCGCCGAGTTCCTTGAGGAGTATCGGTGGGAACCGGTCGAGGCTCGCTTTCGGCTATTGATCGATGAGCCACCCCGCACGGGCAACGAACGGTGGGATGTCCTGCTTGCCGCGCTTGCCGAGCACCTCGCAGCCCAGGATGGTCGTGGCGCGCCACTGTGGAGCGAGCCGCGGCGCCTGCGGCGCTTCTGGTTCCCGTTCAACACTCCTGCCGCTCGCGTGGACGCAGTCGTCCACGCGCCGGCTGCGTTCCGGCGCCGTGGCGTCTTCGTCGCCGCCCACGAACTGGACGTTGCGTGAGCGGGACAGAGCCGCTGCTGGATCGCCGCGCGATCGAGGACGCCTTCCGCCGGCTCGGCGATCGACTGGTGCGCCGTGGCGTCGTCGCCGACGTCTACGTGTTCGGCGGTGCGGCAATGGCGCTGGCATACGACGCTCGCCGAGCGACCCGCGACATCGACGCAGTCTTCGAGCCGCACGGCATCGTGTTGGAGGCGGCCCGAGCTGTCGCCAACGAACTCGGCCTTCCAGACTGGTGGCTCAACCAGCAAGCGAGTTCGTACGTCGCCCCTGGTGGGGACCCCTCAGCGCCGCGCGTGTTCGACCATCCCGGGCTCCGGGTCGCGGCGGCCTCCCCTGAGCATCTGCTCGCAATGAAGGTTCTGGCTGCCCGGCGCCGCGACGGCGACGACGTCCGCTTCCTGATTCGACATCTCGGTCTCACTTCGGTGGATCAGGTTCTGGCGGTGTGCGCCGAGGTGTTCCCCGACGAACCGGTGCCCGATCGAGCACGGCTGGTGTTGGAGGACGCTCTCGAAACGAATGTCTCCAACCAAGACGCCGAGGACTAGGCAGGGCCAATGTGTTGCCCGGCATTCGGCGTGAGCATGTAGGCGTCGTTGGCGGTGGGCATGTTGGGGAGGTGGGAAGCCCCGCCGGGCGGCTGCTGGGCGGGGCTTGCTGGTCAGGTTGTCGGGGTGGTGCTCACTCGGTCGTGACTTCGGTCACGGCGGCGCGGGCGGAGGACTCGTCGACGATGCTCCCACCGAATCGGGCGGACCCCCGAAGTCGCCCGAGCCTACCCCGGGTCATGCTGCCCGGGTAGACCAACGCGTCGCGAACGTCCAGCTCGTCTGCTCGTCGGGCGTGTTCCGCAGCAGCGATGTGCTCGACACGGGCGTAGTCAGAGTCAGCGGCGGCTCACATCCCGCGCCGCTCCACTTTCCTCCACTCGCGCCTCCAACCACCTTGCAAGTCGCTCAGATAGGCGTGAGCAGCGCTTTTCCGACCATTGAGCCGCCCTGCCGCACCACGGCGGCGGGACTAACTGGTTCGCCCGTCCTGGCGGTCGCTGGTTGGATAATGCCTGCTCAGATGGCTATTTCCAGGAGCTGGCGGCCAACGGAACGCGTTGACCTGGGGTAGGCGGTGGAGTAAAGTGGCGGCTAGTGGAGGAAGGCGGTGGGAGGGGGTCGGGGCCGCTTGTTCATTGGCACCTACGACCACTCCCTCGATCCCAAGGGCCGCGTCATCCTCCCGCGCAAGTTTCGTGACGAACTGGGACAGGACATGGTCTTCACCAAGGGCATCGAGCGCTGCCTCTACGTCTTCCCGTTGGCGGAGTTCCAGTCCTTCGCCGACAAGCTGCGCAACCTGCCCCTGACCGAGCGTCCCAGCCGCGACTTCGTGCGCGTGTTCGTCGCCGGCGCCAGCCAGGAGAGCGCCGACGCCCAGGGCCGGGTGGTCATCCCGCAGCCACTGCGCGACTACGCCAGCCTCACCAAGGACGTCGTGGTGGTCGGCCAGCTGAGCCGCATCGAGATCTGGGACCGCGCCGAGTGGGAGCGCTACATGCCGACCGCCCAGGCCGCCTACTCCGAGCAGGCCAACGCCGCCCACCTCGCCGAGCTGGGGATCTGATGGTGTTGACGAGCGTGCCGACGCACCAGCCGGTGATGCTGCACCGCTGCGTCGAGCTGCTGCGCCCGCGGCCGAAGGGGGTCTGGGTGGATGCCACCCTCGGCCTCGGCGGCCACGCCGAGGCCCTGCTCGCCGCGAGCGAGCCGGACGGTCGCGTGGTCGGGCTGGACCGCGACCCGGCCGCCCTCGCCCTGGCCCGCGAGCGGCTGGCCCGCTTCGGCGAGCGCCTGGTCGCGGTGGCGGCCTCCTTCGCCGACCTCGGCCGGGTGGCCGAGGAGCTCGGCCTGGCCGCCGTCGACGGCGTCCTGTACGACCTCGGCGTCTCCTCGCTGCAGCTGGACGAGGCGGCGCGAGGCTTCAGCTACCGCCACGACGCCCCGCTCGACATGCGCATGGACCCGACCGGCGGGGTGACGGCGGCCGAGGTGGTCAACGGCTACCCGCGCGCCGAGCTGGCGCGGGTGCTGCGCGACTACGGCGAGGAGCGCTTCGCCGGCCGCATCGCCCGCTTCGTCGAGGCGGCCCGCCGCCGCGCGCCGGTGCGCACCACCGGGGAGCTGGTGGAGCTGATCAAGGCCGCGGTGCCCGCGGCGGCAAGGCGTGGCGGCCCGCACCCGGCACGGCGCACCTTCCAGGCCCTGCGCATCGAGGTCAACGGCGAGCTGGCCGCGCTGCGGGCCTCGCTGCCGCAGGCGATCGAGCTGCTCGCCCCCGGCGGGCGGGTGGTGGCGCTGAGCTACCACTCGCTCGAGGACCGCATCGTGAAGCAGACCTTCGCCGAGGCCGCGGGCCGCGCCCCGGCCCCGGCCGGGCCGCCGCTGCCGGTGGCGCCGGCGCCACCGCCGGCGCGGCTCGCGCTGCTCACGCGGCGGCCGGAGACGCCGGACGCGGCCGAGGTGGCCGCCAACCCGCGCGCGGAGAGCGCCAAGCTGCGCGCGGCCGAGAAGCTCGCAGACCCGTCCGACACCGGTCCCGCCGCCTCGCGCCGGACCCAGACCCGCAGGGGGACAGCATGAGCATGGCCGCAGGCCGCGCCGCACCGACCCGTCCGGCGCCGCGGCCCCCGGCTCCGCCGCTATTCCGGCTGCGTGCCGTCGCCCCCGTCGGACGCCGCCGCAGGCTGCCGTTCGTGCTGCTGACCCTCGGCCTGATGGTGGCCGGGGTGCTCGGGTTGGTGACCCTCAACGTGACCGTCAGCCAGCAGGCGTTCGAGATCGCCCACCTGTCGCAGGCCAACCGCCAGGCGGAGCGGCGCTACGGCGCGCTGCAGGCCGAGGTCGACCGGCTCAAGGCGCCAGGGCGCATCACCAGGGTCGCCACCGGTCGCGGCATGGTCCCGGCGGGCAGGCCGCGGGTGGCGGCCTGGCCCGGTGGCCGGCCCGCCACCGGGTCCCGGGGGCAGGCGACTTCCCCCGCCGCCCCCGGGACCCGCCTGGGCGACAGCGCCTGGGCCCAGGACCCCGACCCGCTCAAGCCGTACCTGGCCCAGCCATGACCGCGCGCTCGGGGGTCCCTTCCCCGACTTCCCCGACCCCCGAGCGCGCCTGACCAAAGGAAAGACGCAGTGAGCAGCAGGAGAAGTCCGGGGTAACCCGGGCGGGCACACGGTCCGGAGGCCCCTTCCCTGGCCTCCGGGGCGCACGGCGGACCTGTCGCAAGGTCCGCGACCGGGCCGCGGGGCTTGCTCGCCGAGCGAGCTCCGCGGCCCGGTCGAGCAGTCTGGAGGTGGCGGCCGCCGGCCGTGCACCCGGCGGACCGAGGGAGGGGGAGCGAATGGCGAGCGGACGGGGCCCGGCCCGTCGCCGCCGGCGGAAGCGCAGTCGTGGCCGTGGCCGCGGCCCAGGCCGCGGTGACGGCGGCAAGCGCCTGCTGGTGGTGCTCGGCGCCACCCTGTTGGCGTTCCTCGCCATCACCGGCCGGCTGGTGGTCCTCCAGGTGGTCGACGCCGGCTCCCTCGACCAGGCGGCGGCCAGGCAGCGGATGCGCACCATCGAGCTGCCCGCCAACCGCGGCCACGTGATCGACCGCAACAACAACGACCTCGCCCTCTCGGTCGACGCGAGGGCCGTCTACGCCCAGCCGCGCCTGCTCCGCGACCGCGAGGCCACCGCCCGCCGGCTCGCCCCGCTGCTGCCGCGGCCGGTCGCCGACCTGCGCCGCAAGCTGGCCTCCCCGCTGCCCTGGGTGTACCTGGCCCGGCGGGTCCCCGCCCCGCGGGGGGACGCCGTGGCGCGGCTGCACCTGCCAGGCATCGGTGTGCTCGGCGACACCGTGCGCAGCTACCCCTCAGGCGCGCTCGCCGCCCAGGTGCTCGGCTTCGTCGACCCGGACGGCAAGGGCCTCTCCGGCGTCGAGCGGCAGTACGACGGGCTGCTGCGCGGCCGCTCCGGCCAGCTCGTGCTCGAGCAGGACCCCAAGGGCCGCCCGATCCCCTCGGGACACAGCTCCGTCACGCCGCCGGAGCCGGGCACCGACGTGGTGCTCACCCTCGACCAGCCGCTGCAGTACGAGGCCGAGCGGGCGCTGAGCCAGGCGGTGCGCGCCAACCACGCCAAGGGCGGCTCGGTGGTGGTGCTCGCCCCCTCGACCGGCGAGGTGCTGGCAATGGCCAACCTGCCCGGCTTCGACCCCAACCGCTACGGCAAGGCGGCCCCGGGGGCGTGGCGCAACCGGGCGGTCGAGGACGTGTTCGAGCCGGGCTCGACCAACAAGACCATCACCGCCGCCGCGGCCCTCGAGGCCGGCGTGGTCACCCCAGGCACCCAGCTCCGGGTGCCGTCGGCGTTGAACCTCTGCCCAGGGGTGAAGACCTTCCACGACTCCCACGAGCACCCCGAAGAGGTGCTGTCCTTCGCTGACGTGGTCGCCCAGTCCTCCAACGTCGGCACCATCAAGGTGGCGAGCCGGCTCGGCGCCGCACGCCTGGCACGGGCGGAGCTGAACTTCGGCTACGGCCGGCGCACCGGCATCGACCTGCCAGGCGAGTCGCCAGGGCTGGTCACCCCGGCGTCCAACTGGCGCTGCACCGACCTGGGCGTCAACGCCATCGGCCAGGGGGTCGCCGTCACCGTGCTGCAGGCGGCCGAGGTCTACGCGGCCGTCGCCAACGGCGGCATGCAGGTGCCGCCGTCGCTGCTCAGGGGCACGATCGACGCGCACGGCCGCTTCCAGCCGGCGCCGCGCCGCCCGGCCCGCCGGGTGGTGTCCGAGCAGACCAGCCGCACCCTCACCAGCATCCTGCAGGGCGTGGTGACCGGGCGCGGCACCGGCACCGAGGCGGCCCTCGGCGACTGGTCGGTGGCCGGCAAGACCGGCACGGCGCGCAAGCCCAACCCGCACGGCCGCGGCTACCTGCCCGGCGCCTACATGGCCAGCTTCATCGGCTTCGCCCCCGCGGAGCACCCGGCGGTGGTGGTCGCGGTGGTGCTCGACCAGCCCACCCCGATCTTTGGCGGGGTGGTGGCCGCCCCCGTCTTCCGCCAGGTCGCCCGCTACGCGCTCACCCGCCTGCGGGTGCCACCGTCCGTTCCTGCGCGTCCGGCACCATGAGGTCTCCTTCTTGTATCGCCTCGGCGGCGCCGGCCTCCGCGAGGCACGTTGCCGGGGCGCGGGTGCTAGGCTTTCGCGGGCCGCCGCCCTGGTGGCGGCCGCACGACCACGGGCCCGGCCTTCCCGCAGCCGGTCGCCCCGCCCTCCGACGCGGGTTCGGACGTTCATGACCTTGACGGCCAGGCGCGTCCCGCTCGGCTCGCTCGCCGCCGCGATCGGCTCGGGCGTCCCCGACGGCGGCGAGGTCCACGTCACCGACGTCGTGCTCGACACCCGCGCGGTCACTCCCGGAGCCCTCTTCTGCTGCGTCCCCGGCGCCAGGCTGGACGGTCACGACCTGGCCGAGCGCGCCGTCGCGGCGGGCGCGGCCGCCCTGGTGGTCGAGCGGCTGCTCGAGCTGCCGCTGCCGCAGCTCAGGGTCGGCTCGGTACGGGCCGCGCTGGCGCCGCTGGCGGAGGCCTTCTGGGGCAGCCCGTCGCGCCGCTTCGACCTGGTCGGGGTGACCGGCACCAACGGCAAGACCACCACCACCTTCATGCTGGAGGCGATCTTCCGGGCGGCGGGGCGCACCACGGGGGTGATCGGCACGGTGGAGGTGCGCATCTCCGACCAGCGCCGGCCGGTCGCCCACACCACCCCGGAGGCCCCCGACCTGCAACGGCTGCTCGCCGAGATGGCCGACAGCGGCGTCGAGGCCGCGGCCATGGAGGTCTCCAGCCACGGCCTCGCCCTCGGCCGCGTCGACCGCACCTGGTACCGGGTGGCGGTGTTCACCAACCTCACCCAGGACCACCTCGACTTCCACGCCGACCTGGAGGACTACTACCAGTCCAAGCGCAAGCTGTTCACGCGCCCGTTCACCGGCCTCGGCGTGGTCAACGCCGACGACCCCTACGGCCGCCGCCTCGCCGGACCGGACGCCGAGGTGCCGGTGGTGACCACCGGGACCGGCCCGGCGGCGGCGTGGCGCGCGTCGGTGGTGGAGGCGACCCTGGCAGGCACCAGCTTCCGGCTGGACAGCCCCGCCGGCGCGGCCGCCGTGCGGCTGCGCCTGGCGGGCCAGTTCAACGTGGCCAACGCGCTCGGCGCCCTGGCGGCGGCCGACGCCATCGGCATCGACCTCGGCACCGCCGTGGCCGGCCTGGAGACGCTCGCCGGGGTGCCCGGCCGCTTCGAGCGGATCGACCTCGGCCAGCCGTTCACCGTGCTGGTCGACTACGCCCACACGCCCGACTCGCTCGACAACGTGCTGCGGGCCGCCAGGGCGGTGAGCGAGAAGCGGGTGATCGTGGTGTTCGGTTGCGGCGGCGACCGCGACCGGGCCAAGCGGCCGCTGATGGGCGCGATCGCCGGGCGCCTCGCCGACCTGGTGGTGGTCACCTCCGACAACCCGCGCTCGGAGCGGCCCGACGCGATCGTGGACGAGGTGGTCGCGGGCGTGCGCCGCAGCGCCGAGCCTGGCGCCTGGTGGGCGACGGTCGACCGCCGCGCGGCCATCGCCGAGGCGCTGGAGGCCGCCGGGCAGGGTGACGCGGTGGTGATCGCCGGCAAGGGCCACGAGCAGGGCCAGGAGTTCGCCGACGGGCGCAAGGTGCCGTTCGACGACCGGGTGGTGGCCGCCGAGGAGCTGGCCCGCCTGCTCGGCGAGGCGGGGCCGCCGGAGCGGGGCGCCGGACCGTGATCCCGCTCACCCTCGGGGAGGTCGCCCGCGCCGCCGGCGGGACGCTGCGCGACGGCGATCCGGGCGGCACCGTCAGCGCCGTGGTGGCCGACTCCCGCCAGGTGAGCGCCGGCGCGCTGTTCGTGGCGCTGCCTGGCAGCCGCACCGACGGCGCCCGCTTCGCGCCGGAGGCGCTCGCGGCCGGCGCCGCCGCGGTGCTCGCCCGGCGCGGCACGGTCGCGGCCGGGCCGCGCGTCGAGGTCGACGACGCCCTGACCGGCCTTGCCGGGGTGGCCGCCGAGCTGCGCGCCCGGTCGGGCGCCCGGGTGGTCGGGATCACCGGCTCGGTCGGCAAGACCACCACCAAGGACCTGCTCGCCGCGGCGCTGGCCACGCGGCTGCGCACCGTGGCCAACACGGCCTCGTTCAACAACGAGCTGGGCCTGCCCCTCACCCTCGCCAGGCTGCGGCCGGACACCGAGGCCCTGGTGGTCGAGCTGGGCGCGCGCGGCCCCGGCCACATCGCCACGCTGGCCCGCCTCGCCCGGCCCGAGGTGGGCGTGGTCCTCAACGTCGGCGAGGCCCACATCGGCGTGTTCGGCTCCCGCCAGGCCATCGCCAAGGCCAAGGCCGAGCTGGTCGAGGCCCTGCCCGGCGACGGCGTGGCGCTGCTCGCCGCCGACGACCCGCTGGTGGCAGCGATGGCCGAGCGGACCGTCGCGCGGGTGGTCAGCTTCGGCCTGGGCACGGGGTCGGACGTGCGCGCCGAGGACGTCGAGCTGGACGCGGCCGGCCGGGCGCGCTTCCGGCTGCGCACCCCGGCGGGCGCCGCCGCCGTGGTGCTGCCGGCGATGGGCGAGCACCTGGTGGCCAACGCCCTCGCGGCGGCGGCAGCCGCCTGGGTGATGGGCATCGGCCCCGAGGAGATCGCCGCCGGCCTCGCCGGCGCCCGCCTGTCGCCGATGCGCATGCAGGTCGAGCGCCGAGCGGACGGGATCACGGTGATCAACGACGCCTACAACGCCAACCCCACCTCGATGGCGGCGGCGCTCAAGGCGCTGGCCGCCGCCGGGCGCGGCGGCGGCCGCACCGTGGCGGTGCTGGGGGAGATGGCCGAGCTCGGCGAGGCGGCGGCCGGCGAGCACGACCGGCTCGGCCGGCTGGCCGCGCGCCTTGGCATCGACCGGCTGGTCGGGGTCGGTGAGCTCGGCGAGGTCCTGGTCCGGGCGGCGCGCATGGAGGGCATGTGGCCGGAGGAGGCCACCGCCGTCGCCGACGCCGACGCGGCCGTCGCCGCCGTCAGCGCCGGGCTCGCCCCCGGCGACGTGGTCCTGGTCAAGGCGAGCCGGGTGGTCGCCCTCGACCGCGTGGCCGACCGCCTCCTCTCGCCAGAGGCCCCCTTGGGGGGGTCCGGGGGGGCGCTTTCCGCCCCGCCGGAGGAAGGGGCCTAGCCGTGGTCGGCATCCTGGTCGCCGCGGCCGTCGCGCTCGCCGTCGGGCTGGTCGGCACGCCGCTGGCGATCCGCAGCTTCCGTCGCCACAACCTCGGCCAGCTCATCCAGGTCGACCTGCCCGACTCCCACCAGACCAAGCGGGGCACCCCGACCATGGGCGGGGCGGTGATGATCCTCGGCGCGGCGGCCGGCTACGGCGTCGCCCACATGCTGATCGACGTCCGCCTCACCCCGCAGGGGCTGCTGGTGATGATCACCATGGTCGCCCTCGGCGTGGTCGGCTTCGTCGACGACTACCTCAAGATCCGCAACCAGCGCAGCCTCGGCCTCACCAAGACGGCCAAGTTCACCGGGCAGGCGCTGGCCGCCATCGGCCTGGGCGTCGGCGCCTTCTACTGGGCGCACGCCTACCACGGGATCTCCTTCATCCGCCCCCTGAGCGGCACCAGCCTGCCGCTGCTGCTGTTCCTGGTCTGGGTCTTCCTGATCGTCTCGGCCACCTCCAACGGGGTCAACCTGACCGACGGCATGGACGGGCTCGCCTCCGGCTCCACCGTGCTGGTGGTCAGCGCCTACGTGGTGATCGCCTTCTGGCAGTTCCGCCACTCCTGCCTGGCCCCGCCCGTCAACGCGCCCGGCTGCTACCCACTCGAGGCGGCCGGCTCGCTCGACCTGGCGGTGGGGGCGGCGGCGATGATGGGGGCGACCGCCGGCTTCCTGTGGTGGAACGCGCCACCCGCGCGGATCTTCATGGGCGACACCGGCTCGCTCGCCCTCGGCGGCACCCTGGCCGCGCTGGCCCTGTTCACCGACACCCAGCTCCTGCTCGCCGTGCTCGGCGGCCTCTACGTGGTCGAGGTCCTCTCGGTGATCGTGCAGATCGCCTCGTTCCGCTTCCTGCACCGCCGCGTCTTCAAGATGGCCCCGATCCACCTGCACTTCGAGCTGTCGCAGTGGCCGGAGTTCACCGTCATCGTGCGCTTCTGGATCCTGGCCGGCCTGGCCGTCGCCTTCGGCCTCGGCCTGTTCTACGCCGAGTTCATCACCCGCGGAGGGACCAGTGGCTGAGCGCGGCTCCGCTGCGGCGCCCGACCTGCGCGAGCGCCTCGCCGGCCTGCCCGTGCTGGTCGCCGGGCTGGGGGTCAGCGGCAGGGCGGCCGCCCGCGCCCTCGCCGCCTGCGGCGCCGACGTGCTCGCCTGCGACGACGTCGCCGACCTCGACGTCGCCGAGCTGGACGCCGCCGGCGTCAAGAGCCACCTCGGACCCGGCGCGGTCGAGCTGCTCGAGGGGCGGCGGCTGCTGCTGGTCACGCCCGGGATGCCCGAGCGCCACCCGCTGATCCAGGCCGCCCTCGGCGCCGGGGTCCCCGTCTGGAGCGAGGTGGAGCTCGGCGCTCGCCTGGCCGCCATGCCGCTGGTCGGGGTGACCGGCACCAACGGCAAGACCACCACCACCGAGCTGGCCGCCGCCATGCTCACCGCCAGCGGCCTGCACGCGGTCGCCGCCGGCAACGTCGGCCGGCCGCTGGTCGACGCCGTGCTCGCCACGCCGGCGCCCGACGCCGTGGTGGTGGAGCTGTCCAGCTTCCAGCTCCGCTTCACCCACAGCCTGCGCCTGTCCGCGGGCGCCTGGCTCAACTTCGCCCCCGACCACCTCGACTGGCACCCCGGCCTGGACGCCTACGCGGCCGCCAAGGCGCGCATCTGGGCCAACCAGGGCGCCGACGACTGGTCGCTGTACCCGATCGGCGACCCGGTGGTGGTGGCCCACGCCGCCGGCGCCCCCGGCCGGCCGGTGCCGTTCTCGACCGGGCGGGCCGAGCCGGGCGGCCTCGGCGTCGAGGCCGGCGTCGCCCTGTCGCGCATCCCCGGCGTCGAGGGCGGGCTCTGGCGCGTGGCCGCGCTGCGCCTGCCCGGGCGCCACAACCTGGCCAACGCGCTGGCCGCCTCCGGCCTGGCCCTGGCGCTCGGCGCCCACCCGGCGGCGATGGCGCGGACGGTGGCCGCCTTCCGGCCCCGTCCCCACCGCCTCGCCGGCGTCGGCGAGGTTCGCGGGGTCAGCTTCGTCGACGACTCCAAGGCGACCAACCCGCACGCCGCCGCCAGGGCGATCACGGCCTTCCCCCGGGTCGTCTGGGTCGCCGGCGGCCGCAACAAGGGCTTGGCCTTCGACGAGCTGGTGGCGGCCGGGAGCTCCCACCTGGTCGGGGTGGTGCTGCTCGGCGAGGCGGCCGACGAGCTGGCCGCCGCGCTCGACCGGGCCGGCTTCGCCGGCCCCGTGGCCAGGGCGGCCTCCATCGGCGAGGCGGTCACGGTCGGCTTCGGCCTGGCCGAGCCGGGCGACACCGTGCTGCTCTCGCCGGCCTGCGCCAGCCAGGACATGTTCCGCGACTACGCCGAGCGCGGCCAAGCCTTCGCGGCCGCGGTCGCCCGCCTGGCGGAACGCCACGGCGACGCGCCGGGGGATGCCGGGCGCGGCGGGGGGAGCGGTGCCAGCCGCGTGGGCGGGTCAGGGGCGGGGGGGTCAGGGGGGGCGCGTTCTGCCCCCCTGGTGAACAGGGCCGACCCCTCCGATGACGCGCTTCCAGCTACAGCGGAAGGGGATTCTCGTGGCGACCGGCACCCGTGAGCAGCGGCCGGCGTTCCCGCTGGGGCTGGGGGCGGGGTCGCTTGCGGCCAGGCGCGACACCCGCCACGGCGCGCGCCTGGGCTCCAGCTACTTCCTGATCCTGGCGCTGGTCGGCACGCTGCTCGCGGTCGGCCTGGTGATGGTGCTGTCCGCCTCGTCGGTGGCGGCCTTCGCCCGGCACCACGACTCCTACCTCTACCTCAAGCGCCAGGCCGTCTGGGCCGGCACCGGGGTGGTGCTGATGCTGGCGGTCAGCCGGGTGGACTACCGGCGCTGGCGCCGCCTCGCCGTGCCGCTGCTGCTGCTCTCCTTCGTGCTGCTGCTGGTGGTGCTGGTCCACCCGGCGGCGGTGCGGGCCTACGGCTCGACCCGCTGGATTCGCCTCGGGCCGCTCACCATTCAGCCGGCCGAGCTGGCCAAGCTCTCCCTGCTGCTGTTCTCCGCCGACGTGCTGGTGCGCAAGGAGCGGCTGCTCGGCGACGTCCGCCACCTGCTGGTGCCGGTGCTGCCGGTGATGCTGGCCCTGGCCCTGCTGGTCCTCGCCGAGCCGGACCTCGGCACCACCATGCTGCTGTGCGTGATCGGCTTCGCCATGCTGTTCCTCGCCGGCACGCCGCTGCGGGTGCTCGGCGCCGTCAGCCTGGTCGGCCTGCTCGGCGGGCTCACCACCATGCGCGGCTACCAGCGCGCCCGGCTGACCGCCTTCCTCGACCCGGCCGGCGACCCGCAGAGCAGCGGCTTCCAGCTGCTGCAGGGCCACCTCGCCTTCGGCTCGGGCGGCCTGCTCGGCGTCGGCCTCGGCCAGAGCAGGCAGAAGTGGTCCTTCCTGCCCAACGCCCACACCGACTTCATCTTCGCCGTCATCGGCGAGGAGCTCGGCCTGCTCGGCACGCTCGCGGTCCTCGGCATGTTCATCACCCTCGCCTACGCCGGCGTGCGCGTGGCGCGCCGCTCGACCGACCCCTTCGGCCGCTACCTTGCCGGTGGGATCACCATCTGGATCGTGGCGCAGGCCCTGGTCAACCTCGGCGCGGTGGTCGGCCTGCTGCCGATCACCGGGGTGCCGCTGCCGCTGGTCTCCTTCGGCGGCTCGAGCATGCTGGTGCTGCTCACCGCGCTCGGCATGCTGCTCAACCTCGCCAAGCAGGAGGCCTGGCGGCCGCGCTCGGCGGTGCTCGCCACGGCCACGCCGGCCGAGCGGCGCGACCGCCGCCGCCCGGCGGCCACCGCGCCGCACCGCGCCGCCGCCGGCCGCGCGCCCGGCCCGGCCCGCGGTGGCCGCGCCGGGGGCACGCCCGCCCAGCGGGCGGCGGCCGCGCGGCGGGCCGGCCAGGCCGACGGGCGCAGCAGGGGGTCCGGGGGGCTCAAGAGCGAGGCCGACGGGCGCCGCAGGGGGTCCGGGGGGCTCGAGAGCGAGGCCGGAACCCGAGCGACGGGCGACCACGCAAAGCCGAGCGGTAGCCCCCCGGTGAATCGAGGCGCCGGCCGGTCGGGCCAGGCACCGCGGCGGCGCGCGAACGACCATCGCAGGAGGAACGCTGATGACCGCTGACCGCAGCCGCCCGCAGGACGGCCCCCGCGTCCTGGTCGCCGCCGGCGGCACCGGCGGCCACGTGGTGCCAGGGCTGGCCCTTGCCCGCGCCCTGGTCGAGCGCGTGCCCGGCGCGACCGTGAGCTTCGCCGGCACCAGCAGGGGGATCGAGACCAGGGTGGTGCCCGAGGCGGGCTTCCGCCTGCACCTGCTGCCGATCCTGCCGCTCTCCCGCCGCCTCGCCCTGGAGACCGCGCTGGCGCCGGGCGCCGCCGTCGCCGGCACCGGCGCCGCCCTGCGGCTGCTGCGCCGCGAGCGCATCGACGTGGTCGCCGGCATGGGCGGCTACGTCACCCTGCCGGTGGCCGCCGCCGCCCGCCTGGCCGGGGTGCCGGTGGTGCTGCACGAGTCCAACGCCGTGCCCGGCCTGGCCAACCGGCTGGCCGCCCGCTTCGCCCGGCGCGTCGGCGTCGGCGTCGCCGCGGCGGTGGCGGCCTTCCCGCCGGGCAAGGCGGTGCTGGTCGGCAACCCGGTCCGGCCGGAGCTGCTGCGGCTCGACCGGGCCGCGCGGCGGGCCGAGGCGCTCGCCGCCTTCGGCCTGGAGCCGCGCCGCCGCACCCTGTTCGTGTTCGGCGGCAGCCAGGGCGCCCGGCGCATCAACCGGGCGCTGGTCGCCGCGACCGCCCGCTGGCCCGAGCCGGGCGCCATCCAGGTGCTGCACGCCTGCGGGCGCCGCGACGAGGCCGAGGTGCGGGCCGCCTGGCGCGCGGCCGACCCGGAGGCGCGCGGGCTGCTGGTCAGGGTGGTGCCCTTCGTCGACCGCATGGACCTCGCCTACGCCGCCGCCGACCTGGCCGTCACCCGGTCGGGGGCGATGACCATGGCGGAGCTGACCGCCGTGGGCATGCCGGCGGTGATGGTCCCGCTGCCCCACGCCACCGCCGGCCACCAGGCCGCCAACGCCGCGGCCGCGGCCGCGGCGGGCGGCGCGCGCGTGGTCCCCGACGAGCGCCTCGACGGGGCCGCCCTGGTGGCGGCGGCCGCGCCCCTGCTGGCCGACCCGGGCGAGCTGGCACGCATGAGCAAGGCGATGCTCGGCCTGGCGCGGCCGCGTGCCGCCGAGGAGATGGCCGCGCTGGTCCTCGGCGTGCTGCCGCCCGGAAGGCGCCCGCGGGGGGCGGAGGACGACGAGGCCGGCGAGATCGCCGCCACGCGCGAGTTCGTCGCCTGGTTCGGCCCCGAGCGCGCCCCGCAGCGGCCCGCCGACCAGCCTCGCGCGCTGCAGGCAGAGGTGCCCGAGGAGGAGCAGCCGCCCGCCCGCCCCGGCCTCGGCGTCACCGGGGGTGGGCCGCGGCGGGCCGACGAGCCCGAGAAGGAGCCGGGCGCCGACCTCGGCGACACCGCCGAGTTCGACGCCTGGTACCGGCGCGAGCGCCGTGACGAGGACGACGAGCGGTGAGTCGAGCACCCGAGCCAGGTCACGGCCAGGAGCCGCAGCCGGCCGCCGCGGGCGGCCAGGCCGCACGGGCCGAGGCGTCCCCGCGGGCCCGCCGGGACGGCTCGGCCGTCCCGCCCGGCGCGGGCCCGGGTGGCCGCAGGGAGGACCTGGCCGTGGACCTGTCGACGCCGAGCCGCGTCCACCTCGTCGGGGTGGGCGGGGCCGGCATGAGCGGGCTGGCCCGCCTGCTGCTGGCCCGCGGGCACGCCGTCAGCGGGTCGGACCGGCAGGAGTCGGCGGTCCTGGCCGCGCTGCGCGGCCTCGGCGCCGACGTCCGGGCCGGCCACGACGCCGCCCGCCTCGGCACCCCCGACCTGGTGGCCGCCTCCAGCGCCATCCGGGCCGACAACCCCGAGCTGGCCGAGGCGAGGCGGCGCGGCCTGCCGCTGCTGCGCCGCGCGCAGCTGCTCGCCCTGCTGATGGAGGGCAAGGTCGGCCTGGCCGTCGCCGGCACCCACGGCAAGACCACCACCACCGCGATGGCGACGGCGATCCTGCGGGAGGCCGGGCTCGACCCCTCCTGGGCGGTCGGCGGGGACCTGCAGGACGGCGGCGCCAACGCCGGCGTCGGCGCCGGGCCCCACTTCGTCGCCGAGGCCGACGAGTCCGACGGCTCCTTCCTCGAGCTGGCGCCGACCGTCGCGGTGGTCACCAACGTCGAGGCCGACCACCTCGACCACTGGGGCGACCTCGAGGCCGTCAGGGAGGGCTTCCGTCGCTTCGTGGCGCGGCTGCCCGCCGGCGGCACCGCCGTGCTGTGCGCCGACGACCAGGGCGCGCTCGCCTTGGCCGGGGCGGCGCCCTGCCCGGTGGTCAGCTACGGCCTCGGCGCGGACGCCGAGGTGCGCGCCGAGGGCCTGGTCGCCGGCGGCGACGGCTCGCGCTTCGAGGTGGTCGCCGGCGGCGAGCGCCTCGGCGCGGTGCGCCTGGCCCTGCCCGGCCGCCACGTGGTGCAGAACGCCCTCGGCGCGATCGCCGCCACCCGCGCCCTGGGCGCGCCGTTCGCCGCCGCCCGGACCGCCCTTGCCCGCTTCAGCGGCGCGACGCGCCGCTTCCAGCTGCGCGCCAGCGCCGCTGGGGTCACGGTGGTGGACGACTACGCCCACCACCCAACCGAGGTGGCCGCGACCCTGGCGACCGCCCGGCTCGGCGGCTGGACGCGGGTGGTCGCGGTCTTCCAGCCGCACCTGTACTCGCGCACCCGCCTGTTCGCCCGCGAGTTCGGTGACGCCCTCGCCGCGGCCGACGTGGTGCTGGTCACCGACGTCTACGCGGCGCGCGAGGAGCCCCAGCCGGGGGTGGACGGCGGCCTGGTGGCGGCTGCCGCCCGCCAGGCGCGTCCCGGCCTCGACTGCGCCTACGTGCCCGACCGCCGCGACCTGGCCAAGCACGTGGCCGCCACCGTCCGCCCCGGCGACCTGGTCGTGACCCTCGGCGCCGGGGACATCACCACCCTCCCCGACGAGCTCGCCGACCTGCTCCCCGGCAGTCCGGAGCGCTCGAGGAGCGAAGCGGTAGCCCCCCGGAGGGATCCGGGGGGTCCGGGGGGCTCGAGGAGCGAAGCGGTAGCCCCCCGGAGGGATGGGGGAGCGGCATGAGCGACCCGGTGCGCCAGACCCTGGCCGCGCCCAGCCCGCTGCGGCCGGGGCCGGTCGAGCCGGCCGCGCTGGACGAGGCCCACGCGCGCCTCGCCGCCCGCTGCGGCGACCGGGTCAGCCGCGACCTGGTGCTCGCCCCGCTCACCACCTTCCGCCTCGGCGGGCCGGCGCGCCTGTTCCTGCGGGCCGAGTCCGTCGACGACCTGGTGGCGCTCGCCGCGACCCTCGCCGCCGTGCCGCTGCCGCTGCTGATCGTCGGGCGCGGCTCCAACCTGCTGGTGGCCGACGCCGGCTGGCCGGGCGTTGCGCTGCACCTTGGGCAGCGCTTCCGCGGCGTCCAGGTGGAGGGCGACGAACTTCGGGCCGGCGCCGCCACGCCGCTGCCGAGCGTCGCCTCACGCTCCGCCGCCGCGGAGCTCGGCGGGCTCGCCTTCGCCGTGGCCATCCCGGGCAGTGTCGGCGGCGGCGTGCGCATGAACGCCGGTGCCCACGGCAGCGAGCTGGCCGACCGGCTCCTCTGGGCCGAAGTGGTCACCCTCGCCGGTCCGGGGGCGGGGGAGCCGCTGCGGCTCGAGCCTGGCGAGCTCGGCTTCGGCTACCGGCGCTCGGCGCTGCCGGACGCCGCGGTGGTGACCGCCGCCCGCTTCGGCCTGGAACCGGCCAGCGAGGCGGAGGTGCGCGCCGAGATCGACGAGGCGCGCCGCTGGCGGCGCGACAACCAGCCCGTCAACCAGCCCAACTGCGGCAGCGTGTTCGCCAACCCGCCGGAGATGGCCGCCGGCCGGGTGGTCGAGCTGCTCGGCATGAAGGGCGAGCGGGCGGGAGGCGCCCGGGTCAGCGAGGTCCACGCCAACTTCATCGTGGCCAACGACGGCGCCCGCTCGGCCGACGTGCTCGAGCTGATCCGCCGGGCGATGCGCCGCGCCGACGAGCGGCTCGGCATCACCTTGCGCACCGAGGTCCAGCTCGTCGGCGACTTCGGCGGCGCGCCAGACGGCCGTCCGGCCGCGGGAGGCACGGCATGAGCCAGCGCGGCGGCGGCTCCTCACGGGGGACGATGGCGCCGCCGCGTCGCCGGGCCGTGCCCGACCGCCGCATCGCCGAGCGGCGGCGTGAGGTCCTCCGTGAGCGGGTGCGCCGCCGGCGCCGGCAGCTCGCCTGGAGCGTGGTCGCCGTCCTGGCCGTGCTCGGCTGCTCCAAGCTGATCGGCTCGCCCCTGTTCGGCCTCTCGGCGGTGCAGGTGCGCGGTACCTCGATGCTCAGCGCCGACGAGGTGGTCGCCGCCTCGGGCGTCCGCCTCGGCCAGCCCTACCTGTCGGTCGACCCGGCGGCGGTGCGCCACCGGCTGCTGCAGGCCCTCCCAAGGGTCGGGCGCGCCGAGGTCCGCCGCGACTACCCGTCCAGCCTGCGGATCACCGTGGTGGAGCGGACCGCGACCGCGTCGATCGCCGCCGGCGGGCGCTACTGGCTGGTGGCCGCCGACGGCACGGTGCTCGAGCCGAGCGCGGCCCGCCCTGACGGGGTGCCCTTCGTGGCCGGCGTGCCGGTGCCCGGCGCCCCGCGCCCCGGTGCCCGGTTGCCGGCCGGCGGGCCCCTGGCCAACGCCGTCGGCGCGCTCGGCGGGCTGCGCCCCGAGCTGGCCAAGCTGGTGGTGGGCGTGCAGGCGAGATCGCTGGACAGCCTGGAGTTCCGCCTCCACGGCGGCCTCCGGATCCTCTACGGACTGGCCGAGGAGCAGGCCGCCAAGGACACGGCGGTGGTGCTGCTGTCCAGCCGGCTCCGAAAGGAAGGAAGGCAGGTGGTGCTGATCGACGTTCGCAACCCGTCGGCACCGACGGTGGTCGGGAAGCGGCGGGGCGGTGGTTGACCGAGGATCGGGGCGCCGGTAGCCTCTCCGGAACCTGGGTTGACATAACTGTGAACCTCAGGTAGAGGCTGAGGCGATCGGCCTGGCCCGCCGGTCCGGGCGCATGCCACGGCGCGCGGGAGCAGGCACCCCGGTCGGAGCCCCTCGGCGACTTCCCCCTCGTTCCCTGGCCTTCGGTGCTGGGCGACCCGCAGCGGAGGCGTGACCGGCGTGTCCGGCGCCGCAGGGCCGGACGAGGAGAAAGGGGTCCGGGGGTCTAGTAGCGAAGCGGTAGCCCCGGCTGGACGAAAGGGTCCGGGGGCTCGAGGAGCGAAGCGGTAACCCTCGGCTGGATACCCAAAAGGGGTACGGGGGCTCGAGCAGCGCGGCGGTGGCCCCGCCCGGCGAGACCATAGGCACGACGACGTCCGGGATCGGGCGAAGGAGGACGATCGCATGGTGGCGGCGCCGCAGAACTACCTGGCCGTAATCAAAGTGGTCGGGATCGGAGGCGGCGGCGTCAACGCCGTCAACCGCATGATCGAGGCCGGCCTCAAGGGGGTCGAGTTCATCGCGGTGAACACCGACGCCCAGGCCCTGCTGGCGTCCGACGCCGACGTCAAGCTCGACGTCGGGCGGGAGCTGACCCGCGGGCTCGGCGCCGGCTCCAATCCCGAGGTCGGCAGGCAGGCCGCCGAGGACCACGCCGACGAGCTGGAAGAGGTGCTCAAGGGCGCCGACATGGTGTTCGTCACCGCCGGCGAGGGCGGCGGCACCGGCACCGGGGGCGCCCCGGTGGTCGCGCGCATCGCCAAGGCCCAGGGCGCGCTCACCATCGGCGTGGTGACGCGGCCGTTCGCCTTCGAGGGGCGGCGCCGCTCGGCCCAGGCCGACAAGGGCATCGAGGCGCTCAAGGCCGAGGTCGACACGCTGATCATCATCCCCAACGACCGCCTGCTGCAGGTGGCGGAGCGCACCACCTCGATGCTCGACGCCTTCAAGCTCGCCGACCAGGTGCTGCTCCAGGGCGTCCAGGGCATCACCGACCTGATCACCATTCCTGGCCTGATCAACCTCGACTTCGCCGACGTGCGCGCGACCATGCGCGAGGCCGGCACCGCGCTGATGGGCATCGGCCAGGCGCGTGGCGAGGACCGGGCGGTGGTCGCGGCCCAGCAGGCGATCTCCTCGCCGCTGCTCGAGGCCTCGGTGGACGGGGCGAGGGGCGTGCTGCTCAACATCTCCGGCGGCTCCGACCTCGGCCTCTTCGAGGTCAACGAGGCCGCCGAGGTGATCGCCTCCGCCGCCCACCCGGACGCCAACATCATCTTCGGCGCCGTGATCGACGACGCCCTCGGCGACGAGGTCAGGGTCACCGTGATCGCGGCCGGCTTCGACCGTAGCGAGCAGGGCGACGAGCAGCCGGCCGCCCAGCCGGTGGATCGCGCCTCGCAGGACGGCGAGCCGAGCTGGCTCAGCGGCCCGCGCCGCGCCGAGGAGCGCAAGCCGGCGGCGGTGGCGGACCCCGTCGAGCCGCGCGAGCGCCAGGAGCCTGAGCGCAAGGTGGTCTCCCGCGGTGACGACGACCTCGACATCCCGTCGTTCCTCAAGCGCTGACCCGCCGGGCGTGCTGACCTGGCGGCCCGCCCCTCCTGGGCGGGAAGGCAGCGACCCCGGGCAGCCGGGCGGGGGGTCCGGGGGGCTCGAGAGCGAGGCCGGAGCCCAGGTGGTGAGTGGCCGCGCAGGGCCGAGCGTCAGCCCCCCGGACAACGGCGCGCCCGCCTGGCCGCCCGTGCTGGTCGCCGAGGAGCTGCTCGCCCACGGCGTGGTCGCCGCCTTCCCCAGCCGTGCCGGCGGCCTCAGCCGGCCCCCCTACGACACCTGCAACCTTGGCCTGCGCGTCGGCGACGAGCCGCGCGCCGTGCTCGCCAACCGGCGCCGGGTGGCCACCGTCCTCGGCCTGGCCGGGCTGCCGTGGGCGACCGTGCGCCAGGTGCACGGCAGCACCGTCGCCCCGGTCGAGCTGGCCGGCCTGCCGCCAGGGCCGCCGGAGGCCAAGCCGGTCGTTGCCGAGGCGGACGCGCTGGTCACCACGGACGAGGGTGTGGTGCTGGCGGTGCTGGTGGCCGACTGCGTGCCGGTGCTCCTCGCCGACGCGGAGCGCCGCGTGGTCGCCGCCGCCCACGCGGGCTGGCGTGGCCTCGCCGCCGGCGTGGTGGAGGCGACCGCGGCCGCGTTCGCCGCGGCGGGCGGGCGCCCCGGCGCGTCCGCCGCGCTGGTCGGCCCCGCCGCGGGGCCGTGCTGCTACGAGGTCGGCGAGGACGTGCGGGCGCGCGTCGCCGGCCGCTACCCCGAGGCGGCGGCGACCACCCGCGGCGGCCGCCCGGCCCTCGACCTGGCCGCCGCCGCCACCGCGGCGCTCACCGGGGCAGGCTTCGCGCGCCCGCTGCTGGCGGGGGAGTGCACCGTGCACCAGCCCGAGCGCCACTTCTCCTACCGGCGCGACGGCGGCATGGGACGCCAGGCCGGCATCGTCGCCTTGGTCGCAGGGACGGCGGTGCGGCGATGACCACGCCTGACGCCGCCGCGGTGGCCACGCGCGTCGGCGCGGTGCGCCGCCGCATCACCGCGGCGGCCGAGCGCGCCGGGCGCGACCCGGCCGAGGTCACCCTCGTCGCGGTCGCCAAGCTCCACCCGGTGGAGGCGATCCGATCGGCAATCCTCGCCGGCGTCACCGACGTCGGCGAGAACTACGCGCAGGAGCGGTCCGGGCGCTGGTGCACTCGCTGGCCTCCCTGCCGCTGGCCCAGGCCCTCGGCCGCCGCGCGCACGCCGCCGGGACGGTGGCCCGCGCCCTTGTGCAGGTCGAGCTCGACCAGCGGCCGGCGGCCCACGGGGTGCGCCCGGCCGACCTCGACGGGTTCGTGAGGGCCGCCCGCGCGGTGGAAGGCCTCGAGGTGGCCGGGCTGATGGTGATGCCCGCCCAGACGCCCGACCCGGCGGCCGCGCGGCCGCTGTTCCGCCGTGCCGCCACGCTCGCCCGCGACCTCGGGCTCGGCCAGCTGTCCATGGGCATGACCGACGACCTCGAGGTGGCGGTCGAGGAGGGCGCCACCATGGTCAGGATCGGCACGGCCGTGTTCGGCCCGCGTCCGGACGGCGAAAGGGGGTGATGGCGCAGAGACAGGGTCTATCAGGCGCGAATCGGTCATGCCCGGGCCGAATCCATGGTTTGCTGGAGCGCGAGCCGGGCAGGGCCGCTGCAGGCGGGTACGCTGGGTCCCCGCCCGCCTCGGGGTCACCCTTCGCTCGGCGCCCGCGCCGGTGGGGTAGGGTGCCGGGGTCGGGCTTCGGACGGTCGCCGCCCGCGACGTAGGATGATCGTGCGAGGGGGAGGTGAGGTGCATGGCCGGGTCGTTCAGGAAGAGCCTGGTCTGGCTTGGCCTGGTCGAGCCCGACGACGAGGAGGAGCTGGCCGACCTGGGCGAGCCGCCGCCGCGGACGTCGCCGAGCGCGGCGTCGCTGCGCCGCGTGCGCGAGGACCCGGGAGAGCGCCGCCGCGATGCCCGACTGGAGGAGCCGTCCGAGGCGGTGATCCGGCCTATCCACACCGCCGCCGCCGGCAAGGTGCACATCATCGAGCCGACGGGGTTCAATGACGCGGAGGAGATCGGGGACAAGTTCAAAGCGGACATCCCAGTAATTGTGAATCTTCAAGCCATGGGGGTGGAAACAGCCAGACGACTGATCGATTTCGCCGCCGGCCTCACCTTCGGCCTCGACGGCCGCATCCAGCCGGTGGCGGACAAGGTGTTCCTGCTCACGCCGGCCAACGTGGAGGTCTCCGCTGAAGAGCGCCGCCGCCTGCAGGAACGAGGCTTCTTCAACCAGGCTTGACCGTACTGCACGGGGTTCCCATCATTCTTGTGCTGCTGAAAATCATCTCGCTGCTGCTGACGCTGTACTGGCTTGTCCTTCTCGGCCGGATCGTGTTCGATTTCATCATCGGGCTCACCGGCGGGAGAGGCTTGCAGGGTATGGCGATCCTGTACGGGATCCTGTATGACCTGACCGAACCCATCCTCCGACCTATCCGGCGACTCCTTCCCCCGCTGCGAGTCGGTGCAGTCGCCCTCGACCTGTCCCCTCTGCTGGTCTTCATGCTGATCCTCCTGCTGAGACAGGTGGTGAGTACGTAGCGGTAGGCCGACGACGACGATCGAGCGGTGCTCGGTTAGAATGACCGACACCTGCAGGTAAGGAGCAACAGATGCCGCCACTGACGCCGCTGGACATTCAACATAAGGAATTCACCAAAGCGATGCGTGGCTACGCCATGCACGAGGTGGATACCTTCCTGGACCAGGTGACGGAGGAGTTCACCCGCCTCCAGGACGAGGTCACCCGGCTGCGCGAGCAGGCGGCCGCCGCCCAGCAGGGCGGCGTTCCCGCGCAGGCGGCGGCCCCGCCGCCTCCCGCCCCGGCCGCGCCCCCGCAGGTCTCGCTGCCACCCGGCGATCCGCGCGCCGGGGAGGAGGCGATCGCCCGCGCGCTGGTGATGGCGCAGCGCATGGCCGACCAGACCGTGGAAGAGGCGAAGGTCAAGGCCAAGGCCATGGTCGGTGAGGCCGAGGCCCGCGCCAAGACGGTCACCGAGCAGTCACAGCTGCGCGCCCGCGAGGTCACCGAGGCGGCGCAGATGCGCGCCCGCGAGGTCACCGAGTCCGCCCAGCTGCGCGCCCGCGAGGTCACCGAGACCGCGCAGGCGAGGGCGCGCGAGCTCACCGAGGGCCTGGAGACCCGCTACAAGGAGCGCATCCAGTCCGCCGAGGCGCGCGCCCGCGTCGCCGAGGAGCAGGCCCGCATGCAGATCGCCCAGGCGACCGAGCAGGTGGCCCGCCGCCGCCAGGAGCTGGAGAGCTCCATCGAGGCGCTGCGCGCCTTCGAGCGCGACTACCGCGCCCGGCTCCGTGGCTTCGTGGAGGGCCAGCTCAAGGCGCTCGAGGACGCTGCCCCGTCCGGCCCGGTGGCGCCCAACCCGCCGCCAGGTCTGAGCGGCAACAACTCGCGGCCGCTGCCTGGCAGCGAGGACCTGCCCGCCCTGCCGACCGGCGCCCGCCAGGTGAACAACTCCTACCCGCTGCGTGAGGCAGCCGGCGACCAGCTCGGCCACAACGGCCGCGACCGGGTCGACCGGATGCGCCACGACGACTGACGACCACCTGAACGCGCGCGCCACGCCAGGCGATGGTCGTCGGCGCTCTGCTCGCGATGGCGATCGCCATCGCGCTCCTGGTTGTCTCCCTGTTCCGTCCTGACGGGCTCGTCTTCGTGCTGTGGTCGCTGCTGGCCGACGGGGCTGCCGTGACCCTGCTCCTCCGCGCCCTGCGCCGCCGCCGCGCCGCGGGCGACGACGGCACCGGATCCCCCGGATCCTGAGCCGCCGCGACCGTTTCGGGACCCACGCGGCACCCCAGACCTTGCACGGCTCCGCAACGGACCTCTGATGCCCCGCAGGTAGATCGACTGCGGCCGTGGCGGGCCGCTCACTCGCTGTGTGCCTGCGTCCGGGCGACCGTTGCGCTGGCGCGCGGCTGGGGACGGTGGCCCGGCTCTGCTGTCGCGATGGAACTGCGAGTGCCCCGCAGGTAGATCGACTGCGGCCGTGGCGGGCGCGTTCAGCGACCGCTGCGCTCGGCGCCCGACGGGCCCGCGAGCCGCTCGCTCACCCCGGCCAGCTCCTCGATCCCGGCCAGCAGCTCCTCCCTGGTCCGCTCGGGCAGCTCGGCCAGGGCGCGCGCGAGCGCCTCGGGCGCGAGCAGCGTGTCGCCCGCGAGCCGCCGGCGGCCCTCGTCGGTCAGGGCGATGCGCAGGCGGCGCTCGTCCTCGGTGTCCCGCGCGCGGGTCACCAGCCCCCTGTCCGCCAGCGCCTTGACCAGCACCGAGGTGCTGCTCTTGGGGAGCTGCAGGTGCTCGGCCAGGGCGGTGAGGGAGATCGCCCCGCTAGAGGGCACGTGGTGCAGCAGCCGCCGGGCGTGGGCGGAGAGGCCGGGCTCGCCCGGCCGCTGCAGTGCCCGCCAGATGCGTCGGTAGGCGGCCTCGAACCGTTCAGCGTCCATGCTCGTTCGGGTCGTGATCGGTTCCGTCTGGTTCGAGGTTCTACGTTCGCACGAGCTGCATTGCACGACTGTCCCGTCGCTGACCCCGTACGGGCGCATCCTGGTCATGCCGACCCACCCGCCGGCGGCGCGGCCTCGCTGCGGCGGGCGAGCGCCTCGACGGCGCGCCGCTCGGCCTGGTGCTCGAACGGGTTGCGGCGGTAGCCGGCCAGGCTGGTGACCAGGTAGGCAGGGTAGAACAGGGGCCCCCAGCGCTCGTGCTGGGTGACGTGGCACAGCTCGTGGGCCAGGATGCGGTCGCCGACCCGCTCGGTGGTCACGATCACGTGGCCGAGGGTGATCGCCTGGAAGCCGCGCCTGCGCAGCACCCACGCCAGGCCGCCGCGGCCCCCTTCGAACAGCAGCACCCCGCGCCAGCGCACCGGCCTGACCCCGGCCGAGGCCGCCCCGAGCAGCCCGACCAGGCTGTTGAACGAGGCCCACAGGTAGCCCCACCAGGGCCGTGCGGCCGGCAGGACGGTGCCGATGCCGTCCCCGCGCCCGTCCACCCCGCGCCCCGGCCGTCAGGACCGCGGCGCGGCCGGCGTGACCGGGCGCAGCCACAGCCGCACCTCCTGCCCGTCCACCTCCAGCCTGGCGTCGTGGCCGTCGCCCTGCGGCGCGCGGTGCAGCGCAGTGGCGAGCGTCTCGCCGAGCAGGTAGTCGCGGTGGGCCGCGACCGCCTCGGCGACCTCGCCCTCGGCCTTGACGGCCAGCTCGATGCGGTCGTCCACCGCCAGGCCGGCCGCCTTGCGCAGGTCCTGCACGGCGCGGACCAGGTCGCGGGCGAGCCCCTCGCGGCGCAGCTCTCCGGTGACCTCCAGGTCGAGGGCGACGCTGGCGGTGCCCTCGCGGACCACGCGCCAGCCCGTCACCGGCTCCTCGACCACCCCGACCTCGTCCGCTCCCAGCTGGATCGACCCCATGCCCGGGACCTCGAGGGTGACCCGCCCGCCCTCGGCGAGCCGGGGCGCCAGCGTGGCGGCGTCGGCCGCGCGGACCGCCGCGGCGACCGCCGGGGCCTGGCCGCCGAAGCGGGGGCCGAGGGCGCGGAAGTTCGGTACCAGCCGGAAGGCGACCAGCCCGTCCTCGCCCTGGGCGAACGCCACCTGCTTGACGTTCAGCTCGCCGGCGACCAGGCCGAGCAGCGGCTCGACCGCGCCGCGGAGCCGCGGGTCGACGGTGACCAGCGCCATGGCCAGCGGCTGGCGCACCTTCACCTTCGCCTCGGTGCGGGCCTGGCGGCCGAGGCCGACCAGGCGGCGCGCCTCGGCCATGGCCGCCAGCAGCGCGGCGTCGCCGTCTCCCGGGACCGGCCGCGGCCAGGCGGCCAGGTGGACCGAGTCGGGGACCTGCTGGCCGGACCCTTGCTTCACCGGGGGGCTACCGCTCGGCTCTGCGTGGTCGTCCACCACCTGGTTTCCGGCCTCGCTCTCGAGCCCCCCGGGCTCGAGCCGGCCGCCGACCGCCACCACCAGCCCCTGCCACAGCTCCTCGGCCAGGAACGAGGCGTACGGGGCCAGCAGCAGCGACAGGGTCGACAGGCAGCGCCACAGGGTGTCGAAGGCCGCCTGGCCGCCCTCGCCCTCGCCGCGCCAGAAGCGGCGCCTGGACAGGCGCACGTACCAGTTGGACAGGTCGTCGACGAAGGCCGCGATGCGGCGGGCGCCGCCGGTGGCGTCGTAGGCGTCCAGGTCGGCGGTGACCCCCTCGACGGTCTCGGCCAGCCGCGCCAGCACCCAGCGGTCCAGCGGCGTGCGCTGCTCCCGCGGCGCCGCCCCCGGCCGGTAGCCCTCGAGGCGCGCGTACATGGTGAAGAACGCGTAGGTGTTCCAGAGGGTGAGGAAGAACGAGCGGGTGACCTCCTCGAGCGCCTTGGGGCCGAGCCGCCTGGCCACCCAGGGCGAGCCGCCGGCCAGCATGAACCAGCGCACCGGGTCGGCGCCGTACACGTCGAGCAGCTCGAACGGGTCGAGCACGTTGCCGAGGCTCTTGGACATCTTGCGCCCGTCCTCGTCGACGATGTGGCCGAGGCAGACGACGTTGCGGTACGGCGTCCGGTCGAACAGCATCGTCGAGACGGCCAGCAGGGAGTAGAACCAGCCGCGGGTCTGGTCGATCCCTTCGGAGATGAAGTCGGCCGGGAAGGCGCCGCGGAACTTGTCGGCCGAGGCCTCCTGGTGCGGGTAGCCCCACTGGGCGAACGGCATCGACCCCGAGTCGAACCAGGCGTCGATCACGTCGGGCACGCGGCGGGCCTGCTGGCCGCACTCCGGGCAGGCGAAGGCCACCTCGTCGACGAACGGCCGGTGGGGGTCCAGGCCGGAGAGGTCGCGCCCGGCGCGTGCCGACAGGTCGGCGAGGCTCTCCACCGCCGTCACGTGGCCGTCGTCGCAGCGCCACAGCGGCAGCGGCGTGCCCCAGTAGCGCGCGCGGGACAGCGCCCAGTCCACGTTGTGGGACAGCCAGTCGCCGAAGCGGCCGTCGCGGATGTGCTGCGGCCGCCAGCCGACCTTGGCGTTCTCGGCCAGCAGGCGCTGCTTCACCGCGGTGGTGCGCGCGTACCAGGAGGTCAGCGCGTAGTACAGCAGCGCCGTCTTGCAGCGCCAGCAGTGCGGGTAGGCGTGCCGCAGCGGCTCGGCGTGCCACAGCAGGCCGCGGCGCCGCAGGTCCTCGACGATCTCCGCGTCGGCGGCCTTGACGTGCACGCCGGACAGCCAGCCGGTCTCCGGGCCGAAGTGGCCCTCCGCGTCGACCGGGTGCAGCAGCGGGGTGCCGTAGCGGCGGCCGACCGCCAGGTCCTCGGCGCCGTAGGCGGGGGAGGTCTGCACCAGCCCGGAGCCCTCGTCGGTGGTGACGAAATCGTCGGCCACCACCTTCCAGCCGCGCGCCGCCTCCTCGTCGCTCACCGGGACCAGGTCGAAGGCGCGCTGGTAGCCGGTGCCGAGCAGCTCGTCCAGTGGCACCGGGCGCAGCACGCGGGCGTCGGAGCCGACCGCCTCGGCGACCCGGTCGGCGGCCACCACCAGCTTGCGCTCGACCCCGTCGCGCTCGGCGGCGACCAGCACGTAGTCGATCCCCGGGCCGACCACCACCGAGACGTTGGGGACCAGCGTCCAGGGCTGAGTGGTCCACACCAGCAGCGCGGCGCCCTCCTCGGCCAGGGTGCCCGAGGTGGCCGGCAGGGCCACGTAGGCGGTGAGGTCCTCCACCTCCTGGTAGGCGTCGTCGAGGCCCAGCTCGGCGTCGGACAGCCCGGTGCCGCAGCGCGGGCAGTACGGCACCACCTTGTAGTCCTCGAACAGCAGGCCGCGGCGGTGCAGCTCGGCAAGGGCCCACCAGACGCTCTGCACGTAGGCGGAGTCCATGGTGCGGTAGGCCTGCCCGGTGTCGATCCAGAAGCCGATCCGCTCGGTCAGCGCCTCGAAGGTGCCGACGTAGCGCTCGACCGACTCGCGGCAGCGGGCGTTGAACGCCTCGATGCCGTACGCCTCGATCTCCCGCTTGTGGGAGAGGTGGAGCTCCTTCTCGACCTCGATCTCGACCGGCAGGCCGTGGCAGTCCCAGCCCGCCTTGCGGTCGACCCGGTAGCCGCGCATGGTCCGGAAGCGCGGGAACACGTCCTTGAAGACGCGCGCCTCCACGTGGTGGACGCCCGGCCGGCCGTTGGCCGTCGGCGGGCCCTCGTAGAAGACGAACGGGTCGGCGCCGACGCGCTGTTCGAGGGAGCGCTCGAAGACCTTGCGCTCGCGCCACAGCGCGAGCACCCGCCGGTCGAGCGCAGGCAGGTCGAGGCGGGGATCGACGTCGGGGAACTGGCCCATCAGGTGGTCTCCTCCGCGGTCGGCGTGCGCTGCGAAGGGACGAGGCCCGAGGGTCCCGCGGTACCACCCTCCTTGCCGGCTGGGCCCGGCAGCGGGTCCGGCCGGCCACTCACGGCCACCCGGCTGGATGGCCCCCGCTGTCACGGGCGGACCCGGCTGCGTCTACTGGGCGGAGGCTCGTCCCCGCCGTTCGGGCAGCGGCTCGGGGAGGATCTTCGCGAGCGCCGTGCCACCGGGCTTCCACCGTCCCCGGCTCGCTGGCGGCCGTGCAGAGCGCTAATCGTTCCCGTCGTCGCCTGTACCCGCAGTGTAACCCCTCCCGCCACCACATTTCTTCCAGGTACGGACGCCGGCTACGCCCGCGCGCGCAGACGCTCGAGGACCGCCTCGAGGTCGGCGGGGAGGGGCTCGGTGAGCTCGACCAGGTGGTCGTCCCACGGGTGGCGCAGGGACAGGCGCCAGGCGTGCAGGAAGGGGCGCTCGAGGCCGAGGCGGGCGGCGAGGCGCGGGTCGGCGCCGTAGGCGCGGTCGCCGGCCACCGGGTGGCGCAGGTGGGCGAGGTGGACGCGGATCTGGTGGGTGCGGCCGGTCTGCAGGCTCGCCTCGACCAGGTCGGCGCCTGGCAGGCGCTCGCGCACGCGCCAGTGGGTCACGGCGCGGCGGCCGCCGGGCACCACCGCCATGCGCTTGCGGTCGCGCGGGTGGCGGCCCATGGCGGCGTCGACGGTGCCGGCGTCGGCCGGCAGGTGGCCCTGGACCAGGGCGAGGTAGCGCCGCTCGATGCGGTGGGCGGCCAGCTCGCGCACCAGCGCCCGGTGGGTGGCGTCGTCCTTGGCCACCACCAGCAGCCCGGAGGTGTCCTTGTCGAGCCGGTGCACGATCCCCGGGCGGTCCTCCCCGCCGGCCGACGAGAGGCTGCCCTCCCGGCCGAGCAGCGCGTTGACCAGGGTGCCCGCCGGGTGCCCCGGGGCGGGGTGGACCACCAGCCCGGCGGGCTTGGCCACCACCAGCAGCCGCTCGTCCTCGTAGCGCACCATGGGCTCCAGGCCTGCCTCGGGCGCCGGCGGGCCGGACGGCTCGACCGGCGGCGGGTCCCAGGCGAGCGCCTCGCCGCCGCGCAGCCGGTGCGACTTGGGCCGGGCGCGGCCGTCGACCAGCACGTGGCCGTCCTCCACCCAGCGCGCCGCGGCCGCCCGGGAGACGCCCGCAAGCCCGGCGAGCACCTCGTCGAGGCGCCGTCCGGCGCTGGCCGCGGGCGCCAGCTCGCGCCCGGGCGGGCTCACGCCCTCGGCGAGGAATGCGGTCCGGCCGGCTCGCCGGGCCGGCCGGGGTCGCCGCCGGCCCCCCGCCTGGCTGCCGCGTCCCGGGGCTCGCCGGCCGGGCGCTCGGGCCGGCTGAGCAGGAAGGCGAGCAGCAGGCCACCGATGGTGATGCAGGAGTCGGCCAGGTTGAACACCGGCCAGGGCCCCACCTTGACGAAGTCGACCACCTCGCCGTGGAGCGGCACGCCGCCGCGCAGCAGGCGGTCGAGCAGGTTGCCGAGCGCGCCGCCGAGCAGCAGCCCGAGCGCGAACAGCAGCAGCCGGCCCTCGGCCCTGCGGGCCGCGTAGACGATCCCGCCGGCGATCACCGTCGCGGTCAGCGCGAAGAACAGCGGCGCGCCGGTCAGCAGCGAGAACGCGCCGCCGGAGTTGGTGGTGTAGCGCAGCTGCAGGAAGCTGCCGAGCAGCCGCAGCGGCCGCCCGCCGCCGAGGTGCCGCACGACCAGCCACTTGCTGAGCTGGTCGAGGGCGACGACCGCGGCGGCCGTGCCGTAGACCAAGGCAAGACGCCCGGCGCGAAGCCGCATCAGCGCAGCCGCACCCGCCGCCGCGCGTCGACAAGGCAGTAGGTGGCGTAGGGCAGGGCGTCCAGCCGCTCCGGCTCGATCGGCTGGCCGCAGGCTTGGCAGCGCCCGAAGGTGCCCTGGTCCATGCGCTCGAGGGCGCGCTCGATCTTCTCGATCAGGTCGCGGGCGTTCTGCGACAGGGACAGGTCGCGCTCCCGCTCGAAGGTGACCGTGCCGGCGTCGGCGTACTCCTCGTCGAAGCCGACCTCACCGGTCGCGGCCACGTCGGCCGCCTCCTCCAGGTCGTGCGCCTGGGCGAGCAGCTGGTCGCGCTCGGCCGTCAGGCGGCGGCGGAAGCCGGCGAGCACCTGCCTGCTCAGCGCGACCCCTGGGTTGGTCTCGGCGGGCTGCGGCGCCTCGACGACGCCGACGGTGCGCTTGCGTGCCATCGCGCTTCCTCCGTCCCGGGCGAGCGATGGGATGGGATCCGGGCGTCGCTGGGCCGGGGCGACCTCACGGGGTGGCCGCATTGTACCGGCGCGCCGCCGCTGCCGGGAGCCCCCGATGGCGTCTCCGGCGCGGATCTGACCTGGCGGTTCGCGACCATATCCCAGGCGCGCCAAGGGATCCAGACGCTGCGGTGGTGATTGCCCGCCGCCGTGCCCGCGCGGTAAACTCCCGGCGGAATTACAGGCGTGTAATTTTGTCCACAGCCTGTGTAAAACTCGACCCTGGCGCCCCGTCGAGCAGGGTGCCGCGGGGGCCAGATGCAGGATCGAGGGGGCGCCTCGGGTGCCTCCCCGATGAGCCGTGCGTAGGGAGCAACCGTGCCGGACAGCTTCGCCCACCTCCACGTCCACACCGAGTTCTCCATGCTCGACGGCGCCGCCCGGGTGGACGACCTGCTGCGCGAGGCGGCCCGCATGGAGATGCCGGCGGTCGCCATGACCGACCACGGCTTCCTGTTCGGCGCGGTCGACTTCTACCAGGCGGCGCGCAAGCACGGGGTCAAGCCGATCATCGGCGCCGAGGCGTACCTCGCCCCCGGCTCCCGCTTCGACAAGCAGCGGCGCGACCTCGGCGAGCCGTACAGCCACCTCACCCTGCTGGCCGAGAACCAGACCGGCTACCTCAACCTGCTGCGGCTCACCTCCCTCGCCTCGATCGAGGGCTTCTTCTACAAGCCCCGCATGGACCGCGAGCTGCTCGCCCGCTACCACGACGGGATCATCGCCACCTCCGGCTGCCTCGGCGGCGAGACCTGCCAGCACCTGCTCAAGGGCAACCCGGACAAGGCCAAGGCGACCCTGGCCGAGTTCCGCGACATCTTCGGGCCTGACCACTACTTCGTCGAGCTGATGGACCACGGCCTGCCACAGGACAGGCAGGTCAACCCCGGCCTGGTCGCGGCGGCCCGCGACCTCGGCCTGCCGCTGCTGGCAACCAACGACCTGCACTACACGCAGAAGGCCGACGCCGTCCCCCACGAGGTGCTGCTCTGCATCCAGACCGGCGCCACCCTGGCCGACCCCAAGCGCTTCAAGTTCGACGCCGAGGAGTTCTACCTCAAGTCCCCGGCCGAGATGCGCGCCCTGTTCGCCGACTACCCAGACGCCTGCGACAACACCCTGGCGGTGGCGGAGCGCTGCAACCTCGAGCTGAACTTCGGCGGCAGCCACCTGCCCCGCTTCGACGTGCCCGAGGGCCACACCCTGGTGTCGTGGCTGCGCGCCGAGACCTTCAGCGGCGCGGCCGAGCGCTACGGCGACCCCCTGCCCGACGAGGTGGGCCGGCGCCTCGACTACGAGCTGTCGGTGATCAACGACCTCGGCTTCCCCGGCTACTTCCTGATCGTCGCCGACCTCTGCCGCCACGCTCGCGAGCAGGGCATCCGGGTGGGACCGGGGCGCGGCAGCGCCGCCGGCTCGTGCGTCTCCTACTGCCTGCGCATCACCGACCTCGACCCGCTCGCCTACGGGCTGATGTTCGAGCGCTTCCTCAACCCGGCCCGCCGGGAGATGCCCGACATCGACATGGACTTCGACGAGCGCCGGCGCGGCGACATGATCCGCTACGCCACCGAGAAGTACGGCTCAGACCACGTCGCACAGATCGTCACCTTCTCCACCATCAAGGCCAAGCAGGCCATCCGCGACTCCGCCAGGGTGCTCGGCTTCCCCTACAAGCTCGGCGACGACCTGGCCAAGATGATGCCGCCGCCGGTGCTCGGCAAGGAGCGCGCGCTGGCCGAGGCCTACGACCTCTCCGCCGAGCTGCGCGCGGCGCGCGACCACGACGACGACGCCCGCCGCGTGCTCGACACCGCCAAGGGCCTGGAGGGGCTGCGCCGGCAGTGGGGCGTGCACGCCGCCGCGGTGGTGATCTCCCGCGACCCGCTGATCGAGACCGTCCCGGTGATGAAGCGGGAGGCCGACGGGGCGGTCATCACCCAGTACGAGATGAACGCGGTGGCCAAGCTCGGGCTGCTGAAGATGGACTTCCTCGGCCTGCGCAACCTCACCGTGCTCGACGACACCGTGACGCACCTGCGCGCCGCAGGGACCGAGCTGGACCTCGGCACGCTGCCGCAGGACGACCCGCTCACCTTCGAGATGCTGCAGGCCGGCGACTCCGACGGCGTCTTCCAGATGGAGTCGGAGGGCATGCGGCGGCTGCTGCGGCAGCTGCGCCCGGACCGCTTCGAGGACATCGTCGCCCTGATCGCCCTCTACCGGCCGGGGCCGATGGAGCAGATCCCCCGCTACATCGAGGGCAAGCACGACCCCAGCAAGGTCACCTACCTGCACCCGCTGCTCGAGCAGATCACCGCAGACACCTACGGGGTGATGGTCTACCAGGAGCAGATCATCACCCTGCTGCAGCGGGTCGCCGGCTACTCCGCCGGCGAGGCCGACATCGTGCGCAAGGCGATCGGCAAGAAGATCGAGTCGCTGATGCGCAAGGAGGAGCCCCGCTTCCTGGCCGGCTGCCAGGAGCAGGGCCTCAGCGAGGAGCAGGCGCGGACGCTGTGGCGGCTGATCCAGCCGTTCGCCGGCTACTCCTTCAACCGCGCCCACGCGGCCGGCTACGGCCTGGTCACCTGGCAGACCGCCTACCTCAAGGCGCACCACCCGGTCGAGTACATGGCCGCCCTGCTGACCAGCGTCAAGGACGACAAGGACGCGCGGCCGAAGTACCTCGGAAGCTGCCGGCACATGGGCCTGGTGGTGCTGCCGCCCGACGTCAACGACTCCGACGCCAACTTCACCCCGGCCCGCGCCCCGGGGGAGTCCGGGGGGGCGCCGTTCGCCCCCACCCAGGACAAGGCCGGGGAAGGCAACCACGCCATCCGCTACGGCCTCTCGGCCATCCGCAACGTCGGTGAGCAGGTGGTGCAGGCGGTCATCGACGCCCGCAAGGGCAAGGGCCGCTTCACCGACTTCTTCGACTTCTGCGACAAGGTCGACGCCGGCGTGCTCAACAAGCGGGTGGTCGAGTCGCTGGTCAAGGCGGGCGCCTTCGACTCCCTCGGCCACACCCGCAAGGGCCTGCTCGACATCCACGAGCAGCACATCGACGACGTGCTCGCCCGCAAGCGCGCCGAGGCCCTCGGGCAGTTCTCGCTGTTCAGCGGGATGGACGAGCCGGAGGCGGTGAGCCACCCGCGCCCCACCATCGGCACCGAGGAGTGGGACAAGACCACCCGGCTCGCCTTCGAGAAGGAGATGCTCGGCCAGTACGTCTCCGACCACCCGCTGCTCGGGCTCGAGCGGGTCCTCACCGCCTCGCGCGACACCTCCCTGTCGGTGCTCTCCGAGCGGACCGACGGCACGGTGGTCACCGTGGCCGGCATCCTCGCCCGGCTGGTCAAGAAGTTCACCAAGCGCGGCGAGCCCTACGTGGTGGCCGACATCGAGGACCTGGACGGCACCGCGGAGTGCTTCTTCTTCCCCCAGGTCTACCGGGACAACCTCGGCCTGCTCGCGCCTGACGCGGTGGTGGTGGTCAAGGCAAGGGTCGACGCCCGCGACGAGACCCCGAAGCTGATCGCGATCGACGTCAAGCAGCCCAACCTCGCCGAGCCGGGCAGCGAGCCGGTGGTGCTCAAGCTCGAGGCCGGCTCCTGCGACACCGGCACCGTCGCCCGCATCAAGCGCATCCTCGGCTCCCACCGCGGCAAGACGCCCGTGCACCTGCAGATCCGCGGCGCCCGCTCCACCATGGTGGTGCGCCTCGGCGAGCAGTTCCGGGTCGACCCCCGCAACGGCCTCTACGCCGAGATCAAGGCCGAGCTGGGTCCGGACGCGCTGCTGGCCTGAGCGTCAGTTCAGCGAGAACGGGCCCGTCATGGGGGCGGGGCCGGCGGTCTGCAGCCGCTCCAGCAGGGCGAGCTCGCGGCGCAGCAGGAAGCAGGCCGCGCGCAGCCGCTCGGCCGCCGACCCGGCGGCCAGCAGCCGCTGCTTGTCGGCCAGGTCGATCTGCAGGCCGGCGGCCACCAGGTAGGAGGCTTCCAGCGGCTCGTCGGGGACCTCGATCTGCTCGTCCTGCTCGCCGGCCAGGCGTAGCAGCAGCGCCACGTAGCGGGCGAACAGCCAGCGCGCCCTGACCGCCTCGCCGGCCGCGCCGGGGCCGGCCTCCTCCGGCAGGGCGGCGACCTCGGCGACGATGTAGGGCGCCGGCTGGCTGACCCCGGTGACCTCGAAGCGGCTCACGCCCTCGCCGAGCACGTCCATGCGCCCGTCCGGGTAAGGACGCACGTTGCGGACCTCGGCGAGGCAGCCGATCGGCTGGTAGCTGTCGTGCCCGCCGACCTCGGTGCCCTCGGCGACGGCGACCACGCCGAAGCGGCGGTCGCCCCCGAGCACGCGGGCGAACATCCGCTTGTAGCGCTCCTCGAAGACGTGGAGCGGCAGGGGCATGCCCGGGTACAGGACGGTTGGCAGCGGGAAGAGCGGGAGCTCCACGGTGACCTCGCGCGGTGCCGGTGACCCGCCCATGGTAGGCCGCCGGGCGCCCGGCGCGGCGCAACTCGCTTCGCCGCCCGCCCGGGTGGGGGTAGGGTGGGCGCGCCCCTCGTCCGCTTGGCGCAGGGGCGTCTGGCGCCGCGCCGCGCGGCGCCAGCACCGTGCCGACCCGCTGGAGCCTGCCCTGCTACGCGTGATCGACCTGCGCGGCTCGGACCGCGACCCGGCGCCGCTGCTGCCGCGCGCCCCGGTGGAAGTGGTGGCCGCAGCCCGCAGCGCCGTCCGCGCCCTGGTCGAGGACGTGGCCGCGCGCGGCGACCAGGCGGTCGCCGAGGCCGCGCGCCGCTTCGACGGGGTCGACGCGCCGCCGTCCGCCTGGCGGGCGACCCCGGCCGAGCTGGCCGCGGCAGCGCGCACCCTCGACCCCGGCCTCCGTGCCGCCCTCGAGGACGCGACCGGGCGGGTGCGCGCCTTCCACGAGGCGCAGCGGCCGGCCCCGGTGCGCTTCGACGCCCGCCCCGGGGTGCGCCTGCTGCAGCGCTTCGAGCCGCTCGCCCGGGCCGGCGTGTACGTCCCCGGCGGCCGCGGCGCCTACCCGTCCAGCGTGGTCATGAACGTGGTCCCCGCCCAGGCCGCCGGCGTCGGCGAGGTGGCCCTCGCCACCCCGCCGGGCCCGGGCGGGCGCGGCCACCCGGCCGTGCTCGGCGCGGCCGCCCTGCTCGGCGTCGAGGAGGTGTGGCTGCTCGGCGGCGCCCAGGCGGTGGCCGCGCTGGCGCTCGGCACCGCCACCGTGCCGGCCGTCGACTCGGTGACCGGGCCGGGCAACCTCTACGTCTCGCTGGCCAAGCAGGAGGTCGCCCAGCGGGTGCGCAGCGACGGCTTCGCCGGCCCGACCGAGGTCTGCGTGCTCGCCGACGCACGAGCCGACCCGCGCCAGGTCGCCTGCGACCTGGTGGCCCAGGCGGAGCACGACCCCCTGGCGGCGTGCCTGCTGGTCACCGACGACCCGGCGCTGTGGCGCGCGGTCGAGCCGCTGCTGGCCGAGGAGGTGGTGGCGGCCCCGCACCGCGACCGGGTCGAGAAGGCCCTCACCGGGCAGTCGGCGGTGGTGCTGTGCGACGACCTTGCGGCGATGCTGCGGGTCGCGACGGCGTACGCGCCCGAGCACCTGGAGCTGCTGGTGGCTGGGGCCCGTGAGCTGGCCGGGCGGGTGCGGTCGGCCGGCGCGGTGTTCGTGGGGGAGTGGACCCCGGTCGCGCTGGGCGACTACGCCGCCGGGACCAACCACGTGCTGCCGACGGCGGGCACGGCCCGCTTCGCCGCCGGCCTGTCCACCCTCGACTTCCTGCGCCCGGTGCAGGTGGCCGAGTTCGACCGCGACGCCCTGGTGGCGGCCGCGCCCACCGTGGCCGCGCTGGCGCGCGCCGAGAACCTCCCGGCCCACGGCCGCGCGGTGCAGGTCCGGGTCGACGGCGCCGCCCCGCCGCGGGCCGCGGGGGCAGCGCACGGCAGCGCGCGGGTGCGGGTGCGCGACGACCTGGCCGACCTCACCCCCTACGGGGCGCCCCAGCTCGACGTGCCGGTGCGGCTGAACACCAACGAGACGCCCTACCCGGTGCCGCGGGCGGTGCTCGACGACCTCGCCGACGCCGTGCGCGGCCTGGAGCTGCACCGCTACCCGGACCGGGAGGCCACCGCGCTGCGCGCCGCCCTCGCCGGGCACGCCGGCCACGAGCCGGAGGGCACCTGGGCCGCCAACGGCTCCAACGAGCTGCTGCAGCAGCTGCTGATGGCCTACGCCGGTCCGGGCCGCTGCGCCCTGGTGGTCGAGCCGAGCTACGCCATGCACGGGCTGATCGCCCGCGCGACCGGCACCCGCCTGCGCACCGTGGTGCAGCCGCGCGAGGCCCCGATCGCCCCAGAGAAGGCGGCCGCGATCGTCGCCGGGACCGGCGCCGACCTCACCTTCTGGTGCTCGCCCAACAACCCCACCGGCGAGGCGGCCACCCCGGAGCTGCTCGCCGCCGTCTGCGAGGCGGCGCCCGGCCTGGTGGTGGTCGACGAGGCCTACGGCGAGTTCGGCGCCGCCCACGCCGCCGCCCTGCTCGGCCGCTTCCCCAACCTGGTGGTCACCCGCACCTTCTCCAAGGCCTTCCGCATGGCCGGGCTGCGCCTCGGCTACCTGCTCGCCGACCCGGCCGTGGTCGAGGGGCTGCGGCTGGTGCGGCTGCCCTACCACCTCTCCACCCTCACCCAGGCGGTGGGGCTGCGCGCCCTGGCCCGCGCCGCGGAGCTGACCGACCACATCGCCGCCATCAGGCACGAGCGGGAGCGGCTGGCCGCCGCCCTCGCCGGCCTGCCGGGCGTGCGGGTGCTGCCGAGCGACGCCAACTTCCTCTGCTTCTCGCCGCCCGGCCCGCCCCGCCAGGTCTGGGCCGCGCTGCTCGACCGCGGCGTGCTGGTGCGCGACGTCTCCGGCTACCCGACGCTCGACCGCTACCTGCGCGTCACCGTCGGCACGCCCGCCGAGGACGACGCCTTCCTGCAAGCCCTGGCCGAGGCGGTCGGCGAGCTGCCGAGCCCGGCACCCGACTCGACGAGGCAGGGATGAGCCAGCGGTCCGGGGCCGAGGCGCAGGGTGGGCCGCGCCGAGCGCGGGTGGAGCGCCGCACCTCGGAGGTGGCGGTCACCGTCGAGCTCGACCTGGACGGCAGCGGCCAGGCATCCAGCGACACCGGCGTGCCCTTCCTCGACCACATGCTCGCCCAGCTCGGCAAGCACGCCCGCTTCGACCTCGCCGTCCAGGCCAAGGGCGACCTCGAGGTCGACGCCCACCACACCGTGGAGGACGCCGGCATCGCCATCGGCCAGGCGCTGGCCGAGGCCCTCGGCGACAAGCGCGGCGTGCGCCGCTTCGGCGACGCCACCGTGCCGCTGGACGAGGCCCGCGCCCGCGCCGCCGTCGACCTCTCCGGCCGCCCCTACCTGGTCTGGGACGTGCGGGTGGCGTCGAGCCCCGGCGAGCTCGGCGCCTTCGACCCCAGGCAGGCCCGCCACCTGCTCGAGGCCGTCGCCGCCAACGCGCGCTGCACCATCCACCTGGTGCTCGAGGCGGGCGAGCTGCCCCACCACGCGCTGGAGGCCTGCTTCAAGGCGCTGGCCCGCGCCCTCGGCGACGCCTGCACGCCCGACCCGCGCGCCGGCGACGGCTCGACCAAGGGGAGGCTCGCATGAGACCGCCGGTCGCCCTGCTCGACTACGGCGTCGGCAACCTGCACTCCGCCGCCAAGGCACTCGACCGGGCCGGCGCCGACGTCCGGGTGGTGACGTCCGTGGCCGACGCCGCCGGCGCATCGGCCCTCGTCGTCCCCGGGGTCGGGGCCTACGGCGCCTGCCTTGCCGGGCTCGGCCGCGCCGGTGGGCCGGCGGCGGTGGCCGCCTGGCTCGCCGGCGGCCGGCCGCTGCTCGGCATCTGCGTCGGCATGCAGCTCGCCTTCGAGGGCAGCGAGGAGGGCCCGGTCTCTGGCGGCATCGCCGCCGTCGGCGGCACGGTGCGACGCCTCTCCGGCCCCGTCAAGGTGCCGCACATCGGCTGGGACGAGGTCAGCCCGCGGCCGGACAGCGCCCTGTTCGCCGGCCTGCCCGGCGGCACCCGCTTCTACTTCGTGCACTCCTACGCGCCCTCGGCCGGCGCCGCGGCGGTGGCCGCGGTCTGCGACTACGGTGGGCCGTTCGCCGCCGCGGTCGAGCGCGGCAACCTGTTCGGCACCCAGTTCCACCCGGAGAAGTCCGGCGCGGCCGGGCTCGCCCTGCTGGCCAACTTCGTCGACCAGGCGCGGGCGGCATGAGCGCCGGCGGGCCGATCGGGAGCGCGCGGTGACGCTCGAGCTGCTGCCCGCGGTCGACCTGCTCGGCGGCCAGGCCACCAGGCTCGCCCAGGGCGCCGCCGGCACCGAGACCGGCTACGGCGACCCGCTGGAGGCGGCCCTCGCCTTCGCCGCCGACGGCGCCCGGTGGCTGCACGTGGTCGACCTCGACGCCGCCTTCGGGCGCGGCCCCGTCAACCGCCCGCAGACCGCCCGCATCGTCGCGGCGTTGGCTCCCATCCGGGTGGAGGCCTCCGGCGGCGTGCGCGGCGCCGACGACCTGCACGCCCTGCTCGACCTCGGCGCGGCGAGGGTGGTGGTCGGCAGCGCGGCGCTGGAGTCCCCCGGGTGGGTCGCCGAGGCCTGCGCCCGCCACGGCGACGCCGTCGCCGTCGGGCTCGACGCCCGCGGCCGCACCCTGCAGGCACGCGGCTGGACCAGGGAGGGCGGCGACCTGTTCGAGACGCTGCGCGAGCTGGAGGCGGCGGGCTGCCGCCGCTTCGTCTACACCGAGGTGTCGCGCGACGGCATGCTCAGCGGCCCCGCCACCGAGAGCCTCGCCAAGCTGCTCGCCGCGGCCACGCGCCCGGTGGTCGCCTCAGGGGGCGTCGCCGGGCTCGACGACCTGCGCGCCCTGGCAGTGATGGAGCCCGACGGCCTCGAGGGCGTGATCGTCGGGCGCGCCCTGTACGAGCGGCGCTTCACCGTGGCCGAGGCGCTGGCCGTGCTCGCCGAGGCGGCGCCGTGACGCTCGCCAGGCGGGTCGTCCCGTGCCTCGACGTGACCGAGGGCCGGGTGGTCAAGGGCGTCTCCTTCGTCGACCTGGTCGACGCGGGCGACCCGGCCGAGCTGGCCGCCGTCTACGACCGGCAGGGCGCCGACGAGCTGGTCTTCCTCGACATCACCGCCACCGTGCAGGCGCGCGCCACCCTGTTCGACGCGGTCGCCCGCACCGCCGAGCAGGTGTTCATCCCGCTCACCGTCGGCGGCGGGGTGCGCACCCCCGCCGACGTCCGCGCCCTGCTGCGCGCCGGCGCCGACAAGGTCTCGGTCAACAGCGCGGCGGTGCGCGACCCCGAGCTGCTCTCCGCCGGCGCAGGCACCTACGGGGTGCAGTGCATGGTGCTGGCGATCGACGCGCGGCGCCGCCCCGACGCCGGCGGCTGGGAGGTGGTGGTCGACGGCGGCCGCACCCCCACCGGCCTCGACGCGCTCGCCTGGGCCGAGGAGGGCGCCAGGCGCGGCGCCGGCGAGCTGCTGGTGACCAGCATGGACAGCGACGGCCACCGCAGCGGCTACGACCTCGAGCTGGTCGCCGCCATGGTCAAGGCGGTCGACCTGCCGGTGATCGCCAGCGGTGGCGCCGGCCAGGTCGGCCACTTCGTCGCCGCCTGCCAGGCGGGGGCCGACGCCGTGCTCGCCGCCAGCGTCTTCCACTTCGGCCAGCTCAGCGTCGCCGAGGTCAAGCAGGGCCTGGCCGACGCCGGCCTGCCCGTGCGCCGCTAGCCGGGTGTTCCGCACATGAGGGTTGGTAGCGGTGTCGGGGTCATGGTGGCCTCCTGGCGGTCAGCCCGCCCAGCGCGGGCGGGTGGGGTCGACGTTGAGCAACTCCAGCAGCTTGGCCTGCAACGGCGG
>WNGE01000436.1_pt1 | contig 105376 bp, 100 predicted proteins | sample 5400651 | NCBI WGS metagenome assembly WNGE01 (sample SAMN13153370, study PRJNA577476) | soil metagenome | isolation source: 60 cm soil or saprolite under grassland replicate 2 | place: USA:California | collected 2016-06-15 | reverse complement strand
TCGTACACCAGAACGCGCCGATCTACCTCGCCGGCATCGCCCGCGCCGGAGCCACCTGGCGGGAGAACCGGGCGGTACACGCGATGGCCCGGATCCTGCTGCACGGGCGGATCGCCAACATCCAGTGCTCCTGGGTCAAGCTCGGCGACGAGGGGGCCATCGCGCTGCTCAACGGCGGGGTCAACGATCTGGGCGGCACCCTGATGGAGGAGACCATCTCCCGGATGGCCGGCTCGGAGCACGGCTCCGCGCGTACCGTCGGACAGCTCAAGGCTCTGGCCGCCGCGGCCGGCCGGCCGGCCCGCCAGCGCACCACCACCTACGTCTGAACGGGCCTATTTATCAGGTTCGGCTTGACGACGCACGCATTACACGCGTGTAATTTCAGTGGGGTTGTTCGACGGGGCAGGGTAAAGAGCCACCGAACGGACATTTAAGGCGGAGGTTCGCCTTCGCGTGGGGGGTCTGCACCGGCTCCGCGAGTCGGTGCGCATGAAGGAGGCACGCAGATGGAGGGGCGAGTTGCCGGGGCCGATCTCCTGGGCGACGCTCCCGAGTGGCAGGAGCGGGCACTGTGCTCGCAGACCGACCCGGAGGCGTTCTTCCCGGAGAAGGGGGGTTCCACCCGGGAGGCCAAGCGCATCTGCTCGCGTTGCGAGGTCAAGTCCGAGTGCCTGGAGTACGCACTCGGGCACGACGAGCGCTTCGGCATCTGGGGTGGGCTGTCCGAGCGCGAGCGGCGCAAGCTCAAGCGCCGGGCAGCGTAACTGGTCTGTAGGTCGGCGAGCGCCAGGTATCAGTCGAGTTCCTCAGGGTCGACGCCGAGCAGATTGGCGACCTGTTCGATGATCACGTCGTGGATCAGGTCGGCGAGGTCTTCCCGGTCGAAGGCCCGGAACTCCAGGGGGCGGCGGTAGAGCACGATCCGGGGCGGTACGTTGTGCCGCCCCGGCCCGCCCGGCAGCAGCCGGGCCAGCGGTACCTCGCCGTCCTCGAGCACGTCCGAGTCATACACGTTGAGGTCCGGCGGGACCTCCTCGACGGCGAACTCGACTCCGGCCAGCTCCTTGGCGTAGCGCCGTTCCAGCGCCTCGACCGCGTCAAGGACCAGGTCGTCGAAGAGCTCCGCCTTGGTGCGGGAGGCCGGGACGTTGGCCGGGACCAGTCGGCCGCGCAGCCCCCGGCCGTGCCGGTCGCGCCAGCGCCGCCGCCCAGGTCCACCGGGCAGGCTACGACGGGGCTCGGGACTGGTCACCTGCACAGCGTAGCCCCGTACGGCCGGAGGCCAGCTGCCCTTGCCGGGCCGGCCGGCGTGTCGCACCGGCAACCGGACGAACCCGCGGCGCCGGGACGATACCGTGCCGCCGTGAGGTCACCACGGCGTTGTTCGCGTAACGGCTGCCCCAAGCCGGCGGTCGCGACGTTGACCTATGTGTACGCCGAGTCGACCGCGGTGATCGGGCCACTGGCGGCGTTCGCCGAGCCGCACACCTACGACCTGTGTGAGCCGCACGCGCGCAGCCTCACCGCGCCGCGCGGCTGGGACCTGGTCCGGCACGACGGGCAGTACGAGCCGCCCCCGCCCAGCAGCGACGACCTGGTCGCGCTCGCCGAGGCGGTACGCGAGGCGGGGCGCCCCGGCAGCGGTATCCGGATGGACGAGCCGGCCGCGCCGACCGGCCTGCCGGTCGGCCGCCGCGGTCACCTGCGGGTCATCCCCCCGTCGCGCTGATTCCTGGCGGCCGGTGCCCCTCACAGGGGTGTAGGCCGCCCGGATCTGGGCAAGCCCGGAAAGGGGTTGCCGTCGGGCGGCCGGTAGGCTCGACGCACCGTGACAGTGTGAGTCGAGGAGAGCCGTACGGTGTCCGATCTGAGCCGCTTCGTCAAGGCATATGACGTCCGAGGTACCGTGCCGGACCAGCTCAACGCCGACGTGGCGCGGGCCTTCGGTGGCGCGTTCGTACGGGTACTGAGCCGGGAGGAGGCGGTACCCCGCATCGTCGTCGCGTACGACATGCGCCCGTCCTCGCCGGAGCTGGCCGACGCGTTCGCGGCCGGCGCGAACGCGGAGGGCGCCGACGTGGTGATGGCCGGCCTCGGCTCCACCGACATGCTCTACTTCGCGGCCGGCTACCTGGACCTGCCCGGGGTGATGTTCACCGCCAGCCACAACCCGGCCCAGTACAACGGCATCAAGCTGTGCCGGGCCGGAGCCAAGCCGATCGGCCTGGAGACCGGGCTGGCGGAGATCCGCGACGAGGCCCAGGCAATGCTCGACGGCCGGAGCGCGCCGGGCCAGGGCACCGGGCAGGTCCAGTCCCGCGACCTGCTCACCGAGTACGCGCGCCACCTGCGTACGCTCGTCAACCTGTCCCGGATCCGGCCGCTGAAGGTGGTCGTCGACGCCGGCAACGGGATGGCCGGATACACCGTGCCGGCGGTGCTCGGCGACGCGAAGCTCGAGCCGCTGCCGCTGGAGGTCATCGCGCTCTACTTCGAGCTGGACGGCACCTTCCCCAACCACGAGGCCAACCCGCTGGAGCCGAAGAACCTGGTCGACCTGCAGGCCGCGGTGGTTGAACACGGCGCCGACCTGGGGCTGGCCTTCGACGGTGACGCTGACCGCTGCTTCGTGGTCGACGAGCACGGCGCCCCGGTATCCCCGAGCGCGATCACCGCACTGGTCGCCACCCGGGAGCTGGCCAAGCATCCGGGCGCCACGGTGATCCACAACCTGATCACCTCGACCGCCGTACCGGAGATCGTCGCCGAGCACGGCGGCAAACCGCTCCGCACCCGGGTCGGGCACTCGTTCATCAAGGCGGAGATGGCCCGCACCGGCGCGATCTTCGGGGGCGAGCACTCGGCGCACTACTACTTCAAGGAGTTCTGGGGCGCCGATACCGGCATGCTGGCCGCGATGCACGTACTGGCCGCGCTGGGCGGCAGTGACCGGCCGCTGTCCGAGCTGGCCGGGGAGTACGAGCGGTACGCCTCGTCCGGCGAGATCAACTCGACGGTGACCGACCAGCAGGCCAAGCTGGCCGAGGTGGAGCAGCACTTCGCGGCCGGCAACGAGGTCGACCACCTCGACGGGCTGACCGTCCGGTTCCCGGACGGCGCCTGGATCAACCTGCGCCCGTCCAACACCGAGCCGCTGCTGCGCCTGAACGTCGAGGCGCCGGAGGCGGCCCGGATGGCGGCCCTGCGCGACGAGGTTCTCGCTACCGTCCGTGCCTGAGTGACGTTGTGCCGCTGCCGCTGCGCCCACCGGACGCTGGCGCAGCGCACGGAAGGGATGCGACCATGCCCATCGACCCGCAGCTGCTGGAGATCCTGGCCTGCCCGGACACGCACCACGCGCCGCTGGACCACGACCCGTCGGCGCAGACGCTGACCTGCACCGAGTGCGGGCGGATCTTCGAGATCCGGGACGACATCCCGGTGCTCCTGCTCAACGAGGCGCGTAACGCGCCGGAGGGACAGTGATGATCGACGGTACCGCCGGGGTGCGCGGGCACCGCGGCGTGGACGAGTCGCTGCTGAACGACCTGGCCGCGATCGAGGCGGCCGACCCGGGCGCGATGCTCCGGCACACCGCGTCGGCCGGCGCACAGGTACGCGAGTCCGCCGCGCTGGCCGCCGAAGCCAACCTGACCAGCATCGCCGACGAGGGCCGGCCCCGGGCCCTGGTGGTCGCCGGGCAGGGTACCGCCGCGCGTACCGGCGAGATCCTGGCCACCGTGGCCGGATCGAGGTGCCCGGTACCGGTGATCGCGCACCGCAACGCCGGCATACCCGGCTGGGTCGGCGCCGCTGACGTGGTCCTCGCGGTGTCCGCGTCCGGACGCAGCCCCGAGGCGCTCAGTGCCGCTGACGCGGCGGCCCGCCGGGGAGCCCGGCTGGTCGCGATCGGCGCGCCAGACTCCGAGCTGGAGTCGGTGGCCGAACGGGCCCGGGCACCGTTCATCCCGGTCCCGCGCCGCGGCCCGGCCCGCGCCGCGATGTGGGCACTGACCATCCCGGTGCTGCTGGCTGCCCGTACCCTCGGCCTGGTCAAGGTGACCGAGGCGGACATCGCGGAGACCGCGGCCCGGCTCGACGCGGACGCCGAACGCTGCCGCCCGTCCGCCGAGTCGTTCGTCAACCCGGCCAAGTCGTTCGCCCTCGACCTGGCCGGCTCGATCCCGGTGGTCTGGGGATCGTCGATGCTGGCCAGCATCGCGGCCCGGCGCTTCGCCGACCAGCTCTCGGCGAACGCCCGCTACCCGGCCGTCGCCGGCGCCCTCGCCGACGCCGGCCGCGGCCGGATCGGCCTGCTGGACGGGGTCTACGGGGCGCTGTCCGAGGCGGACCGGGACATCTTCGCCGATCGCTCCGAGGAGGACGAGGTCGACGTCACCCGGCTGCGCCTGGTGCTGCTGCGCGACAGCGGCCTGGCCGCCGAGGACACCGTCGAACCGGAGCCGAGCGCCGTCGAGGAGCGCCGGGCCGACGCGGTGCAGACCATCGCGGAGCGCCGGGGGGTACGGGTGAGCGTGCTGGCCGCCGAGGGCGACTCGACCCTGGAACGGCTGGCTTCGCTGCTGGCGGTACCCGACTTCGCCTCGCTCTACCTGGCCATCGGGCACGGGCTGGACCCGATGGCGGTACCGGCGATGTCCGAGCTGAAGGAGTTCCTCACCCCGTGAGCGCAGCGAACCGGTGGGCTCCGTGAGCGCAGCGAGGCGCGGCGTTCTCTGGACTGAGGAGCGGAGCGACGAGGGAAGAGGGCGCACCGGAGCGCCTCGCGCAGCGAACCGGTGGGCGTCGTGAGCGCAGCGAGGCGCGGCGTTCTCTGGACTGAGGAGCGGAGCGACGAGGGAAGAGGGCGCACCGGAGCGCCTCGCGCAGCGAACCGGTGGGCTCCGTGAGCGCCGGGGGAGGGACGCGGGCGATCGTCGCCGCCCTGGCGGCCAACCTGGGCATCGCGCTGACCAAGTTCCTGGCGTTCCTGCTGACCGCGTCCTCGTCGATGCTCGCCGAGTCGATCCACTCGGTGGCCGACTCGACCAACCAGGTGCTGCTGCTGGTCGGCGGCCGGCGGGCCCAGCGCGGGGCGACCGCGAAGCATCCGTTCGGGTACGGGCGGGAGCGGTACATCTACGCGTTCGTGGTCTCGGTCGTGCTGTTCGCCGTCGGCGGGCTTTTCGCCGTGTACGAGGGCGTGCACAAGATCACCCATCCGGAGCCGATCAGCGACTGGAAGTGGGTACCGGTCGTGGTGCTCGTGGTGGCGATCGGGCTGGAGAGCTTCTCCTTCCGTACCGCCATCCGCGAGGCCAACCAGGTTCGGAGCGGTGTCTCGTGGATCCGGTTCATCCGCCGGGCCCGGGCGCCGGAGCTGCCGGTCATCCTGCTGGAGGACTTCGCCGCGCTGATCGGTCTGGTCCTCGCGCTGCTCGGGGTCGGACTCACCCTGCTCACCGACGACGGCGTGTGGGACGGCATCGGCACGCTGGCCATCGGTGCGCTGCTGGTCGCGGTGGCGGTGATCCTCGCGGTGGAGACCAAGAGCCTGCTGATCGGCGAAGCGGCCACCGGTGACCAGGTCGCCGCGATCGAGGCGGCGATCTCCGGCGACGACGGGGTGTGCCGGCTGATCCACATGCGTACCCTGCACCTGGGCCCCGACGAGCTGCTGGTGGCGGCGAAGATCGCGGTACCGCGGCAGGAGCCGGCGGCCGGAGTGGCGGCCACGATCGACGAGGTCGAGGCCAGGATCCGCGCGGCGGTGCCGATCGCCCAGGTGATCTACCTGGAGCCGGACATCGATCGGGGAGCGTGAGCCAATGCAGCCGCTGTACGGCCAGGTGCGCGACTACGCCTGGGGCTCCCGCTCGGTGATCGCCGCCCTCCAGGGGCGCCCGGTACCCAGCCCGGGCCCGGAGGCCGAGCTGTGGCTCGGCGCGCACCCCGCGGCCCCGTCCACCCTGCCGTCCGGCCCGTTGCCCGACGCGTTGACCGGCGACCCGGCCGGGCTGCTCGGTTCCGCCGTGGTCGAGGAGTTCGGGGAACGGCTGCCGTACCTGTTCAAGCTGCTCGCCGCCGCCGAGCCGCTGTCCATCCAGGCGCACCCCGACCCGGTACGGGCCCGGGAGGCGCACGCCGCCGGACACCCCGGCTACGCGGACCCCTACCACAAGCCGGAGCTGCTCGTCGCGGTCGACGACTTCGAAGCGCTCTGCGGCTTCCGGGACCCGTCCGGCTCGGCGGACGAGCTGGACCGGCTCGGCGTCGACGCGCTCAAGCCGGTGATCGAGGCGCTGCGCACCGGTACCGTCGAGCAGCGCCTGCGCGGCGCCGTCGAGCTGCTGATGTCCTGGCCTGACCCGGAGCGCGCCGAACTGGTCCGCGCGGTCGCCGCCGCTGACCCGTTCGCCGCCCGGCTGGCCGGGCACTACCCGGGTGACGTGGGCGTGGTGGTCGCGCTGCTGCTCAACCGGGTATGGCTGGGCGCGGACGAGGCGGTGTGGATGCCGGCCGGCAACCTGCACGCATACCTGCGCGGTACCGGCATCGAAATCATGGCGGCCAGCGACAACGTGCTGCGCGGCGGGCTGACCCCGAAGCCGATGGACGTCCGGGAGCTGTTGCGCGTGCTGCGCTTCGAGGTGCTCGACGACCCGGTGGTACGCCCGGTGCCGGTCGGGCCCGGCGTGCTCACCTGGCCCGCTCCGGTACGCGAGTTCGCGCTCCACAAGGCGACCGTGGCCGGCGAGCCGGTCCGGCTGCCCGGGCAGGGCCCGCGGATCCTGCTCTGCCTGGCCGGCGCCGTGCGGCTGGACGGGCTCTCCCTCGCCCGGGGAGAGGCGGCGTTCGTCCCGGCGACCGAGCCGCCGGTCACCGGTACCGGTCAGGGTGTCGTGTTCCAGGCAGGTACCCCCGGCTGAGCCCGGAGGGCTTCCGCGTATGGTCGAAGCGCGCCTTTCTGGCAGAGCTGTAGACGACAGGGGAACTCATGACCAACACACTCCCGCGCCCGGATGCGAACGCCGGAGTGCGCCCGACCACGGTGGCCGAAGGAGACTTCAAAGTCGCGGACCTTTCGCTCGCCGCGTTCGGCCGCAAGGAGATCCAGCTGGCCGAGCACGAGATGCCCGGCCTGATGGCGATCCGCGCGGAGTACGCGGACAGCCAGCCGCTGCGTGGCGCCCGGATCACCGGCTCGCTGCACATGACCATCCAGACCGCGGTGCTCATCGAGACCCTGGTCGCGCTCGGGGCGCAGGTGCGCTGGGCGTCCTGCAACATCTTCTCCACCCAGGACCACGCGGCCGCGGCGGTCGCGGTAGGCCCGACCGGCACCGCTGAGTCGCCGGCCGGCGTGCCGGTCTACGCCTGGAAGGGCGAGACGCTGGCCGAGTACTGGTGGTGCACGGAGCAGGTGCTGCTCTGGCCGGAAGGCGGCGGCCCGAACATGATCCTCGACGACGGCGGTGACGCCACCCTGCTGGTACACAAGGGCAAGCAGTACGAGCTGGCCGGCGCGGTACCGGACCCGGCCAGCGCGGACAGCGAGGAGTTCGAGGTCATCCTGCGGCTGCTGCAACGCTCGCTGGCGGAGGACGGCCAGCGGTGGACCCGGATCGCCGACGGCATCAAGGGCGTGACCGAGGAGACCACCACGGGCGTGCACCGGCTGTACGAGATGCAGCAGCAGGGCACCCTGCTGTTCCCGGCGGTCAACGTGAACGACTCGGTGACCAAGAGCAAGTTCGACAACAAGTACGGCTGCCGGCACTCCCTGGTCGACGGCATCAACCGGGCCACCGACGTGCTGATCGGCGGCAAGGTCGCGGTCGTCTTCGGGTACGGCGACGTGGGCAAGGGCTGTGCCGAGTCGCTGCGCGGCCAGGGCGCCCGGGTGGTCGTCACCGAGATCGACCCGATCTGCGCGCTGCAGGCGGCGATGGACGGATACCAGGTCACCACGATCGACGACGTGGTGGCGACGGCGGACATCTTCATCACCGCGACCGGCTGCAAGAACGTGATCACCGCGGACCACATGTCGCGGATGAAGCACCAGGCGATCGTCGGCAACATCGGCCACTTCGACAACGAGATCGACATGGCCGGGCTGACCCGCTTCCCGGGGATACGCCGGGTGAACGTCAAGCCGCAGGTCGACGAGTGGGTGTTCGCCGACGGGCACTCGATCATAGTGCTGTCCGAGGGGCGGCTGCTCAACCTGGGCAACGCCACCGGGCACCCGAGCTTCGTCATGTCCAACTCGTTCACCAACCAGGTGATCGCGCAGATCGAGCTGTTCACCAAGACCGACCAGTACCCGCTGGGCGTCTACACGCTGCCCAAGCACCTGGACGAGAAGGTGGCCCGGCTGCACCTGGCGGCGCTGGGGGTGAAGCTCACCGAGCTGACCAAGGACCAGGCGGACTACCTGGGGGTACCGGTCGAGGGGCCGTACAAGTCGGAGCTGTACCGGTACTGACTTATTTCGATATGTGCGGGGGCGCGCCCGTCGGGCGCGCCCCCGGCTTTCCCTCAGATAGTGCCAACCGCTCTCGCGCTACCGGTTTTCGAGTCGTCGTCAACCCGTGCCTGGCCCTTTTGTCCGGTGCCACGGCTGATCCGCCCATCTACTGACGAGTTATGGCGTGCCGACAATGACCTTCTGAGCAGGTAATGTGCGGCTGAACAGACAGTCGGTATCAGCCGATCGGACAGTTACCAGTGGTGCGCGCGGATCGTCATTGTGACTGTGACTCAGCTGTTACCGGACCGTTGTGTAACGACGTGTTCGATCGATAGTCGGTACAGATACGGTCTTCCCCAGGCCGACCATCGATCGGTTGAACCACAGGAGGACCCGATACCCATGGGTGGAACCACCTCGATGTGGGCGGACGGGCAGATCCCGGCTGCCGACGAAGTAGACGAGACGCTCGTCCAGGTGGGCACGCAGGCGGTGATCCCGCAGCAGTTCGTGGGGCGATCGCCGGGTCAACTTGCCTGGATGCGGTTGCGGCGGGACCGCACCGCGATGGTCTCCGGCTGGATACTCGTCTTCCTGGTCGCGACCGCGCTGCTGGCCAAGCCGATCCAGTGGATCTACGGATACGACGGATCCACCCAGAACTCCGGCCTGCTCGACGACACCGGTACCCCGCTCGGCTACCTGGGTGGGATCACCTTCAGCGCCGACAACGCGTCCAACCACATGCACATCTTCGGGGTCGAGCCGAGTGTCGGCCGGGACCTGTTCATGCTGGTGATCTGGGGCATGCAGACCGCGCTGATCATTTCTGTGATGTCGACGGTCATCGCGACCGTCTTCGGGGTGATCGTCGGGATCGTGGCGGCCTACTTCGGCGGTTGGGTCGACGCGATAATCAACTGGTTCGTCGACTACATGCTCGCGTTCCCGTTCCTGCTGTTCTGTCTCGCCGTCATCCCGGTCATCAACACCCGGCTCGCCGACGCCTACGGTGAGGTTTCGGCGGAGAAACGGGTAATGACGATCATCTTCGTCTTCGCCGGGTTCGGCTGGATGTACACCGCCCGGTTGGTCCGCGGCCAGGTGCTCTCGCTGCGCGAGCGGGAGTATGTCGACGCCGCCCGGGCCGCCGGCGCCGGCGTCCGGCACATCCTGTTCCGGCAACTCCTGCCCAACCTGTGGGCGCCGATCCTGGTGACCTTCTCCCTCGGTGTCCCGCTGACGATCACCGCCGAGGCGGCACTGTCGTTCCTCAACATCGGCGTGGTCGAGCCCACCCCCGACCTCGGCCGGCTGATCCTCAACAGCTCGTACTGGCTGGTGAACGATCCGATCTACCTGCTGATCCCCGGCACAGCGATTTTCGTCCTGGTGCTCACGTTCAACCTTTTCGGCGACGCCCTCCGGGATGCGCTGGATCCGAGGTCGTCCCGGTAGCGCTGCGACACCCATAAATGTCCCGTTCCGCGGCGGATCCGCCCGGACTCCCGCGGAACGGGTCTCAGGAAGGAGACAACCGTGCGACACCGCGTACGGGCGCTGACCGTCAGCGCCCTGGCCCTTAGCCTCGCGGTTGCCGGCTGCGCGAAGAACACTGGCGGCTCCAGCGGCAACAGCGGGGGCGCTCAGAAGCAGCAGGCGATCATTATCGATACCAAGGGCACCTCGCCGACCCCGGCACCTGACGTGCCCGGGGCAAAGCCGGGTGGAACCCTGGAGTATCTGCAGGACGGCGCGCCCGAGCACCTTGACCCACAGCAGATGTACGTCACCGACCAGCAGACGATCGGGACGCTGATCTTCCGCTCGCTGACCTTCTATATCGAGGACGCGAAGGGCGGTCCGCTGAAGCTGGTCGGCGACCTCGCGACCAACACGGGTGAGAGCTCCAACGGCGACAAGACGTGGACCTACCACCTGCGCGACGGCATCAAGTTCTCCGATGGCAGCCCGATCCTCGCGAAGGACATCGCCTACGGCGTGGCCCGTTCCTTCGGCAAGTACGGTGAGCAGGGCCCGCAGTACGTCCAGAACGCGCTGCAGGCCGCCCGCAAGTACAAGCCGGCCGACGGCGACATGCCCCCGGGTGTGACCACGCCGGACGACAAGACCATCGTCTTCAACCTTGAAACCGCGCACCCCGAGTTCCCCTACCTCGCCGCGCTGTCGACCACCATCCCGGTGCCGAAGGCCCAGGACACCGGCGACAAGTACGAGGCGGACTTCCGTGAGTCGGGTCCGTACATGAAGGACGGCCCGTACGACCAGCAGACCAAGCTGAAGCTGAAGAAGAACCCGAACTGGGACCCGAAGACCGACGCGATCCGGCACCAGTACGCCGACGCGTGGCTGATGGACTTCAGCCCGGACCGCAACGCCCAGACCCAGCGGCTGATCGCCGACCAGGGTGCGGACAGCTACGCGGTGATGCAGGCGGACGTGGCGCAGGCCAGCATCGCCCAGGTGCAGGGTGACCCGGCACTGTCGAAGCGGACCATCGCGGGCCCGAGCCCGTTCGTGGACTACGTCAACATCAACACTTCCCGGGTCACCGACGTCAAGGTGCGCAAGGCGCTGAACTACTCGTTCGACCGCGCCGCGCTCATCAAGGCGATGGGTGGTGCCGCCATCGCGGCGCCAGCGACGACGATCATGGCGCCGGTGGTACCCGGCTACAAGAACTTCGACGCATACCCGACGCCGGGCGGCAGCGGTGACGTGGCCAAGGCCAAGGAACTGCTGGGCGGCCAGACGCCGAAGCTGACCTACTGCTTCCCGAACACCTCGACGCACCAGCAGTACGCGGTGGTCATCAAGCAGGCGCTGGAGCGGGCCGGCTTCCAGATCGCGTTCAACCCGATCGACCGGTCGGCCTACTACACGACCATCGGTGACAAGACCACGACCTGTGACCTCATGCGCAGTGGCTGGGGCCAGGACTACCCGGACGGCGACAGCACGCTGAACGTGCTCATGAACGGCGAGCTGATCGTCCCGAAGGGTAACCAGAACTACTCGTACCTGAACGACCCGGCGACCAACAAGAAGCTCGACGAGCTCAAGACCGAGCCCGACCGGGCCAAGGCGGCCACCGAGTACGGCGACCTGGACCAGAAGATCATGACCGAACTCGCCCCGCTCATCCCGTGGGACTACGTCCGGGTCTACGCCCTCACCGGCAGCAAGGTCGGCGGCACCTTCGTCAGCCCGCTGTTCGCGCTGCCCAACCTGGTTGACGCCTACGCCAAGTCCTGACACACCAAGCGCCGTTTAGGCGACGCTGCTCCCCGTGGGCGACCGGCCACCCGGCCGGTCGCCCACGGACCAACATCCGGACCCCGCCGGGGCGGGATACCTGGGAAAGGCCCTTCCGATGTTGCGGTTCGCGATCCGGCGCTCGTTACTTGCCGTACTCACCCTCTTCGCCGTCTCGGTGACCGTGTTCCTGCTGTTCTTCGCGGTGCCGCAGTCGCCCGCCGCGACGATGTGCGGCAACAAGGTCTGCTCCGCCGACGTGCAGGCACGGATCACCCGGTCGCTGGGCCTCGACCAGCCGCTGCCTGTGCAGTACGCGAACTACATGAAGGGGATCTTCGTCGGCCGTACCGTCGTCGACGGCAGCTACCGGGTGGTGTGCCCGGCGCCCTGCCTGGGCATCTCGTTCCGGACCAACCAGCCGGTCCTGGACATCATCAAGCTCGGCTTCCCGGTCACCATCAGCATCGTGCTGGGCGGTGCCATCATCTGGTTGACCACCGGCATCCTGCTCGGCACCCTCGCGGCACTCAGACGCGGCAGCCCGGTCGACAAGTTCTCCATCGGGTTCTCGTTGACCGGGGCATCGATGCAGATCTATGTGCTCGGCCTTCTGCTGATGATCATCTTCGTGTACAACCTGCACTGGTTACCCAGACCGTCCTATACCAGCCCGTTCGAGAATCCGTGGAAGTGGGCCACCGGGCTGATCCTGCCCTGGATCACCCTGGGCTTCATCAACTCGGCCATCTACGCCCGGCTGTCCCGGGCCCAGATGCTGGAGACGCTCTCCGAGGACTTCGTCCGGACCGCCCGGGCCAAGGGGGCGAGCCTCCGTGTGGTCAACTTCCGGCACGCGCTACGCGCCGCGATCACCCCGTTGGTGACCATCGCCGGCCTGGACATCGGTACCAACCTGGGCGGCGTGGCGATCACCGAAACGACCTTCAACCTGCTGGGCATGGGCCGGCTCGCCGTCCTCGCGATCGGCGAGCTCAACCTGCCGGTCGTGATGGCCACGGTGCTGCTGGCCGCGGTATTCATCGTGGTCGCCAACGTCGTGGTAGACCTGTTGTACGCCGTCATCGACCCGCGCGTGAAGCTGAGCTGAGAAGGAACACCCGCACATGACAACCAACCCCACCACCGCTGCGTACCTGCAGGTCCAGGACCTCAAGGTGCGGTTCGCCACGGAAGACGGCGTGGTCAAGGCCGTGGACGGGGTGTCCTTCTCGATCGAGCGCGGGAAGACCCTCGGCATCGTCGGCGAGTCCGGCTCCGGCAAGAGCGTGACCAGCCTGTCCATCATGGGTCTGCACAACCGGCGGCGGACCAAGCTCAGCGGGCACATCCTGCTCGGTGGCACCGACGTGATCGACATGCCCGAGGACAAGATCCGTAAGCTGCGCGGGCAGGCGATGGCGATGATCTTCCAGGATCCGCTGTCCTCGCTGCACCCCTTCTACACGATCGGCCGGCAGGTCGCCGAGGCATACCGGATCCACCATCACGTCAGCAAGGCGCAGGCCCGGATCCGGGCGATCGACATGCTCGACCGGGTCGGCATCCCGCAGCCGCAGCGCCGGTTCGACCAGTACCCGCACGAGTTCTCCGGCGGCATGCGGCAACGCGCGATGATCGCGATGGCCCTGATGAACGACCCGGACCTGCTGATCGCCGACGAGCCGACCACCGCCCTCGACGTCACCGTCCAGGCGCAGATCCTCGACCTGCTGGAGGATCTGCAGAAGGAGTTCAACTCCGCGATCATCCTGATCACCCACGACCTCGGCGTGGTGGCCCAGGTGGCCGACGACGTGCTGGTGATGTACGGCGGCCGGGCGGTCGAGTACGGCACCGCCGAGCAGGTGCTGCGCCATCCCCAGATGCCCTACACCTGGGGCCTGCTGTCGAGCATCCCGTCCGTACGCGGTGACGCCGAAGCGGACCTGGTACCGATCAAGGGCAACCCGCCGAGCCTGATCAACCTGCCGCCCGGCTGCGCGTTCCACCCCCGGTGCCGGTACGCCATGCTGGGCGGCGGCCCATGCGATCAGGAGGTACCCGAGCTGCTGCCGGTACCCGGCGAGCCCGGTCACTCGGTCGCCTGCCACCTGCCCGACCAGTTCCGGAAAGAGACCTACCAGCAGGACGTCGCGCAAACGGGAGTGGCGCAATGACCGAGCAGCTGAGCGCACCTTCGGTGAGCGCCACCCGCGACCGCGCCCGCGAGCCGTTGCTCAAGGTGGAAGGGCTGGTCAAGCACTTCCCCGTGCGCGGCAAGATGTTCCGCGCCGGCGTGGTGGTCCGCGCGGTCGACGGGGTCGACTTCACCGTGGCCTCGGGCGAGACGCTGGGCCTGGTGGGCGAGTCCGGCTGTGGCAAGACCACGACCGGCCGGATGGTGGTACGGCTGATGGAGCCCACCGCCGGGAAGATCATGTTTGAGGGCGAAGATATCACCCACCGCAGGGGCGAGGCACTACGCCGCACCCGGCAGGACCTCCAGATCATCTTCCAGGACCCGTACTCCTCGCTGAACCCCCGCCACACCGTCGGCAGGATCGTGTCGATGCCGCTACAGGTCAACGGGATCAAGCCACCGGGAGGCCTGCGCAAGAAGGTCCAGGAGCTGCTGGAGATCGTCGGGCTCAATCCCGAGCACTACAACCGCTTCCCGCACGAGTTCTCCGGTGGGCAGCGGCAGCGCATCGGCGTCGCCCGGGCGCTCGCCCTGCGCCCGAAACTGATCGTGGCCGACGAGCCGGTCTCCGCGCTGGACGTGTCGATCCAGGCCCAGATCGTCAACCTGCTGCGCGGGCTGCAACGCGAGTTCGATCTGGCGTTCCTGTTCATCGCACACGACCTGGCGGTGGTACGGCACTTCTCACAGCGGATCGCGGTCATGTACCTCGGCAAGATCGTCGAGGTGGGGGACCGGCGCCAGATCTACGAGACGCCGGCCCACCCGTACACCCGAGCGCTGCTGTCGGCCGTACCGGATATCGAGACCCTGGGCACCGCGCGCGAGCGGATCCGGCTCACCGGCGACGTACCGACCCCGCTCAACCCGCCGTCCGGTTGCCGCTTCCGTACCCGCTGCTGGCAGGCGCAGGAGAAGTGCGCGCAGGTGGAGCCGACACTCGACATCATCGGCCCGGCCGGGCAGCCGGTCGCCTGCCACTTCCCGCTGTCTGGCCCGCTGCGGTGACGTTGGCGCTCGCCTTCGCGAGCGCGGCGCCGAGGCTCGTCAGGCGACGCCTTCCCTCGTCGCGCTCGCTGCGCTCGCACCCGCTCCTCAGTCCAGGCGCCGCCCGCCTCGGCGGGGTGACGTTGGCGCGGGCGGCCGGCCGCCTCGGCGCGTTAGCCGGGGGCCGAGGGGCGGATGGCTACGACCGGTGGAGCCATGACGGGTGGGGCCGCCGGGGTGGTGAGCGGCGGCCCGAACGGCAGTGCCATCGGGGTCGCGGTGCCGTGGACCTCGCGGGCCAGCTCCGGCCAGACCGTGGCGGTGGCGGCCCGGGCCTGCGCCAGGCGGCGCACGGCCCGGCGGTTGCGCTCGGCGAGGATCGCGGCCAGATAGGCCCAGCCGGGGGTACCCGGAGGTGGTGGCGGCGTGGTGCACGCCGCCACCTCGCTGGCCAGGCTGTAGCCGAGCCGGGACCGGGCCGGTTCCCGGATCTCCCGGTTCCGGGCGAGGTAGTGGCGTACCGCGAGGGCCAGGTCGTTGTCCAGGCCGGTCAGGTCGAGCGCGGTGGCCCAGCCGGCGAGGGTGACCGGCATCGCCGGTACCCAGCCCCAGCTGGCCGGGGTACGTTCGTGGATCACGATGGTCCCGGCGGCCAGGTCACCCAGCCGCTTGCCCTGCGGGTTGACCAGCATCGTCCAGAGGCTCGCCACCCAGGTCACCGGGGGCAGCAACAGGCCCGGCCACTCCAGCGCGACCCGGACCAGGGCCCGGGTCAGCGCGTGCCGGAAGCGGATCGGGCCGCCGTCGTCGCGTACCACCCGCAGGCCCATCACCGATCTGCATCAGGATGTCGATCATCAGGGCGAGGGTACGGGAGCCGAGCCGGGCGATCCGGATGTCGAACTCGACGGCCTCGCCACTGACCAGTCGGTCGGCGCCGGAGCCGGGTACGGCCTGCGGGGTCACCGGACTAGTGAAGCATGCTGATCCGCACGGCGAGCGCGGCTGTCCCCGTACTGTCTATTCTGGCCCGCATGGACCTCGATGCCTACGTGGCCGAGCACGCGGCTCAGTGGCGCCGGTTGGAGCACCTGTCCAGCAAGCGCCGGCTCGGGGCACCCGAGGTCGACGAACTGATCTCGCTGTACCAGCGCACCGGTACCCACCTGTCGGTGATCCTCCTGCAGGCCTGGCGCTGGTGGACAGCGGTGGGCGTCGGGTTCACCGCGCTCTCCTTCCTGATGATGTATTACGTCGCCGGCCACCCGGACGTGCAGGCCGCGTTCTTCAGCGACTCCGAGATCAAGGCGATCGTCGACTCCGAGTTCGCCAGCTACTACTCGGAGAACCAGGCGCAGAACTTCGCGCTGGAGGTCTGGACCCACAACGCGTACCTCACCGGACAGTGCCTGGCGGCCGGGATTCTCATCCTCCCGGTGTTCTACCTGCTCGCGCAGAACCTGTTCAACCTCGGGCTGATCGGCGGAGTGATGATCGGCAACGGCCGGGCCGACCTGTTCTTCGGCCTGATCGCACCGCACGGCCTGCTGGAGCTGACCACCCTGTACGTGGCCTCCGGGGTGGGGCTGCGGATCGGCTGGGCATGGATCGCTCCCGGCCCGGGGCGTACCCGTGGGCGGGCACTCGCCGAGACCGCGCGCGCCGGCATGCTGGTCGCGCTCGGGCTGGTGGGCGCTCTCGCGGTGAGCGGGCTGCTCGAGGCGTTCGTCACGCCGTCCCCGCTGCCGACCGTCGCACGCATCGCGATCGGCGTGGTGGCCTGGCTCGGTTTCCTGACGTACGTGATCGTCCTGGGCAACCGCGCGAAGGAGCAGAAGCTGAGCGCCGATCTCGACACGGAGCTGAGCGACGACGCCCGTCCGATGGTCTGAGGCCGGGTCCGGCGGCGGGTTCAGAGCCGCCCCGCCGCCTTCATCGCGAGGTAGGCGTCGGCGACCCGGGAGGCGAAGACATCCGCCGGGGCGTCGATCACCTCGACCTCGTGCCGGTGCAGCGCGGCCCGCAACCGGTCCCGCTCGGCAAGGGTACGGTGGGCCGCGGCCGCCGCGTAGACCCCGGGCGCGTCGACCCGCCGGCCGGCCAGCTCGACCAGCTCCGGGTCGTGTACCGCCGCGACCACCACCTTGTGCCGAGCGGTCAACTGGTTCAGCACCGGAAGCAGTCCCTCGCCCAGCGCACCCGCCTCCAACGCGGTGAACAGGACGACCATGGCGCGCTTGCGCTCCCGGCGCAGCACCTCCCCGGCGACCAGCCCGAAGTCGGTCTCCACCAGGGCCGGCTCCAGCGGGGCCATCGCGTTGACCAGCCGGGGCAGCAGGGTACGGCTGGTGCCGCTCTCCACGGCGGCGCGTACCGCGGTGTCGATGGCCAGCAGGTCGACCCGGTCCCCCGCATGGTTGGCGAGGGAGGCGAGCAGCAGCGCGGCGTCGATGGCCGCGTCCAGGCGCGGCTCGTCCAGCGTCCGGTCGCCGATCGTGGTGGCCACCCGGGCAGCGGAGGTACGCCCGGTGTCGAGCACGCAGAGCACCCGCCGGTCCCGCTCCGGGCGCCAGGTACGCACGATCACGTCCGAGCGCCGGGCGGTGGCCCGCCAGTCGATCGACCGTACGTCGTCGCCGATCACGTACTCGCGCAGGTTGTCGAACTCGGCGCCCTGACCCCGGCCCCGGGTCACGATCACGCCGTCGATGATCCGCAGCCGGGCCAGCTTCTCCGGCAGGAACCGGCGGGAGCTGAACCGGGGCAGTACGCGCAGCCGCCACTCCGGCGTCATCGCGTCCGCCCCGCGCCCGGTCGGCTGCCGGTACGCCAGCCCGAACGGCCCGTACGAGCGCACCGTGACGCGTATCGCGGGACGGTCCCCGCGCCGGGTGGGGTGCAGGGTGGTCACCAGGCGCACCGAGGCGTCCGGCTCGATGTCCACGTGGTGCTGGTACGGGCCGGCCCCGGCGGACGGTACCCAGGCGTCGCGGATCTCCGCGTGCACCGGGCGTACCCCCGTGTTGGTCACCACCAGGGTGACCTCGGCGGTGTCGTCGAGCCGGAGCTGGGTGGTGCCCTCCCGGGTCAGCCGCAGGTCGCGCAGCGCACCCGCCAGCGCGAAGTCCAGCGCGCTGGCGGCCAGTACCAGGCCGGCCAGCAGCAACGCCCACGCCCACGGCGTCGGGAGCAGCGGGACGACGAATGCACCGGCAACGAGGATCGCGGCCGGGCGCCAGGTGATCATCGCGGTGTCGGTACGGTGGCCAGCACCGAGTCCAGTACCGCGTCCACCGTGACGCCCTCCAGCGCCGCCTCCGGCCGCAGTCGTACCCGGTGCCGCAGCGTCGGCCGGGCCAGCGCCTTGACGTCGTCGGGCGTCACATAGTCCCGGCCGAGCAGCCAGGCCCACGCCTTCGCGGTGGCCATCAGCGCGGTCGCCCCCCGGGGCGAGGCACCCAGCTCCAGCGACGGCGAGGTCCGGGTGGCCCGGCACAGGTCGACGATGTATCCGAGTACCCCCTCGGCCACCCCGACCCGCTGCATCGCGACCCGGCCGGCGGCCAGGTCGGCGATGCCGGCCACCGGGCCGACCCCGGCGGCCTTCAGGTCACGTGGGTCGAAGCCGGCGTGGTGCGCGCGTAGTATGCCCAGCTCTTCGTCCCGGTTGGGCAGTGGCACGCTCAGCTTGAGCAGGAACCGGTCCAGCTGCGCCTCGGGCAGCGGATAGGTGCCCTCGTACTCGATCGGGTTCTGGGTGGCGGCCACGATGAACGGGTCGGGCAGCGGCCTCGCCTCGCCCTCCACCGACACCTGGCGCTCCTCCATGACCTCCAGCAGCGCCGACTGGGTCTTCGGCGGGGTCCGGTTGATCTCGTCGGCGAGCAGCAGGTTGGTGAAGACCGGCCCCTCCCGGAAGGTGAACGCCGAGGTGCGGTTATCGAAGATCAGCGACCCGGTGACGTCACCGGGCATCAGGTCCGGGGTGAACTGCAACCGCTTCGTGGATACGTCCAGGGCCAGCGCGATGGTCCGGATCAGCAGCGTCTTGGCCACCCCGGGGACGCCCTCCAGCAGCACGTGGCCCCGGCACAGCAGCGCGATGACCAGGCCACTGACGATGGCGTCCTGACCGACCACGACCTTGGCGACCTCGGCCCGCAGCCGGGCCAGTGCCGCACGCGCGTGCTGCCCGTCGGCCTCTGACATGTTCGCCCACTCCGGCACGGCGATCGCTTCGGTCATCGCGGTTCTCCAGACATCTCGGTGAGGGGGTTCAGTAGCTGGTCCACCTCGCCGACCAGGCGGACCAGGTCGGCGTCGTCGCCGGGCTCAGCGCGGTAGAGGACCTCATCGATCTCGTCGGCCGGCCGGCCGGTAGCGGCCGCGACGATGGCCACCACGTCGGCGGCGGGCGCGTCCGGGGGCAGCCCGAGGGCCGGTCGCAGCCGCTGGAGGGTACTGGCACGCAGGGTGTCCAGCGCGAGGCCACGGGCCTTGGCGCGGCGGTACAGCCGGCCGCGGCCCTCGACCGTCTCGGCTGCCCGTACCGCGACCGGCAGCGGCTCGCTGACCGGCGGTCCCAGGCGCCGGGCCTGGGCCAGCGCATACAGCAGCCCGGCCAGGCCGAGCAGGCCGAGACCGGTCCAGGCCCAGGCGGGCAGCAGCTTCCAGAACGGTGGGGTCTGCGCACCGCCCGCGCCGCCGCCACCGCCATTACCGGGACGCACGTTGATCGGCTGGCCGGGCCCGGGGTTGCCGCGGTGCTCGCCGTTGGGGTCGGCGATCGGGAAGTCCGGGTCGGGCGAGCCGCCGGTACCCAGGGACGGGGGCGCGGCCACCTGGTGGGGATCGGGGGCCTGGCTGACCAGGCCGGGCATCGGCTCGGTGCGGTGCAGGTCCAGCCAGACTACGGTAGGCCGGGTGGTGAGCAGCCCGGTGGCCAGCGCTGCGTTGCCGTACTCGCCGATCCGGTCGTTGCGGAACGGTTCGTCCGACCCGACCAGGACGACCTCGGCGAGGGCGTACCGGAAGTCGACCAGCGAGCCCTGGTAGCACCGGCCCAGTTCGGCCCCCTCGACCTCCCCGTAGTACGTGTGGTGTACGCCGGCCACCCCGGCGGCCTTCGCCTCCGCCAGGTCGCAGCCGGGCGCGACCGCGTTGGTGGCCCAGCGGGCGTCCGCCCCCGCCACCGGGATGTGTCCGTTGGCCAGCGTCAACGCGGACGGGTCGACCAGCACCACCCGGGTCGACGGCGGGAGCAGCTTGAGCATCCGCAGGTAGTACGAGTGCACCAGGCTCGGCGCCGGTACGAACAATGTCACGTCGCCCTGGTAGGCCCGGACCAGCGCGTCCGAGGTCCTGGTCACCCGCTCGATCGTGACGCCCTGCCGGCTGACCAGCCCGGCCAGCCGCTGCCCACCGATCGGGGCGGTACCGGTCGGACTGAGGAACGCCCTGTCGGTGACATCCGGCTCGGCCAGTGCGTGTACCACCACACTGGAGATGACCACGACCAGCACCACCAGGAACGGGACGACCAGGCGTAGCCAGCGCCGGCTGCGGGGCCGGCGAGCCGGCCTGGTGGCCGGGGGCGTCTCGGCGCGCGGCGGGGTCAGGACGGCACTCACGGTGCCCCCTGGTTCGTTTCGCGGGGCGGTTTGGTGCGACGTCTTCCCTCGTCGCTGCGCTTCTCAGTCCAGACGCCGCCGCGCCCCGCTGCACTCACCGTGCCACCCCGACGGGGGTGAGTGCGGCGTGTACCTCGGCGGCGTACCGGCGCATCCGGGCGTCGTGCGTGGCGGTGGCCGGACGCTGGCCGTACCAGAGGTCGGAGAAGAGCAGGCTGGCGGCGTCCAGCGGGACGCGTACCGACGGGCGGGCGTGGCTGGCTGCCCGGGCCAGCTCGGTGATGGTGAAGCCGGGCCGGTTCTCCACCACTCCGGCGTCGACCAGCTCGCGGACGATCCCGCGCAGCCGCTCCCGTACCGCCTCGGCGTAGCGCCCCTGCGCGGCCAGCTGGTCGGCCAGCGACACGAACGTCTCGACGGGCAGCTCGGGCAGCCCTTCGGTCTCGTGCGGTACCAGCTCCGGCTCGGCCGCCCCGGCCGGCTTCTTGCGGCGCCGCCACGGCCAGCGCCAGCGCGGCCAGCGGAGCCGGGGCCAACGCCAGCGCCGCTTGCGGCGCACCCGGTCGCGTTCCCGCCGGGACCAGGTGCCCGGCCACCACCTGGGCCAGAAGTACCAGGCCGCCCCGACAAGTCCGGCGGCCAGCAGGAGCAGCAGGATCGCCAGGCCCAGCGTCATCGTGTCGTCGATCCGCGCGACCTGCTCGTTCCACCAGCGGATCATGGTTTGGTCACCACGATCTGCTCGGCCGGGATGCCGCGGCGCAGGGCCCGGCTGAGGGCCAGGTCGAGGCCCTCCACCCGCATCCGGTTCTCCAGGTGGAGCACGGTGTCGAGGCAGCCGAGGACGGCGTAGGCCACGGTGTTGACCAGGATCCAGGCCAGGACGCCGGCCAGCCGGAGCAGGTATCCGCTGGACAGGTGGCCGGACAGCTGCAGCGCGGCCAGCCCACCGGCGGCCAGCGCGAGCCGGATCAGCCACCACGCGAAGTAGCCGAGCAGCCGGATGAAGCCGGGGCGCAGGCCGGCCCGGCCGACCAGGGCGAAGGAGCGGCCCAGCGCGGACAGCGGGCCGCGCCGGTCGATCACCAGGGCCGGTGCGGCCAGGCCGGTGAACAGGTACCAGGCGATCCAGGGCAGCAGCCCGGCCGCCGCGGTCAGCGTCGCACCGAGAAAGAGCAGCAGGCCGAGCGCGGTCAGCGCGGTCAGCCGGGCGCCGCGACCGGCGAGCCAGCGAGGAGCCGGGGGTACCGGCCGGGTGCCGGGCAGTCCGGCCCCGTCGACCAGGGCCGGTATCGCCGCCCGGGCGGCCAGCCCGCCGAGCAGCCCGATGATCCCCGCCTCGGTACCGAAGCCGACCGCGAGCAGTACCCAGTACTGGCCCAGCCAGGCGAGCTGGGGGAAATACCACGGCGGTACCACCCCGGCCGACAAGCGCAGCGGGTAGAGCACCGCCTGCTCCAGTACGGCCAGCACCGCGCTGACCGTAAGCAGCCCGAACGCGTTGCGCCGGAGCAGTTCTACGGCCGCGTCCAGGATCTCGGCCAGGGTGAGCGGGCGCAGCGGGATCACTTCGCCTCGCACGTCCGCGCTCCCCCTCCCGATGCTCGATCAGTCCGGCTCGGTGGCGTCTGACCGCCGCGCGCGATCCGGACCGATCGTTGGGTCGCCCCATCCTGACATGTGCCGGCACGCTTCCGGGGCCCGCGCCCAGGGGCTGGAGGTTTGCCTGGTTTGCCGGAATCGGCGATCAATCGTTCGGCCGGGTTCCCGGATTTGCCTCGTGGGATGGAATATTGGTCGCATGAGAGCCCGGGTGCTGGTGGTCGATGATGATCCCGCCCTCGCTGAGATGCTCGGCATCGTGCTGCGCAGCGAGGGTTTCCTGCCTTCCTTCGTCGCGGACGGGGAGCGCGCGCTGGCCGCCTTCCGGGACGCCCGGCCGGACATCGTCCTGCTCGACCTGATGCTGCCGGGGATGAGCGGGATCGATATCTGCCGGGCCATCCGGGCCGAGTCCGGCATCCCGATCGTCATGCTGACCGCCAAGAGCGACACCGTCGACGTGGTGCTCGGGCTGGAGTCCGGGGCCGACGACTACGTGGTCAAGCCGTTCAAGCCCAAGGAGCTGGTGGCCCGGATGCGGGCCCGGCTGCGCCGGGGCGAGGACGTCACCCCCGAGCTGCTGACCATCGGGCCGCCGGGCAACCAGATCAGCATCGACGTACCGGCACACACCGTCAGCCGGGACACCGACGAGGTCAAGCTGACCCCGTTGGAGTTCGACCTGCTGGTCGCGCTGGCCCGTAAGCCCCGCCAGGTGTTCACCCGGGAGGTGCTGCTGGAGCAGGTCTGGGGATACCGGCACGCGGCCGACACCCGGCTGGTCAACGTGCACGTCCAGCGGCTGCGCGCCAAGATCGAGCCCGATCCCGAGCGCCCGGAGATCATCCTGACCGTCCGCGGAGTCGGGTACAAGGCCGGTACCGGCTGATTCCCGTGCAGCTCGCCGACCGGTACCACCGGCTGCTCCGCCATCCCGCGGCGCAGCGGGTCCGGCACACCGTCGTCCACCACGCGATCGTGTCCTGGGCCTCCGGTCGCCGAGCCTGGCGCCGCTCGCTTCAGCTGCGGATGGTCACCATCACCCTGCTGGTGTCCGGCTTGCTGGTCGGCGCGTTCGGCACGCTGGTCGCCTCGCGGATCACCGACGGCCTGGTCCGCGCCAAGGTGGACGGGGCGCTGGAGCAGGTCCAGGAGGCGGCCAAGGTGGCCGCGCCGCAGCTCGGCGGGATCGCCGACCCGGCCGACACCAGCCTGCCCAGCCTGGTCAACCAGGTCGGCCAGCGGCTGGCCGCCTCCTCGTCGCAGGACACCGGGGTGGTCGTGGCGATCCTGCCGCCGCCCACCGGCCGGCTCCAGAACATCGACGCGCAGGTCTTCTCGCCGGTCCAGCCCAGCCAGATCAGCCAGGTCATCCCGGCCGCGCTGCGGGCCCGCGTCGTCGACGGCAAGGTGGCCCACCAGTTCATCGCGGCCGACCTGGACGGCAAGGGCGTCCGCCGGTACCTCGTGGTGGGCAGCCCCATCCCGCTCTCGTTCGGCAGCCTCGGGCTCTACTACCTCTTCCCGCTCACCGCCGAGGAGAACGCGGCCAACCTGGTACGCACCACGGTCATCGCCACCGGCGTGGCGCTGGTGCTGCTGCTGGCCATCCTGGCCGCGCTGACCACCCGGCTGGTGGTACGCCCGGTCCGGCTGGCCGCCCGGACCGCCCAGCGGCTCTCCGCCGGTCTGCTCGACCAGCGGATGGAGGTGCACGGCGAGGACGACCTGGCGCTGCTGGCCGCGTCGTTCAACCAGATGGCCGAGAACCTGCAACGGCAGATCATCCGGCTGGAGGAGATGTCCCGGCTCCAGCGGCGGTTCACCTCGGACGTGTCGCACGAGCTGCGTACCCCGCTGACCACCGTACGGATGGCCGCCGACCTGCTGTTCACCGCGCGGGACGGGTTCGATCCCGAGGTGGCCCGCAGTGCCGAGCTGCTGCAGGCCGAGCTGGACCGGTTCGAGACCCTGCTCACCGATCTGTTGGAGATCAGCCGGTTCGACGCCGGCTTCGCGGTGCTCGACGCGGAGCCCATCGATCTGGCGCAGATCGTCACCCGGGTAACCGAGCGGCTCACCTCGCTCGCCGGCCGGTGCGGCTGCTCGCTGCGGGTCACCGTCCCGGACACGCCGGTGATCGCCGAGGTCGATCCGCGCCGGGTCGAGCGGATCCTGCGCAACCTGATCGGCAACGCGGTCGAGCACGGCGAGCGGTGCCCGGTGGAGGTACGGCTGGCCGCCGACGAGGACGCGGTCGCGCTGACCGTGCGCGACCATGGCATCGGCCTCGGGCCCGGGGAGGAGAAGCAGGTGTTCAACCGGTTCTGGCGGGCCGACCCGTCCCGGGCCCGGCAGACCGGCGGTACCGGCCTCGGGCTGTCCATCAGCCTTGAGGACGCCCGGCTGCACGGTGGCTGGCTGGAAGCCTGGGGCCAGCCCGGACTCGGTGCCCAGTTCCGGCTCACCCTGCCGGTCCGGGCCGGAAACCGGCTGACCGGCTCGCCACTCCCGCTGGCTCCGGACGACGCGACGGTCGCCGAGCCTGCCCTGTCCGGGGACAGCCATGGTTGACCGGCGCCAGGTCCTGCGCGGACTGCTGCTCGCCGGAGCCGGGCTGGCGCTGCCGGCCGGGTGCGGCGTGCCCAGCGGCGGCCCACCGATCGTCGACGGCGCGGGCCTCACGTTCGACCCGGCCAGCAAGAGCAACGCCGAACCGCCGGACCCGTCGCAGGCGACCACTCCGACCCGGGCGGTCAGCCTGTTCCTGGCCGCCATCTCCGGGTCGCTGGAGACCGCTGACCTGCGGGTCGCGGCTCGTGAACGGGCGCGGAAGTTCCTGACCGGGCGGGCCGGCACCGCCTGGAAACCGGGCACCGACCAGGTCACGGTGGTACGGGTGGAGGATCTGACCCCGTCGACGAGCGGCCGGGACGTCACCACCGTGGTCGGTAGGCTGCAACCGGTGGGTGTCCTGGACCCGCTCCGGGGCGTGGTCCAGCCTTACCCCGACGGGGGCACCGGGGCGGTGGCGACCGAGTTCACCGTGGTACCCAACACGAACCGTAGTGGTCGCTACCTCATCGACCGGCTCCCGCTCGACATCCTGCCGGCCGGGCTGCTGCTGTCCACCGACGCGCTCGACGACAAGCAGTACGCCTACTACGCACCGCAGATGATCTACTTCTGGGACAACAACGGCCACGGCGAGCTGGTACCCGACCTGCGGTACGTGCCCCGCGCGGGGATACCGGACAGCCAGCAGAAGGCGTACATCGTCAACTGGCTGATCGGTGACCCGTCCGAACTGATCGGCTCGGTCGCGCAGAGCATCGTGCCCAGCGGCACCCAGCTGAAGACCCCGAACGTGCTCACCGTGGGCAACCGGCTGGTAGTCAACCTGATCGGCGCGTTGCAGGGCCAGGACCTGCAGAAGAACGTGATGGCACAGCTGCGCTGGTCGCTGCACCCGCCATACCCGTTCGACGGGCCGATCGAGTTGCAGATCGCCTCCCATACCCAGCTGGTGGACTCCGCGGTCGAGCCGTACCGGGCCGGGAACCCGGCCGAGCGGGACCGCAACACCGACCCGCAGGCGTTCTGCATCGTCGGCGGCGTGGTGGCTTCGGTCGACAGCGGCTACGGCGTACCACCGGTGCTGGGGGCGACCGGGTCGAACCGGATCATCGTGCAGGCCGCGTTGAGCCGCGACAAGCGGCGGGCCGCCCTGATCACCAGCGATCACCGGCTGCGGATCGCCCAGGCCCGCGAGGACGGGACCACGGTGTCCGTCAACGACGTGCCGCTGACCGGGCAGCGCTGGAGCCGGCCCGCGTTCCTGCCGTCCGGCCGGCGGCTGCTCGTGGTCGTGGACGGGGTGCTGTACGCGGTCACCGGGTCGACCGGGGTCAGCAAGGTCATGGAGAACGTCGCGGCGTTCGCGGTCAGCCCCGACGGATACCGGATCGCCGTGGTCAGCCGGGGGGGCGTGGGCGTCAGCGTGGTACGCGCCACCGACGACCGGCTCTCCATCGGTACTCTCCGCCCGCTCGACGCCGGCCGCCGGGACGTCACCGGGGTGGCCTGGAACCGGCTGGACCGGGTGATCGTGGCCGGTCGCACGCTGGAGGCGTACGGCCTGTCCGAGGTGAGCGTGGACGGGGCGATCCTGACCAGCTGGACCAGCACGTTCAAGAGCCCGATCGCATCGGTGGTGGCCTACCCGAAGCTGCCCTCGCAGGTCGTCGGCTCCGGGCCGGTCATGGTGCAGACCGACGACGGCGAGGCGTTCCGGGCGTTCCCCTCCGGTACCCCGCTCCCGTTGACCACCCAGGACCCGTCCCCCCGGCCGTCGCCGTCCGGGTCGGCCCCGCCGGTGCAGAAGCCGCCACCGACCGCCCCGTTCTATGCGGACTAGGGCGGCGACGATGGGACTGCTGGGACAGACCTGGGTGGGCCTGGCGGACCTGGTGCTGCCGGGTACCTGCGCCGGCTGCGGCACCACCGCGCCCGGTTCGCTCTGCCCGGCCTGTGTCGGGGTGTTGGACGGGCTGCGGCCGCATCCGGTACGCCCGACTCCGGCGCCGGTCGGGCTGCCCTCCTGCGTCGCGCTCGGCGGGTACGACGGGGTGCTGCGCGAGGTGCTGCTCTCCTACAAGGAGCGGGGCCGGCACGTGCTGGCCCGGTCGCTCGGCGAATGGCTCGCCGGCGTGGTCGTGTATGGGGTGCGCCAGGCCGGGTACCCGGACGGTACGCCGGTGCTGCTGGTACCGGTGCCGGATACCGCTGCCGCCGCCCGGGACCGCTACGGCGACCATATGCGCCGGTTGGCCCGGCGCGCCGCGGTACGGCTGAACGCGACGGGCTGGCCGGCGGGTATCGCCGCCCCGGTGCGCACCCGGCCCCGCCCCGACTCCGCCCACCTGGACGCGGCGGGTCGGGCGGCGGAGGCGGCCCGGGCGTTCGTTCCCCGGGCCCGGGAGCTGACCCGGATGGCCGACGCCGCCGGGCGTGGTGCCCTCGTCGTACCGGTGGACGACATCCTCACCACGGGTGGCACCCTGGCGGCGCTGGCTGAGCGGCTGCGGGCCGGTGGACTGTCCGTACCCGTCGCCGCGGTGCTGGCCGCCACGCGGCGCCGCTGCGGGCCGCGGGCCCCGGCCGAGTGATTCTTCCCCCGGGACGTTCTTGGGAACAGGGGGTGACGGACGGCCGAACACGAGTTAGCGTCATAGCTCATCACCACGACCTGCTGGGTCGACACCGAGAGGAGCCGGACCAGGCAAGATCGGTCGACAGGCCGATACCACCCATCGATCACCCGTAGAACGACCGGGGGAGGTCAAAGCGTGGACATCGTCGTCAAGGGCCGTAACGTCGAGGTGCCCGATCACTACCGCAGGCATGTCAGCGAAAAGCTGCGCAAGATCGAGCGTTACGACCAGAAGATCATCCGAGTCGACGTCGAACTATTCCACGAGCGCAACCCTCGACAGTCCGATTACTGCCAGCGCATCGAGATCACCTGCTACTCCCGCGGCCCGGTGGTCCGCGCCGAAGCGTGCGCCGCAGACTTCTACCGCGCTCTGGACGGTGCCATCGCCAGGCTGGACGGCCGGCTGCGGCGCAGCGCCGACCGTCGCCGGGTACACCGCGGCCGGCGGGCGCCGGTCTCGGTCGCCGCGGCCACTTCGGGACTGGCCGCCCTGTCCCAGGCCGACCTGTTCAGCCCACCCAACGGCACGCCCGCCCACGAGCACGCTGCCGCCGCCGTGCACGACCACGACGACCAACCCTGGCACATCGTGCGGGTGAAGGAGCACGACGGCCAGCCGATGACCATCGACGACGCCCTGTTCCAGATGGAGCTCGTCGGCCACGACTTCTACCTGTTCATGGACAAGGACTCCGGGCGCCCGAGCGTCGTCTACCGCCGCCGCGCCTATGATTACGGCGTCATCACACTTGCCGCCTGACCGGCGGATCATCGCCAACCCTGCGATGATCCGTGCGTGGATGAGAGTCTGGTGATAGCGCCGCCGGCTGGCGGACCGTCGGCCGGCGGACAGCGCCGGTTCGTGACCTCCGACCTGGTGATCCTGATCGGTGCGGCGATCTTCGTCGCGCTCGCCGGCATCACGTACTACGCCGGGGCCAACTCGGTCCTGGCGTTCGTCTGCGCGTCCGGCGCGGTCGCGATGCTGGCCTCGCTGGTCGCCCGCAGCGTCGAGCAGCTGGGTGACCGGTTCGGCGCCGGGGCCACCGGTGTACTGCAGAGCGCACTGGGCAACCTGCCCGAGTTGTTCATCGCGTTCTTCGCGCTGCGCGCCGGACTGCTCACGGTGGTCCAGTCGGCCGTCATCGGCTCGATGCTGGCCAACCTCCTGCTGGTGCTCGGTGCCGCTTTCGTCGTCGGCGGCCTGCGGCACGGCCCGCAGAAATTCGAGAAGACCCGGGCCCGGGACACCTGCGTGCTGCTCACCCTGGCCACCGCCGCACTGGTGCTGCCCAGCGTCGCGCAATACTCGCACAGCCCGGCCGAACCGCACGTCAAGGCACTGTCCGACGCGGTGGCGGTGGTCCTGCTGGTCATCTTCGCGCTGTCGCTGCCAGCCGCGATCCGGCGCAGCCCGACCGCTTCGGCAGCCGACGACACACCGCCGCGCGCGGAGCCGCGCTGGCCGCTGTGGCTCGCCGTCAGCCTGCTGGTCGTCTCGAGCGGCGCCGCCGCGCTGGTCTCCGACTGGTTCGTCGAGGCACTTCAACCGACCATCCACACCCTGCACCTGTCCCAGGCGTTCGCCGGCCTGGTGGTGGTCGCGATCGCCAGCAACGCCATCGAGAACGTGGTGGGCGTTCAACTGGCCTTCAAGAACCAGGCCGACTACGCGCTCTCCGTGATCATCAACAGCCCGTTGCAGATCGCACTGGTACTCGCGCCCGCGCTGGTGCTGTTGAGCTTCTTCACGGTCACCACGTTCACCCTGGTGTTCGTACCGATGCTGGTGTGTGCGGTCGTGGTGACTGTACTCATCGTGTCGCTGATCGTGTTCGACGGTGAGTCCAACTGGCTGGAAGGCGCCACCCTCATCGGCCTGTACGTGATCATCGCCGCGGTCTTCTGGTGGGGCTGACCCACGATCCCTGGCGTGCTACAGTAGTGGAGCGGACCCGCCCCACACATGTGGACCAGCGGGTCTGCTTTTCTGTGCGTCACAACCTTTCATACGGCCATAGGGCCGCCGTTGACATCCCTTGCCGCGAGATGCTTGGAGTACCAGTCCCATGCGAACCGGCGCCGTGGCGTGCGGATCAGCCCGTGATATGCGGTCCACGCGGTGAGGTCAGCCATCTGCACCCACTGGCTGCGATGCGACAACTGAAACAACGGATCTTCGATGATGTGCCGGTCGGCGAGTTTGAGTGCGCGGTGCGCGCTGTAGTAGGCGTGTTCCGAGCCGTTGCCGTCCATGAATATCAGCCCGTGCTCCGCCGCTCCGGCGCATCTCGTGTCTAGTCGGGTGACAAGAGCGTCGTACACCTCCGCCCGTTGCTTGGCATAGTCGCCACCCCGAGCGGCAGTGACCCGGTACACCGTGCCCAAGCCGACTGCTTGAGTGGCGCCAATTGCGGCGAGGGCCTGTTGCATCGCTCTGGTCCGGTTGAGCTTGCGCAGGTTCCAGCCGGGGTCGATGGACGGTTCGCCCCGGCCGCCGATGAGGTGCGCGGCGTGAAGCTCGTATGCGGGTGGGATCTTGTGGTCGGCGAACATCTGTTTGCGGAGGTCGAGCCAGGCGCGTAGGCCGATCCGCCAGTCCGTGATCGTGCACTCGATCCAGGAGTACACGATCCAGCCGGTATCCGGGGCACCCGAGTCGTCGACGTAGAAGAGCCGGACCGGAAAAGCGTTCACGAGCCGGTGATTCTGCCATTCCTGCCGCGGGCGAGGTGCCCGAATCCATCCACTGTGGACGTCAGTCGCCGAAGTGTTCGGCGGCTACCCGCTTGGGTACCACCATGCGCCAGGCATCGTGGATGAGTTCGCGCAGCTCCGTCTCGTCGATGGCGGCCAGCCGTACGCGTACCCAGTTGTACCGCTCGTCGCTGCGCACCGGCATCATGAACTTCTCCGGCTCCGACTCGACGAGTGCCGCCCGCTCCTCCTTGGGAAATCCGAACCCCAGAACCGTCTCGTCGGTAGACAGAGCCAGATAGACGATCCGGCCGACGCGGTACTTGATCCGGTCGCGTACCACCGCTTCTTCGGTGCGCGGCAGCGGCAGCGCGATCCGGCGTACGTCGTCGGCGGTGGCCACCTGGGTATTCTACGGTCGGAGGGTGGGCCGATGCCGCTGCAGAACCGGGTCACCCCGACCGGCGAGATCGTGGCCGATCCGGGGCGCGGGCTGTTGATGGGCAACCGCGGCTGCCTGCACCGCCAGGACCGCACTCTCGGCGTCACCCGGTGGCGGTCGAAGCTGTGGATCTGTTGCGTGCTCGCGTGGAAGGACGTGCGGCGTGACCCGATGCCGCCGGGGCGCTGGACGGCGCTGTTCTTTCTGGACGAGGTGACCGCGCTGGCGGCCGGGCACCGGCCGTGCGCGTACTGCCGGCGCCGGGATTATCTCGCGTTCGCCGAGGCGTGGCGCAGCGCCGAAGGGGCGGCGCGGCGACCGTGGGCGTACGAGATGGACGCCCGGCTGCACGCCGAGCGAGTCACCCGCACGCGGCGGCAGGTGACCCGGCCGGCGCGGGCGGGCGGGCTGCCGGACGGCGCGGTGGTCCGGTTCCAGGACAGCGTCGGGCTGCTCGCCGGCGGATCCTTCCGGCGGTGGTCTTTGCGGGGGTACGCCGACCCGGTGGAAATACGGCCCGGCGAGCCCGTCGAGCTGCTCACCCCACCGGTGACCGTCGCCGCGATCGCAGCCGGCTACCGGCCACTGGTGCATCCGAGCGCGACCGGCGGGCACACTCTACGGGTGCTGTGAATACATCGCCGCGACACACCGGTGCGCGTCGAAGACCGGTCGGGAGTAGACGTTCGGCGAAGGCACCAGGTTGTTGTAGAAGGTGGCGCCCTCACACAACGGTCCGAGCAGCCAGATGCGCCGGTCGACGTCGCCGGATGCGCTCACCGGGTGCTGGTCCGGATCCACGTCCACGCCGAGCACGTGCCGGCTCGCCGGCCGGTGTGGCCGGATCCAACCCTTGCGGTACAAGGAACTCAGCAGTGGGCTGGCCGACGACTCGACCGCCGGCGGGGGTACGTGTGCGGGTACCAGCCAGTCGACGTCCCGCGTGTACGGGGTGCCGAGCCGGGTGGACGTGACCGTCCAACGGGTGCCGTCGTGGGTCACCAGCGGCTCCGGCCCGAACGGTGCTTCCGCGATCCCGCAAGCCATCAACGCGAGCAGTTCGGTGTGCCGCTCGTACTGCGGGCCGACGACGGCGCGGTTGAGCGCCGGTACGGTCCGGCGGGTGAACTCGTCCAGCGACGCCTCGGTCAGCCCGCCGAAGTCGACCGCGTACCGGAAGGTGTCCCGTAGCGCGCGCAGGATGTCCAGTGCGGCCTTGACCGGGCTGCCGGTGAAGCCCAGTACTCCTTCGGCCAGATCCCGGCTGATGAAGTCGGCGAGCCACTTCTGGTATGCCTCGCTGTCGTCCAGCAGCATGCCGGTCGACCCGTCGAGGGTGGCCCGCGCGTCGAACGGGTCGAGCCGCCGGTCCAACTCGTCGAGCAGCGCCTCGATCGTCCCGCCCGCGGCGGCCTCGGCCAGCGCGCGGGACCGGGTGGCGTCCTGGCACCGCCGGTAGGCGATGCGCATCTCGGTGAGTACCAACGGCATGACGTCGTCGTCGAAGTCCAGCGGGCCGTTCCTCGCCGAACGAAGCTCGTCGATGCGTTCACGCGTGAAGACCAGCGCCTGATAGGGCGGGCCGAACTTCACCACGAGTGGCCGGGCCCGGCAAGGCAGGCCGGAGCGGGAGAAGAACAGCAGCCTCGGCTCCTGCCCGCCGGGCCGGTAGCGAAGCTCCCCGCCCCCGGTGACGAACTTCCCGCCGCGCCCGACCGTCAGGCAGGACATGAGATCCATGGCGGACAGCCCGAACCCACCGATGGCCACCGACTGCCCCGGCTCGATCGCGGTCACCCGGTCGGGGAGCGGGTACGGGTCGGCGGCGCCGAGGTTCGAGGTGTACCCGGTGGTCAGGAAGGCGTACCGGGCGTTGACGTGGGTGCCGTCGGACAACGCGACGGTCAGGCTCCCGTCCGGCTCGGACGACAGGTCCACCGCCGAGGCCCGGTGCGGGATCACCTCGACGTGTCCGGGGGCCCGCTGGCGTATCTGCTCCAGGAACCAGCCGAGGTATTCGCCGAGCACCCGCCGGGGCAGGAAGTCGGTGGGGCGGATCGGCCGGCCCTGCGCCCCGACGGTGTATCCGTCCGCGCCGAGCCGCAGCCCACGTTCGGTCACCCACTCGTACAGGCTCGGGCCGGGTTGGTCGACCTGGTCACCGACCGTACCGGCATCGGGGAACATCGACACCTGCGCGCAGGTGGTATTCAGCAGCAGATAGTCCGGCTGTCCGGTGCCGTGTACCCCGGCGCCGGCACAGCTCGGGTCGATGACCTCGACGCGGACCCGGCCGGCCGCCGCCCCGGCCCGCTTGGCCAGGGTGACGATCCGCTCCAGCACGCTCAGGCCGCGCGAGCCGAGCCCGATGACGGCCACCGAGCTCATCGAACCGCCTCGCTCCGCTCGCTCATGCGTACCCCCTATTCGGCCAGGCGGATACGGACGCGGCGATTCTGCCGCCCCTTGCTCTCCACCTTGGTGATCTGGATCCGGCCGATCTGTGCCGTCGACGCCACGTGGGTTCCGCCGTCCGCCTGCGCGTCGAGGCCGACGATGTCCACGATGCGCATGTCCTTGGTCTCCGGCGGGAACACCGCCTGGGTCCGGATGATGTCCGGCAGTGCCAGCGCCTCCTCCCGGGGCAGCCAGTGCGCGGCGATCATCCGGTCGGCGACGACCTCCGCGTTCACCGCGTCCTCCAGCGACTGCTTGAAGCCCGGCGGGATCTCCGGCAGGTTGAAGTCCATCCGGGCCTCGCCCGGCTCCATGCTGCCGCCGGTGACCAGCGCGCCGAAGTCGCGGAAAACCGTGCCACACAACACATGCAGCCCGGAGTGGGTGCGCATCAGCGAGCTGCGTCGCGCGTCGTCGAGCGCGCCGCGCACGGCGGTGCCGGGTGGCGGGACCGGATCCCCGTCGGCCGGCAGCAGGTAGAGGTCGTCGCCTTTGCGGGTACCGACGATCCGTGTCTGTACCCCTTGCCACAGCAGCACGCCGTGGTCCGGCGGCTGTCCGCCGCCACCCGGATAGAATGCCGACCGGTCCAGCACGATCCCGGCCGCAGGGTCCGCCGGGTCGGACCACACCACCGTGCAGTCCCACTCCCGGATCGTGGCGTCTGCCCAGTCGAGCCGGTAGGTGCGTCCGTAGTCCTCGAAACTCATGAGTGCAGTGAACCTTCCGTGACATACGAGGCGGGTGCGATCCGCGCGTGGAGGGTACGCAGACCGGCCTCGGCGGCGCGGGCCGCGCGGGTACCGTCCGGGGCCGACGCGATCACGTAACCGAGCCGGTCCTGGAACGAGTGTCGTACCACCAGATCCTGCCCCACCTCGCGGGTCAGGCCCACCTCGACCACCCCGGGCAGCCGCCGGGCCAGCTCCACCCCGTCGATCTCGACCAGCCGGCCGGCGGTTGGCGCGACCAGGAAGCGGATCGACGCGGCCCGGTCCCGGGTGGGCCCGGTGTCCACGGGTGAACCGGCCGCCAGGGCGACCGTCTGGAAGACCATGTCGACGCCGCACGCCTCCTGGACCACCCGCGGGATCATCCCGCCGGCCAGCCTCGGGTTGACCTCGATGACCCGGGGACCCGTTGCCGCGTAACGGAGTTCGACGTGGGCCGGCCCCCAGCCCAGGCCGAGCGCGTGCAGCGCGGCGACCGCGCTCGCGCCGATCGCGTCGCGCTCGGCGGCGGCCAGTGGTGCCGGGAAGTCGTGGCCGGTCTCCACGAAGTAGGGCTCCGGCCCGAGGTGCTTGCGGGTGATCCCGACCACCCGGTCGTCGAGCGTCTCCACCGAGTACTCGGTGCCGGTCAGGTACTCCTCGACGAGTACCGCCTCCTGCGCGGGCAGGGCCAGCCCGGCGGGATCCACGTCGAGTACCGCCCGAGCCGCCGCCTCGACCTCGGCCGGCTCGGCACAGCGGCGTACCCCGATCGAGCCGGACCCGGCGACCGGCTTGACCACGACCGGCAGCCCGATGTCCGCCGCCGCCCCGATCGCCGCCGCCGCGGTGCGGGCAACCGCGAACCGGGGGCCGGGCAGTCCGGCGGCCCGGAGCCGGGCCCGCTGGGCGCCCTTGTCCCGGCAGGCGCGGACCGCGTCCGGGTCGGGGTGCGGCAACCCATAGGAACGGGCCACCTCGCTGGCGGTCGCGATCGAGTACTCCGAACTGCTGGTCACCCCGGCGATCCGGCCACCCAGCGCGGCACCGGCCGAGCGGATCGCGGCCGGATCGGTGGTATCGACGATCCGCGCGTCGATCCCGTCCAGCGCGACGTAGGGGTACCGGCCCGGGTCGCGGGAGAGCAGCACCGGCCGCAGGCCCAGCCTCCGCGCCGAGGAGCAGAACAGCCGGCCCGACCCGGTGGTGTTGCTCTCGACCAGGACGAACCACCGGTCCCCGCTCACCGGGCGCGCACCTCACGGCAGGCGGCCAGCACCTCGTCGTACGAGCGCTTGCCCCACTCGTACGTGCTCCACGGCCCGGCCGGGTGGGTCGGGTCGTCGACGGGTAGCGGCTGCGCCGGCAGCGGCTCGGCGAGGTGCCCCTGCGCCATCAGCCACTCGTCGTCGTACACCGTGTCCTGGTACCGGTGCCCCTCGTCGGGCATCATCACCACCGTCAACGCGCCCGGGTTCTCCGCGGCCCACCAGCGCCCGACCAGGTAGGCCGCGCCACTGGTCGGCCCCATGAACAGCGCGTGCCGCTGGTGCAGCTGCCGGGTCGCGGCGAACGCCGCCGACGCCGAGCACCAGTGCACGCTGTCCACGATCGTGTGGTCGAGGTTGGCCGGCATCACGCTCATCCCCAGCCCGCGCAGGGCCCGCGGCCCGTCCGGGTGGCCGAACAGGATGCTGTTGTTGGTGTCCACCGCGATGGCCCGGCACTCGGGGAGCACGGTACGCAGGTAGCTGACCGTGCCGGACATCGAGCCGCCGGAGCCGACCGGGCCGACCAGGCAGTCCACCTGACCCAGGCACTCCAGCAGCAGTTCGGCCACGGCCGAGTAGGAGCGCGGGTTGTCCGGGTTGGTGTACTGCTCCGGGCAGAAGTAGCGGCCCGCGTGCTCGGCCTTGACCTGGTCCAGCCGGGCCAGCCGGGCGGCCTGGAAGCCGCCGGCTGTCGCGCCCGCGCTCGCCGGTACCCGGTCCACCACGGCACCGAGGTCGGTGAGCCGGCGGTAGAGCCGCGCGTCGATGACCGGGTCACTGACCAGGATGAGCCGCCGGTCCAGGTGGACGGCCTGCATCGCCAGCGCCAGGCCGAAGGTGCCCGAGGTGGTTTCCACGATGACGGTACCCGGCTCCAGCCGGCCGTCCTGTTCGGCCCGGCGCAGGATGAAGTGCGCCGGGATCAACTTCATCAACGTGAAGCAGGCGGCGTAGAGGTTGGGTGCCAACCGGATCAGCCTCGGCAGCTGGTACGCCTCGCACGCGTCGGCGTACCCCGTCCGGATGCTCATACCGGCTCCTCGCTTCGCTGCGGGCCGGCATGCGGCACGAGCGCGCTGCGTTCATGACCCGCTCGCATCCGCTTGCTCATCGGGCCAACACCTGGGTGCTGGCGGTCGGAGCCGGTTCCGCGCCGATCAAAGCGGTCAGTGTCAGGCCCAGCTGCTCGATCTGGCGGACACACTCGCGGATCCGCTCGGCGATCCCGGCCCGGCGCGGGTCGAAGATGAGCCCGGCGACGGTACCGCTGTGTGCCACCTGGATGCCGCAGCCCGCGTGCTGGAGGCACAGCTCGAGCAGCGGCTCCAGGTGTGCCTTGGGCAGGAACCGTTGGTTGATCCGGGCGCTGGCCGTGGCCACCCGGCCGAGCAGCGCGACGTCCTCGGTGGCGATGGCCCGCCGCATGGCCGCCCGCAGCACCTGGAAGGCGCCGATCTCCCGGTCGTTGTATTCGGCCGGCTGGAGCCCGAGCGTGTCGACGGTGGCCCCGGGTTGGGTGTCGCAACCCACCACGATCATCGGCGGCAGCCGATGACCGAGGGTCTCCAGCACCACCCCGTCCCGGTGGGCAAACAGCACCACCCGGTCATCGATCATGATCGGGTCGGACGCGCACTCGGCGAGTACCGCCAACCGGGCGATCTCCTCCCGGGACAGCGCCACCCGGTGGTAGTCGGCCACCGCGCGGATGGTCGCGGTGACGTCCGCGGTCGACGATCCCATCCCGATGCCCACGAGCACGTCCGTGGTGATCTCCACCTGGCCGCCCTTGGCCGGTGCCGGATGCGTGGCGAACTCGCGCAGCGCCAGCAGTGCCGCGCGCCGGGACTTGGTCAGTGCGGGTGGGGCGACCACGCCCCAGTGGCGCTGGCTCGGGTAGAAGACCGCCTGGCTGCCCCGGCCGGGGTGCGGGAGGGTGACCAGCGCCCGGCGCGGCTGCCCGGCGCCGTCCTCGAACATGCCCTGCAGCAGCTCGCCATGGTGGGCCTCGGCGTAACCGATCCCGACCTCCATGCCGACCGCCGAGTGGAGACCTCGAAGGTGGCGCACGGTCGTCAGGGCTCCGGCTTGTGGATCGTGAAGATCAGGCTCTCGTGTTCGTGGTCATAGTCCCGGTACACCGCGTGCGGCGGCTCCCACCAGCGGGCCACCTCGACCGACTCGGCGGGCGTGCCGACCGAGTCGAGCAGGGCGGCCAGGTCGTCGTGGTCGTAGAACCGGCAGTAGAACTCGAAGTGGTCGATGAACTCCTTGTCCGCGATCTTCCTGATGTTCGGATCGGTGACCTGGCAGTCGTTCGTGGTCCACATGTTCGCGACGATGCGCCCGCCCGGCCGGGTGATCCGGTAGAGCTCGCGCAGCGCGTCCCCCGGTTCGGTCAGGTGGCCGAGCAGGTCCCAGCAGAAAACACCGTCGATCGAATCGTCGAGCAGACCGGTGTCAAATGCATCGAGCTCAACGAATACCACCCGGTTCCGGACTCCGGCCTTTTCGGTAACGCCCTCCGCGAGGGTCATTGCCTTACGCGAGGTGTCCCCGGCCAGCAGGATCGGCGCACCGGCGGCCAATGGCGGAAGATTGCGTCCGTCCCCGCACGGAAGATCGAGCACGACCGCCGCCGAGTTATCCGCGAAGATCCGCGCAGCGGTCTGCGCGTAGGGTACCGGCGGATCGCCCCACAGGTTCTCGTGTCCCTGTAACTGGGCCGGGTCGTAAGCACTGTTCCACAGTGGTACAGCGGCGGCGTCCGGGGATGGAACTCCAGCGTTCACGACAGTCTCCGTGGGGTCAGTGGGTCGTGACCGCACCGGATCACAATGGGCCGCGACACTATTCGGGTACGTGTATATGGAGCTCGTTCGCGAGGCTTATCAGCTCGTCAATGAGCTCGGGTCCGGATGCGACCGCGTTCGCAGAGATCCGGAAAGGCCAACCGCCGTCTGGCTCCCGCCGCCCCTCCCTTGGCGACGTCGTTCACCCAGCTTGAGCTGCACCGGCAGCGGGGGAGCCGGCGGCCCGAAGCAAGGTGTAACTATGGGAAGGCTATAAGGTCAACACCCCTCGCGCAACGGTACATACTGTCCGTGATCAATCAGCCTGAGCCGCCAAGCGGCCGTTCTGTCGCGTCTTTGACGCGATCAAGCGGCAGCGCCGTCGGGGTGTCGACACAGCATTGGCGACCTTGACCCGGGCCGCGCAGGATTGGCCCCGATCAGCGACCTGAGATTATCCGAGGGGCACGGTGGCACATTGATCGACATGGCAACCTTGATCGTTTTCAAATGGTGATCTCGATTGCCTCGGAAACCCGATCTTTAATCGCAAAGATCGCGCATGCGCCGGTAGGTGATCGTTTAGGTAATGATCGGGATCGCTCGGCGAATTGTCCGAGCTCGCTCTATCCGAGCAACTGATCATCTGTTACCGAACGACGTACCACAGATGACAGAGTCGAGTGGCCGACATATTCTCCAGTTACATCCCGCTCATTTGGGCGGTGAGCCGAATCCCCGCGGTTCACCCGACATCGCGTCCCCGCAGGTCGGAGGGGACTAGGGACTCCGGACGTCCATCGACGCCCCGTTTGCTGAGACAAAGGTGATCCCGGACCGCCGGGACTCACCCGGACCGGGCACCCCGCGGTGCACCGCAGATTCGGTTGGTAGGTAGATATGCGTCATTTCGCTAATGGCTCGGCAGAGTCGTACTCCGTCGGGGTCGTCGACGTGGCCCGGTGGGAGCAGTACGAGCTCGGGGACACCCTGCCGTTCCAGGCCATGTGGTACACGGTGCCGGCCGGCGGAAGCAGCCCGCAGGACTGCCACCCCGAAGTCGAGCTCTCGGTCGTCATCAGCGGTACCGCCTTTGTCGAGGCGAGCGGGGAAGTCACCGAGGTCGGTCCCGGCTCGGCGTTCCTGCTGGGCAGCGAGGAGGCGCACATCATCCACAACCGGTCCGCGGACACCCCGCTGACGGTCTTCACCACCTACTGGATGCCGCGTGAAGCGTCGGTGGCCACCGCGGCGGCGAGCGGGGGCGGCTTACCGTGACCCAGGAGTCGAGCGGCGTCACCGTCATCGTCATCCCGCAGCCCACCGTCAACGGCCCCCTGCACATCGGCCACCTTTCCGGTCCGTACCTCGCGGCGGACGTGGCGTCGCGCGCCGCCCGCGCGCGTGGGGAGCGGGTGCTCACGCTTGCCGGTGTCGACGTACACCCCAACTACGTACTGACCAAGGCGGAGCTGCTCGGGGTGGACGTAGACGAGATGGTGAGCCGGTACCGGGCCCAGATCATGGCGGCCTTCGACGGCGCCCGGATCGGCTACGACGTCTTCCTCGACCCGCAGGACAAGAAGTACCAGCGGGCAGTCGCCGGGATGCTGCGCGAGCTGGTGGACAACGGCACGGTACCGATGGCGGAGTTCACCCTCCACCAGTGCTCGGACTGCGGGCGTACCCTGCACCACTCGTACGTGGTGGGCAAGTGCGCGGTCTGCGGTACCGGCGCCAACGGTACGTCCTGCGAGGGGTGTGGCGGGTTCACCTCGGCACAGCACCTGGTCGACCCGAGCTGCGCCCGGTGCGGTGGCAGTCCCCGTCCACTCGTGGCCACCGTGCCGGTGCTGCGGCTGGAGGACTACCGGGAGCGGTTGGTCAGCGAGTGGTTGCAGGCCGAGTGGCCGATGCGGATGCGTACCGTGCTCCAGCAGTACCAGCACGCTGCACTGCCGACGATCCCGTTGGCGTACCCGACCAACTGGGGGATCGAGTGCGACGGCCCGCTGGCCGGTCTCCGGGTCGACTTTCCCACCGAGCTGGGATTCAGCTATGTCTATGGGCCCGCCAATGCGCTGAACCCGCAGGCGGACAACCTGGCCGAGCGGGTCGCGGCCTGGCGTGCCATCGACGGTGTGTGGCATTTCAACGGCATGGACAACACCTTCTACTTCGCGGTGTTGTATCCGGCGATCCTCGCGGCCTGTGGCGTACCCGGGCCGAAGGCGCGCGGCGCCGTGGTCAACGAGCTGTACCTGTTGGCCGGCAAGAAGTTCTCCACCAGCCGCAACCACGCCCTGTGGGCCGACGAGTTCCTCGCCGCCGAGGACGCCGAGATGGTCCGGCTCTACCTGTCGTGGGACCGGCCGGACCGCTACGAGAGTGACTTCACCCAGGAGTCCTACCGGGCCTTCTGCGACTTCGTCCGCCCGCTGGTCAAGGGCGGCCGGCCGCCGGCCGGCTGGCTGCCGGCCGAACTGGCCGGGGCCGAGCTGGAGCGGGCTGAACGGGCGTTGCAGCTCAACGGTTTCGACTCGGCACTCGCGGTGCGCTGCCTGCTCGCCGCGCTCAGCGCCGGGGTCGGGACCGACTCGGTGGCGCTGGCCGCGCTGGCCGGGCGCGGGTCGCGGTTCACCCCGCACCGCAGGGGGTAACCCGTGCGCGCCGGGATTGTGGGGGGAGGCCTGGCCGGTTCGTTGCTGGCCTGGCGGCTGGCGCGGGCGGCCACCGACTGGCGGATCGAGCTGATCCCGGGGGAGCGGTGCGGTGCGGACGCCACGTCGGCGTCCGGTGGCGCGGTACGGGCCTACGAGTCGCACCCCGAGCAGCGGCGGTTGGCCATCGCGAGCATGGTGGAGCTGTTGGGCAGCTCGACCCTGCGCCGGTGGGCCGGGTACCGGCGGGTGGGTTCGGTGTATCTCAAGGCGAGCGCGGACGGCCTGGCGGCCGAGTTGGCTGAGATAGACCGGATGCTGCCCGGCTCGGTCCAGCTCGACGGGGCGGCACAGCTCGGCTGGGCCGGGGTACCGGCGGAGGCCGTGGCGGTGTCCGAACGCGATGCGGGTTACCTTGCCCCGGACCGCTTGCGGGCCGCCGTGCTGGCCGACGCGGTACGGGTCACCGTGCACGCGGGTGCCGTGCACACCCTGACGCTCGGCGACAACGGCACCATCGCGTGCGACGGTCGCGAATACGACACCGTCATCCTCGCGCTCGGTGCCTGGACCGGTCGGTTCCTGCGGGCCAGCGGCCTGCCCGGGGATGGGTACCGGGTCAAGTCCATCCAGTACGCGATCCACCGCACCGGCGGCTGGCGGCCGGCACACTTCGTCGACGAGCTGACCGGTCTGTACGGCCGGCCCACCGCGGACGGCGGTCTGCTGCTCGGGCTGCCCACCGACGTGTGGGGGGTGGATCCGGACCGGCCACCCACCACCGCGGCCCTGCTCGACAGGGCCGCCGGGCTGGCCCGGGCCCGGTTCCCGCGGCTGCGGCTCGGCCCGGCGGTGCGGCAGGTCGGCTCGGCCGACTGCTACGCCGATCAGCCACTGCTCGCACTACGCCCGGTCGCTGGGCTCCAGCACCGGTTGTTCACGTTCTCCGGTGGGGCCGGCGGATCGGTCAAAACCGCGCTCGCGGCCAGCCACCGGGCGGCAATACAGCTCGTCGAACCTCAGCTCATCTCCAGTCGGACGACGTAGAAAAGGTCAACCATGATCGACGAAACGTCATTAGCCGATGTCCCGGCATATCACACCGTGGGCATCGGCGCGGGGCCAGCGAACCTGAGCCTCGCCGCCCTCTTCGAGTCCTCGACCCAGGAAGACATCGCCCTGTTCGACCGCCAACCCGGGCCCTCCTGGCACAACCGGTTGCTGCACTCGGGCGTACGGATGCAGACATCCTGGCTCAAGGACCTGGTTTCGTTGGTTGACCCGAGACACGAGCTGACCTTCCTGAACTACCTCATCACCAACGGCCGGCTGTTCGCGTTGCTGAACGCGCAGTTCGACGTGATCCCCCGGATGGAGTACGTGCGCTACCTGGCCTGGGCGGCCGCGCGGCTGCAGCACGTCAGCTGGGGTACCTCGGTGGACCGGATCTCCTTCGGCGACAACGGGTTCACCACGTACGCGGACGGTCGGCCGGTGGCCCGCTCCGAGCATCTGGTGCTCGGCGTGGGCAGCGTACCGGTGATCCCGCCGGAGCTGTCCGGGTTGCCGCCGGAACGTGCGTTCATCGCCGACGAGCTGGCGGAGCGGCTCGACGCGATGACAGTCGATACCGGGTCCACCATCGCCGTGGTCGGCGGCGGGCAGACCGGAATCGAGGCGGTGATGAAGCTGCTGAGCAAGGGCTTCACCGACATCCGGTGGTACGGGCGGCGGTTGTGGTTCGACACGATCGACGACTCGCCGTGTGCGAACGACGTGTACCGGCCGGCGCATCTTGAGGCGCTGCAACGGTTGTCGCCATCGACCCGGCGCCGGGTGATCCAGGGACTCAACCCGACCGGCGACGCGCTGACCCCGGGCGCGATGCGTGCGCTGTACCAGGCCAACTACGACGGAATGCTGGCGCTGGGCCGCTTCCCGATCATCCTGTACCCGGGCCGCAACGTGGTCGCCAGCCGGGCCGACGGCGACGACATCGTGCTGGACTGCCAGGGGCAGGAGAAGGACGAGCAGTACCGGGTCCGGCACGTGCTGATCGCCACCGGCCGGCAGACCGTGTCGGTACCGTTCGACGACGAGCTGCACGAGCGGATCGAGACCGGCGACGACGGAGAGATGATCATCGAGTCGGACTTCTCGGTGCGCTGGAAGGGCATGAACGGTCACCGGATCTTCGCGCTGAACCGGGCCCGGCTGAACCACGGGCTGACCGATACCAACCTGACCCTGCTCCCGATCCGCGCCGCGATCGTGCTCAATTCGATGTTCGGCCGGGAGATGTACCACATCAGCGACGAGCTGTGCCCGGTCAACTGGGGCTGAACCGCGATGACACTCGACTACGGTGGCCGGCGGTTCTGCGCGGCCGGTGGCCGGCCCGGTGACGGCGGCTCGGTCGGGACGTATCACCAGGACGGCGACCTGGTCTGGGCGGAGTTCTCCGGTGGTGCCGTCCGGGCCGGGCGCCTGGTCGGCACCTGCCGGCCGGACGGCACCATCGACGCCACGTACTGCTACCTGACCAGCGCGGGCGAGGCGGTCGCCGGTGCCCTGGTGAGCACTCCGGAGCTGTCGGCCGACGGCCGGGTCCGGCTCACCGAGCACTGGCGGCGCCTGGACGGCTCGTCCGGTGTCTCACAGATCGAGGAGATCACCTCATGACCGAGGTACCTGAACTCCCGCTGCTGCTGGTGATCGGTACCGGTGGCCGGGAGTACCGTGAATATCTACTCAGGTCGATCAGTACGCGGTACCGGGTGCACCTGTTCCTGGGCGCCGAACCGACCTGGGAACGCGGTTACAGCACCGGCTGGACCGTACTTCACAACATGGCCGAGACCATTGACGCCGAGGAGATGGTGGTCGCGGCGCGGGAACTGGCCGACCGCGAACCGGTGCACGGGGTACTCACCTGGGACGAGGCGCGGATCCTGCAGGGCGCCAAGGTGGCCGCCGCGCTCGGGCTGCCCGGCGGCGACCCGGACATGGTGATGCGCTGCCGGGACAAGCACCTGACCCGGGAGGCGCTGGACGCGGCCGGGGTACCGCAGGCGCGTTCGATTCTGGTGACGAGCGTCGATGAGGCGTTGGCCGCGGCCGAACGGATCGGATACCCGGTCGTGCTCAAGCCGAGGGCGCTGGCCGCCAGCCTCGGGGTGGTACGGGTGGACAACCCCGACGAGCTCGCCCAGCGGTACGGCTTCGCGCACGACACGACGGTACCGGGGGCGTGGCACTACGACGTCGTGGTACTCGTCGAGGAGTACCTGACCGGACCGGAGATCAGCGTCGACTCGGCGGTACACGCCGGGCGGGTGCTGCCGATGTTCGTGGCCCGCAAGGAGGTCGGCTACCCGCCGTACTTCGAGGAGGTCGGCCACGTCGTGGATGCGCAGGATCCGCTGCTGACCGACCCGCAGCTGCTGCGGATCCTCCAGGACACGCACACCGCACTGGGCTTCACCGACGGCATGACGCACGCCGAGCTCAAACTCACCCCGGACGGGCCGAAGGTCATCGAGGTGAACGCGCGGCTCGGCGGCGACCTGATCCCGTACCTCGGGCTGCGCGCCAGCGGCATCGACCCCGGCCTGGCAGCCGCGGCGGTGGCCTGCGGCCAGCGGCCGGCCCTCGTCGCGGACCGCAAACTCGTCGGCGCCGTCCGGTTCTTCTACGTCGACGAGCCGGACACCACGATCGGGGCGGTCCGCTTCGCGCAGGCCGGCCTGCCCGAAGGCGTGGACCGGGCGACCCCGCTGGTCGAGCCGGGCGAGGTGGTCTCCCCGCCGCCGGCCGGCACACTGTTCGGCCGGGTCGCCTTCGCCACCGCATTGGCCGAGACCGCCCAGGAGTGCCGGGCGGCGCTCGACGCGGCGCAGGCCGCGCTGGTCGTCACGACAAGGTAGGTAGGAACATGCAACGGTACGCGGTGGTGGTCGATCCGCTCGGCACCGGCCAGGAGTACCCGGCGGCGTTCCGGGAGGCCGGGGTCGAGACGGTCGCGGTGATGTCGATGCCCGAGCCGATCGCGCTCTACAAGGCGTCCTGGCACCCGGAGAACTTCCAGCACATCCACCTGTACGACGGCGACCTGGCCGGCCTGGCAGAGGTGCTGCGCGGCTACCGACCGCTCTGCCTGATCCCCGGCTCGGAGACCGGCGTCGAGTTGGCCGAGCAGCTGGTCGAGTTGGTGGTACCGGGCACCGGGCACGTACCGGCACTGGCCGCGGCCCGCCGGGACAAGTGGGCCATGGCGATGGCGCTGCGCGATGCCGGGCTGCCGCATCTGCGCCAGACGTGCAGCGCCGACCCGGACGAGATCGAGCGGTGGCTGCACATCACCGGACTCGCGGAGAGCCGGGTGGTGGTCAAGCCACCGAAGAGCGCGGCCACCGACAACGTGCACATCGTCCCGCCCGGCGTGGACTGGCGGCCGTTCTTCGACCAGATCTACGGCCACATGAACGAGTTCGGGCTGCGTAACGACGCGGTACTCGTGCAGGAGTACGCCGAGGGTCCGGAGTTCCTCATCGACAGCTACTCGGTCGACGGGGTACACGGGCTGGTCGACGTGTGCCGGTACACCAAGGTGCAGAAGGGTGACCGGATCGGCATCTACGACCTGGTCGACTTCATCGAGCCGGACCATCCCCAGGTGTCCGCCGTGTGGCCGTACGCCCAGCGGGTGCTCGACGCGGTGGGCATCCGCAACGGCTGCTGCCACACCGAGGTCATCCTGACCGGGGACGGCCCACGGTTGCTGGAGGTCGGGGCCCGGCCGGCCGGCGGCGGCCATCAGATGATCACGAAAATGGCGACCGGTACCAACCACATCGAACGCACCGTGGCGCACCGGGTGCGTGGTGAGTTCCGGCCCGGGTACGAGCTGGTGCAGTATGTGGCCAGCGTGGTGATTTCCGCACCGGAGGCGGGCACCTGGTGCAATGCCGAGCTGTTCGCCGATGTGGACTCGCTGGCCACCTTCCGCATGAAGCATTTCTACTTCGGCACCGGAGACACCGTACCGGCGCCGGGTGGTCTGTCCACCATGCTCGGCTGGGTTGTCCTGGTCACCAGGGACAAGGCAGCGCTCGACGCGGACTATCACCGGATCAAGGAGTTGGAACGCCAGATCAAGGTGGACCCGTGAACGATCTACCCGTAGCGTCAGGTGTCCGAGAGAAGGGAGGGCATTTCATGCCCATAGCACGTAGGAACCTGCTCCGGTTAGCGACCGGCGTCCTCGCCAGCGGTGTACTGGTGCTGGGCTCCGCCACGACGGCCCAGGCGAAAGCGGGTGTCCCCGATTACCGGGCCGCTTCGTCGTTCCAGGGCCATGCACCAACCATTTCCGTCAATGTGACGACCGACGCCGGCTTCTCCTTACCGTCGCATGTGCGGTCCGGCTTCGTCACCTTCAAGGTCAGTACGCCGGAACCCACCTACCACGGCTTCCAGGGCTTCCGCCTCAAGAACGGGGCCAGCGTGGCCACCGTATTGGAAGACTTCCGGCTGGGCGTCGCCGCTGAGACGGCGGAGGAGAACGCCGCCGGCGCGCGCGGACTGCTCCAGCACGCGACGCTCGTCGGTGGTGTGGTGACCAGCTCGTTCGCCCCGATCTCGGTGACCGTACCGCTGGAACCGGGTACCTACTACTTCTTCGACCTCAACGACTTCTTCAACGGGGTCGCCCCGCGGATCCACACCCTGGTCGCGGTCGGCCAGCCGCACTGGTCCGGCCTGCCCCGGTTCAGCCAGGTGATCCTCACCGTGATGAACTCCGCCGACCAGCCCAGGTTCGTCGCGCCGACCGACCAGAGCGCCACCGGTACCTTCCTGGTCGTCAACCCCGCCGACGAGATCCACGAGGCGGTGTGGCGCTCGGTGAAGCCGGGCACCACCGATGAGTACATCCAGCAGTACTACGACGCGTTCCTCGCCGGCCACCCGATCGCCCGGCCGTGGCTGGACATCCAGCACGGCCTGCAGGCGATGTCGCCGGAGCGGTTCGCGGTCATCCACATCGACCTGCCACCTGGGTTGTACGCGATGCTCTGCCTGGTCCCGTCGGACGAGTCCGGGCTACCGCACGCCTACATCGGCATGCACCAGGTCGTCACCCTGCACTAGCGGATACACCTCGGCGGGGCGGCACCCGCGGGTGCCGCCCCGCCGAGGTCACCACGGTTCGCTCTGGTGAAAGACCGTGGTGAAGGCCGCGCCGGTACCGATCGACACCACGCCCGCGTCGGCGTCGGGAAGTCCCTTGATCTGCCCGCCGCCGTAGCCGTTGGCGGTCAGGAAGATGCCCCAGTTCAGGTACCAGTGCGCGGGTTGGCCGTCCGGTCCCGGGAACGGTTCCGCGGCCGGCCTCACCCGGCGTTGCAACAGATACGGCCCGTCCAGGGCGGAGGTCAGCCGGGTCGACCATTCGTCCGGCCCGATGAGCCAGCCGGGCAGTATGCCGATCCCGCCGTGCAGCAGGGTGGGCTTGAAGATGAGCTCCTCGCGATGGGCCAGGGCGTACTCAAGCAGCTCGACCTGTACCCCGTCCACGGTGACCGCACCGCGGCGTACCATCCGGGTCCAGGGCAGGATCCGGTCCAGACTCTCCAGTTCGGCCGGGTCGTACACGTGCCGATGCGCCTCATCGGAGAGCAGCGCCAGCGCGCCCTTGCTGCCGTACAGCTCGGCATCCATCGCGGTGAACAGCGCGACCTCGCCACGCTCGGCCGCGGCGAGGATCGGCTCCAGCAGATCCGGACCGTCCTCGTCGAGCAGGTCCTCGATCATGAACAGCCGGTACACCACGTCGACCGGCCGCCCGGCCAGCCAGAGCCGCCCGTCGTGCGCGGAAAGCTGCCCGACGTGACACGGCACGGCTTCCAGGTTGAACGCGTTCAGCAGCGCGGCGCCGTACCGCAGCTGCGGCTCAAGGTCGACAAAGCTGGTCGGCCAGTCCGCGAGCGCGACCAGCGGCCGCATGCCCGCCGGAATGGCGCACTCGCTGCGGAGGGTGTCCACCAGTCCCTCGACCACATCGAGGTAGGTCAGCCGGTGCTCGGCCACGAACTCGGCCAGCACCGGATGGTGCAGCAGTGCGCGGCTCAGCTCCGAGCTGTCCAGCCCGCCGAGCGCGCTGGTGACGTTGATCTCCAGCAGCCGGAAGCCGGTGTGGTCGCGGTACAGGTCGGCTCGGGCGAGCCGGGTGGGCGGGCCGGCGGTGCCGCGTACCACCGCGGTCACCTGCGCCGGGGTCATGCCCACCGCGCGGGCGAACGCGGCGCGGTCGCCGTCGAAGAGCCGGTCCGGCAGGCTGGTCAAGGCGGTCCGCAGGTTGACCAGGTCCGTGCTGAGCCGCAGCCACTCCGGGTGCGCCAGGAACGCCGGCCGGGCCAGGTAACGGCCACGGTAGCTGGCCCGGAGCAGGTCGGAGGCGGCCGCCGCGGCGATCAGCTGGTCGGTGTCCACGCCCCGCGCGGCCAGCCGGTCCAGGTAGGCGGCCGCGAGTGGATCGTGGATCGTCATGTCGGCGGTCCCTCCGCGGGTACCACCGGTTGGGCCGGTACCGCCGGAACGGCGCGGATGCCGCGCCAGGCCGCGGCCATCCCGAGCACGCAGACCAGCGCGAACCACAGCCATGCCGAGCGGCCGACCACGTGCCACACGCTCACCCCGACGATCGGGCCGATCGCCCCGCCGAGGCTGAACATGGCCTGTGCCGAGCCCAGGTAGCGGCCACGCAGGTGGGCCGGGCCGGCGATGGCCGGGTAGGCGAACATGGTCGGCCCCGCGATGATCTCGGCCAGCGACCAGATGAGCGTGCCGACCACGAACACCGCCGGACCCCACGGCAGGGCATAGCACGCGATGCCACCGCCGAGCAGGGCGAAGCCGACGATCACCACAATGCGCGAGGGCCAGTGCTGGACCACCTTGGTCATCAGCAGCTCGCAGGTGATCACGATCAGGCCGTTGAGCGCGACCACGCCGCCGTACCAGGCGGTGTTCAGGCCGGCGGCCAGCATGGTCAACGGGAGCACCGCCAGGTACTGCACGTAGACCACCGAGTTCACCAGCATGGCGAGCAGGTACAGGACGAACCGGCCGTCGGCGAGCACCGCGAGGTAGCCGGCCTGGGTCTCCGGCCCGGCCGGTTGTCGGGGCGCCGCATCAGCCTCGCCCGGCTGGGCGCTCGGGCGCTGCCGCGGCAGGGCGATCGCCGCGATGACCGCGTAGCCGAGCGCGGCCACCGCCTCGCTCCAGAACAGCAGGTTGTACGAGATCGAGGCGAGCACCGCCCCGATCACCGGAGCCGCGGTGGTACCCAGGTTCAGCGCGAGCCGGTACATCGCGAAGATCATCACCTGGCGGTGCTTCGGGGTCAGCTCGGACAGCAGTGCCGCCGATGCCGGTCGGTACACCACGCCGACCGCCGCGACCGCGAACACCACGGCCACCAGGGCCGGGTAGTTGTGCACGTAGAGGATGGCCAGCACCAGCACCGCCGTGCCGGTCATGCTGAGCAGGGTGGCCCGGCGGGGTCCGAGCCGGTCGGTGAGGGTACCGCCGATGAGCACCCCGGTCACCGCACCGGCGCCGTACACGCTCAGCGCCGCACCCGCCTGTACCGCGCTGAATCCCTGGTGGGTCAGGAACAGCACCAGGAACACCTGGAGGAACGCGCCCAGCTTGTTGACCAGGATGCCGGCCAGCAACGCCTTGACCGCCACCGGGGACTCGCGCAGGGTGACCAGGATGCCGGCGTCGTCACCCTGCTTGGCGGTTTCCTTGGTCCTGGTCATGTCAACGGTTTCCCAGCCACTTCCATATCATCGGCCCTACCCCTGCAGAAGTGGAGCGCCGTTATGGATGACCTGACGGTATTGGTGGAGCTAAATACCCAATTCATCGAGGCGTTCCGCCGGGGGTCGTGGGAGACCCTCCAGCCGATCCTCAGCCCCGGCTTCGTCTACCTCGACGGGAAGACCGGTGAGGTGGTCCCGCTGGACCGATACGTCGAGGACCTGCGGGCCAACCCGGTACCCACGCTCACCTTCGACCAGGTCGCGGTGCACATCGACGGGGACGCGGCGGTGGTCTCCGCCCGGACCTCGGTCCGGCCCGGCCGGTACAGCCGCTACGTCGACTCGTACGAGCGGCGCGACGGGAGCTGGCGGTGCTACCACGCGTGCGTCTGGCCGCTGGCGGCGGCCGGCTGATCGGTTCGCAGCAGCGAAGCGACCCAGGCGTCCCGGCGCTCGCCGCGCTGCACGCACACGCCACGGCCGACGCCTTCCAAGGTGAAGCCGGCCTTCTCGGCCACCCGCCGGGACGCGTCGTTGCCGAGGTAGGCCATCCAGACGATCCGCTCCAGGCCGAGGGCGGCGAAACCCCAGGAGCAGAGGGTACGGGCGGCAGCCGACGCGTACCCCCGTCCTCTGGCCCACGGCCCGACCAGGAACCCGAGCTCGGCCTCGGTCGCGTCCGGCCCGGACAGCCGCAGGTCGATCGAGCCGGCGTACCGGTCGTGCTCGTCCGCGATGGCGAACCCGGCCATGGTGCCCCGGGCCCAGCCCAGTGGTACGTGGTCCCGGATGAAGTACTCCGCGTCGGATTCCTGATACGGCGCGGGTACCGAGGTGAAGCGCGCCGACTGCGGATCCTGGCCGGCCCGCACCACCGCGGGGAGGTCATCCTCGCGCAGCGCGCGCAGCTGGCCGGCGACCCCGTCGAGCGTCAGGACCGGAGGCGGGTCGCCGAAGACCGCGGCGCGCCGGGCGGTGAGCGAGCCCCGGGCGTACCGCTGCGGGGTTTCGTCGGTGACCTCGCCCGGCAGCAGCGAGCCGACCCAGGCCTCCCGCCGGCGGTTCGGGCTCGGGGCGGGTAGCGGGTTCGCGGCGGGCAGCCGCAGCTCGCCGGCGATCTCGAAGCCGGCGCGCAGGGCGACCAGCCGGGAGGCCTGGTTGCCCAGCTCGGCCAACCAGATCAGCCGGTCCAGCCCGAAGTAGACGAACGCCCAGCTGGCCACCGCCCGCGTGGCGGCCAGCGCGACGCCCCGCCCGCGGGCCCAGGGTGCGGTCCAGTAGCCGATCTCGGCGGAGCGGCGGACCGGTTCGATCGAGGCGAGGCCGTTGGCGCCGAGCAGCCGCCCGGTGGCCCGGTCGAAGACGCCGAGCGGGGCGGCCACCCCGGCGGTCCAGTCGGCCACCGCCCGCTCGGTGACGAAGTGGGTAGCGTGGTGCCGGTGGTACGGCGACGGCAGTCCGGTCCACCGCTGGATCAGCGGGTCCTGGCAGGCCGCGTACACCTCGTCGGCGTCATCCGGTTGCCAGGTGCGGATCAGCAGGTCGCCCGCGCTGATCTCGATCGGTTCCACCGTGCCATCCTCGCTGAAGCGGCGCCGGTCGATGTACCCGGCTATTTTGTCACGATCAAGGCGTCGGGTCCGCTGGCGGTCGACAGTCGCCGGTGTTCTCCGCCTACGATGGTTCGGCAGACTGTCTAGGGAGCGCTATCCGTGTCGATCTTCGAAAAGATTCTCCGCGCCGGCGAAGGACGCATTCTGCGTCGGCTGTCGGCGATCTCCACCGCCGTCAACTCGATCGAGGACAACTACACCGAGTTGACCGATGCGGAGCTGCGAGAGCTGACCGACCAGTACAAGCAGCGCTACCGGGACGGCGAGTCTCTTGACGACCTGCTGCCCGAGGCGTTCGCGACCGCCCGGGAGGCGGCCAAGCGGGCGCTCGGCCAGCGGCACTTCGACGTCCAGGTGATGGGCGGGGCGGCGCTGCACTTCGGCAACATCGCCGAGATGAAGACCGGTGAGGGCAAGACGCTCACCTGCGTGCTACCCGCCTACCTCAACGCGCTGTCCGGCAAGGGCGTGCACGTGGTCACGGTCAACGACTACCTGGCCCAGCGCGACGCCGAGTGGATGGGGCGGATCCACACGTTCCTCGGCCTGACCGTCGGGGTGATCCTGCCCAACCGGCCCGGCGCCGAGCACCGGGCGGCGTACGAGTGCGACATCACATACGGCACCAACAACGAGTTCGGCTTCGACTACCTGCGCGACAACATGGCCTGGGCGGCCACCGAACTGGTCCAGCGCGGGCACAACTTCGCGGTTGTCGACGAGGTCGACTCGATCTTGATCGACGAGGCGCGGACGCCGCTGATCATCTCCGGTCCGGCCGAGCAGTCGGCCCGCTGGTACACCGAGTTCGCCCGGGTGGTCGACCGGATGGCGCGCGGCAAGGAGGGCGAGGGCGACTACGAGGTCGACGAGTCCAAGCGCACGGTCGCGGTCAACGAACGGGGCGTGGCGAAGGTCGAGGACCGGCTCGGCATCGAGAACCTGTACGAGTCGGTGAACACCCCGCTGGTCGGCTACCTCAACAACGCCATCAAGGCCAAGGAGCTCTACAAGCGGGACAAGGACTACATCGTCTCCGACGGCGAGGTCCTGATCGTCGACGAGTTCACCGGCCGGATCCTGCACGGCCGGCGCTACAACGAGGGCATGCACCAGGCCATCGAGGCCAAAGAGGGCGTGGAGATCAAGCAGGAGAACCAGACCCTCGCGACGATCACCCTGCAGAACTACTTCCGGCTGTACAAGAAGCTCTCCGGGATGACCGGTACGGCGCAGACCGAGGCGGCCGAGTTCAACAAGGTCTACAACGTCGGCGTGGTACCGATCCCGACCCACCGGCCGATGATCCGGGCCGACCGGCCGGACGTCATCTACAAGACCGAGAAGGCCAAGTTCCACGCCGTGGTCGAGGACATCGCCGAGCGGCACGCGCAGGGTCAGCCGATCCTGGTCGGTACCGTCTCGGTGGAGAACTCGGAGATCCTCTCCCAGCTGCTGCGCCGCCGCGGCATCGCGCACTCGGTGCTCAACGCCAAGTTCCACGCCAAGGAAGCCGAGATCGTGGCGCAGGCCGGCCGCAAGGGCGGGGTCACCGTGGCGACCAACATGGCCGGCCGGGGCACCGACATCCTGCTCGGTGGTAACCCGGAGTTCCTGGCCGCGGCCGAGCTGCGCCAGCGGGGCCTGGAGCCGGAGACCGACGAGTACCAGGCGGCCTGGGAGGACGCGCTGGGCAAGTGGGAGAAGTTCTGCGACGAGGAGGCCGATGAGGTCATCGACGCGGGTGGCCTCTACGTCCTCGGCACCGAGCGGCACGAGTCCCGGCGCATCGACAACCAGCTGCGCGGCCGGTCCGGCCGGCAGGGTGACCCCGGCGAGTCGCGCTTCTACCTGTCCTTGCAGGACGAGCTGATGCGCCGGTTCCGGGCCGGTGCGGTCGAGGCGGTGATGGACCGTTTCAACATCCCGGAGGACGTACCGATCGAGTCGAAGATGGTCAGCCGCCAGATCAAGAGCGCGCAGACCCAGATCGAGGCGCAGAACGCGGAGATCCGCAAGAACGTCCTCAAGTACGACGAGGTGCTGAACAAGCAGCGTCAGGTGATCTACGCCGAGCGCAAGCGGGTGCTCGACGGGGAGGACCTGCACGAGCAGGTGCAGCACATGATCGACGACGTGGTCGGAGCCTACGTCCAGGGCGCCACCGCCGAGGGGTACGCCGAGGACTGGGACCTCGAACAGCTCTGGTCCAGCCTCAAGCAGCTCTACCCGGTCGGGGTCACCATCGAGGACCTGGTAGACGAGGCGGGCGGCGAGCTGAACCAGGTCGACGCCGAGTTCCTGAAGGCCCGGCTGCTGGAGGACGCGCACACCGCGTACGAGCGGCGCGAGGAGGAGCTGGGCTCGGAGCCCATGCGCGAGCTGGAGCGGCAGGTGCTGCTCGCGGTCATCGACCGGAAGTGGCGCGAGCACCTGTACGAGATGGACTACCTCCAGGAGGGTGTCGGGCTGCGCGCGTACGCCCAGCGCGACCCGCTGGTGGAATACCAGCGCGAGGGCTTCGACATGTTCAACCAGATGCTCGAAGGCATCAAGGAGGAGGCGGTCGGCTTCCTGTTCAACCTGGAGGTCCAGGTCGAGGAGGCACCGACGCCGGTCAGCCCGGACGAGGTCGACCTGCCGACGGACTTCGTACCGCTGCCCGGCGCCGAGACGCCGGTGGAGATCCGGGCCAAGGGGCTCGGCACGTCCCGGACCGTACCGCGGGCGTTGCAATACTCGGCACCGGCGATCGACGGCGCGGCCGGTAGCGGCTCCCCGCAGGTCGAGCAGGCACCAGCCTTGGGCCTGGGCGGCGGGGACGGCGGCGCACGCCGTTCCGGTCCCGCCTCGCCCACCTCGGCCGGCGCCCGGCGACCGTCCCCCGGTCAGTCGGTCGGCACCGGACCGTCCCGCAACGCGCCCTGCCCGTGCGGCTCGGGCAAGAAGTACAAGCGCTGCCACGGCGCCCCGGGCGTCGGGGACTGATTTCAGGTAGAGCCCGGAGCGCCCACCGACGGGGGCCTGGTGAGCGCTCCGGGGGTCTGTGATGTTGGCGCTCGCCTCCGCGAGCGCGGCACCGAGGCTCATGAGGCGGCGTCTTCCTTCGTCGCTGCGCTCCTCGGTCCAGACGCCGCCCGCCTCGGTGCGTTGTGATGCGGGCGCTCGCCTCCGCGAGCGCGGCACCGAGGCTCATGAGGCGGCGTCTTCCCTCGTCGCTGCGCTCCTCGGTCCAGACGCCGCCCGCCTCGGTGCGTTGTGATGTTGGCGCTCGCCTCCGCGAGCGCGGCACCGAGGCTCTCCAGGCTCAGAGCACTTCCAGGTGGGTGCACAGCCAGACGCCGCTGTGCTGTTCCAGCCGGAGGCTCACCGCCCGTACCTGCTCGCCCCGGCCCAGCACAGCGGCGCCCTCCACGATCCCGGGGCGGATCTCGCACACCCGTAGGTGCCGCAGCCGGAGCCGGTCGGCGGGCCCGCGTACCAGCCCCGTGCCCGGCCGTACGCCCGCCGACCGGCCCAGTCGGGTGAGCTGCCCGGCCACCTCGTCGAACCGGCCCGGCTCGGTGAACGACCGCAGATGGGCGCTCGGCCGGAAGCCGCCGAGCACCTCGATGATCAGGTCGAGGTAGCGCCGGGCCACCCGGTATGCCTCGTCCGGTTGGCGATGCTCCTCGGGCAGGATCGCGCCCGGGTCGAACCCGCGGCCGGTGCCAGCCCCGAACCGATCCGGCACGTGCTGGTCCGGCTCGTCGTCGTAGGGCGGGTCGAGCACGGGCGCTGGGCGCACCCGTACGCCCACATGGGCGGGACGAACCAGTGTGACGGTCATCAGAGCCTCCCCAGCCGAGCCCGTCGAACCTTACGTTTGCCTTCGTTTGGTTCCGCTATTTTGTAACTGACCGAGGCTGCCTTCGTCAATACCCTTGCGTTTGCCTTCGTTTGCCTGCGGACGACGGAGGCCCGCCGGCACTGCCGGCGGGCCTCGTCGGGCGGCGCGCTGCCTACTCGGGTTCCTCGTCCTTCGCGGCGAGAGGGTTGTTCCGGACCCAGTCCGCCGTCTCGCCGTACTTGCGCTCGATGTACTCCTCGAGCTTGGTCCGTTCGATCCGCCACTGGCCCCGGCCACCGACCTTGATCGCCGGCAGCTCGCCGCTGCGCACCATGTGGTACACCTGCGACAGCGAGACCGAGAGCTCCTCGGCGACGTCGGACATCTGCAAGAACCTGGCGACCATTGCTTCAGTTTGCCATCGATAGCGTCCGGTGCGCCCGCTCCACTTTCCAACCCGCCCCCAGGGGTGTACTACAACAGCGTGACTGAGACGATCCGGGTCTACCTGCCGGCGACCCTGCCCGTCCTGACCGAGCTGCGTGACCGCGGCGAGCTGCGGGTCGACGGGGAGGCGCACGCGGTCACCCCGGCACTGCGCGAGTGGTATGCCGAGGGCGACGAGGAGGAGCTGGAGTACGTCGCGTTCACCCGGGCCGCGCAGGCCGCACTACGGCTGCTCCGGCACGCTCCGGAAGCGCCCCGGCGCCGAGTGGTGGTGTCCGCCGAGATACCCGCCGGGGAGGTCGTGGGCACCGACCAGGAGCTGGGCTCCAGCGTGGTACGGCTGCGGGCGGCGGTGCCGCTTCGGGCGGTGGCCGCGATCCACGTGGACGGTACCGACGCCGAGGCCGACGTCGAGGCGGCCACCCGGGTGGTGGAGGAGGCGCTGGCCGGCGATCCGGACGCGCAGTTCACCGTCGACAGCGCGGAGGACCACGAGCTGGCCTGGTACCACCCGACCGAGCTGGACGAGCTACTTCGCTGACATGTTGGCGCTCGCCTCCGCGAGCGCGGCACCGAGGCTCTCGATGGCGACGCCTTCCCTTGTCGCTACGCTCCTCAGTCCAGGCGGCGCCCGCCTCGGTGCGCTGAGACGTTCGCACTGTCAGTTCAGACGCCGCCCGCCTCGGCGCGCCGCTGGCTCCGGCGGTGCGGCCGGTTCCGGACGGCGCATGGTCGAGCCGAGGCAGACCATCGCCACGATCGGACCGAGGAAGAGCACGATCAGCCCATGGTCCAGACGGGACTGGGCGACGTAGTCGACGTACACCCGGTCGGCCTCGCTCAGCCGGCCGACCAGGCTGAACAGCTGTGCCCCGCCGATCCGGGCGATCACCTCGGTGACCAGCAGGAGGATCCCGGCGACGGCACCGGCGCCGAGGTAGGCCGGGAAGCGCCAACCGCACCGGGCCCGGTACAGCAGCCCGAACGCGACCAGCCCGGCGACCAGCCCGGCGAGCAGCGAGGTGGTCAGCGCGAGCCGGGAGGCCGCGGCCAGCCGGGAGCCGGCCGAGTCGCCGGCGCCGAACAGGCGTACCAGCGGGCCGGTGAAGACGTTGAGCACCGAGTCGGCGACGAACGCGGCCAGCGCGCCGGCGACTCCGGCACTGACCACCTCGCCGGGCTTGACCCCGCCGAGGGCGCCGCCGGCCATACCGGCGATCAGGACCGACACCGCCAGCACGACGATCGACGACCGGTGCCCGTACCCCCAGATGATGAGCGCGGCCGCGACGGCTCCGACCACGGTGCCCGCCGCGAGCGCCAGCGGCCAGCGCAGCTTCCCCGGCACCGGGCGCCAGGCGAGCGCGGCCAGGCCGGCGGCGACGCCGGCCAGCATGCTCGCGGAGATCACCACCGGCAGTGCGCCGGCCGCCCCGATGATCGCGGTCAGCGGGTCGGTCGCGTCCAGCACGTTGGCCTGCGCCGCCCACAGCATCCAGCCCAGCCAGGCCAGGCTGAGACCGAGCAGGAGGGCGCTGCGGCGCCGGGCTGAGGTCATCGACATAGGGTACCGGCGGGCTCACATGTAAGGATGGGAGGCGGTCCTCATCACTGTCATCGAGCAGCCACTGTCGTCGAGCATCGAGGAGGGCGTGATGGACGCCGTGTCCGTCGTTCCGGAGCCGCGCAACGAGCCCGTGCTGGGGTACGCCCCCGGAAGCCCGGAGCGGGAGCGAATCGCCAGCCGGCTGGCGCAGCTCGCCGGGCAGACCACCGAGCTGACCATGACCGTCGACGGGGAGCAGCGACCCGGCGCCGGGGACGCCTTCGACGTGGTGGCCCCGCACCGCCACCGGCACGTGCTCGGGGTGGCCCACCACGCGACGACCGAGGACGCCGCCGGTGCCGTGGCCGCGGCGAAGCGGGCCGCGCCGGGCTGGCGGGAGCTGCCATTCGAGGAGCGCGCGGCGATCTTCCTGCGCGCCGCCGACCTGCTGGCCGGGCCATGGCGGGACACGCTCAACGCGGCGACCATGCTGGGGCAGTCCAAGTCGGTACTCCAGGCGGAGATCGACGCGGCCTGCGAGCTGATCGACTTCCTTCGGTACAACGTCTACTTCGCCCGCAAGCTGCTCGGTGAGCAGCCGTTCTCGGCGCCGGGAATGTGGAACCGGTTCGACCACCGGCCGCTGGAGGGGTTCGTCTACGCGATCAGCCCGTTCAACTTCACCGCGATCGCCGGCAACCTGCCCACCTCGGTCGCCCTGCTCGGCAACACGGTGGTGTGGAAGCCGTCGCCCACCGCGCAGCTGTCCGCGCACCACTTCATGCGTCTGCTGGAGGCGGCCGGGCTGCCGCCCGGAGTGATCAACATGGTGACCGGTGACGGGATCGCGGTGTCCGAGGTGGCGCTCGCCGACCCCGACCTGGCCGGCATCCACTTCACCGGCTCGACCGCCACGTTCCAGCGGCTCTGGCGCACGGTGGGGGAGAACATCGGGCGCTACCGGGGCTACCCGCGCCTGGTGGGCGAGACCGGCGGGAAGGACTTCGTGATCGCGCACACCTCGGCGGAGGTGGACGCGCTACACACCGCGCTGATCCGGGGTGCCTTCGAGTACCAGGGGCAGAAGTGCTCGGCCGCGTCGCGGGCCTACCTGCCCCGGTCCCTGTGGGAGTCGGGGCTGCGCGACCGGCTCGCCGCCACCGCGGAGTCGCTGAGCTACGGCGACGTCGCCGATCTCGGCAACTTCGGCGGGGCGGTGATCGACGGGCGGTCCTTCGCGAAGCTGGCCGGGGCGCTCGACCGGATCAAGAACTCGCCCACGTGCACGGTGCTGGCCGGCGGTACGGCCGACGACAGCGAGGGCTGGTTCGTCCGCCCGACGGTCGTGGAGTGCACCGACCCGACCCACGAGGTCTTCACGACCGAATACTTCGGGCCGATCCTCGGCGTGCACGTGTACGACGACGGGCGCTTCGAGGACGTGGTCGAGCAGGCCGAGTCGGCGGCTCCGTACGCGCTGACCGGCTCGATCTTCGCCACCGATCGGCGGGTTGTCGACTGGGCCACCAACGCGCTGCGCTTCGCCGCCGGCAACTTCTACATCAACGACAAGCCGACCGGCGCGGTCGTCGGGCAGCAGCCGTTCGGCGGTGCGCGGGCCTCGGGTACCAACGACAAGGCGGGTTCCTGGCAGAACCTGGTGCGCTGGCTCTCCCCCCGGACGATCAAGGAGACGTTCGTACCGCCGACCGACCACCGGTACCCGCACCTGGGTTGACACGGCTAATAGAGTCCCCTCGTGGGCAAGCTCAACACCGTTCGACTCGTCGTCGGCTTGGCGCTGCTGATCGCCGGGATCGCGCTGATCGCGGTCGGCTTCTTCGTGCACGCCGAGCCGACCTGCGGCGTGCAGGTCATGAAGCCCGGCGACGTGTGTGTCGTGGGCGGCAAGGTGGTCACCTACCACGACCGCAAGAACGCCACCGGGGTCACCAACATCGTTGAGCTGGGCAGCGGCGTCGCCGGCGTGGTGCTCGGCGGGATACTCGTGGCGCGCAGCCGGCGGCGTACCGCCTCGGCGCCCGACACACCGGTTGCCTGACCGGTAAGGTGCCTGTCATGACTGACGAGTACACCGACCCGAGTGGCAACACGGCGCAGTTCCAGGCGTTCGCCAACCGCGAGGAACCCGTACCCGCCAAGAGCACGCCGGCGGGCATGATCATCGCCGTCGTCGCGGTGGTCATCGTGTTCGCCGCGATCGCGGCCTACCTGGTGATGGGCTGACCCACCGCGGTTGACCTAGCGCTGCTCACTCGTCCTCGTCGTCGAGGCGGGCCAGCCAGGTGGCGAAGCGCTCGACCGGGGTCTCGAACTCCGGGTTGAGGTCGACGAAGTCGCGTAGCCGTTCGGCGAGCCACTCCAGGCTGACCGTCTCCGTGCCACGCCGCTCGGCGAGCTCCTCGATCCCGCGATCGGTGAAGTACATCGGGCCAGCCTGGTCAGCTTCGGGGCAGGGCCGCGTCGAGCAGGGCGGACTGCTCGGCGTCGTGCAGCTTGTGGGAGCCCACCGCCGGAGCCGCGGCGGACGGCCGGGAGATGCGCCGCAGCGACACCCCGTGCAGGTGCTCCAGCAGGTTGAGCGCGATGAACGACCAGGCGCCCTGGTTGGCCGGCTCCTCCTGGATCCAGGCGAAGTCGGTCGCCTGCGGGTAGCCGCCCAGGACGGTACGCAGCTCGTCGAGCGGGATCGGGTACAGCTGCTCCAGCCGGACGATCGCGGTGTCCTCGATCTTGCGCTCGGCGCGGGCCTGGATCAGGTCGTAGTAGACCTTGCCCGAGCAGAGCAGCACCCGGCGTACCGCGGTGGGGTCGATCGGGTCGGGGATCACCGGCTGGAACCCGCCGGTGGTGAAGTCCGCGACGGCGGAGACGCACAGCTTGTGCCGCAGCAGGGACTTGGGTGTGAACACCACCAACGGCTTCTTCTTCGAGGACAGGGCCTGGCGGCGCAGCAGGTGGAAGTGGTTGGCCGGGGTCGACGGTACCGCCACCCGCATGTTGTCCTCGGCGCACAGCTGCAGGTAGCGCTCGATCCGCCCGGAGGTGTGGTCCGGTCCCTGCCCCTCGTGCCCGTGCGGGAGCAGCAGGGTCAGCGCGCTCTGCTGGCCCCACTTCACCTCGCCGGACGAGAGGAACTCGTCGACCACCGACTGCGCGCCGTTGGCGAAGTCACCGAACTGTGCCTCCCAGACGACCAGGGCGTCCGGGTTCTCGACGGAGTAGCCGTACTCGAAGCCCATCGCGGCGTACTCGGACAGCAGCGAGTCGTGCACGAAGAACCGGGCCTCGTCGGCCTTGACCCCGAACAGCGGGAGGTAGTCCGCGCCGGTCTGCGCGTCGACCACGCTGGCATGCCGCTGGACGAAGGTACCCCGGCGGGAGTCCTGCCCGGCCAGGCGCACCGTCACGCCCTCGGCGAGCAGCGAGCCGACCGCGATGATCTCGCCGAAGCCCCAGTCGATGCCGCCCTCGACGGACATCTTCGCCCGCCGCTCCAGCAGCTGAATGACCCGCCGGTGCGGGGTGAAGCCAGGCGGCAGGTTTACGTGCGCGTCGCCGATCGCCTTGACCAGCCCGGTGCTGATCGCGGTCTCCACCACCGGCTCGGGCTGGGGCTGGTGCTTGCGGGTGACCCGGACCGTGGTCGTGGCGTCCCGGGTGGCCTTGAACACCGTCTCCAGCTGTTGCTGGAAATCGCGTAGCGACTCCTCGGCATCGTCCAGCGAGATGTCGCCGCGACCGATCAGCTCCTCGGTGTAGAGCTTCCGGACCGAGCGCTTGTTGTCGATGATCTGGTACATGAGCGGGTTGGTCATCGACGGGTCGTCGCCCTCGTTGTGCCCGCGGCGCCGGTAGCACACCAGGTCGATGACGACGTCCTTGTGGAACGTCTGGCGGTACTCGTAGGCCAGCCGGGCCACGCGTACCACCGCTTCGGGGTCGTCGCCGTTGACGTGGAAGATCGGCGCCTGGATCATCCGGGCCACGTCGGTGGAGTAGAGGCTGGAGCGGGAGTATTCCGGGGCGGTGGTGAAGCCGACCTGGTTGTTGACCACCACGTGCACGGTGCCACCGGTGCGGTAGCCGCGCAGCTGGGAGAGGTTGAGCGTCTCGGCGACCACGCCCTGGCCGGCGAACGCGGCATCGCCGTGTACCGCGACCGCGAGCACGGTGTAGCCCTCCAGCTTGAGGTCGATCCGGTCCTGCTTGGCCCGGACGATGCCCTCCAGCACCGGGTCGACCGCCTCCAGGTGGGACGGGTTGGCCACCACCGACACCGCGATCGAGTGCTGCTCGTCCGGGGTGTGGTATTTGCCGACCTGGCCGAGGTGGTACTTGACGTCGCCGGAGCCCTGCGCGGTCTTCGGATCCAGGTGCCCCTCGAACTCCGAGAAGATCTTCTCGTACGGCTTGCCGACGATGTTGGCCAGCACGTTGAGCCGGCCGCGGTGCGCCATCCCGATGACCACCTCGTCCAGCCCGCCGGTGGCCGACTCGGCGAGCACCTCGTCCAGCAGCGGGATCAGCGTCTCCCCGCCCTCCAGCGAGAACCGGCGCTGGCCGACGAACTTGGTCTGCAGGAAGGTCTCGAACGCCTCGGCCGCGTTGAGCCGGTTGAGGATGTGCTTCTGGTCCTCCGGGGTCGGCTTGGCGTATCGGCGCTCGACCCGCTCCTGGATCCAGCGCCGCTCCTCCGGGTCCATGATGTGCATGTACTCGATGCCGATCCGCCGGCAGTACGAGTCGCGCAGCACGCCCAGCACGTCGCGCAGCTTCATCTTCTGCTTGCCGGCGAAGCCGCCGACCGGGAAGGTGCGGTCCAGGTCCCACAGGGTCAGCCCGTGCTCGAGTACGTCGAGGTCGGGGTGCTTGCGGATGTGGAACTCCAGCGGGTCGGTGTCGGCCATCAGGTGGCCGCGGACCCGGTAGGCGTGGATCAGCTCGATGATCCGGGCGGCCTTGTCGATCTGGCCCTCGGAGGTGCGCGCCACATCGCGTACCCAGCGGACCGGCTCGTACGGGACGCGCAGCGCGGTGAAGATCTCGTCGTAGAACCCGTGCTCGCCAAGCAGCAGCTCGTGTACGACCTTGAGGAACTCACCGGACTGGGCGCCCTGGATGATCCGGTGGTCGTACGTCGAGGTGAGCGTGATGATCTTGCTGACCGCGATCTCGGCGAGCGCCTCGTCGGACATGCCCGAGTATTCGGCCGGGTATTCCATCGCGCCGACCCCGATGATCGCACCCTGGCCGGCGACCAGCCGGGGCATCGAGTGGACGGTACCGATGCCACCCGGGTTGGTCAGCGAGATCGTGGTGCCGGCGTAGTCGTCCATGGTCAGCTCGCCCCGCCGGGCCCGGCGGACCACGTCCTCGTACCCCTGCCAGAACTGGCGGAAGTCCATCGTCTCGACCGACTTGATGTTCGGTACGACCAGGCTGCGGGAACCGTCCGGCTTGGTCAGGTCGATGGCGATCCCGAGGTTGACGTGCTCCGGCTCGATCAGCGCCGGCTTGCCGTCGACCTGGGCGAAGGAGCGGTTCATCTCGGGGTGCGTGGCGAGGGCCTTGACCAGGGCGTACCCGATGAGGTGGGTGAAGCTGACCTTGCCGCCCCGACCCCGGGCCAGGTGGTTGTTGATCACGATGCGGTTGTCCGCGAGCAGCTTCGCCGGGACCGCCCGTACGCTCGTCGCGGTCGGTACCGTCAGTGACTCGTCCATGTTGGCGACGATCCGGGCGGCGATCCCTCGCAGCACACTCACCTTGGCGCCGCTCGGCACGTTCGACGGCGCCGCCGCCGGGGCCGGCGCCGCCTTGCGCTCGGGTGCCGCCTTGCGCTCGGGTGCCGCCTTGCCCTCTGGCGCCGCCTTGCGCTCGGCCGGGGCCGCCGTGCGCGCGTCACCGGCAGTGGCGGGCGCGGCGGGGGGAGCCGGGGTGGGGGCGGGGGCGGGCGGTCCGGCAGCCTCGGCCGACGGGGCCGGCCGGTAGTCCGCGAAGAACTCGTGCCAGGCCTCGTCCACGCTGGCCGGATCGGCCAGGTAGCGGTGGTACATGTCCTCGACGATCCACTCGTTGGGGCCGAAGTCCGCCAACGGGTTGTCCTGCGGGGTCTGCTGGGTTGACACTGCCGCTCTCTCCACGGATCTGCGCCTGGGTTTGGTTCAGGCTACGCGTTCCACCATGCCCCCAGGCCACCGGCGTGTGCCGGTGTTCGACGTCACGCCTCACAAGATTAACGCCGGCCGGAACCGTACGGTCCGACCGGCGTTAACGACTGTTGTCAATGGTCAGGTGATGTCGCGGCGGCGCATGATCAGAGTACCGATGATCCCGGTGACGATGCCGTACCCGAGCAGCACGAGCACGCCGACCCACCAGGGCGCGGCCTGTGGATAGGCCTTGGTGGCGGCGGTCGCCACCCGGGCCGCCTCGGCCGGCATGATCACCTGGGCGGTGAGCACCCAGTCGTGCTTGATCCAGAAGAACCGGATCAGCTGGAAGATGATGCCGGCGAGGAAGGTACCGGCGATGTAGAGCACCGTCGCGGTGATGGTCGCGCCGAGCTGGCTGCGCAGCAGTACCCCGAAGCCGACGCCGAAGACCCCCCAGAGCGCGAACACCATCAGGTTGACCAGGATCGCGTGCTGCACGCTCCAGTCGTCGAGATAGTTGGGGAAGTGGTCGACCTTGAAGTAGATGATCCCGGTGATCAGCGAGAGGACCGTGGTCAGCAGCCAGAAGCCGGCGGAGGCGAGCATCGCGGTGACGAACTTGGCGCCGACCACCGCCGTGCGGTGCGGCGTGGTGAGGAAGGTGGTGGTCGCGGTCTGGTGGTAGTACTCGTTGGTGATCAGCAGGATGGCCAGCAGCATCGCGAACATGCCGCCGAAGAACTGGCCCGAGGTGAAGATGTTCGCCGCCTGGGTCTGGACACTGTGCGCCAGCTCGTACTGCGCCTGAGCGGCCGCCGGGCCGCCCGGCCCGGTGTCGGCGTCGGGCGGTGGCGCGTCGGCGTTCAGGAAGAAGTGGGCCTGGAAGATGTTGGCGGTCAGCGCGAGTGCCGTGGTGACGAACACCGCGATGGCGAACAGCCACCAGGTGTTGGTCGTCCGGATCTTGATGTATTCGGCCTTGACCAGCCGGAGGCCGCCGGCCCCGCCGGTGTGCGGTAGCTCCACCGCGGTCGCCGTCATCGGATGCCTGCCTTGTCCTGGGTCAGTTCGAGGAAGACGCCCTCGAGGTCGGGGCGGTCGGCGGTCAGCTCGTGCAACTCGACGCCGGCCGTGAACGCGGCCGAGCCGACCGCGGCGATCTCCAGGCCGGCGACGGTCAGCGTGCCGTCGTCGGCGTTTATCACGGTCGCGCCCCGCTCCTTGACCGCCGCGATGAGCGCCTCCGGATTGGGGGTACGCACCCGGACGGTGGTCAGGTGGGTCTTCGAGTCGACGATCTCGCGGACCGTACCCTGCCGGACCAGCTGCCCGGCTGCGATGATCACGAGGTCGTCGGCGAGCAGCTCCATCTCGGACAGCAGGTGGCTGGAGACCAGCACCGTGCGGCCCTCGTCGGCCATGGCCTTCAGCAGCTCGCGCATCCAGCGGATGCCCTCCGGGTCCAGTCCGTTGGCCGGCTCGTCGAGGATGAGCACCCGGGGGTTGCCGAGCAGGGCGGCGGCGATGCCCAGCCGCTGGCGCATGCCCAGCGAGTATCCCTTGAACTTGCGCTTGGCGGCCGGGGTCAGCCCGACCATCGCCAGCGCCTCATCGGCACGCGAGGCCGGCAGCCCGGCGGCGGCACAGATGATCCGCAGGTGGTTGCGGCCGGTGCGGCCCTTGTGCGCGCTGCTCGCCTCCAGGACGGCGCCCACATGGCGGATCGGGTCGTGCAGGTCGGCATAGCGATGGCCGCCGATGGTACCGGTACCCCTGGTCGGTGTGACCAGGTTGAGCAGCATGCGAAGCGTTGTCGTCTTGCCGGCCCCGTTCGGCCCGAGGAAGCCGGTCACCCGGCCGGGCTGCACCGTGAACGACAGGTTGTCGACCGCTCTGACCCGCTTGTAGTGCTTGGTCAGCCCGGAGACGACGATCTGTCCGTCGGACATTGATCCCCTCCCAGTTTTCTCCCCGCCCAGCTTGCCAGACGTACGCCAGCCAGGAGGCCCCGCAGCGGGAAAGCCCCTCACCGGTCGGCCGTGCGGATCACGTGCTTGAGGCCGGACCAGGTCTCGTCCACCGCGCACACCTTCACGTCGACCCGGCCGTGGGCGAGGGCGTGCTCGCGTACCACGTTTTCGTCGAGGTCGGTCGGGATCCCGGAGGCCCGCTTGGGCCAGGCGATCCAGAGCGCTCCGGCGGGGCCGGTCAACGGGTGCAGGGCGACCCAGCGCCGGCGCAGCCGGGCGAGGTCCGGGCAGAAGCAGAGGATGACGTCGTACGGGCCGGAGCCGGTATGCCGGGACAGGTGTACCCCGTCGGGCAGGTCGAGCGTGAACCCGTGCGGGGCGCCGTCCAGCAGCACCGAGTTGCCGGGCGCGATGCCCAGCTTGCGGTGCAGCGGGGTACCGGAGTAGCCGGCCATGGCGAGCAGCTTGGCACAGCCGTTCACCAATAATCCATGCACCCCTCCGGTCCGCGTCACGGGAACGGCAGGTCAGAGCCTTACACAAGGGGACATGACCGTACTTGCCGTCAGCGCGCCGAGCACCGGCGCGGCACGGTACACCCTGCGCATCGCCGGGGACGCCGCCGAGATCGGGGCCGCCCAACGGCTACGCCACCATGTCTTCGCCGACGAACTCGGGGTCACGCTGCACAGCCCGAAGCCCGGCTACGACATCGACGAGTTCGACGGATACTGCGACCAACTGATCGTGGTCGAGGAGACCGCGGGCGAGGTGGTCGGCACCTACCGGATGCTGGCGCCGGGCCGCGCGCCGCGGCGCTACTCGGCCGGGGAGTTCGACCTCAGCGCGCTGGCCGGGCTGGACGCCGACCTGGTGGAGACCGGGCGCTCCTGCGTGCACCCGATGCACCGGGACGGTGCGGTGATCAGCCTCATTTGGGCCGGCATCGCCCGGTACCTGCACCTGACCGGGCACCGCTGGCTGGCCGGGTGCGCCTCGGTGGACCTACGTGACGGCGGTACGACCGCGGCCGGCGTGTGGGAGCTGGCGGTCCGCAAGCACCTTTCCCCACCGGAGTACCGGGTGCTCCCGCACCGGCCGTGGACGCCGGTCGAGCGGCCGGCCGGGCGGGTGGCGGTACCCCCGCTGCTGCGCGGGTACCTCCGGCTGGGTGCGTGGATCTGCGGCGCCCCCGCGTACGACCCGGACTTCCACTGCGCGGACTTCCTCGTGCTGCTCAGCCTGGACCGGCTGGACCCGCGCTACCTGCGCCACTTCCTGGGGGAGCCGGGCACGTGAGCGAGCGTCAGCGAGCGAACCATGGGCACAGCGCCTTGGTGCCTCATCGGGCCGGCGAGCGGAGCGAGGCGGTTCGATGAACGCGGCGGTCTGGCTTCCCACCTCGACCTGTGGCGTGCACTGCCTGCGCGGCGACGCCGCGCCGGCGGTCGGGCGGGGGATCCGGACCGCCCGGCTGCTTTCTGTGCTGGGGATCGTCCTCGGCGCGGCGGCGGCCGTGCCGGTGCTGCCGCTGCTGCCGCGCCGCTGGCGGGCCGGGGTGGTGCGCGCCTGTGCCCTGGCTGTGCTGCGGGCGCTGGGCATCCGGCTGGCCGTGCGCGGCCGGCCACCGGCGCGCCGGGCGCTGGTGGTGGCCAACCACGTGTCCTGGCTGGACATCGTGGTGATCCTGGCCGCCTGCGGGTCGCGCCTGGTGGCCAAGTCCGAGGTGCGGGACTGGCCGGTGGTCGGCCGGATCGCCGGGCACACCGGCGCGTTCTTCCTGGACCGGGGCAGGCCGCGTACCCTACCGTCCACTGTGGACAGTGTGGCGGCGGCACTGGCGGCGGGTGCCGTGGTGACCGTCTTTCCGGAGGGTACGACCTCCTGTGGCGAAGGCGCCGGCGCGTTCCGGCCGGCGTTCTTCCAGGCCGTGGTGGACTCCGGTGCCTGTGTGGTGCCGCTGACCCTGACCTTCCGGGCGGCCGGCGAGCCGACCACCCAACCGGCCTTCATCGGCGAGGAGACGCTGATCGAGTCGATGCACCGGGTACTGGCCCTGCGCGGGCTGACCATCGGGCTCACCTTCGGTACCGCGATCCATCCCGGACCGGCGGCCTCCCGGCGTACCCTGGCCCGGATCGCCGGACGGGCGGTCGGGTGCATACCCGAGCCGGCCCGGCCGCTGGCCACCACGCTCGCGTTCCCGCTACCGCGGGTCGCCGGGCTCGCCGAGGCCGCCTGACCCTCGTCATATCGCGATGTATCGTGTTAGCCTCGCGACATGCCGTCGTGGAGCGTTACCGAGCCGCTGCTGCGCCGCCTGGTGGACGGGAGCTTCGAGTCATGACCGCGGTCTTCAGCCACGGCCGGCTGCGGCTCTACCTCCTGAAGCTGCTCGCCGAGGGGCCCAAGCACGGGTACGAGCTGATCCGGCTGCTGGAGAACCGGTTCCTCGGGCTGTACGCACCCTCGGCCGGCACCATCTACCCGCGGCTGCAACGGCTGGAGGCGGAGGGGCTGGTCAGCCACGCGGCGGCGGGCGGGCGGAAGGTGTACCAGATCACCGAGGCGGGCCGGGCCGAGCTGAGCCACCGGGCCGGCGAGCTGGCCGAGCTGGAGCGCGAGATCCACGCCTCGGTAGCCGACCTGACCAGCCTGGCCACCGAGATCGAGCAGCAGGTCAGCGGCTCGGTCCGGGACATCAGGCGGGAGCTGCGCGAGGCGGCCCGGGAGAGCCGTACGGCGAACCGCCCGTCGTGGGGTGGGCGGTCGGCGTGGACCTGGCCCGGCACCGACATCGAACGGCTGCTCAGCCAGCTCGGCGCGGAGGCCCGGCGGATCGCGTACCGGCGTGGGGCCAGCGAGGACGAGGTGCGCGCGGCCGCCACGGCGCTCACCCGGGCGCTGGCCGAGCTGCGCCGGCTGTCCAGCGGCTGACCTGGCCGTTCCGGCCGATCCGCGCGACTCCCAGGCAATTCACAGGCACACTTCAGTGATGGCACAGGTACGGGCACCAGGATGAGGCGCATGGGGGTTCGTGACAGCGGGGCACAATCCGGGGGTGCCATGCTGTCCGGTGCGGCGCAGGGTGAGGCGCGGCTGCTCGTGGTGGAGGACGATCCGAACATCCTCGAGCTGTTGTCCGCCTCCCTGCGCTTCGCCGGTTTCGCGGTGCGCACCGCGACCAACGGGGCCCAGGCCGTACAGGTGGCCCGGGAGGAGCGGCCCGACCTCGTGGTCCTCGACGTGATGCTCCCCGATCTGGACGGCTTCGAGGTCATCCGGAAGCTGCGTGACGGCGGCACCCGTACCCCCGTGGTGTTTCTGACCGCGCGCGACGCGACCGATGACAAGATCCGCGGCCTGACCCTCGGCGGCGACGACTATGTCACCAAGCCCTTCAGCCTGGAGGAGCTGACCGCCCGGATCCGCGCGGTGCTGCGGCGCACCAGCGGGCAGTCCGGCTCGGGCCGGCTCACCTTCGCCGACCTCGAACTGGACGAGGAGGCGCACGAGGTGTGGCGCAACGGCGAGCGGATCTCGTTGTCCCCCACCGAGTTCAAGCTCCTGCGCTACCTGATGGCCAACGCCGGCCGGGTGCTGTCCAAGGGGCAGATACTCGACCACGTGTGGAGCTACGACTTCCGGGGCGACGACAGCATCGTCGAGTCCTACATCTCCTACCTGCGCCGCAAGGTGGACTCGGTCGAGCCGCGGCTGATCCACACCCTGCGGGGCGTCGGGTACGTCCTGCGCATGCCGTCGTAGCCGTACCGTGTACGGGATGCTCGACCGGACCCCGTTGCGGATCAAGCTGGTCGCCGCGATCCTGGTGCTGGTTACCTTGGCACTCCTGGTGGTCGGCGCGGTCAGCGTCTTCGTGGTGCGCACCTTCCTGATCGACCGGATCGACGAGCAGCTGGACGGGGCGGCGGTGACCCGGCAGCTGAACAGCTACCGGACCACCGTGGTCGTACCGGTGGACTTCGCGCTCACCACCGCCACGAACGGGGTCGGTGGGGAACCGGACCACCGCGATCCCCGGCTGTCCGCCGGCGACCTGCCCCGGCTGGTCAACGGCATGGACCAGGTCGCGGCGGTGAACGGGCGGCCCTACACCACCGTGTCGGTCAACGGGCGTATGCACTGGCGGATGCTGGTGACCGTGCTGCCGAACGGCCAGGTGCTGCACCTCGGCGACAACCTGTCCACCTCGGTGGACAGTGCGGTACACCGGCTGTACGTGGCCGAGCTGCTGGTCGGCAGCGGCGTGCTGATCGTGCTCGCGATGGGCGGCGTGGCGATGGTACGGGCGAGCCTGCGGCCGCTGCGGGAGATCGAGCGGACCGCCGCGGCCATCGCGGGTGGGGACCTGACCCGGCGGGTACCGGACTACGAGCCGGGGGACGAGCCGCCCCGTACCGAGGTGGGGCGGTTGAGCCGGGCGCTGAATACCATGCTCGGCCAGATCGAGGCGGCGTTCACCGCCCGGGAGCGGTCCGAGCGGGCGGCGCTGGAGTCGCAGGCGCGCGCGCTGCGTTCGGAGGAGCGGATGCGCCAGTTCGTCGCCGACGCCTCGCACGAGCTGCGTACCCCGTTGACGTCCATCCGCGGCTTCGCCGAGCTTTATCGTCAGGTCGCCGAGAAGGAACCGGACCAGGCGGACCGGCTGGTCAGCCGGATCGAGCAGGAGGCGGCCCGGATGGGCCTGCTGGTCGAGGATCTGCTGCTGCTCGCCCGGCTGGACGAGGAGCGGCCGCTGGAGCCGGTGGAGCTGGAACTGCGGGTGATCGCCAGCGACGCGGTGAGCGCCGCGCAGGCGATCGCTCCGGACCGGGAGATCACCCTGGATCTCCCGGACGGTACCGGGCCGCTGCAGGTGATGGCGGACGAGTCGCGGCTGCGGCAGGTGGTCGGCAACCTGATGAGCAACGCGCTGACGCACACCCCGGCGGGTACCCCCGTGTCGTTGCGGCTGTGCCGCGACGGCGAGGAGGCGGTCATCGAGGTCGAGGACCGCGGGCCCGGTCTCACTCCGGATCAGGTCGAGCACGTCTTCGAGCGGTTCTACCGGGTGGACACCGCGCGGACCCGGCGTACCGCCGAGGGAAGTGGTGCCGGGTTGGGGGGCCGGGTTACTCGGGTTCCTGCTCGCGGCCGGGGGCGGGGTGGTTGGCGGGGTCATCGTGCACGAGGCGGACAGCGGTGGCCGGACGCCCACCGCCGCTTCGACCGCGAACAAGGCGCCGACCTCGGTCAACGTGATGGACCGCTCGTCGCTCGCCGACATCGCGGCGGCCATCAAGCCCAGCGTGGTGTCCATCCAGGTGCCGGGCGGTGAGGGCTCCGGGGTGGTGTTCAACACCGACGGGTACATCGTGACCAACAACCACGTGGTCGCGGCCGCGCGCGGCGACACGGTACAGGTGATCTTCTCGGACGGGAAGAGTGCGTCGGCCAAGGTCGTGGGTACCGACCCGAAGACCGACCTCGCGGTGGTCCGGGTAACCGGCGTCACCGGGTTGGTCGCGGCCAAGTTCGGTGACAGCAACACGCTGCGGGTCGGCGACACCGTGCTCGCCGTGGGCAGCCCGCTCGGCCTGGACGGCTCGGTTACCTCGGGCATCGTCAGCGCGCTCAACCGGACCATCAGCGAGCGCGGCTCGGACGCCAACCCGGCGCAGGCCCAGCCGCAGACCACCGACATCGGCGGGGCGATCCAGACCGACGCGGCGATCAACCCGGGCAACTCCGGTGGCGCGCTGGTCGACCTGGACGCCGCGGTGGTCGGCATCAACACCGCCATCGCCACCTCCGGGCAGAGCGATGGCAACATCGGCGTGGGCTTCGCGATCCCCGGCAACCTGGCGAAGCGGGTCGCGGAGAGCCTGATCAGCGGGCAGAAGGTGAGCCATCCGTTCCTGGGGGTACAGGTGACCACGGCCACCGGTAACGCCGGTGCGACGGTCAGCACGATCAGCCCGGGTAGCCCGGCGGAGAAGGCCGGACTGGTCGCGGGCGACGTCATCACCCGCGCCGGTACCAAGGACATCCACACCAGTGAGGATCTGGTCAGCGCGGTCCAGGGCAGCAAGGTCGGCGACAAGCTGGAGCTGTCGGTGACCCGCAACGGAAAGTCGACGACCGTCACCGTGACGATCGGCGAGTCCGCCTGAACGTTCCGGCAGCGGTGCAACCGTCGGGTCCGCCCGGCGTGTAGTTGGGGGACGGGCACTCGCCCGTCCCCCAACTGGAGCGTGCCCTTGCCAGTACCCCGACTGTGCCCCGCCGTCCCCGTCCCCGTCGCCGACCTAGTCCAGCCAGCCGAAGCTACGGTCGACCGCCTTGCGCCAGAACCGGTACGCCCGCTCACGCTCGGCCTCCGGCATCGACGGAGTCCACTGCGCATCGGCCACCCACTTGGCGCGCAAGGTGTCCAGGTCGGGCCAGAAGCCGGTGGCCAGCCCGGCGGCGTACGCGGCACCGAGTGCGGTGGTCTCCGCGACCGTCGGGCGGACCACCGGTACGTCGAGCACGTCCGCCTGGAACTGCATGAGCAGCGCGCTCGCGGTCATCCCGCCGTCCACGTTGAGCTTGTTCAGCTCCACCTGCGACTCGGCGGCCATCGCGTCCACGACGTCCTTGACCTGCCAGGCGGTCGCCTCCAGGGCGGCGCGGGCCAGGTGTCCCTTGGTGACGTACCCGGTCAGCCCGGCGATCACGCCGCGCGCGTCCGGCCGCCAGTAGGGGGCGAACAGACCGGAGAAGGCCGGTACGAAGTAGCACCCGCCGTTGTCGGACACGGTGGCGGCCAGCTCATTGATCTCCGGTGCGCTGGAGATGATGCCCAGGTTGTCGCGCAGCCACTGGACGAGCGCACCGGTGACCGCGATCGAACCCTCCAACGCATAGACCGGCTTCTCCGCCCCGATCCGGTACGCCAGCGTGGTCAGCAGGCCACGCTCGCTCGGGATCGGCGTCTCGCCGGTGTTGAGCAGCAGGAACGAGCCGGTGCCGTAGGTGCACTTCGCCTGCCCGGGGTCGAAGCAGGTCTGCCCGAACAGCGCGGCGGACTGGTCGCCGAGGGCACTGGCCACCGGTACCCCGCCGAGGTCGCCGCGCGCCTCGCCGTAGACGTGCGCCGAGGGCAGGATCTCCGGCAGGATCTGCCGGGGGATGCCGAACGAGTCCAGCAGCGCCGGATCCCAGTCCAATGTGGACAGATTCATCAGCATGGTACGGCTGGCATTCGTCACGTCGGTCGCGTGCCGGCCGGTTAGCCGCCAGATCAGCCAGGTGTCCACGGTGCCGAAGAGCACCTCGCCGCGCTCCGCCCTCGATCGCAGCCCAGACACATCGTCCAGCAGCCAACTGATCTTGGGGCCGGCGAAGTAGGTCGCCAGTGGCAGCCCGCACACCGGACGGAACCGGTCCGGGCCCTCGTCCCCGGCCAGCTCCCTGATGATCCGGTCGGTCCGGGTGTCCTGCCAGACGATCGCGTGGTGTACCGGCTCCCCGGTCTCCCGGTCCCACAGCAGCGTGGTCTCCCGCTGGTTGGTGATCCCGATCGCGGCGAGGTCGGCCCGGGACAGCCCGGCCTGGTCGAGGGCTCCCCGGGTGACCGCCTGCACGTTGTGCCAGATTTCCAGCGGGTCATGCTCGACCCAGCCCGGCTTCGGGTACAGCTGCCGGTGCTCGCGCTGGTCGAGCGCGACCACCCGCCCGTCGACATCGAAGACCATGCACCGGGTGGACGTGGTGCCCTGGTCGATTGCGGCGATGTATGCGGAAGTCACCCGAACAGTGTGCCACCCGTTCGTATGGGTGACTTCACTCCCCGTGCCTGGCTATCGTCCCCCGTCCAGTTTCTCGATGTGCTCCGTTGATCGGCTGGCTAAGGTCACCCACTGGCCGATCACGTTGTGCAGTATTTGCCGTACCGTCCGCGTCTATGGCGGAACAAGCGACCTATCGCGTCGGTCGGCTACCGGTATGGGTCGGCGTCGTGCTCGCGGGCGGTTTCGGTGTGCTCGCCGCATTGTGGTTCAGCAGAGGCATCTGGTGGGCCGCGCCGCCGGGCAACCTCGCCGGGCTGTTCCATTTCCCCAGCGCCTACGTTGGGGACAGCCTGTTGCTTCCCGCCGCGGCCGGCGTGATGGTGGCAGGCGTCAGACTGCTCCCCCGGGCGCGCTACGAACGTGCCACGGCGCTCGTCGCAGGTCTCCTGGCCGCGAGCGGGGCCGTCGCGACGCAGTTGCTTTGGCTGGCGGACGACCATCCCCGGGGCAACTGGACCCTTCCGGCGCCGCACCGGTTCAACGTCGCCGGAAAGTGGCACGCGGCGTTCTTCGTCGTATCCGCCACCGTCCTAGCTGTGCTCCTGACACTGCTCGCCGGCCGGCTCGGCGCCGCCCTACGAGGACCCGAGCGGGAACGTGCGGAGAATGTTCTGCGCGGTGCCGGTCCGTCTCTGCTCTTCGTCTCCCTCTTCGCGTACGCCGGGCTCGCGATACATGACTCCCTGGCGCCGACGCTCGCTTCCGGTAGCTCGCTTGTCGGCGTGGTGACAACCGCCGCGTTCGTCTTCGTCGTCGCTGCACTCGTCCTGCGGCGCGCATTCACGCTGCTGGTGCCGCACCTTGTGCTGGGTGCCATCGCCGCGCTCGCTGCGGTGGTCGCGGTCACGACGTCATGGTCAGACGAGCGAACGCATATCTTCGGGGTATCCGGGTCGGTGCTCGCGGCGGTTGCGGCGGCACTGTTGACGCTCGTACCCGGGCGAGACCTGGAAGAAATCGCCAGGTACGAGCGATATCGGCCGAACGTGGCTCTGGTACCCGTGATCGGCCTGGTGCTCGTCGTCTTGCTGCCCGCGTTGTGGATGCGCGCCGCCATCGGGACGGATACCGTGCACTGGGTGCCGGCTGGGCTGTGGCTCGGCGCATATGTCCTCGCCATCGCTGGGGTGCCAGTTCTGGTCATCCGGGCTGATCGCCTGCAATGGTGGCGCCAAGCCGCGGACGTGATGGCCGTCCTTGCCATGCTGGGCACCATCGTGCTCGTGGCGCTGACCATCCCGCGATGGCGGGAAGCATCGGATAGTGCGCCGTTCAGCAGCTTCTTCGTTGCGATCATCGTCTCCTGGTTGTTTTTCCCGGTGCTCAGACTCCGCATGCATACGAAGATCCGTGACGAGCAGGCCAAAGCCGACTCCAGCGGCTCGTACGAGCTGGCCGGCGGGGCCGGTCTCGCCGCTAACGCCACGGTGGGCATGCTGATCGTCACCGGAGTGGCCGGAGCTGTCACACTCATCGGCTTCACCCTCGCCGCTGGGGTGGACCGGAAGTACCTCACTGACTCCGGCGCGCTTCCAGGTGTCTGGATCGTGCTGCTGTGCGGTGTCGGGCTGATCGCGCTCACCGCCGGGCTGGCCGCCATCCGGAACAGTCGGCTGGCCCCCGCAAGCCGATATCTCGCGCCGGTCGTCGTGCTCACCTGGCCGGTCGTCCTCGTGGCTGCCGGCTGGCACGGCGTGGCGCCGGTGACGGTGATCGCGGCGGGTGGTGGGTTTCTCCTCGGTCTCTGGTCGGCGAATACGATGGTCAACAACGTCGCTGTCCTCCGCGACCACCAGCTCGACGTACCACTCTGGACAGCCACCGCCGCGGTGGCGGTCAGCGGTTTCGTCAGCGGCTTCTTCGTGCTGACCGCGGCGCTCGCATCGGAGCCGATGCGCGTCTACACGTGGTTCGCCGGGATCTCGACAGCCGCCGCCATACTCGCTATCCACGCCGGTCTCGGCGTCGTCGCGGGTAACGTCGTGGCCATTCGGGGCAAGGGCAGCACCCGGCACGGCCTCACTCACAATCTGGTGCAGGACGGAACCCTGGTTGCCCTGCTCTACCTGGTCGCCCTCGTCATCCCCGCGACGACACTCTTGCATCTACCGCCAGACCTCGGTTATTGGGCGAGACTCATCGCGACGTTCGCGATCGTGGGACCGTTCCTGACCTATTTCCTCGGCCCGTACCAGTGGCAGCTCGACACCAACCTCAGTCACCTGCGCCGTGAGATCGAAACGCGGGCCGAGGACAAGGCGGTGACGTCCGGGGTGGTGGAGGCGGAACGCAAGCTGATACGGCGCAATGCTGTGCTGTTCCGAGCGGCCCGTGGCGGGCTGGGCGGCCCGCCCCAGCACCGGTTCCTCCGTACGTTGGGCGCACATATCCGCAACCAGAACGCCATTGGCAGTGCGATGGTCGTGCTGTCCATCGTCGGCTTCCTGGTGGTGCTGGGTGGAAAGACCACGGCCGCGTTCGCGTACCTGCGACGCGATCGGCTCGATCCACCTCAACTGACCGGGACCGAGGCGACCGACCCGTAAGCCCGGGATGGCCCCCGAGCCGGCGGACGATCTCGGGGGGCACCGGCCAAGAGGCGCCGACGCCGGCGGCGATCCGGTCACCACTGTACGACAACGCCTTCGCGCACATCTGGAGCCAATCCAGACTGGAATCCGAGGTCCCGACCGAATGGCCGATGTCATCTAGCTGACTCGGAGGTCGTGGGCGGGTTCGAACGGACGTACTGTGCTAGGCCGAGTCGGGACTTGTTGTCGCCGTGGCCGATTCGGTAAGCACAGGCCAGGGGGAGGGTTCCGTGACGGTCGTCGAGACCCGCGTGAGTGTGTGGGAGGTGCTGGCGGGCCTCGCACCGGGTACCCCCTTGGCGCCGGCCGACCCTGGACTCTGGGCAGCGGTGGCCGAGCGGCTCAACCCGGCCAAGGCCAAGCCGGTGCTGCGGCCGGACATCGAGACCGCCCGGCTGGTGAGCGTGCGCGGGGTCGAGTACGTGATGCTGCGCTCCCCCGACCGTACCAACGCCTGTTATCTCCGGTTGACCCCCGACGAGCTGGCGCTGGCCCAGCTGATGGACGGCTCGCGGACGGTGGCCCGGCTGGTCGCCGAGTTCGCCCGGATCACCGGCAAGCTCTCCCCGGACCAGGTCACCCGGGTGGTCGCCGACCTGGCCGCCAACCGGATGCTGGAGGAGCTGCCGCTGGACGCCTTCCGCCGGCTCGACCGGATGCACCGGCGGCCGCTGCCGGCCCGGTTCGGCCGCGGTCTGCTCGCCGCCGCGCGCGGCCAGCGCCTGGTCATCGCCCGGATCGACCCGCTGGTCTCCTTCCTCTACCAGGCCGGCGGCCGGCTGCTGTTCACCCGGGTCGCCGCGGTGCTGCTCGGGCTGGTCGCGCTCGCCGGGCTCGGCGTCTTCGGCTGGACCTGGGCGCAGGGCAGCGAGCCGGTGTTCCTCACCGGCGGGTCCTACGCGACCGGCGCGCTGGTGCTGCTCGGTCTCAACGTGCTCGCCCTGGCCTGCCACGAGCTGGGGCATGCCCTGGCCACCAAGCACGCTGGCCGCCGGGTACCCGCGGCCGGGTTTCTGGTGTATTTCGGCATCCCATCGGTGTTTGTCGATACCACGGATGTCTGGATGGCCGGCCGGCGGGCCCGGTTGCTGACCACCGCGGCCGGCCCGGCCACCGGCATGGTCCTGGCCGGCGCCGCGCAACTGGTGAGTCTGGTCTTCCCGCCGGTCGCGCCCTGGGCGTTCAAGCTCTCCTTCGCGTGGTACCTCAACGTCGCGTTCAACCTCAACCCGTTCCTCGCGCTCGATGGCTACTACCTGCTGATGGACTGGCTGGAGCTGCCCAACCTGCGGGCCCGCGCGACGGCCTGGCTGGCCGCCCGGCTGCGCCGGCGGCCGCCGCGCTTCGGCGACCTGGACCGGGAGGGCCGGCTGGTCGCGCTCTACGGCCTGCTCTCCATGGTGTGGCTGATCATCGCGGTCAACCTCGCCTACCGCATCTACCTCGATCGGGTGGGCGGTCTGGTCACCGGCCTGTGGCGGGCCGGCTGGCCGCAACGCCTGCTGCTGCTCGGCGTCATCGTCGGGCTGGCCGCCCCGATGGTGTATGTGCTTTTCGGATGGCTGGGCAAACGCTGGCGGCGGCTGCGGGAGGCGCTGGCACAGCGGTCGGTCACCGCCGACGCGCCGCGCCGGTTCGACGCGCTGCGGGCCTCCGCGCTGGGCCGGCTCGACGGCGACAAGCTGTCCGCGCTGGCCGCCGACGCCCGGTGGGTACGCCCACGGACCGGCGAACAGCTCGTCTTCGCGGGAGCCGCACAGCCCTCGGTGTATGTCGTCGTGGACGGTGCGCTGGAAGGCCGTCGCCCGGATGATCCCGGCGGATGGGTACGGGAACGGGTCGGCGTCGGTGGGGTGGTGGGGCTGGCCTGCGCGGTGACCGGAGCACCTTCGGCACTGTCCTGGCACACCGCCGGTACCACGCTGCTCGCCATCCCGTCCTCGTCACTGGCCGCCACCCTGGGTCCGGTCGCCGTACCGCACGTGGGTGACCGTGCCGAGCTGGAGTACCTGTTCGAGCGCTCGCCCGCGCTCAGCCATCTGTCCACAGAGGACAGACTCGGGCTGATCTCGGCGGCGAAGCCGCTGAACCTGGCGCCCGGTACGCCGCTGACCATTGCCGGTGCGGATGACGCGGTGCTGCTCGTGTCCGGAGTACTGGTCTGGGCGAACGGCACCGAGTTGCGGGCCGGTGCGCTCATCGGCCCGTACGGCCAGGTGATCCCCGCTCCGGTCGGGCACGCGCGTACCCAGGTCCGGGCGTGGGTACTGCCGGCGGTCGGCGGACTGCCGTTGCTGCTCGGGCCGTCCGGCCCGGCCCAGGTGGCCTTCGGGCCCGGAGTGGCGCCCGGGTTCGGCGTACACCCGCCGGCCGGGTACCCGCCCCTGGCCGCCCCACCCGGTGAACCACCGTCCACAGTGGACAACGACCGGGACCGGAGGTTCGAGCGGAAACTGTGGTGGCTGCTGATCCTGCTGCTGCTCTTCGCCCTGCTGCTGACCGGTACCAACCTCCTCCCCGGCCCGGCCTGGGGCGAGATGCCGGAGGACCGGGCGCTGTTGCAGGTGACCCAGGGCTCGGTCAACGCCACGGTCAACGGGACGTTCTCGGTGCTGCACGCCGGGGACGAGGTTTACGTCGGGCACACCGACCAGGTGAACGTCAACGACCGGTCACTCGGGCGGCTGACCTTCCGGGGCGGCGGATACACCATCCTCTGCGCCGGGTCGCGGATCACCCTGGGACCGCTCGCCACCGCGGGCCGGCGCCCGAAGGAACCGTCGGGTGCGGTGGACCTCATCTCCGGTCGGCTGCTCGCGGACACGTCGGGTACCTCGCGTACCTTCACGCCGCTCGACCTCCTGGTGGATACCGGTGGCGGTCAGGCGACCAACGACGGTGCCGCGCGGTTCGCGGTGGTCGGTACGGACGTGACGGTCGCGGCCGGGTCGGTCGCCTTCAACGGTACGGCCCAGCCGGTCGTCGGCGGTACGCTGACCTGTGGCGACTCGACGCCCGGGGTGATCGTTCCACCGCCGTCGCCCAGCGATTCCCCGACCGACGAACCGTCGCAGACCCCGTCGGACTCCCCGACCCCGTCCCCGTCCGCGAGTCCGACCTTGACCCCGACCCCGACCCTGACCCCGACCCCGACGCGCCGCGCCACGCCGACGCCCACGAAGACAACACCGGGTCCCACCACGCCACCGCCCACCACGCAGGCACCACCGCCGCCGAACCTTCCGCCCGTGTTCCAGTCACTCGACGTCACACCGGAGATCGCCCAGCTCTTCAACGGGAAACCGTGCTCGAACAGCTCGGACGGCGTCTCGCTCAAGGCGGTTGTGGTCGATCCGGATGGTCCGCTGCCCCTCAGGGTCTCCTATACATATGCTTTCCCTGGCGGTAGGACGGTCGGCCCGATCGCCATGTCGCGGGACGGCATACCGTTCTATGGCTTCTTCTCGTCTCCGACGTACGGCTCCGTGCCGAACGCGGGAGGAACCTTCGTGGTGACCGTGACCGCCGTCGACGGAGCGGGGCACGCGACGGTCGCCCGACGAAAGATAATCCTTGATGCCTGCTCAATCATCTTCTAGGGGTAGCTAAGTGATGTGTTGGTTCTGCGCCAAGGCGGCTCGGGGGAGTTGCCGGTTCTGTTCGCGCGGGCTGTGCGAGGACCACGCACGCTTCGGCCCGTTTCTGTTGGAGGTACACCGCTCCGAGAAACGCGGCCGGGCCGAGGGCCTGGTCGTCGAGGACGCGGTGATGTGTGGGACGTGCCGGCCGCGGCCCCAGCCCGTACCCATGCCTGAGCTCGACTAGGGGGAGCACGACGATGAGTGACTTCGACGCGGTGCTGGAGCGGTTGGTGACCGATCCGGCCTTCAAGTCGGCGCTGGCCGCGGACCCGGCCGCCGCGCTGGCCGGCTACCAGCTTTCCGGGGACGAGGTCGAGCTGTTGCGTTCCCAGGTGAGTGCGGGCGACGCGGGTGAGCGGACCGTGGAGATCCGCACCAGCAAGGCCAGCATGATGGGTCTGCTGGGCCAGTTCGGCGGGATGGGTCTGGGCGGCCACGCCGCCACCGAGCCGCCGGTGACGATGGGGCGGGGTATCACGCACGAACACTTCGGCCCCAAGGTGACCACCGGCCTGGAGCCGTTGAGCAACCCGCCGGACCAGGGTCACTATGGTGGGCTGGGCGAGCGTGCCGCCTGGATGGGGCCGGGCGATGCCGGCCAGGCCGGCCAGCACTACGGGCCGTCGGAGGCCGGTACGACCGGTGCGGAAGGCGCGGTGCCGGGTGCCGGCGACCAGCCGGCCACCGGATACCACCCGCACATCGACGCGGACGGCGACGGCAAGTGGGACAAGTATGCGGCGATCCGCCACGTGGACGGCAGCGTCGACGTCTACGAGGACCGCAACCGCGACGGCCTGATCGACTTCATCGGTCACGACCGCAACGGCAACGGGATCCTGGAAAGCGCCGACTACGACGAGAACTTCGATGGCGCCACCGACACGCACATGGCTGACGTCAACGGCGACGGCTGGATGGACACCCGGGGCCCGGCCACCGGCAGGTAACGCCGCTACCCGGTGCGGAAGCCTTCCCGGAACCGGCGGAAGAAGCCGCCTTCCTGCGGCAGCGGCGCGGTCGGCGGTGGCGGCGTGCGCCGTTGCCGGGCGACCGGCTGGTCGTAGTCGGTGCGCGCGATCGCGTCGACGATCTGCCCGTCGTCGAAGTCCTCCGAACCTTCGATCGAGGGTACGAACCCGACCAGCATCCCGTTGCCCATGACCTGCGCTTCGAGCCCGGCGGTACCGTCGCTGTCCCAGATCGCCTCGCGATCGTGGGCCAGCACCACGCGGATGCCGAACTGAGCCACGCTCACGCGCGCCAGATGCGCCGGTACGCCGCGTTCGCGGAGGGCGTCGACCACCCGGCGAGCCTGCATCTCCTCCATGAAAGGTGAAGATACCGCGACTTCCTGTGAGTGCGGTGCGCACCGGCTGGGTTCCAGCTCGGTAACATCCGCGACGGTGGCCCCGGCCGCATCGGTGCACAAAGCGCCTGGCGTGGACGGCCTACACTCGGCCCATGATCTGGCTCAGCGCGCTCTGGCACCTGCTCGGTGCGCTGCCCGATCTCGGCCCCGCGACACTGGTCGCGGCGGTGGCGGTCACCGTACTCGTGGTCGCGTTGGCCGTGGTCGGTGTCCGGTTGGGCGGCGCGACCCTCCGGGGCGCGAGTGCGGTGACCGATCCACACATCCGATCCGCGCCCGTCATCCGGTGTACCGATCCGGACGCCCCCGGCCGGCCCCGGCCCAGAGCCCCCTCCCGGTGACGCGGCGCGCCTGAGCGCCGCGCCCGCCGACCCGTACCCACGTCGAGGCCGAGGGGGCCTTTTCATGTCCATTCCACTGCTCGATACCGCTGTTGCCAGCGTGTACCCCGTTGTCTGGCAGGTCGCGACCCTGCTCGCGCCGGCCGGCGGGGCGGCGCTCGCCATCGTCCTGTCCACCCTCGCCATCCGCCTTGCACTGCTGCCGTTGAGCCTCGCTGTGGCGCGCGGCGAGCGGGCCCGTGCCGTGCTCGCCCCGCGGGTTCAGGAGCTGCAACGCAAGCACGGCAAGGATCCGCAGCGGCTGCGCACCGAGCTGGCCGAGCTCTACGCAAGTGCCGGGGCGAGCCCGTTCGCCGGATGCCTGCCCGGCCTGCTCCAGGTGCCGTTCTTCATCGTCACCTACCGACTGTTCACCGCGCCGAGCATCGCCGGGCACGCCAACGCCCTGCTGAACAGCCGCTTCCTGGGCGTCGAGCTGTCCACCCACCTGCTCGGTGGCGGACATCCGTTGGTGTTCCTGCCGTTGCTCGCGATCATCGCCGGGCTCGCCTGGCTGACCGTGCACCGCGCGGGTGGCCCGAGCGGTGTGTCGCGGCTGCTGCCGTTCGGTACCGTGCTGACCGCCGCGGTCGTGCCGCTGGCCGCGGTGCTCTACCTGGTGGCGAGCACCGCGTGGACCGCGACGGTGGAGGCCTGGCTGCGGCGAAAGGCGGTGCCGGCCCCAGGTTAGGCTGGCGGCGTGCGCCGGTTCCTGACGCCGCGCTGGCTGTTGCGGCACGCGATCGCGGTGGTGCTGGTCGCGGGCTGCCTCGTGCTGGGCTGGTGGCAGCTCAGCCGGGCCCGCGGTGGTAACGCGCTGAGCTACGGGTACGCGGTTGAGTGGCCGTTCTTCGCGCTGTTCGTGGTGTTCGTCTGGACCCGGGAGGTGCGTGCCGAGCTGCGCGGTGGGTACGCCGAGCCGCCACCCCCGTCGTCGGTTCCCGAGGACCTGCGCATCGAGGTACCCGCCCGGTCCGCCGCCCCGGCACCCTCGGACGATGCCGAAGTGGCCGCCTACAACGACTACCTCGCCTGGCTGGCCGCCCATCCCGAGGCGCGACCCGGCGACTACCGCCCGGACCGCTGAACGTGCCGGACCGTTGAACGTGCTACGGGGCTGAACATGCTGCGGGGCAGCCAGTTGTGCTGGCTGCCCCGCGGGGAGGAGTGAGGCTGCTGGGTCAGTGACCGGAGTGGGTCAGTGACCGGGGTGGGACGGAGTCGGGGTGACGGCGGGGTGGGACGAGGTCGGGTGGGTACCGGTCGGTGCCCCGGTCGGGTGGCTAGCTGCCGAGGGATCCGTGGTCGCCTTGCTGGGGGCCGCCGAGGCCAGGGTCGCCTTGCAGAAGTCGGCCACCTTGTCCTTGCCGCCCGCCGCGGTGATCAGGGCGGTGAATGCCGGGCTCTCAAGTGCCTTGCCGTGGTCCGACCCGGCTCCGGCGATGTAGGCGTGGCAGAGCCCGACCAGCGAGGGTGACGGCAGCGTGCTCGGGCCGCCCCGGTGCGACGGCCCGTTGGTGGGCGCGGTGGTGGCGTGCGCGGAGTCGGGTGCGGCCGAGGCGTGGGTCAAGGGGCTGGGAAGTGCGCCGGTGGTGGCGGCCAGCGCCACACCGCCGGCCGCGGTCACCGCGAGAAGGGCGGCCGCCTTGATGGTGAGCATCTTCGCCAGCAAGGTCTTGATCATCGATGGTCTCCGTTGTTCGGTGGCGGGGACGAGATGAGCGGCCTGGAACGCGCTGAGAGCCGCTGGCCAGCCGGCCAGCTCGTGCCGGTGCGCGGGCGCGGCAGCCGCGGCGAGGTGCTCGCCGAGCGGGCCGCTGGCGCGCAACGTCGCTGGAACACCGCGAAGGAGCCGTTCGGCGGTGTCCCGGTCAATCTGGCGGGTACGGTAGGCGCTCATCTCGTGTCCTTTGGCGCCAGAACACTGGGATTTGTCACCCACCGGGTGGGCACCGACTGGATCGGCCGGAGCCGGGGATCCGGCACCCGTCGCGGGACATCGACGGTCCTCTCCTGTTCGAGTTGCTTGGCCAGCCGTTTGAGCCCGCGGTGCGCGGACGTGCGGACCGCCCCGGCGCGCTTACCGAGCACCTGGCCGGCGGCTTCGGCGTCCAGCCCGACCACCACCCGCAGCAGTACCGCTTCGGCCTGGTCCCGGGGCAGCGTGGCGATCAGCGCGATGGCCGCGTTGGTGGCCACCACCTCGACCGCCCGGATCGCGGTGTCCTCGGCATTGGCCAGGTGTTCCATCTGCTCCACCGGGACGGCGACGGCCGGCCGCCGGCCCATCTTGCGCAGGTGGTCCACCGCCCGGTTGCGGGCCACCGAGGCGGCCCAGGTTCGGAACCCGGCGTTGTCGCCACGGTACGTACGCAGGTCGCGGGCGATCTGTAGCCAGGTCTCCGACGCCACGTCCTCGGCGTCCTGCCCGACCAGCGCCCGCAGGTAGCGCAGCAGGCCGGGCTGTACCGCCGTGTAGAGGGTGCGGAACGCGGCTTCGTCGCCGGTACGGGCCGCCTCCACCGCGACGCTCAGGTCGGTGGAGCCGGGGGGCTCGACGGGACCTGGACTCGCGGGACCTGGACTCACCGGGAGCCCCGGCAGTCGACTCCGGAAATGGCGCAAACTCCCATCAGGCGGATACCCGGGCACGAACTGTCCCGCCCGGGGAAACCGGAGCGGGCTATCGATAGTGCGTCCCGATCTCTGTTTTTGTCACACCCTCGGTTGTCACACCCCTCGCGTCACCCGGCCGCACCGCGGCTCAACCGGATCCACCGGTACCCGTACCGGCCCAGCTCCAGCGCGGACAGGTCGCCGACCGACTGGTCGGGTTGATCGCCGAAGACCTGGTTCGGGTGGTTTGTCGCGGCGGCCAGGCTGGAAAGGTCCACTGTGGACGGTTGCTCACCGAGGTTGTGCAGGAACAGCATGCTTCCGGACGGCGCGTCGGCCCCGGTGCGCGAGTACCCCGGGTGGCAGCTTCTGGTCGAGCACGGTACAGCTGCCGGCGCCCACCTCCGGGCTCTCCCGCAGGGTATGGACCATCCGTTCGAACCAGGCCAGCAGCGAAGTCGCGTCGTGCCGCTGGTCGGTCACGTTGACCTGCCGGTAGCCGTACGCCCCGTGCGCGACGACCGGGCGGACCGGATGGTCCGAGTCGGTGAACCCGCCGTTCTTCGCGCCCGACCACTGCATCGGGGTACGGATCGCCTGCCGGTCCGGCAACGACAGGTCCTCGCCCATCCCGATCTCCTCGCCGTACCGCAGCACCGGGGTACCCCGCAGGGTGAACTGCAACGAGTAGGCCAGCTCGATCCGGGCCCGGTCGCCACCGAGCATCGGCGCCAGCCGACGCCGGATCCCCCGGTCGTACAGGCGCATGCCAGGCTCCGGACCGAACTGCGCGAAGACCTCGTCCCGCTGCTCGGCGGTCAGCCGGGACAGGTCGATCTCATCGTGGTTGCGCAGGAAGGTGGCCCACTGCGCACCCTCCGGCAGCCGGGGCGAGTCGCGGACAGCCTCGATGACCGGCTCCGGATCCTGCCGGGCCAGGGCGAGCATCAACCGGCCGTTGAGCAGGAAGTCGAAGAGCATGTGCAGCCGGTTGGCCGAGCCGCCCTCGTCGCCGAAGTACCGCACCAGCTGGTCGGGCTCGACGTTCGCCTCGGCCAGCAGCAGCGCGTCGCCGCGCCGCCAGGAGGCGTGCTGGCGCAGCTCGGTGAGGAACCCGAAGTCCTTGGGGGAGTTGGGGTTTCCCGGCTGGGTCTGCTCGATGATGAACGGCGCCGCGTCGATGCGGAACCCGGCGACCCCGAGCTGGAGCCAGCAGGCCATGATCTTTTTCAGCTCGGCGCGTACCTGCGGGTTGGCCGTGTTGAGGTCCGGCTGGAAGTCGTAGAACCGGTGGTAGTACCAGGCTTTCGCGCGCTTGTGGTAGCTCCAGGTGTCGCGTTGCTCGCCCGGGAACACCGCGCCCTGGAAGCGGTCCGACGGCTCGGTGTCTGACCAGACATACCAGTCGCGGTACCGGGAGCCGGGGTCGGCGCACGCCTCGACGAACCACGGGTGCTGGTCGGAGGTGTGGTTGACGACCAGGTCGATGATCACGCGTAGGCCGCGGTTGTCCGCCTGGTGCAACAGCTCCGCGAAGTCTCCGAGGCTGCCCAGGCGCGGGTCGACGGAGTAGAAGTCGGTTACGTCGTAGCCGTCGTCCCGGCGCGGGGACGGGTGGATCGGAGCCAGCCACAGGCAGGTGACGCCGAGCCGGGACAGGTAGTCCAGCCGGCCGATCAGGCCTCGGAAATCGCCGACCCCGTCGCTGTCGGAGTCGGCGTATGTCTCGACGTCCAGGCAGTAGATGACCGCCTCGTCGTACCAGTGCTCACCCACACCGTAGGGTTCCACCATCGACGGACGGCGAAACGCGGGACGAGCGGAGGTGCCGGGTGAGCGAACCGGTGCGGGGCAGGCGCGGGGTGCTGGCCACCATCCTGTTGGTACTCATGACGATCGGCAACGCCGGCGGTGCGCTCCTGGTGCTCGTCGCGATCAACGGGCATCGCCAGTCCGGCCAGGTACCCCTGCTCTGGTCTGTGTTGGTTCTTCAGCTCGCCGCGCTGGTCGGGCTCGGCGCGATCTGGGCCTGGCGCCGGTGGGGCCTGTACGTCTACGGCGCGGCGCTGGCCGTCAACCTGGCGCTCGGCCTGGCCACCCGGGCCCGGCTGCTGACCCTCCTGCTGCCGGTGGCCTTCTTCGCCGCCCTGGTCGCGGTGCTGCGCCCGCGCTGGCCGGAGTAGCCGCCTACCAGTAGCCGGCCCGGAACCAGGAGCGCGCCGCCCGGGTGTTGAGCAGCAGCACGTAGATCACCGGGAGGACCAGCCCGGGCAGGAGTTGCCCGTCGTCCAGCCGCCAGACCTCGTAGCCGGTGGCCGCGACGCTCAGCAGGCTCAGCGTGATCACGGTCACCCGGGCCCACTGCTGGCCGCGTTGCAAGGTGCGGGCGATCATCAGCCAGAGCAGCGCGACGATGCCGAGCGCCCCGGCGATGACCGCCCCCGCGCCGGTCACGCCCTGCTCGATCTCCGTCGGGATCTGGATCCGGCGCTCGTCGAACGCCTGCCGGCCGGCGAACGTCAACACCGCCACGGCCATGGCGCCGAGCAGCGTCAACAGGCCGTTGAGATACTGCAGGAGCGCCACGATATGCACGGAGGGCGGCGCGGTCGACCGGTGGTAGCGGGCCACCATCGCAGGCTGCCCGTAGTACGCGGGGTAACCCATGGCACCAGCGTGACTCGCCTGCGCAAGCCCGTCGGTCACGATATGGCGGACGTACACTGGGAGATCGCTGAGGCGAGGAGGAGCGGAGACCAGGTGACCCCACCGACGCCCGGAATGGCGCGCAACACCCGGCAGCGCGGCGAGGTGCTCGCGCTGCTCGCGGACACCGACGAGTTCCGCAGCGCCCAGCAACTGCACGCCCAACTGCGTGCCACCGGTTCCGGAGTCGGCCTGACCACCGTCTACCGCACGCTGCAGATCCTGGCCGACGCCGGTGAGGTCGACCAGATGCGGCTGCCCGACGGCGAGCAGCTCTACCGGCGGTGCAGCCGCAGCCAGCACCACCACCATCTGGTCTGCCGGGTCTGCGGCCGGACCGTCGAGGTGGAGGGCCCGGCGGTGGAGAAGTGGGCCGAGAAACAGGCGGCCGAACACGGCTTCACCGAGGTCGGGCACACCCTGGAGATCTTCGGCCGGTGCGCCGGCTGTAGCTCAGCCGCCTGAGACCAGCTCGTGCTCGCCCGGCGCGGGCGCCGGTGCGGTGCGGGCGAGTGCGGCCCCGCCGGCCAAGGCGAGCAGCGCGGCCGCCGTCGCGATGGTGACCGCCAGCGGCCGCGCGGGGACGCCGGTGGCCAGCCAGGTCAGGAAGGGTACGAGCACCCCGGCGGCCCCGGCGAGCGCGACCAGGATCAGCGCCACGATCCGTCCGGGGCTGAGCAGGCGCAGTCCACGGGCCACACTCAGGCTGGTGATCACGCTGGCCAGCATGATCAGCACGCCGAAGTACGAGATGACCAACGACAGGAACAACGAGTCCGAGCCGGCCACGAGGGTGGCGCCGAGCAGCACCAGGGAACCGAGCGCGGCCAGGATCCCGCCGATCGCGATCGACCAGTGCCGGGTACCACGGCGGGCGGCCAGCGCGGAACCAAGGAAGATCACCCAGGCGGCGAGCGCGCTCGCCAGGGCGAACGGGTACGGCAGGAGGTCCGGCGCGGTCGCCGCGTTGACCCCCGGTATCGGGGTGGGCTCGACGGTCTCCGTGTACCCGGGCCCGGACTGCACCCCGAAGCCGATCCGCCGCCAGGACCCGTCCGGGTCCCGCCGGGCCATCCCGTCCCGCCCGTTGACCACCAGTACCACGAACCCGGTCCCCTCGGCCCGAACGATCAGCGCCCGGGAGGAGAGGTACTCGTTCACGTCGCCTAGTTCCGGAAAGGCCTTGGCCAACCGGGCCCGCTCCTCGTCGGGTACCTCCCACGCGACCCGCCAGCCGGTACCGCCGTCTGCGGTCTCCTCGACCCGCAGGTGCCCGGGTACCACCCGGAAGCAGTGCCGCGGGTCGTCCGGTACGCAGTCCAGCGGGCCGACCGGGGTGTGCGCCTCCTTGCCGAACTCGGCGAGCTCCGGGTCGACGAGCAGGTGGAAGTTGCGCCCGCCGTCGGTCGTGGCGAGGTAGCTCCTGGGGTCGCGACTGCTCTTGACGGCGGCGTCCCCGATGCCGACCACGATCGTGTCCTGCCACCGGATGATCGACACGGCGTCGTCGTAGCGGGCCGCCGAGGTGGCCGCGATGCCGAGTACGGCGGTGGGCAGCAGGACGAGCACCGCCAGCCGCTGGGCCAGCCGGCCCGGTACCGGCCGGGTGCGCCAGGAGGCGTACCCGGCGACCAGCGGGCTCACCTTCACCGCCGTGAAGCCGACCCCGACCAGCCCGATCGCGAGGGGAGGCAAGCGCCAGAGACACGGCTCCAGGGCCGGCGGCGTCTGGACTGAGGAGCGACGCGACGAGGGAAGACGTCGCCTCGCAGGCCCTGGGGCCCGCGCGAGCGAAGGCGAGCGCCAAAGGCACGGCTCCGCCGGGAGTGCGAGCAGCAGGCCCAGGACGGGTGGGGCGAGCACCAGCCCGGCGACGTCGCTCAGCTTGCCGGTCACCGGGCCGGGCCAGGCGCGCTTGAGCAGGTGGTCGTTGGCGATCAGCAGCACGGTCGCGGCGATCGTGGCCGGATGCAGCAGCCAGGCGAGGGCCGCCGGGACTGCCCGGAGCGGTGGTGCGGTCACAGCTAGAGGGTGATCCGTCGCGATCAACCGGGGGTATCCCTCCGGTGGCCATTCTTTCTGGCAATAGATCGAAACCTTTACATATTCAACTCTCCCTGATAGGCATCTATATCACGAGGTCATGGCCTCGCGGACTTCCCGGGAAGGGAGACATCGATGATAGGGAGCACCGGCTCCACGCCGTCCCGCCGACTGATCGGTCGGCTCGGCCTGCTGGCCGCCGCAGCCGGCCTCGCCTTCGTGGCCACCACCGGGGTGGCATCGGCGCGGGCGGGCGGCGACGCACCCGTCCCGTACGGCCTGACCACGTTCGCGCCCGGCCAGGGCAACGTGGCCAGCGCGGTCAAGCAGGCGCCCGGCGACCTGCTCTACCACGGCGGGTACATCCAGGACCACGTCGCGGTCTACCTGGTCTTCTGGGGTTCCCAATGGCGCAGTGACCGCAACGGCGTACAGGCCTACGTCACCAATTACTTCAAGGGCCTCGGTACCTCCGCCGACCACTGGTCCACGGTCACCTCGCAGTACACCGGCAAGGGCGGCCACCCCGTCTTCGGTACCTCGGTGCTCAAGGGCACCTGGGTGGACGCCGGGTCGGCGGCACCGGCCAACGCCTCGGCCAGCGCGATCGGCGCCGAGGCCAAGCGCGGGCTGGCCCACTTCCGGGTACCCGCGAGCCACAACGTCAGCGTCATCGTGCTGAGCCCGCACGGTACCCACCCCAACGGCTTCCCCAACGCGGGCTGGTGCGCCTGGCACAGCTCGACCAGCGGGATCCCGTTCACCAACATGCCGTACGTCCTGGACGCCGGCTCCTCCTGCGGCGCCAACTCGGTCCGCAGCCGGCTCGACGGCTTCAGCATCGTGGCCGGGCACGAGTACCTTGAGGCGGTCACCGACCCGTTCCCGTCCAGCGGCTGGCTGGACAGCCGGGGCGCGGAGAACGCCGACAAGTGCGCCTGGCGCAACCTGCACACGATCAGCCTGCCGACCGGCTCGTTCGCGGTCCAGCCGACCTGGAGCAACCGGATCCACGGCTGCGCCGGCTGAACCGTTGCGCCGGCTGCGCCGGTCGAACCGTTGGGCCGGCTGAACCGTTGCGCCGGCTGCGCCGGTCGAACCGTTGGGCCGGCTGAACCGGTTCTGTCACGTTCGCACATGGGGCCGCCCGGAGGGCGGCCCCATGTGGTATCCAGTGGCGGTTGCGCAACTCTTGCCACCGGTGTCTACCGCCGGGTTGCGCCGGTCCCCTAGGGTCCCGGGCGGGAGCCACGCGAACCGGAGAACCGGAGGCATGCGAACCAGACCCAGGGCAAGTCGGCGGACGCTGCTCAGCGCGGCGGCCGCTGCCGTACTCGCCGGATCGGACGGCTGCGCCGAGGAGCCGGACTATCCGCCCGGACCGCTGCGGATCGCCTCCGGCGGAGTGGGTGGCGTCTACTACGCCTACGCGCAAGGCATCGAGACCGTGGTCCACACCGCGCTGTCCCGGCTGCGGCCGGCGGTCCTGCCGACCGCGGCGAGCGTGGAGAACCTGCGCCTGGTCTCGGCCGGCCGCGCCGAGATCGGGTTCACCAGCGCCGACGCGGCCGCCGATGCCTTCCTGGGCCGGACACCGTTCGCCGAGGCGCTGCCGGTGCTCGCGCTGGGCCGGATCTACGAGGACTACCTGCACCTGGTGGTGCGCAAGGACCGGCACATCGGCAGGGTCGCCGATCTGCGCGGGCACCGGATCTCGATCGGCGCGCCCGGCTCGGGTACCGAGCTGATCTCCGGCCGGCTGCTGTCGGTCGCCGGACTCCCGCTCACCGCCCTGCACGCCGAGCGGCTGAGCCCGGGCGTGGCGGCCGAGGCGGTACGCACCGGACAGCTGGACGGGATGATCTTCTCCGGTGGTATCCCGACCGCGGCCATCGCCACCCTCGCCCACCAGGTCCCGATCGTGCTGCTGGAACTGGGCAACCTGGTACCCGGACTGCGCGAGCGCTTCGGCGAGGTGTACGTCGAGCGGACCATCCCCGCCTCCACGTACGGTCTCGGCGTGCCGACCGTCACCTTCGGGATCGCCAACTACCTCGTGGTCGTACGGAGCATGGACAGCCGGGTCGCGTACCGGGTCACCCGCGCCCTGTTCGAGCACCGGGACCTGCTCGCCGCGGCGCACCCGGAGGGCAGCCGGCTGGACCGCGGCGCGGCGATCAGCACCGAGCCGCTGCCGCTGCACCCGGGCGCGGCCCGGTACTACCGGGAGGCGAAGCGTTAGACCACGCGGGGGAAGCGCAGCCGGGCGTCCAGCCCCTTGGGCTCGGCGGGCAGCAGGTCGAGCCGGCCACCGGAGCCTTCCACGAGTACCGTCGCGATCGCCAGGCCCAGCCCGCTCCCCTCGATGTTCTGCGCGTGCGCGGCCCGCCAGAACCGTTCGGTCGCCTGCTCCCGCTCGGCGCAGTCCAACCCCGGGCCGTTGTCGATGACGTGTACCACGACCGCGTCGCCGTCCGGCTCGACGTGGACGGTGACCGTCGCCTCCGGCCCGGCGAACTTGAGCGCGTTGTCGATGAGCGCGTCCAGCGCCTGCCCGACCGCGGTCGGCAGCGCCTGCACGGGAGCGGTCGGGCAACCGGTACGGCGCAACGTGATGTCGTACAGCCGGGCCAGCGGCTGCCAGCCGGCCACCCGCTCGTCCGCGATCTTCGCCGCGTCCACCAGCTCGGTGTCCGGCCGGCCGCGTTCGGCCTGGGCGAGCGCGAGCAGGCCGTCGAGGATCCGCTGCAGCCGGTCGGTCTCCTCCATCGCGAGCTGGTGCTCGGCCTTGCCGGCCGGCTCGGCGAGGAAGACACGCAGCCCTTCGACCCGCAGCCGGAGCGCGGTCAACGGGTTGCGCAACTGGTGGCTGGCCTGCGCGACGAAGGCCTTCTGCCGTTGCAGCGCGTCGGTGACCGCGTCCGCCATGGTGTTGAACGAGCGGGCCAGCCGGCGCAGCTCCGGTGGACCCAGCTCCGGTGGTACCCGCGCGTCCAGTGCGCCGTCGCTGAGCTGGTGTGCGGCGATGTCCAGCGTCGCCACCGGGCGCAGGAGCCACCGGGTCAGCACGACCGCGACCGCCACGAAGAGCACCGCGGCGAGCAGGCCGACCACGGCGAGCTCGACCCAGGCGGCGTCCACACCGGACCGCAGGCCGTCGGTGGGGGAGAGCGTGATGACCGCACCGACCACCTCGCCCGCCGTGGTCACCGGTACCGCGATCGCGAGCGGGGCGTCCTGCCACGGCCACACGGTGTGGCCGGCGCCGACCCGTTCCCCGGCCAGGGCCTGGGCCAGCCAGTGGCGTACCTCGAATGTGCGGAACGCGGCCAGGTCACCGGTGACCGCGACCAGCTTGCCGTCGCGGTCCGCGACCGCCGCGGCGATCCGGTACAGGTCGTAGTAGCGGTGCAGCTCCGCGGTCAGCGTGACGAACTCGCCGGTACGCAGGGCGGGGTCGGCCAGCGAGGCGAACCGGGCGGCGTCCACGTTGCGGTCGATGACCATCTGCTGCGTCCGGCTCGCGGCCACATTGATGGCGAGCGGTACCTCCAGTGCGACCAGCACCAGGATCAGGAGCGTCAGGTACGTGCCGACCAGCCGGTACCGCATGCCGGGCAGAGTACCGCCGGGCCGGTACCCGAGGGGATGATCGTTCCGCCCGGCTCCAGCCCAACTCAGAGGTAGCTCAAGTTCTCGTTCCGGAAACTTCCGCCGCCGCTCGGGGTCGCTTAGTGTCCGGGACACAATGGTGACTCAGATCACAACCGCCCCGCCGGCGATCTCCCGTCGTGCACTCCTCGGCGCGGCAGCCGCGACCGTCCTCTCGGGCGTGGCCGGCTGCTCGGCCGGGGCGCGCTTCCCGAGCGGGCCGCTGCGGATCGCCTCCGGCGGGACCGGCGGCGTCTACTACGCATACGCGCAGGGCATCGCCGCGGTAGTGCGGGCCGCACTGCCCGAGCTGCACCCGACCGTGCTGCCGACCGCGGCGAGCGTGGAGAACCTGCGCATGGTCGGTACCGGCGCGGCCGAGGTCGGATTGACGACAGCCGATGCCGCAGCCGATGGGTACCGCGGTCTCCCGCCGTTCGCCGCGGCGCTGCCGGTGCGCGCCCTGGCCCGGCTCTACGAGAGCTACCTGCAACTGGTGGTACGGATGGACCGGCCGATCCGGAAGTTGACCGACCTGCCCGGGCGGCACGTCTCGGTCGGCCCGCCCGGCTCGGGTACCGAACTGTTCGTCAACCGGGTGCTCCCGCTGGCCGGCGTCGACCTGGCCGACCTGCACGTCGAACGGTTCGACCCGGCGGTGGCCGCCGATGCGGTCGCGGCCGGCCGGCTGGACGGCATGTTCTTCTCCGGCGGCATCCCGACCGCGGCCATCGACGCCCTGGCCCACCGGGTACCCGTGGTGCTGATCGACCTGGCCAGCTACGCCACCCCGCTGAGCGACCGGTACGGCGAGGTGTACATCGAGCGGACCATCCCGGCTTCGACCTACAGCCTCGCCTCCTCCACCCCGACCGTCGGGGTGGCCAACTACCTCGCGGTGGCCGCGTCGATGGCCGAGCAGGTCGCCTACTGGCTGGTCCGGGCCCTCTTCGAGCACCGGGACCTGCTCGCTCGCGCGCATCCCGAGGGCAGCCGGTTGGACCGGGCGGCGGCGATCGGCACCTACCCGGTACCCCTGCATCCCGGCGCCACCCGCTACTACCGGGAAGCGAAACGCTAACCGCAGGGGAAGCGCAGCCGGGCGTCCAGGCCCTTGGGTTCGGCGGGCAGCAGGTCGAGCTGGCCGCCGGAGGCTCTGACCAGCACGGTGGCGATCGGCAGGCCGAGCCCGCTGCCGTCGATGTTCTGGGTGTTGGCGGCCCGCCAGAACCGTTCGGTCGCCCGGACCCGGTCGGCGCCGTCCAGCCCCGGGCCGTCGTCGACCACGTGCAGCTCCACGCTTTCCTTACCGGGAGCCACTTCCACGGTCACCGCCGCGCCCGGGCCGGCGAACTTGAGTGCGTTGTCGATGAGCGCGTCCAGCGCCTGCCCCACCGCGGTCGGTACGGCCCGGACCGGTGCGGTCGCGCAACCGGTACGCCGCAACGTGATCTCGTGCTGCCGGGCCAGCGGCTGCCAGCCGGAGACCCGCTCGTCGGCGATCGTGGCGGCGTCGACCACCTCGGTGTCATGCTGGCCGCGCTCGGCCTGGGCCAGGGCGAGCAGCCCGTCGAGGATCCGGCGCAGCCGGCCGGTCTCGTCCATCGCCAGCCGGTGCTCCTCCTTGCCGGCCGGATCGGTGATGAACCCGCCCAGCTCCTCCACCCGGATCCGCAATGCGGTCAACGGGTTGCGCAGCTGGTGGCTGGCGTGGGCGACGAACGCGCGCTGCTGGTCCAGGGCGTCGGTGACGTCATCGGCCATGGTGTTGAACGAGCGGGCCAGCCGGCGCAGCTCGGGCGGGCCCAGCTCGGCGGAGACCCGGGCGTCGAACTCGCCGCCGCTGATCCGGTGGGCGGCCGTGTCCAGCCGGGCCACCGGGCGCAGGATCCAGCGGGCGAGCAGCACCGCCACGAGTACGAACACGATCGCGGCCAGTACGCCGCCCAGGGCCAGCCCGGCCCATGAATTGTCCACTGTGGACCGTATGCCGTCGGTGGGGGAGAGCGTGATGACCGCGCCGACCACCTCGCCGTTGGTGGTGACCGGCACCGCGATGGTCAGCGGGCCACGCTGCCAGGGCCACACGGTGTGGCCGGCGCCGACCCGTTCCCCGGCCAGGGCCTCGGCCACCGCCCGGCGTACCGCCCGGGTTTCGAAGGCGCCCGGGTCCCCGGTCACCGAGACCAGCCGGCCGTCCCGGTCGGCGATGGCGGCGGCGATGCCGTACAGGTCGTAGTAGCGGTGCAGCTCGTCGTTGAGGAACACGGTCTTGCCGGTGCGCAGCGCCGGGTCGGCGAGCGAGGCGAACCGGGCCGCGTCCACGTTGCGGTCGATGACCATCCGCTGGGTGTCGCTCGCCGCCACGTTGACCGCGAGCGGGATCTCCAGTGCGAGCAGCACCAGGGCGAGCAGCGCGAGGTACGTACCGACCAGCCGGACGCGCATGGCCGGCTACCCGGCTGCCCGCAGCCGGTACCCGACTCCGCGTACGGTCTGCACCAGCCCGGGATCGCCCAGCTTCGAGCGCAGCGAGGCCACGTGTACCTCGACCGTGTGCGGGTTGCCCTGCCAGGTGGTCTGCCACACGTCGGCGAGCAGCTGCTCGCGGGTCACCACCCCACCGGGCCGCCGGGCCAGCGCGGCGAGCAGGTCGTACTCCTTGCGGGTCAAGGAGATCTCGGCGTCCTCGACGGTAACCCGGCGGGCGTCCAGGTCGATGGTGACCGGCCCGACGCGGACCGACTCCTGGCGCGGTGCGGACCGGGCGGTCCGTCGCATCACCGCGTCGATGCGGGCCTGCAACTCGGCCATGCCGAACGGTTTGACGACGTAGTCGTCGGCCCCGGTGCGCAGCCCGGCGATCCGGTCCCGTTCCTGGCCCCGGGCGGTGACCGCGATGATGGCCACCTCGCCACGCTTGCGCAGCTCGCGGCAGACCTCGATGCCGTCCCGGTCCGGCAGGCCCAGGTCGAGCAGGACCAGGTCCACCGGGGGAGCGGCCAGCGCCTCGGCGGCGGTACTGACCCGGAGCAGGTCGTACCCCCGCCGGCGCAACGCGGTCTCCAGGGCGCCCGCCACCCGCATGTCATCCTCCACCAGCAGCACGCGCATAGCGGCAGCATATGAGCGATCCGGTCGGGCTGGACAGCGCCAGCGGCGCAAGAATCGCGCAAGATATTGACGGGTCAGACCCCCAGGTACGCCGCTCGGACGCGAGGGTCGTCGGCCAGCTCGCCGGCCGCCCCGGTGAGCGTGATCTGACCGTTCTCCAGGACGTACGCCCGCTGGGCGATTTCCAGCGCGTGCCCGGCGTCCTGCTCCACCAGCAGGATCCCGGTCCCGGTGCCGGCCACCTGGATGAGCAGCGACATGATCTCCTCCACGATCAGCGGAGCGAGGCCGAGGGAGAGCTCGTCGACCAGGAGGAAGTCCGGGCGTCCCATCAGGGCCCGGCCGATCGCGCACATCTGCTGCTCGCCACCGGACAGCGAGCCGGCCACCTGGTCCAGGCGCTCGCGCAGCAGGGGAAACAGCGTCAGTACGGCGGTCATGTCCTCGTTGCGGCAGCGCCAGCCACCCAGGCGCAGGTTGTCCCGGACGCTGAGCCCGGGAAACAGCCGCCGCCCTTCCGGTACGTGCGCCACTCCGGCCCGGGCGATCGTCTCGATCGACGCGCCGGTGAGATTCTTCCCGTCCAGGGTGATCGTGCCCGTGCGCACCTTGACCATCCCGGTCGCGGCCCGCAGCAGGGTCGACTTCCCGGCGCCGTTGGGCCCGATGAGCGCGACGATATCGCCGCGCTCCAGGCGCACCGAGACACCGCGCAGGATCTGCACCGGGCCGTAGCCGGCGTTGATGCTGTCGACGATGAACGTCATGGCGTACTCCCGGTGGTCTCGTTGTCGGCTGCCCGCCGCCCCGCCGCCCGTCTGGCGAACCGGCTGCCCAGGTATGCCTCGATGACCCGCTGGTCGGCGAGCACGTCGGCCGGGCGTCCGGTGGTGAGCACCTCCCCGTGGTGCAGCACCAGAACCTCGTCGGACACCGCCGTGATCGCGTGGATGACGTGTTCGACCATCATCAATGCCAAGCCGTCCCGTCGCAGCGAGTCGATCAGTTGGAGCGCCGGGTCGATCTCGCCCGGGCGCAGCCCGGCGAGGACCTCGTCGAGCAGTAGTACCCGCGGCTGTTGCGCGAGTGCCTTGGCCAGTTCCAGCCGGCGCGCGTCGGCCACCGACAACTCGGCCGGGGCCAGCTCGGCCGAGCCGGCGAGCCCGACCCGGTCGAGCGCGGCCAGGGCGGCCTGGCGGGCCGCGCCCACCGTATGCCGTACCCCCTGCCGCCGGCTGAACATCGCGGCCACCGCGACGTTGTCCAGCACGGTCATACCGCGGAACGGTTTGACGATCTGGAAGGTACGGGCGACCCCGGCGTGCGCCACCCGCCACGGTTTGGCTCCGGTCAGGTCCTGCCCGGCGACCTCGACCCGACCCGAGGTCGGTCGCAGGTGCCCGGTCAACAGGTTGATGGCAGTTGATTTGCCGGCGCCGTTGGGGCCGATGACGCCGAGCAGGCGCCCCGGGTACAGGCTGACGTCCAGCGCCTTGACGGCCTGTAGACCGCCGAAGCGCTTGTACAGGCCGCGCGCGGCCAGAATCGGTTCGCTCACAGCCGGTACCGCCTCACGTTGTCCAGGAGCGAGAACCGGCGGGTACGCACGGCGTCGCTCAGGTAGTTGATGAATCCCTGGGGCAGCAGCACCACGGCGAGGATGATCAGCCCGCCGAGGATGAAGGTGTGCGCGTTGGTGTAGTGCTCCCGCAGCCACTCCGACATGTACTGCACCGCGACCGCGCCGATGACCGGACCCAGCACGGTACCGGCGCCACCGATCATCACCATGATCAGCGCCAGCTCGGTGATCCTGGTGTCGAACGCGGGCTCCGGGTAGAGGGCCTGGATCTGGAAGGCCGCCGCGGCGCCGACCGCTCCGGTTATCGCGGAGGCACAGGCGAACGCCAGTGTCTTGGCCCGGGTGGTGTTGATGCCCATCGCGGCCGCGGCGTCCTCGTCCTGGGCGACGGCGCGCAGCGCGTAGCCGGCCCGGGACCGGGACACCAGGATCGCGATCGCCACCGTCGCGACGGCGATGGCCAGGAAGAGAAGGTAGAACCCGTCGTTGCCGAGCCACTGGGTCGGCGCGTCCTTGCCGAGGGCCGGGATGGTGATACCGCCACCTCCACCGGTGAGCTTCGGCATGTTGTTGACGAGCTCGCGCAGCCCTTCCGCGACCCCGAGGGTCGCGATGGCGAAGTAGTGCCCCTTCAGCCGGAGCAGCGGAGCCCCGATCAGCGCGGCGAAGAGACCGGCGATCACCGCGGAAAGGGCCATCGACAGCCAGAACGACATGTGCAGGTAGACCATTAACAGGGCGGTCGCGTAGGCGCCCAGCCCGAACATGCCGACCTGGCCGAACCAGGGGTACCCGGTGAAGCCGCCGATCAGGTTCCACGCCGTGGCCAGCGCGACGAACATGAAGACGGTACCGACCACCCGCTCGTCGGCGGTGTAGAGCTGGGTCTGCAGGGCGATCCCGGCCAGGGCACCGGCGACCAGTAGAGCCCAGGGCGCCAGCCGGCGCCACCATTTCGGCGTGGTGACCGGCTTGGCCGTCGTGGGTACCGGCCCGCTCACCTCGCTCGCAACGTCCACAGTGGACATCCGCGTCACACCTCCACCCGGCTGGCGTAGAACGCTTTACCGGCAAGGCCCTGTGGCCGTACCGCCAGCACGATGACCAGTACCGCGAACGCCACCGCGTTGATCATCGTGCCGGACAGCAGTTGGCTGCCCCAGCTCATGACGAGCCCGAGCAGTAGCCCGCCGTAGAGCGCCCCCCACATGTTGCCCAGCCCGCCGAGCACCGCCACGACGAAGCTGAACAGCGTGAAGTAGCGGGCGTCGGCCGGCGAGAAGGTGCGCACCGCGCCCTCCGCCGCGCCCGCCGCGCCGGCCATCGCCGCGGCGATGCCGAACGTCAGGGCGTACACGTGCCGGGCCCTGATCCCCATCAACCGGGCCGCGCCCCGGTCCATGCCGGTGGCGAGGATGGACAGCCCGGTCCGGCTGCGGCGCATGAAATACACCAGTGCGACGGTCACCGCCACCGCGAGGAGCGCGGCGATCAGCTTCCCGTACGGCACCCGGACGTCGCCGGCCAGCGCGAGAGAGTTCTGCGCGTAACTGGTCGGGATGGACTGGTAGTCCGGGGTGAACCAGAGGCGCAGCAGGTTCTCCAGCACCATGGCCAGCCCGAAGGTGAGGATCAGGGTGATGAAGATCGGTGCGTTGATGACGAGGTTGATCAGGTACCGCTGGAGCAGGTACCCGATGCAGAAGAGCAGCGCGGCGGCGGGCACCATGCTGACGAACGGGTCCAGCCCGAACGCCTCGTGAAGTTCAAGCGCGACATACGCACCGCCCAGCACGAATGCGCCATGGGCCAGGTTGACCACGTTCATCACCCCCCACACGAGGGAGAAGCCAACCGCCACCAGAGCCAGCAGCCCGCCCTGGAGGAGGCCGTACAGCGTCGCTTGCAGGAACTGCGTCATGACCGTGGTCTCCCTTGGCGTCTACTTGGCCGCCGGCTGGGCCAGCGGTGCCGCGGCCGCGTCCTTCGGCCACACGGTCACCGGCTTGCCGTTCTGGATCTGGACGACCGCCATCGGCTTGGTCACGTTCATGCCATTCTCGTTGAACTTGATCGGGCCGAAGAAGGACGGCGTGTCCAGCCCGGCGAGCGCGTCGCGGACCTTGTCGGGATCGGTGCTCCCGGCCTTCTCCACGGCGAGGACGAGCGCGAGGCACCCGGCGGTCGCCTGGGCGTTCTGGTACACCGGTGCCCGGTCGCCGTACATCGAGGCGAAGGTCTTGGCGTAGTCGGCCGCGGTGCCGAAGTACTTGTCCGAGCCGGCCATCTTCGGCGTCCACTGGGTCGAGCCGAGTACGCCCTCAGCCGCGGCGCCCAACGTCTTGACGAAGTCCGGGATCGGTGGCGCCACCGTCTCGGCGAAGCCGGCCGGCGGGTTGACCCCCAGCTCCTTGGCCTGCTTGATGATCGCGACGCCCTCGGACAGGTGTACCGAGCCGATGATCAGATCCGGCTTCAACGGCTTGATCTTCGTCAGGGCCGAGGACACGTCGGTCGTCTTGTCCGGCACGTACTCGGTGGCCACCACCTGGAAGCCGAGCGCGTTGGCCTTGTCGAGGCCGCCCTTCGTGGCGGTCTTGGAGAACCCGTCGTCCGCCGAGATGAACGCGATCGTCTTCGGCTTGGGGTTGGCCAGGTCGCTGATCGCCTGGATCATCGCGCCCACGTAGGAGGTGGCCGGGGAGAGCACCGCGAACGAGCGCTGGTAGCCCTTCGAGAAGATCTTGTCGTCGGCTCCGGCGCTGTCCGCCATGACCTGGCGGTTACGTTCGACCACCGCGGCCGCGGCCTCGGTGGGTCCGGAGCCGTACGGGCCGAGGATCAGCTTGATCCCCTTGTCGTTGAACTGGTCCACCAGCTGGGCCGAAACGTCCTGTTTCGAGGTGTCGTCCTCGTACTTGACCGCCAGCGTGTACTTCGCCCCGCCGGCGGTGAAACCACCCTTGTCGTTGATGACCTTCTGGCAGACCTCGTAGCCCTCCTTGGTCAGGCCGCCCTCCTTCGCGGTGCTGCCGCTCAACGAGATCGACGCGCCGAGGGTGAGGACCCCACCCGCCGGGGCAGCGGGTTCCGGTGCCTTCTTGGATCCGCACGCGGCGGTGGTGAGCAGCAGTGCCGCCACCGCCGTACTGGTCACTATCCGGGTCTTCATCGACTCCACCTTCCTCAGCCCCAAGACTCGACTCGGGTTTCATTTGGGAGGACCGTAGGAGTGAATCCGGTCACTGCATACCGGGCGCGGTGGCTTCTTGACGAAGCTCGGAGCTTTCGAGGCTCAGAGCTTTCGCCCGGCGCCGACCCGGTTGACCAGAAAATCACCGGGTACGTGGACCAGCGCGACCGTACCCGTACCCGGATGGGACCGCAGCTCGACCGAGATCCCGTGCCGGGCGGCGAGCCGGGCGACCACCAGGAGTCCCATCGTGCCGGCGAGGGAGGCGGTCAGGTCGGTCCGGGTGGCCAACCGGTGGTTGGCTTCGGCGAGGTCGGTCGCGGACATCCCGGTGCCCTCGTCGTAGATGGTGAGCAGTGCGCCACCGCCGTTGTGCCGGGCGGTGACCCGGACCGCGGTATCGGGTGCCGAGTAGGTCGTCGCGTTCTCCAGCAGCTCGGCGAGCAGGTGTACGACGTCGCCCACCACCGGGCCGGTCAACGCCACCGGGATCAGCTGGTCCGGCTCGACCCGGGCATACTCCGCGATCTCGGCCGCGGCCGCCCGTACCACGTCCAGCAGCGGTTGCGCCTCGGTGAACCGGCGGCCGGACTCCGAGCCGGCCAGGACGAGGAGGTTCTCGCTGTTGCGGCGCATCCGGGCGGCGAGGTGGTCCACGGTGTAGAAGGCGGACAGCAGGTCGGGGTCGGTCTCGTTACGTTCAAGGTTGTCGATGGCTCGGAGCTGGCGCTGTACCAGCGTCTGGTTGCGCCGGGCCAGCGCGGCGAAGACCGCGGCGGTGTCCAGCCGTTGCAGCGCCTGTGCCGTGGCCAGCCGCAGGGCCTGCCGGTGCAGCGCGCCGAAGGTGTGCCCGACCTCGGATATCTCGTCGGGTGGCCCGGCGGTCAGGGCGGCGTCGGCGCTGAGGGCGCTGCTGAGCCGGGCTTCGTGTACCGCGACCGGGTCGAGCGCCGCACCCAGCTCCTCGATGGCGGCCGGCAGCTCGCGTCGGGCGACCGAGCGGGCGGCGTCGCGTAGCCGACGCAGCCGGCGGCTGGTCCGGCTCGCCAGGATCGCCGCGACCGTGACGGTGGCGAGCCCGAGCAGCACCGAGCCGCCGACCGTGGCGATCGCGCTCCGCCACGCCGAGGACTGTTGGGCGAGCGCGGTCCGGTGCAGCTGGTCGGCCATTGTCAACTGCACCTCGTGCAGTACCCGGATGGCGTGGGTGGCCGCGACGTACCAGAAGTCGGCGTCGTTGGCGAGCACCGCTTGGCCGCCGGCGAGGGTCGCGGCCCGGATGCGTTGCGTGTCGTCCACATCCGGGCCCTGCCACAGGTGTTCGTACGCCGCCCTCGACGGCGGGTCGGCCGCGCGCAGGAACGCCGCGCGGCGCTCCCGTTCGACCGCCGCCAGGTCGGCCAGGCTGGACTGGTCGCCGGCGGTGTAGGTGCCGCGGGTGAGCACCGCACTGACCAGATCCCGTTGCTGGGCAAGGGCGTGGGTCGCCGCGGTCAGCTCGGCGACGGCCCGGGCCGGACCGGCCAGCCGCGGATCGGACAGCTGGCCCGGCAGCGCCTGGCCCAACTCGACCACCGCGGCGGTGATCTCGTGGTAGGTCCGGTCTCCGGTACCCCGCTGGTTGGCCCGGGCGTCGGGCAGCCGGCCGAGCTGAGCGTCGGCGGTCGCGTACGCGCCGGCGAGCGGGCCGGCCGCCCCGATCGCCGCGTCGCGCGCCCGCTGGTACCGGCGCAGTGCGGCATTGGTGCGGTTGCGCTGGGCGAACACCAGGGCCGCGCCCGAGCTGCCGCCCCGTTCGCGCAGCGCGACCGTTTCGGCCAGCTCGCGTTCCAGCTGGTGGACCAGATCCGCGCTCGCGGTCGCCGCGTCGGCCACCGCCACCCCGCGAGCCGCGTCCGAGATGGCCGCGCCGGACGTGGCCGCCTGGGTGGCGGCCAGTGTCACCAGCCCCACCATCGGGAGGAGTACCAACAGCAGCAGGCGTACCCGCACCGAGCGCACGCCGGCACCGTACGGTCGCCAGTCGGCGAGGGGCGCCGCGCCCGGCCGTTCCTTGCGGCGGATTTGAGTTACTCAGGACTTGCGCAAGTTGGTGGCTCCGGCACCCGCCCCGCCCCGATCGGGTCCTAACCTGCCCGACAGCACAAGCAGGAAGGAACCTTGCCATGTCCGGACCGGGTGCCGGGCGGGTCTCCCGCCGGGGACTGCTCGGCGGCGCGACCGCCGCGCTTCTCGCCGGGGGCCTCGCCGGATGCGGTGGCCGCGGTTCGACCGAACCCTGGCACCACGGCCGGCTCTACCTGGCGACCGGCAACACCACCGGCGTCTTCTACCAGATTGGCGGCGGGTACGCCGACATCATCACCGCCCACCTGCCCGGGTACGAGGCGACGGCGGAGCCGACCAGCGCCGCGGTCGACAACATCAGGCGGCTGGTACGCGGTGACGCCGATCTCGCGTTCACCTTCGCCGACGCGGCGGCCGACGCGGTGTCGGGTCGGGCGCCGTTCCCGAGCCGCCAGCCGGTCACCGCCCTGGCCCGGATCTACGACAGCTACACGCATGTGATCGCCCGCACCGGCACCGGCATCCGGGCGGTGGCGGACCTGCGCGGGCGCCGGGTGTCGACCGGCAGCCCCGGCTCGGGCTCCGAACTCGTCGCGCTGCGGGTGCTCACGGCGGCCGGGCTGGATCCCGACCGGGACCTGCAACGGCAGGCCATCTCCCTGCCCGAGACGGTCAAGGCGATGCGCAACGGCACGATCGACGCGATGTTCTGGACCGGCGGCCTGCCCGCCATCGGCATCAGCGGCCTGATCCAGACGGTACCGGACCGGCTGGTGTTCATACCGGTCGTGGCGCTGCTGCCCAACCTGCGCAAGGCGTACGGCGACGCGTACACCGCCGCGACCATCCGGCGGGACGTGTACGGCCAGGCGGCCGACGTGGCCACCATCGCGGTGGGCGGGATGGTCCTCGTCCGGCCGGACCTGCCGGAGGAGTTGGCCTACCAGCTGACCCGGCTGCTCTTCGACTACCAGGGCGAGCTGGCCGACGCGCACCCGGAGGGACGCAACTTCAGCCGCGACACTGCGGTCCGCACCGAGCCGGTACCGCTGCATCCCGGCGCCGGTCGCTACTACCGGCTGTCCCCGACCCGGGGCGGCTGACGCAGAATGGGCGGCACCCCTTACGAAGGCATGAGGCTAGGCAGAGTTCGATGCTCCGCGACTGGCTAGAAGACGAGCTCAGTGCCTACCCGCGCGGTCCCCAGCGCTCGTCGACCGGTTCCTCTCCTCGCCGTAGCGCGTCGATGTAGGCGCGATCGGCGGCGAAGCGGGCCGCGACCTCCAGGCCCTCGGCGACGCTGCCGTGGCCGGGGACCACGACGTCGACGTGCCGAACGGCCTCCTCCAGCCGGTCGAGCGCCGTCTCGTAGGCGCCCACCTGATCGGATTGACGGCGGTCGAAGATCGGCACCAGGATGTCGGAGAGCATGTCGCCGGCGAGCAGGACGCCGCGGTCCGCGAGGAGGATCGCGGCGTGCCCGACCGCGTGCGCCTGATGCTCGATGATGTCGCCCGGCAATGGCCCGCTGTCCGCGGGGAGCGGGGTGAGGAGCCCTAGGAGCTCGAGGGGGATGCCCTCAGCGCTCTCCGCCGCCATCTTCTGCCCCCGCTCTCGGGCATCACGAGCGGCCTGGGCACCGGCGGCGGTGGCGTAGCGCGGCACGTCGCCGAACCGGGGATGCCAGAGCAGGTGGTCCCAGTGGGGATGGGTGGAGAACCCGGCGACCACCGGAATGCCGAGCGAGTCGAGGTCATCGGCGAGCTCGTTCAGATCCGAACCATCGATGCCGGGATCGACCAGGATCAACCCACCCTCCGCACGCACCGCGACGGCATTGCTGGAGACCCACTCGCTCTGCCGGACCCAAACACCGTCGGCCACTTCGTTCAGCATCGGTTTCTCCTTGTCGGGATCAGGCGCTTGCGCGGTAGTGGAGGTGAATGTCGCCGTTTTCGAAGGCGGCGCTCGTCGAGCAGTTCAAGTCGCATGCGGACGTTGTCCGGCAGGGTGCGTTTTGCCGCCACCGACGACGACCGGGTACAGGAAGAAGTGGCGAGGTAGGTGCCGATCGGCCGCTCGTCATGGTTTCTGCTCGGCGCCCTCAACTGCGGAGCTGCTTGGCGGTGGTGTGCTCGGATCGGGCGGGGTGACCGGTAGCCGGGCGTCGGTGACGTTGTCGAACCGGCTGTCACCGCCACGGATGAGCACGAAGTGCCTGGTGATCACAGCCTGGTAGACCCGCAGCGGCCCCGCCGGTTCGAGGTCCTCCGGCCCCAGTTGCTGACGGTCTGGCAGACGGGTGTTGAGCACAGCGAGGGCCGCAGCGCGAGCGTCGCTGGCGACCGGCACCGCGGTCGCCTCCAGGTAGAGCGCCTCCGCCCCGCCGATAGGCGCGTGCGAGTCGAAGACCGTGATCGCCACCTCGGGACGCGCGCCGATGTTGCGGGAATGCCGGCTGTCGGGTGCGGACACCCACAGGATTCGGTACTCGCCGTCGGCCGCGTAGAACACCGGAGTGACCCACGGGCGACCCCCCTCGTCGGCGGTACCAAGGACGACGTATCGATGCTGAGCGAGCAGGTGCGGCACGGTGGCCCACATCGACGCGCGCACCGCCTGCTGATCGGCCACGTGCACCGCCGTCGGGGTCGATTCGGCACCAGCGGGTTCCAGCCCTGCCATCAGTCCTCCCGTTTGTTGTTGTGCTGTCAGGGCCATCCTGGTTCGCCGACAGCGCGGCGATCAACGGCGGGATGCGTCTGAACCTGGCCCCGGCCTCTATCAGCCAGACGATCAAGAAACTGGAGCGCCGGTTCGGGGGCGCCCCTGTTCACCCGCACTACCCGCCGCGTGGACCTGACCCCGCTCGGCCGACAGCTCCTCGATCAGCTCGGCCCGGCCCACGCCCAGGTCCAGACAGCGATCGCGCGAGCGACCGCCACCGGCCACGGCGCCACCGGTGAACTCCACCTCGGCTACCTGTCCGCTGCCGTGGCCCGTCACGTCCTGACGCTGGTCGACACCTTCGAGGCCCGCACACCCGGCTGCCTGTCGATCCTGCCGCTGCCGGTCGCCGAGCCGGATCTCACCGTCGGGCCGGTGCTGCTGTCCGAAGCCGCACTGCTCGCCGTCCCCACCGACCACCACCTGGCCCAGCGCACCGTCACACCCGCCGACCTGACCGAACAGACCTTCCTGTTCGCGCAGGACCTTCCCGATTACTGGATCGAGCACCACCTCCCCATCCCTCGGTCCGCGGCCAGGATCACCCTGCTGCCCGGCTTCCAAGAAATGCTGGCCTACGTCGCATCCAGCCACGGCGTCGCCATCGTCGGCACCCAAACCGAGCAGCTCTATCCACGCCCTGGCCTGACCTGCGTACCAATCGCCGGACGCCCGACCTTCGACTACGCACCCGTATGGCGCACCGACGACCTCAACGCCCTCGCATCGAATTTCCTCCACGACGCCGCCACCACGCCGCAGCCCCGGCGGTCCACCCAGACCCACGGGCGCCGGCCTTGGCGAAGGGCCGAGGTTAGTGCTGCACCCATTGTTGCAGCGTCCAAGTGTTGCCGTCTGGATCACTGAACCACGAATATTTCGCGTAACTGATCAGGTTCTCTCGGATCTTGCCAGCGTGTCGGCTTGATGTACCTGCCCGCGTTGCGATGATGCTCGGGTGTCTGAAGCGCCGTCCATTGTGGAGCTGCTGCGGCGGCTCGCGATGGTGGAGTCTGCGGTCG
>WNGE01000420.1_pt1 | contig 105871 bp, 83 predicted proteins | sample 5400651 | NCBI WGS metagenome assembly WNGE01 (sample SAMN13153370, study PRJNA577476) | soil metagenome | isolation source: 60 cm soil or saprolite under grassland replicate 2 | place: USA:California | collected 2016-06-15 | reverse complement strand
ACACGATCGAGGTGCTGACCAGCTCGCAGGCCAAGCCCTCGCGGGATTGGCTGGCGCACGTGCAGACCGGGCGGGCGCGCCAAAAGATCCGGCAATGGATCAAGCAGGAAGAGCAGGAGCGCAGCGTGTCGCTCGGCCGCGAGATTCTCGCCCGCGAGGTCCGGCGGCGGCGCCTCGACCCGCCAACCCCCGAGCAGCTGACGCAAGCGGCCGACACACTCTCCCTCGGCGTCGCGGAGCAGGTCGAGGCGGCCATCGGACGGGGTGACGTACAACTCGGTCAGGTGATGAAGGCGCTCTACCCACAGCTGCCGAGCGAGGAGAACCAGCCTCTCCCCGCAAAGCCGGGGGCGCTGGGGCGCGTCATCGAGCGCCTGCGGCTGGGCCGTGGCATCAAGATTCATGGCGTCGAGGGACTCATGGTCCGGTATGCGCAGTGCTGCCAGCCGGTGCCCGGAGATCCCGTCGTCGGCTACGTGACCCAGGGGCGAGGCATCTCCATCCACCGCACCGACTGCCCGAACCTCCTCACGCTCTCGGCAGAGGCGGAACGGCGCGTGGAGATCGATTGGCGCGAGGTGGAGGGGCAGACGTTCGAGGTCCGGCTCGCGGTGAGCGGCGAGGACCGCCGCGGCCTCTATGCGGACATCTGCGAGGCGATCAGCGGGACCGGCACGAACATCCGCAGCGCCGAGCTCGCGTCCAAGGACGGCATCGTCTTCGGGTCGATCCTCGTCGAGGTGGAGAATCACACGCATCTGCACAAGGTCCTGAAGGCGGTGCGGAAGGTGAAAGGTGTGACGGAAATCGCACGGCGGGACTCGAGCGGTCCCGCTGAAGTCGTCGTCGGTTAGCTTTCCCTCCTATGCCCTTTGAGCTTGGCAACGCCCCGGCGCCCGCGGGCGATCAACCGCGCGCCATTCGCGAGCTGTCCGCCGGGCTGCACCGCGGCGACAAATACCAGACGCTGCTCGGGGTGACGGGGTCGGGGAAGACGATGACGATGGCGCACGTCGTCCGCGACTTCGGGAGACCGACGCTCGTGCTGTCGCACAACAAGACGCTCGCCGCGCAGCTCTACGGGGAGCTGAAGACGTTCTTCCCGGGAAACGCCGTCGAATTCTTCATCTCCTACTACGACTACTATCAGCCCGAGGCGTACGTGCCGTCCACGGACACGTACATCGCCAAGGACTCGTCCATTAACGACGACATCGAGCGGCTGCGGCTGCGCGCGACCTCGAGCCTGATGGAACGCGACGACGTCATCATCGTCGCGAGCGTCTCGGCGATCTACGGCCTTGGTGATCCCGAGCTGTACCGCGAGCTCCTCGTGACGGCCGAAAAGGGAGAAACGCGGGGCCGCGATGCGCTGCTCGCCGACCTGGTCGCGGTGCAGTATCAGCGGAACGACGTCGGGTTCGAGCGTGGCACATTCCGCGTGCGCGGCGACACCGTCGAGGTCTTCCCGGCGTACGACGAGCAGGCGGTCCGCATCGAGTTCTGGGGGGACGCGATCGAGCGGATCGCGAAGATCGATCCGCTGACCGGCAACGTCATCAGACAGATGGACAAGTCCGCGATCTATCCGGCGACCCACTTCGTCACCCAGCGGGCCACGATCGAGCGCGCGGTGTCCCGGATTCGCGCCGAGCTGGGCGCGCGGCTGACCGAGCTGCGAGCCCAGAACAAGCTCCTCGAGGCGCAGCGCCTCGAGTCCCGCACGAATTTCGACATCGACATGCTGATGGAAGTGGGACGCTGTGCCGGCATCGAGAACTACTCCCGGCTCTTCAGCGGCCGGCAGCCGGGCGAGCGACCGGCGTGCCTGCTCGACTATTTCCCCGACGACTATCTCTGCATCATCGACGAGTCGCACCAGACGCTCCCGCAGCTCGGCGCCATGTACGAAGGCGACCGCTCGCGCAAGCAGACGCTCGTGGACTACGGCTTCCGGCTGCCCTCGGCGCTCGACAACCGCCCGCTGCGCTTCGACGAGTTCATGGGGCTCGTGCCCCGCATGGTGTTTGTCTCGGCGACACCGGGGCAGGACGAGCTGCAGCTGTCAGGTGGGGTTATTGTCGAACAGATCATCAGGCCGACCGGCCTCGTGGATCCCACGGTCGAGATCCGGCCAGTCGCGGGGCAGGTGGACGATCTGCTGAGCGAAATCCGCTTGCGCGAGAAAAAAGGCGAGCGGGTGCTGGTCACGACGCTGACCAAGCGCATGGCCGAAGATCTGACCGATTATCTGCAGCAGCACGGCGTGCGCGTGCGCTACCTGCATTCGGAAATCGACGCGATCGAGCGTGTCGAGATCATTCGAGGCCTCAGACTCGGCGAGTTCGATGTTCTCGTCGGGATCAACCTGCTGCGGGAGGGCCTGGATCTGCCGGAGGTCTCGCTCGTCGCGGTGCTCGATGCCGACCAGGAAGGCTTCCTGCGCTCGGATCGCTCACTCATCCAGACTGTGGGCCGCGCGGCGCGTCATCTGAACGGCCGGGCAATTCTCTACGCCGATCGCGTCACCGGGTCGATGGAGCGGGCGCTGAACGAGATGAACCGCCGCCGCGAGGCCCAGATGGCCCACAACGTCGAGCACGGCATCACGCCGCGATCCATCGTAAAATCGGTGGGCGACATTCGCTTCGTCACGCGCGTCGCCGACGCGCGCGCCCCAAAGCCGGGCACGGTGCCGGTGCGCCGCCCCGCCGACGCGACGGAGCGCGATACGCTGATCCGCCTGCTCGAGCAACAGATGCAGGCCGCCGCCGAAGAGCTCGATTTCGAGCTGGCGGCGGTGCTGCGCGATCAGCTCCTGGAGCTCAAGGCTGCCGATGCGCCTCTCCGCGAGCGAGCTCAGCCGGTTCGGTGAGGACCTCGGCGCTCAGCTCCGCGCCCCGGCCGTAGTCGGGCTGTCGGGAGAGCTGGGCACGGGGAAGACGACCCTTGTTCAGGCCATCTGCCGCGGCCTGGGCGCGCAGGCGCGTGCCACCAGTCCCACCTATGCGCTGGTCCACCATTACGACGCCGGACAGACCCCCGTCTATCACGTGGATTGCTACCGGCTGCGCCATCCCGACGAGGCGCGCGACCTCGGTTTTGACGACATGACGCGCGAGCCGGCAATCATTCTGATCGAATGGCCCGAGCGGGCGGGCGCGTGGGCTCCCCCGCTCGATCGGCACTTCCAGCTCTCCTACGACGCAGAACCCACGCGTCGCATTGTCGAAGAGTCGGCGACCGCATGAGCGCCAACTGGCTGGCCATCGACACGGCGACGGACGTCGCCAGTGTCGCGGTCCGCGCTGGCGACCGCACCGTCGCGCGCTCAGCGCGCGGCGCGCGCCAACACGCGGCCCAGATCCTGCCGCTCGTTCAGGAGGTCCTGGCTCTCGCCCAGCTGACGCTCGCGCAGCTCGGAGGCGTGGTTGTGGGCGATGGACCTGGCAGCTTTACCGGTCTGCGCATCGGGTGGGCGGTGGCAAAGGGTCTCATCCAGGAGCGCCAAGTGCCGCTGATCGCGATTCCATCGATGCTGGCTGCGGCGCACGCCGCCGGGGTCGAGACCGTCGCGGCATGCTATGATGCGTTGCGGGGGCAGGTGTTCGGCGCGCTGTATGTCTTTGCCGGAGATGACGTGAAGACGCTCGTCGCCCCAGACCTGTTCACGATCGCCACGCTGCGCGAGCAGGCTCGGCGGCCACCAGATCTCGCGGTGGGAGATGGCGCCGAGCGCTATCGCGACGCAGTGGTGGCCTGGACGGGTCGACCGCCGGTGAGCATCGATCGTCTACCGCCGCTGGCGGCGTCGCTGCTCGCGCTGTTCGCCTATGACGGCGCACGGCGCGCGATTGCCGATCCGCGGGTGGTCGAGCCCGTGTACGGGCGGCCCGCCGAAGCCCAGGTGAAATGGGAGATACGCCACGGCCGCCCCCTTCCACATCCGCCCCGCTAAGCTCAGCGACGTCGTCGCCGTTCGCGCGATCGAGCAGGAGGTGTTCAGCGATCCGTGGTCCACACAGGATTTCCGTGACTGCGTGAGCTTTGCGTCATTCCTCGTAGCGGAGGCCGCTGGGGAGCGGATCGTTGGCTACATCGTCGCGCTCGATGCCGCCGACGAAGGTGAGATCCTGAACCTGGCGGTAGCCCCAGCGACGCGGCGTACCGGGTTGGGACAGGCCCTGGTGCACGAGATGCTGGAAGCGTTGAGCGACCGGGGTGTACGACAGGTCTACCTGGAGGTTCGCGAGTCGAACGCCCCTGCGCGGGCGCTGTACGCTGCGCAGGGCTTCAAAGAGGTGGGTCGCCGGAAGCAGTATTACCGCCGGCCCGTGGAGGACGCCATTGTCCTGAGACTTGATGCATAACTTTGGTACAAGTGGCGTATCTTTGGTTGACAGAATGACTTGCGATTTATATAGTGTGAGGCACCCTTGGGCCCAACCCGCTACATCGTTCGGAGGTTGTTGTGAGCCGCAGTCTCAATAAGGTCCAGCTCATCGGGAATCTGGGGGCCGATCCCGAGGTGCGCAGCACGAATAACGGTTCCCGTGTGGCCACTCTCTCCGTCGCTACCAGCCGGCAGTGGACGGGAAATGGCGGGGAGAAGCAGGAAAAGACGGACTGGCATCGAGTTATCTGCTGGAATAACAAGGGCGGATCCGGTCTGGCCGACGTGTGCGAGAAGTACCTGAAAAAGGGCGACAAAGTCTACGTCGAGGGGCGGATCGAGTATCGGACCTGGGAAGACAACAACAAGCAGACGCGCTACGTCACCGAGGTCATCGCGCGTGAGTTGATCATGCTGGGGTCTAGAGGCGGAGCCGCCCCGGTAGGCGCGGGAGCGGGAGCCGCTGCGAAGGGGGCCGCGGAGGCCGGCGGCAAAGCCCCAGAATCGCTCGACGCGTTCCCGGAGGCGCTGGATGAGGAGGACGACGATCTGCCGTTCTGACCGCGCCGTACTACTGGCCCTGGCGGCGTTGCCGCTGATGTGGCGCGTCCTGCCGGCGCAGGACACAACGCAAGTGGTTCAACAGCAGGACACCACGCAAGCGGCCGCCGCTTTTCAGGGCCAGGTCCCCTCCAGTCATACCGTTTCGCGCGGTGAGACCCTCTGGTCCATCTCGCAGATGTATTTCAACGACCCGCTCCTGTGGCCGGAGATCTACCGCCTCAATACCGCCGTCATCGAGGACCCGCACTGGATCTATCCCGGTGAGGTCTTGAATCTCTCGGAGATGGCGAACCTCGCCCAGGGTGGGGACACGGTCGCTGTGCGCCAGGATACCACGGCGGCGGCCGCCGACACCGTCCGTGCCGCGCCGGGCGACACGATCGCAGCGGTCGTGCCGCTCGATACCATGCCCGTCGATACGATTCCGGCGGATACGGCGCTCCTGCCCGTCGAGGCGCCGCCGCCGACCGCCGTGAACGAGAGCAACGAGACGATTTTTGATCGCCGCCGCACGAATCAGCAGGTGGTCCAGGATGTGCTCCGTGCCTACACGCACCAGCCCTACCATCCGCTGCGCGCGGGCGAGTTCTACGCCGCGGGTTTCTTGAGCGAAAACGAGCGGCTGCCCTGGGGCAACGTGCTCGGCGCGACCGCCACGCAGGCGATTCCCCGTCTCTCCGATCGCACGTCAGCGACCACGTTCGAGGAAATCGCGATCAAGCCGCCGCGGAACGCGTCGTATCATGTCGGCGATTCGCTCCTGCTGGCCCGCGTCGATCGCACGCTGGAGTTCGGCCGGTGGGGCGACGTCGTCATCCCGCTCGGTATCGCGCGCGTCACGTCGATGGAGAATCAGCAGGTGCTCGCCGAAGTCGTCGCCCAATACGGCCGCATTCACGACGGTCACCTCGCGATGCCGCTCGAGCCGTTCCGCGACCCTGGTCAGGTGCGGCCCACGCCGGTAGAGAAGGGCATGACTGCGAAGCTGCTGGAGGGGCGCGATCCGCATCCCATCGCCGGCGCGCAGCAGTACTTCTTCATCGACAAGGGGCGCAGCGACGGCGTCACTCCCGGTGATATCTTCGAGGTCATCCATCCGGCGCAGAGCTATCAGGGAGCGGCCTCGGAAGAGGTGCGCGCCGTCATGATGATCGTGCACACGCGTGAGCACTCCGCCACCGGCCTGTTGATCCAAATCATGCACCCCGGGCTGGACCGCGGTCTGCCGGTACGATTGATCAAGAAGATGCCCTCCTGATAGGCGGCCGGGCCCGCCGCGCGCATGGGCCCGGCTCGTACCTGCCGTGATTCTCACCCTGCATCTGGTGGCTCTGGCGCTGTACGGATTGGCGACCGCGCTGGCGCTGGCGCCGTTTATGGGCTTCCGGGCCCTGCCGCGCGCGCTCACGATCGCGCTGCCGTGCGCGGGGGCCGCCGTCCATGTCGTCGCCGTTTCGCAGCTCACGCCCGTCGGTCTCGGTCCGGCACTCTCGATGCTGGCGCTCTGTCTCGTGTTGTTGCAGCTCGCGAGCGAGCGGCTGCTGCGCGGCTCGGCCGTCTCGTTCTTTGCCGCGCCGCTTGCGACGGGGCTGGTCGGCCTCGCCATCTTCAGCGGGCTGACACCGGGCGCGGACGCTGCGGTGGCCCGCAATGCATGGTTCGTCCTGCACGTTGCGCTGAGCGCCTTGGGGCTCGCGCTGATGGCCTTGGCGTTCATCGCCGCGGCGTTGTACCTGCTACAGTTCCGCGAGCTCAAGGCCCGACGCTTTGGCCAGGTCTTCCAGCTCTTTCCGCCGCTCGAGCGCCTCGACCAGCTCAATCGGTTCGCGCTCGTCGCGGGATTCCCGGCGTTGACGCTCGGCGTCGTGCTCGCGCTCGGCTACGGCGCGCAATTTGCCGGCGGTCTCCAGGCGGCCAAGGCCCAGATTGTGTGGGGCATCTTTACCTGGGTGGTACTCGGCTGGGCCGTCTGGGTACGAGTAGTGCGCCACTGGGCCGGCCGCCGCGCCGCGCTCGCGAGTATCGCCGGCTTTTCGGCTGTGTTGCTCGTCTACGTTGCGCTGAAGCTGACTCAGCCTGGTGCCGAGCGGTTCCTGTGACGAGTCACATAGAGATGGGAGGGGGCATCAAGGTCGTTGGCGTAAACCACCGGACCGCGCCGCTGGATGTACGAGAGCGGTTTGCGCACGGCGCGCACGAAGTGCCGGGTGCGCTCGCGCGTGTCATGGCGGCCGGCGCGAGTGGTGGGGTGCTGCTCTCCACCTGCAATCGCACCGAGTTCTATCTGGTCTCGGGCGACGAGCCGGCGCTCGAGGCGGTGTGGACGCTGCTCGGCGAGCGGCTTCCCGTCAGTCCCACGGGCAGAGGGGAGGGGGAGGCCCGCGAATTCGGATACATCGCCCGCGACCGTGACGCGGTCCGCCATCTGTACCGCGTGTCGTCGGGGCTCGACTCGATGATCATCGGCGAGTCGCAGATCCAGGGGCAGGTGCGGGAGGCGTGGGAGGCATCACGTGCGCAAGCCGGTCCGGTGTTGCATCGGCTGTTTCAGACGGCGTTGCACGTCGGGTCACGGGTTCGCACCGAAACCGGCATTGGGAGGGGAACGGCATCCGCCGCGTCGGCCGGCGTCGCCGTCGCCGGGAAAATCTTCGGCGATCTCGCCGGCAAGAGCGCCCTGATTCTCGGCGCCGGTGATATGGCGGAGCTCGCCGCGACGTGCCTGAGCGACGAAGGCGTCCAGATCACGCTGGTCGCGAACCGCAGCCACGAGCGTGCGCGGGCCATCGCCGAGCGGCTGGGCGGGACAGCGGTGACCCTCGAGGAAGCCTGGCCGCATTTCGCGACGACCGACATCGCTCTCTGCTCCACGGCCGCGCCGCACGCGGTGGTCACGTGGGAGCGCGTGGGGGCGGTGATCGGCGCCCGCGGCGGCAGGCCGCTCTGCATTCTGGATCTCGCGGTGCCGCGCGACGTCGATCCCGCGATCGCGCAGCTCGAGAACGTGTTCCTGTACGACGTCGACGACCTCCAGACCGTTGCCGCACAGGCCGCAGTCCGCCGCCGCGACGAAATCCCCGCCGCCGAGCGGATCGTGGAAGAGGAGACCGATCTGTTCTGGGCGTGGTACGGCGGTCTCGGTGTCGTCCCGATCATCAAGGAGCTGCGCCAGCGCATGGATGATCTGCGCGCGCTGGAGCTCGAGCGAGCGCTGCGTCAGCTCGGGCACTTGAGCGCCGAGGATCGCGCCCGGGTCGAGCAATTCAGCCAGGCGTTGCTCCACAAGTTCCTGCACCAGCCCACCATCGCGCTCAAGGCTGCCGCCGAGGAAGGGCGGGGATACGGTCTGCTCGAGGCGCTCCGCCGGCTGTTCGGGATGGAACCCGGGCCGCGGGGAAAGGGGGGGGAGTGACGCAACGCGTCCTTGTCACGGGGGGTGCGGGCTACATCGGCAGCGTCGTCGTCGATCAACTCCTGGATCGGGGGTACAAGGTCGTCATCCTCGATGACCTGAGCAACGGTCACCGCCAGGCAGTCGCGCGGGGTGCCAGCTTCATCCAGGGGGGTGTAGGCAACCGTGAGCTGATCGAGGCGCTGTTCGAGGCGGAGGGGATCGAGTCAATCATCCACCTGGCCGCCTTCGCCCTGGTCCCGGAGTCGGTTGCTCAGCCTCAGAAGTATGTGACCAACAACGTGACGGCCGCCCGTGTACTGTTGGAGGCGGCGGTTCGGGCCAAGGTCCGCCGTTTCGTCTTCTCGTCCTCGTGCGCGGTGTACGGCCATCCGGCGAAGGTCCCGATCACTGAGGACTCGCCGCAGGCGCCGGTGAATCCGTACGGCGAGACGAAGCGGGATTTCGAGCGGCTGCTCGCCGACGTCGGGCCCCGGAACGGCATGGGTGTGGTGAGCCTGCGCTACTTCAATGCGTCGGGCGCCACCGCACGGCTGGGCGAGGACCACGATCCGGAGACGCATCTGATCCCGAACGTGCTGGCGGCGGCACTCGGCAAACGTGCCGCGCTGGAGATCTACGGGACCGATTACCCGACGTCTGATGGCACCGCGGTCCGTGACTATGTGCACGTGACGGACATCGCCGACGCGCATCTCCGCGCGCTGGACGTGACGCTCGATGGAGGATCGGCGGTGGCGGTGAACCTGGGCACGGGAACGGGGCGCTCGGTGCGCGAGATCGTCGAGGCCGCGCGCCGTGTCACCGGACGCGACGTTCCGACCGTCGAACGTCCGCGCCGTCCCGGCGATCCGCCGGAGCTCGTCGCGGCCGTGGGACGCGCCGCGACCATGCTTGGATGGCGGCCATCGCATTCGAGTCTGGAGGAGATCCTGAGTAGCGCGTGGCAGTGGCATCAAACACACCCGCAGGGATACCGAGGAGGCTAGGGTGCTTTTTCAGGTGAGAGGGGCCATCCCCACGACGCCGTGGGAGCTGGTGCTCACGTCCAGCCGCGAAACGCAGTTCGTGCTGGGCGTGCTCGCCGTCTTTTCGCTCGCGTCGTGGTATCTCATCGTGCTCAAGTGGTGGCAGTTTCGTCGGATGCGGCAGCTCGGCGACCGCTTCCTCGCCGAAGTCGAGAAGGCCCCGCGGCTCGAAGAGGCCTATCACGTTGCGATGCGATTGCCGGCGTCGCCCTACAATCGCTTGCTCCGTGAAGCCGTCCATTTCTTTTCCGAGCTGAAACCGGGACTCCTCAAGGGCACGGGGGCGACACCGGGGAATCCGGGTCCGGCGGCGTCCGGAACGCTGACCACGACCCAGCTCGAAGCCTTGCGCATGGTGCTCGCGAAGGAAGTGGCCGCCGAGCGTGATACCGCCGCGCGCTTCATCCCCTGGCTTGCGACATTTGGATCGGTCAGCCCGCTGCTCGGCTTGCTCGGCACGGTGCTGGGCGTGATGGACGCCTTTATCGGGATCGCCGTCGGTGGGTCCGGCAACATTACCGCCGTCGCGCCAGGCGTCGCCGAGGCGTTGGTCACCACAGTCGGCGGCCTCGCGGTCGCCGTCCCCGCCGTGATGGCGTACAACCTCTTCGTCAATCGTCTGGGCCTGTTCGCCGGCGAACTCGAGGGCTTTGCCCAGGAGATTGTCGGGACCTTGGCCCGGGAAGGACGGATCTGATGGCAGGTGGCCTCCTCGGCGGCGGCGGGTTGCGCGGACACGGCGAGCTGCCGCTCAACGCCGATATCAACGTGACGTCGCTCGTGGACGTCGCATTCGTGTTGCTCATCATTTTCATGATCACCGCGCCCATCATGCAGGGCGGTGTGGACGTCCGGTTACCGCGCGCGCAGGTCCGCGCCATCGAGCCGAAGCAGGGACTGGTCGTGACGGTGGACGCGGACGGCAAGATCTATCTCGATCAGGCGGGGCTGTCCTACGAGGACTTCCTGGCCACGTTCCCCGCGTTCGTGCGAACGAAACGCCCCACGGGGGTGTATTTGCGAGCCGATGGTCGAGTCGCCTACGCCCGCGTCGTACAGGTCCTGGCGGTGATCCGGGGCGCGGGTGTGCAGGATGTTGGACTCGTCGCCGAACCGGAGACGATCAACCGATGAGAGGACGCGGCCGGGCTCCGGCCCCTGTCGGCATGGCGGTAACTGGCACGCTCGTGGTACACGGGCTCGTCGGGGGGTTGCTGTTTGGCAAACCCGCGGGACGCACGCGTCTGCCCCCCACCTACCGCGTCCATCTCATCGCCGCGCCGGCGCCGGACCTCGAGTCGCGAAAAGCGCCGGAAGCGTTCGAGCGGCCGGCCGAGGAAAAGCCGGCACCCGTTCCCGCGACCAAGCGCCCGCAAAGCACGGTCTCCCGCGCGACGCCGCCGGCGACGCAGGATCAAACGCGGCGCGAAGCGGCGCCGCGCACGACGCCCACGAACCAGCCCCTCCCGGGCGAAAAGCCCTCGACCGGCAACGATGTCGCGACCGTGAGCACCGAAGGCGTGGCGTTCCCGTTCCCCGAGTATCTGCAGAACATCGTGTCACAGGTGTTGCGCGTCTGGCAGCGTCCTGAGCAACGCACAGCGCTGGAAGCGGAGGTTTCGTTTCTTGTCCATCGCGATGGGTCAGTGACGGACCTGCAATTCGTCCGACGTTCCGGCAACTTCGCATTCGATCTCGAAGCCCAAGGCGTGATCGAGGAGCTAGGCCAGCGACGGTTATTCGGCGCGCTCCCCGCGGGATGGACCCCCGACATTCTCTTCGTGCGGTTTTACTTCTCCGGACAACATCAGTGAGAAGCGTAATCTGTTTCGTAGCGCTGGTATTGGCCGTCGGGCCGTTCGGCCGTCCGGCCGCCGCTCAGGATACGTCAGCCATCGATCGCGGCGTCCGCATCGGCATCATCTACCGCCCGGGGGTGCGCCCAGGGCTGGTGCTGTTGCCGCGCACCGGGGGGGGGATGGGTCTCGATTCGGTGCGCGCGATTGTGGCGCGGGATCTGGACTACAGTGATCGCTTCGAGGTGATCACCCTTCCCGGCGGCGACTCGATCCGGCTCGCCGGCGCTCCGACGTCCACGCGCGCCACCGGACGCCGGCCGGGAAGCGGGACCGCCGCCACGGGCGGAGCGCAATCGGGCAGCACCCTCAACTATCCGCTGTATCAGGCGCTCGGCGCCGATTTCGCCCTCGACATTACCGCGGCGGGTGACACCACCGTGGCGACGCTCCACGACATTGCCGCGGCGGGCATTCGCCGCACGGTGCGCGCCAGGCTGCCGCGGCCGGGCGATCCCGATTTCCGGATGGCCGTGCATCGGCTCGCCGACCAGGCGCTGCAGGCCGCACTCGGCACGCCCGGAATTGCCGCCACGCGCGTGCTCTTCGTCAGAGAAGGCAAGGTGTATCAGATCGATGAGGACGGCGCCGATCAGAAGCTCGTGTCCTCGACCGACCGTCAGGCCATGTCGCCCGCCTGGGGCGCGGACGGCAGGCACTTTGCGTACATGGAGTTCCAGGCTGGAAAGGGATGGCTGTATCTGCAGGAGATGGCCACGGGGAAGCGCGTCGCCGTGTCGACGACCGGGTCAGCGCTCGACTTCACACCGGCGTTCTCGCCCGACGGCCAAACCCTGGCGTTCAGCCGTGCGATCGAGGAAGGCACCGATCTGTACACGATTAACATCAAGAATAACTGTTGCTTACGCCGCTTGACCGTGGGGCGCTTTTCAGACAACTTGTCCCCGACGTTCAGCCCTGACGGGCAGCGCATTGCATTCGTCTCGACGCGCCCGGGTCTGCCGCAGATCTATGTGATGGCGGCGGATGGAACGGACCAGCAGTTGTTCGCGCCATTCGACTACGGCGTGACCGGGTCGTCCAATGCGCCGGAGTGGTCGCCCGACGGGCAATCGGTAGCGTTTCACCGGGACGTGGCAGGTACACTGCAGGTGTTCGTGCTGGATGTGCGCACGCGCACGGTCCGGCAGCTCACCTCGGTGGGACGCAACGAGGATCCGACCTGGGCCCCCGACAGCCGTCATCTCGCCTTTGTTTCCGACCGGTCGGGCTACCGCCAGTTGTGGATCATCGATCTCGACACCGGCCGCATCCGGCCATTGCTGCAGCAGAGCGGGGCGCGTCTGCCGTCTTGGTCTCCACGGCTTTCGGAGGCCCCTACTTCCACCCCCTGATCGGAGAGATAGGATGAAATCGGTATCGTTGCTCCTCGCGCTCGGCTTGGGCGCCGCCGTAATCGTGGGCGCGTCCTGTGGTGGCAATAAGCCGCCGCAGACTGTGACGCCCAACGCCGATTCGGCCTCAGCCGCCGAGCGGGCGAGGCAGGATTCGATCGCCGCGGCGCAAGCTGAGGCCGAACGTCAAGCGGCCGCAGAGCGCGAACGCATCGCGCGCCAGCGCGAAGCCGATTCAGCCGCGGCAGTCGGTCGTGCGTCGGAAGAAGTCCGCAGCACGCTCGCCGCGATGATCCACTTCGACCTCGACAAGTCGAACATCCGCTCAGACGACATGGGCGCGCTCGACCAAAAGGTCGCCATTCTGCAGGCGAACCCCGACCTCAAAATCCGGATTGGCGGGCACTGCGATGAGCGCGGCTCCGACGAGTACAACCTCGCCCTCGGCAATCGCCGCGCGCAGGCCGCGAAGCAGTACCTCGTGAGCCACGGGATCGATGCCAGCCGCATCGAGACGCAGTCGTGGGGTGAAGAGAAGCCGCTGGTGGACGGCCACGACGAGTCGGCGTGGTCGCAGAACCGACGCGATGAATTCGAACCGACCAGCGGTGGCGACAATCTCCACCGTCCGTAGTGCGTGCGTTGTAGCCCTGGGGCTCGCCGCCGGATGCGCGCTGAAAGGCGACGTCCGGAAGGTCGAGCTCCAGGTCGAGACGCTCCAGGCCGACCTCGCAAAGAGTGACGCGGTGCGGGCGGCGGAACGGGACACCATCCTGGCCGCCGTCCGCCTGCTGCAACAGGCGTTGACGGCACAGCAGGCCTACCTGGTCCAGATGCGCGGCGACCTGCGCACCGAGCTGCTGTCGGTGCAGCAGCAGCTGGTCTCGGTGCAGGAGTTGACCGGGCAGAGCCAGCAGCGGCTTACCGAGCTCCGGTCGCGGATTGAATCGCGCGCGCAGCAGCCCGATCCCGGCGTGCCAAGCACTGGGGCCCCGGTCGGTGCGTCCGGCAACCCCGCCGGACCCGGGCCCGATCAGATGTACGACCTCTCACTGCAGCAATACCGGCGCGGCAGTCTCGCGACGGCCCGGCTGGGATTCCGCGAATTCCTGCGCGTGTTCCCGACGCACGAACGAGCGCCCGACGCGCTCTTCTACATCGGGGAAAGCTTCGAGCAGGCGGCACCCGATTCCGCGGCGGCGGTGTACGATCAAGTTGTGAAGACGTACGCCAAATCGCCGCGCGCTCCGTCGGCGCTCTACAAGCAGGGCCTCCTCGCCGAACAGCGAGGTGACAAGACGACGGCGCGAAACTTCTATTCTCGGGTGATCGCGACGTATCCGCGCTCGCCCGAAGCCGATCTCGCGCGGCAAAATCAGCAGCGTCTCAAGCCGTAACGCCTTCTGGCCGTACCCCCATGACGCCACGCGGTGAGATGCCGTTTCTCGACCATCTCGAGGAGTTGCGTTGGCGCATCCTCTGGAGTCTGGTCGCGGTCCTCGTGGGGACGGTCGTGGGTTGGTGGCTCCTCGACAAGGTCGACATCATCGAGGTCCTCAAGCGGCCGATCGCCCCCTACCTCCCCGGCGGCCGGCTCGTCTTCACGAGTCCCGCCGAGCCGTTCATGCTCACGCTGAAAGTGGCCTTCGCCCTGGGCTGCTTGGCGGCCTCTCCCGTCGTGATCTACCAGATCTGGGCATTTCTGGCGCCGGCGCTCTACGAGCGGGAGAAGCGGCTCATCATCCCCGCGCTGGCCGTCGGTGTCGTGCTGTTCCTCGCCGGCGCCATCGCCTGCTACCAGTGGCTCCTGCCGGCCGCCCTGAAGGTGCTGCTCGGCTTCCGGCGCACCGACCTCACCGCGATGATTACGATCGACCGCTACTTCGGGATGGCGGTGCCGTTCGTCGTCGGGTGCGGGCTCATCGCGGAGCTGCCCCTCGTCGTGACGATCCTCGCGGCTCTGGGAATCGTGACGCCGCAGTTTCTGGGACGGCAGCGGCGCTACGCGATCGTGATCGCCGCCTTCCTCGCCGCGATCCTGACGCCACCCGACGCCGTGTCGATGATGCTGATGCTGGGACCGCTGTTACTGCTGTACGAGCTGAGCATCTGGTGCGCGTGGGTCGCGAGCCGGCGGCGGGCACGCCGTGTGGCGGCGGCAACGATGGTCCTGATCGTGCTTGGCATCGGATCGCTCCGGGCGCAGAATCCCCCCCGACCGCTGCCGCCCCCGTCGCGGCCGCCGCCGGCGGCGCCGCAAGGCGGTGCGCGCGACACAGCGGCCGTCGCGAGGCCGCCCGGCACGATGGATTCGGCCACGGCCCGCAAGGCCGGTCTCCCGACCGCCCCGTCCCGCTCCTTCCCTCCTTCCGACGCCGTGATGGACTCGCTGCTGAAACTCCAGGGCTTCCGCATCACGCACTACATGTCCGACACGTTTGTGGTCGTGGGCGACAGCCAGACGATTTTTTTGCGGAAGGAAGCGTTCGTCGACCGCGAAGGCACCCAGGTGCAGGCTGATTCGATCCGCTATCACGAGGCAAGCTGTCAGCTCAACGCGGAGGGAGACCCGCAGCTATTCGATCAGGGCACCGTGCTGGTTGGGGAAGGGATGCGCTACGACACGTGCCTGCGCCGCGGCACGGTCCGGGACGCGCTCACCGACTTTCAGCAAGGCGGCGTCACGTGGATCGTGCACGGCCGGGGATTCGCCAGCGATTCGAACTCCCGGCGGGTGTACGCCAAGACGGCGACCTTTACCTCCGACCCGCAGCCCGTGCCCGACTACCATTTCGCCGCCGGGCAGGTCAAATGGATCAACAAGAACACCATGGTGGCCCGGCCGGCGGTGCTCTATGTCCGCGACGTCCCCATCATGTGGCTGCCATTCATCTTCTCGGATATTCGGGGCGGCCGGCGGAGCGGGATTCTGTTTCCGCATTTCGGCATCAACGATCTCGTCCGTCCCACGCGCCGCTACGCGCGGCACCTCTCCGACTTCGGCTACTACTTCGCGCTCAACGACTATGTCGACGTACTGATCTCGGGGGTTTGGTTCGCCGGCCGGAATGTGTCGGTGCACAGCCAGGCGCAGTACCAATGGCTCGATCGCTTCATGAGCGGGCAGCTCACCTTCACGCGCACGTCAGAGCTCGATAATCCTGGCGTCAGCACGCGCATCGGGTGGAACCACACCCAGCGGTTTAATTCGCAGACATCATTCAACGCGCACGTCGACTATTCCACGAATGGCGCGATCATTCAGCGCAATTCGCTCAATCCCTGGGAGGTTACCGCCCGGGTCGGGTCGAGCCTGAACTTCGACAAACGCTTCTCCTGGGGCGCGCTGAATATCGGCGGGACGCGGTACCAGGACCTGTCATCGGACAACATCACGCAGACATTCCCTACGATCAGCCTGACGCCGTCCGCGGTGAACATCACGTCCTGGATGACATGGTCACCGGGGTTCTCGTTCAGCAATGACCAGCAATTCCACCAGGCGAATGGCGTCTTGCTCGTCCCCGGTGGCGCGACGCCCGATACGCTGAAGTTGTTCAACGACACGCGTCGCACGACGATGAACATCAGCACGCCGCTGCGCTTGGGGCGTTGGAATTGGGTCAATAACCTGTCGATAACGGACTCCCGGATCCACGGCCGCCAGGAGTTCAACCTGCCAGGGGACAGCACGGGCGCGGTCGGGAAGGTGCTGTTCGGGGAAACGTACGAGTCCCGCGTCGAGTGGACTACGGGCATCAACCTGCCGTCGTTTTTCGCGAGCTCCTGGAAACTGCAGCCTGGCATCGCAATCGTGAACGCAACCGGCGCGGGCCCGTTCATGATCCGCAACCAGTTCACGGGAGGCGAGTTTCTGCGCCAGGGGAAGCGCCTGCAATTCAGCGCGAGCGCGTCACCGACGTTCTTCGGTTTCTTCCCCGGGATCGGCCCCCTCTCGCGCATCCGGCATTCGATCTCCCCCCAGATCAGCTATCAGTACGCGCCCGGCGTGAGCGTGCCCGCGGCGTTTGCCCGCGCGATCGATCCGTCCGGCAAGACACTCAACGCCCGTACCGACCCGCAACAGACGATCAGTCTGGGGCTGTCACAGAACTTCGAGGCCAAGCTGAAGCCGGCCGCCGGCGACACCGCCAGCGAGGCTGAGCCGCGCAAGCTCCGGATCTTGAGCATCAGCACCAGCGGCATCGGCTATAACTTCGAGCAGGCGAAGCAGCCGCACCGCACCGGCTGGCAGAATCAAACGCTCTCGAACACGTTCCTCTCCGATTTGCTGCCAAGCTTTCAGCTATCCATCACGCACGACCTGTGGAAAGGGCAAGTCGGAACCGACTCGGCGAAGTTCAAGCCGTTCCTGCAGAGCGTGTCGGCGTCGTTTACCGTGACGCCGGCGACCCTGCAGGGTCTTGGCCGGATGTTTGGACTCCGCCCGCGGCCCGCGCAGCCCCCCCCCGCGCCCGACAGTACGGCACAAGGCCCCGGCACGCCGTCCGACGACTTTCACCGCTTTCAGGGCAGCACGCGGCAACCGTATCCCCCGCGGGGGCCCGGAAGCGGAATGATGGGTGGCGGAATCGGCGGAGGCAGGGGCTTTACGCTCGGTATTTCGTTGTCGCTGTCGCGCAGCCGCAGCGACACAACGCCGCAGCTGCGGAACGTCCCGGGCCGGGAGACCTCGGCGATGAACCTGTCGTTCAGTCCGACGCGCAACTGGACCGCGAATTGGAGCACGCAGTACGACCTCGTCACGCGCCAGTTCTCCTACCACTCGTTGTCGCTTCAGCGGGATCTGCGGCGGTGGCGGGCGAGCTTCAGCTTCAACAAGACGGCGGCCGGCAACTTCTCCTTCAGCTTCAACATCACGTTGACCGATCAGCCGGACATCAAGTTCGACTACGATCAGAACACCTACGTCCGATAGACTGCGCTGTCCTCTGGCGGTGACATTGGTGCGGTTGCCTCTTTCGTAACTACCTGCACAACAGCGACTTCGCTTCGGGCATGAGCCGTGCTTACTCCTTGGGCGATCCCCCCTTCTGAGGCTCTTATGCGTGTCTTCTTGTCCCTGGTCTTGCTGGCCACCGTCGCCTGCCAATCGTCCCTCGTGGACGGCAACGGCAGCGGTCCGTCCACGCCAGCCAACCTGTCCTACGAGCTCGAGCCGAGCGGCGATCCCAGTCGTCCGCTGGGCATTCTGCTCCTCTGGGATGATGTGACCGACGCGAATCTCGCGAGCTATCGCGTGTACTCGCGGGCGTCGACCAGCGGCTCCTTCGATCTGCGCGGCGAAACGACCTCCAACAGCTTCCACGACAACGGCGTCCCCTTTCTGCAGTACCTCGTGACTGCCGTGGACGACAACGGCGTGGAGAGCGGCTTCAGCAACGTGATCACGGTGGACGAGCGGCAGCAGCTCGTATCCCCCGGGTGGTTGTCTTCGATTTCCCTGAACGGCGCCATTCATCTCGAATGGGATGACACCTCGTACATCGCGGCGCCGGCCCGCTTCAAGTGGTATCGCATCTACAGCACGGACTACGATCTCGACACCACGTTGTGCGGCACGAACTGGGTGCTCGAGGGCACCACGGTGGCGCCCGAGTTTCTCGCCAGCGCCATGACGAATGGCGTACCGCGCTGCTTCGGCGTTTCGGCAGTCAGCCGCGAAGGGTACGAGAGTCTCTGGTCGCCGCTGCGCCAGGACACGCCCCGTCCCGATGCGCGCAACACCCTCGTGTTCGCCTACGAGGAGAACCAGCCTCAGTCCGGCTTCCGGTTCTGGCAGGACGCGAACGCCGACGGCCGCGCTCAGTCGTCGGAACTCGGCCTGATCCAGAACGGCAACCTCACGAGCATCGACTTCTGGGTGCATCGCGACCCGACCGACTCGACGCTCTGGCTGGTGCCCGAGTTTTCGGGGACGCAAATCCGGCTGTACAGCACGTCGCCCGTGGCGGACCTGACGTCGATCGACTCTGCGTCGGCCACCGGGTACTCGCGCAACATGATTCAGGCGGTTCCGGGCTATGGCTATGTCTTCCAAATCGTGGAGGGCACCACGTTGCGCTACGGCGCGCTGCGCGTGACGCACGTTGGCCGGGACTACCTCATCTTTGACTGGAGTTTCCAAACTGATCCGGGTAACCCTGAGCTGGTGATCCGCGCCGGGCAGTCGGTCGCCATGCCGACTGGCACCGGAGTTCGAGGCTCGAAATAGGGAGTCCGAGTCAGGTCTAGGCGCCGGAGTGGTCAAACCACTCCGGCGCCTTAGCTTTGGTCCCCATGGCGAAGCCCGTCACACTGGATGGTCATTCCCTTTCCATAGACGACGTCGTCGCGGTGGCACGGCGGCATGCTTCCGTCGCGATCGATCCCGCGGCGCTCACCGCGGTCAACCAGTCGCGCCAGGCGGTCGAAACGGCGGTGGCTCGCGGCCAGACGATCTATGGCGTGAACACCGGCTTCGGCAAGCTCGCCCACGTCCGGATTCCACCGGACCAGGCCCGGCAGTTACAGCTCAATCTCATCCGCAGCCACGCCTCCGGCGTCGGCGACCCGCTCCCGACGGATGCCGTCCGCGCGATGATGGTGCTCCGCGCCAATGTCCTGGTGCGCGGGACGAGCGGCGTGCGACCGATCGTTCCCGAGCTGCTGGTCGACATGCTGAATCGGAAGCTGCACCCGTCGGTGCCGTCGCAGGGCAGCGTTGGTGCGTCGGGCGACCTTGCACCGTTGTCTCATCTCGCGTTAGCCATGATCGGGGAAGGGGATGTCAAAGTCCCGAACCCCATCACGCTCGAAGCCAAAGAAGGCCTGGCCTTCGTGAACGGCACGCAGGCGCAAACGGGCCTCGCGGCGCTCCTCGTGAACGACGCCTGGACGCTGTGGCGCAGCGCGCATGCCGCGGCGGCAATGAGTCTCGAAGCGGTGCGGGGCTCACCGGAACCATTCGACGCGCGCATCCATGACGCCCGCCCACACCCCTGGCAGCAGCGCTCGGCAGCGCTGCTCCGCGAGCTGCTGGCGGAGAGCGAAATCCGTGAGTCGCACCGCGACAACGATCCGCGAGTACAGGACGCCTACTCCCTGCGTTGCACGCCGCAAGTGCTGGGGGCGGTCGGCGAGGGGCTCGCGTTCGCGGAACGGCTGGTGAGCGCGGAGCTGAACGCCGCCACGGACAATCCGCTCGTTTTCGGCAATGACGTGGTGTCAGGCGGCAATTTCCACGGCCAGCCGATCGCCTTGGCGCTCGACGTGATCGCGATCGCGCTGACGACACTCGCGGGACTCGCCGAGCGGCGCCTGGAGCGGGTGGTGAACCCGGACCTCTCGTCGGGGCTGCCGGCGTTTCTGGCGCACGATCCCGGTCTCGAATCGGGGTTCATGACGGCGCAGATCGCTGCGGCGGCCCTCGTGGCGGACAGCCGTGTGCTGGCCACGCCTGCGAGCGTGCAGTCGGTGCCGACGGAGGGAAACCAGGAGGACGTCGTCCCGATGGGCATGAGCGCCGCCTGGAAAGCGGGGCGCATTCTCGCCAATGCCGAGCGCATCGTCGCGATCGAGCTGCTCGCCGCCGCGCAGGGACTGGAATACCTCAAGCCGCTCACGCCCGCGCGGGCGGTGGCGCGCCATTACGCCATGGTGCGCCAGTATTCCGCGGCGCTCACGGGCGATCGACCCATGACGGCGGACATCGAGAAGGTCGCGAGCGCCATTCGTGAGGGGAAATTCGCGTCGTGACGGGTCCCCGGACGGTGCGGGCTCCCCGCGGCGCCACGAAGAGCTGTAAGGGTTGGGTGCAGGAAGCCGCGCTCCGCATGCTCATGAACAACCTCGACCCCGAAGTGGCGGAGCGCCCGCACGATCTCGTCGTGTATGGCGGCACCGGCAAGGCCGCGCGGAATTGGGCGTCGTTCGACGCGATCTGTCGCGCGTTGCGCGTGCTGGCGGACGACGAGACGCTGCTCGTGCAGTCGGGCAAACCCGTCGGGGTATTCACGACGCACCCGGATGCCCCGCGCGTGCTCATCGCGAATGCGAACCTCGTCCCCCGGTACGCCACGTGGGAGGTGTTCCGCGATCTCGAGCGCCGGGGCCTCATCATGTACGGGCAGATGACTGCGGGATCGTGGATCTACATCGGGACGCAGGGAATTCTCCAGGGTACCTACGAGACGTTCGGCGCCGTCGCCGCACGGCATTTCGGGGGATCACTCAAGGGCCGCATCGTCCTCACGGGCGGATTGGGCGGCATGGGCGGGGCGCAGCCGCTGGCCGCGACGATGAATGACGGGATCTGTCTGGCGATCGATGTCGATCCCGGCCGAGTGCAGCGCCGTCTGGACACGCGCTATCTCGACCGCTCCACATCCGCGCTCGACGAGGCCCTGACATGGTGCGAAGACGCAAGACGACATGGCCGCGCCCTGTCCGTCGGGCTGGTGGGCAACTGCGCTGATGTCCTGCCGGCGCTGGTGAGTCGCGGGTTCGCTCCCGACGTCGTCACGGACCAGACGTCCGCGCACGATCCCTTGAATGGCTACGTCCCGAGTGGTGTGACGCTCGCAGCGGCGGCGGACCTGCGTCGCACATCCCCCGACGCCTACATCGCGCGCGCACGCGCGAGCATTGGGTCGCACGTCCGCGCGATGCTGGCATTCCAAAAGCGCGGAGCGGTCACATTCGATTATGGGAACAACATCCGCACCGAAGCCCGGGACGCAGGCGTTGCCGATGCCTTCGCCATTCCCGGATTCGTTCCCGAGTACATCCGGCCGCTGTTCTGCGAGGGGAAAGGTCCGTTTCGCTGGGTGGCGCTCTCGGGCGACCCAAAGGATCTGCATCGGACAGATCAACTGGTGCTGGAGCTGTTTCCCGAGAACACCCATCTCAAGCGTTGGATCACGCTGGCACAGCAGCGCGTGGCTTTTCAGGGATTGCCGGCGCGGATCTGCTGGCTGGGGCAGGGGGAGCGCGCGCGGTTCGGCGTCGCGTTGAACGAGCTGGTGCGACGCGGCGAGCTGTCGGCGCCGATTGTGATCGGCCGCGATCATCTCGATACCGGATCGGTCGCCTCCCCCTTCCGGGAAACGGAAGGAATGCGCGACGGATCCGACGCGATCGCCGACTGGCCGATCTTGAACGCGCTGCTGAACACGGCCTCCGGCGCCTCGTGGGTCTCCTTTCATCACGGCGGCGGGGTCGGGATCGGCAATTCGCTCCACGCGGGGCAGGTGATCGTTGCCGACGGGACGCCCGCCGCCGCCAAGCGGCTCGAGCGGGTCCTGACCAACGATCCCGGGATCGGCGTCGCCCGCCACGCGGATGCCGGCTATCCCGGGGCGATCGAAACGGCGCGCCGACACGGCATCCGCCTGCCGCTGACCGAGGACCTCGACTGAAGACACTGCTCGTCGGCGCGCGGCAGGTCGTGACATGTCGCGGGCCGGCGCGCGCCCGCCGCGGACAGGAGATGGCGGAGCTCGAGGTGCTGCGCGACGCCGCGATCCTCATCGACGGCGAGCGCATCGCCTGGGTCGGGCCGCGTGTCGACGCGCCGCGGGCGCGCGCGCGCGTCGAGGTGAGCGGTGTCGTATTCCCCGGATTCATCGATTGCCACACGCACGGCGTCTTCGGCGCGCCGCGGCTCGACGATCACGAGCGCCGGGCCCTCGGCATCGACTACAAAGCGATCGCCGCAGCGGGCGGCGGCATTCTGCAATCCGTGCGCGATGTGCGCGGCCGGACCGAAGCGGAGCTCGAGGCCCTGACCCGGGGCCGGCTCGCCGCGTTGATCGCTCGGGGGTCGACGACCATAGAGGTAAAATCGGGGTACGGCCTGGAGCTCGAGGCGGAGCTCAAGCAGCTGCGCGTAATCAAGCGGCTCGCCGCCGCGCTACCCGCGACGCTCGTCCCGACGTTCCTCGGCGCCCACGAGGTGCCGCCAGAGTATCGCGGCAAGCGCGCTGAGTATGTCCAGCTCGTGTGCAACGAGATGATTCCTGTTGTGGCGCGCGAGAAGTTGGCGCGCGCCTGTGACGTGTTTTGCGAGCCGGGCGTGTTCAGCGTCGACGAAAGCCGTCAGATCCTGACCGCCGCGCGCGCGCATGGACTGGATGTCAAGCTGCACGCCGATGAGCTCGAAGGATCGGGGGGCGCCGAGCTGGCCGCCGCCCTCGGCGCGGTGTCGGCCGATCACCTCGCGTCGATCTCCGAGCCGGGGATCCGAGCGCTCGCGGCGAGCGACACCGTCGCTGTTTTGCTGCCCGCCACGATGATCTTTCTCGGCAAGCGTGCGCAGGCCCCGGCGCGAACGTTGATCGATGCCGGAGCCGCCGTCGCCCTGGCCACCGATTTCAATCCCGGGACGTCTCCCACTATGAGCCTGCCGCTGGTCATGGCGCTCGGCGTGTCCCAACTGGGGCTGCGTCACGCAGAAGTTGTGACGGCGGTGACGATCAATGCCGCCGCTGCCCTCGGACTCGCCCAAGACCGCGGTCAGATTGCCGCGGGATGCGTCGCCGACCTCGCTCTGGCGGCTGTGGATGACTGGCGGGAGGTCGCGTATTGGATGGGGAGGGACGTCGTAAGCGCCGTCTGGACAGCAGGTTCGGCTTGTCCCGCTTCGGCGGTCCCGATATCTTAGTCGGTTCATATGTCAAAGCTTGAGCAGCTCAAAGAGAAGGCAAAAGGTCTCGAGGCCAAGGATCCAAAGAAGGCCGTAGAGATCTGGCTCGAGGTGCTCAACAATCAGGATGACACCAATCCTGACCTTTCCGCCTACAACCGCATCGGCGACCTCTACATAAAGCTGAGGGATCCTGGTCTGGCGGCGGATTACTACGACCAGGCGGTGGACAAGTACGCCGAGCTGGGGTTTCACAACAACGCGATCGCGATGTGCAACAAGGTGCTGCGCAACGCGCCGGCGCGGCAGACGACCTACCTGAAGCTGGCGAAGCTGTACGCCGCCAAGGGGTTTATGTCGGAGGCGAAGCAAAACTTCGTCGAATACGCCGAGCGGATGCAGAAGGTCGGCAAGATCGACCACGCGTTCGCGGCGCTCAAGGAATTCACCGACATCTCGCCCGAGAGTGCCAACTTGCGCGAGATGCTCTCCGAGCATCTGAAGATGTACGGCGCCGACCCCGGCAAGCGCGGTTCCTCCGCGAAGGTCGCGCCACCGAAGACTGCGCCCCCGGCGGGGGGGCATGACGACCTTTCGAAATCGGGGAAGCGGAAGACGTCGAGCCTGGTCTTTCTCGATCTCAACGCGCCCAGTGCGCCGAAGGGCGGGAAAGCTGCGGCGCCACCCGCACCCACACCGACTCCCCAACCTCCTCCTCCTCCTGTTGCCGAGAAGCTCATCGAGGAGGTTGTGCCCGAGCCGGACGAGTCGCTGGAGATCGAGACGACGAGCCTGGCCGACGAAGCGCCGGGTGGCGGCGGTGGTGACAGCATGCTCGAGGGACTCGAGACCACGATTGCGGATTTCGGACAGGTCCGGCAGGAGAGCCCGCGGGCGCCGTCGATCCGTGAGGAGTTGAATCCGGCGGACCTCCACTTCGAACCGGTGCCAGAGCTCGAACCCACAGTTCCCGAAGTGAGCCCGGACGAAGGCATCGAGCTGGAAGGTGCGGATCTCGTTCTCGAAGGCAATGTCGTCGAGACACCCAAACCTCCTCCCCCGCCGCCAAAAAAGGGGGTGCCCACACTGAAGCCGTTGGGCCGTCCGGCCGGCGGAAAAGCTGCAGCGCCGGAACCACCGCGCGTGAAGCCGGTGGTACCCAAGCGTCCCTCGGCTCCGGCTCCGACGGCGAAACCGGCAGCGACGCGGGGGGGTGGAGGTGGAGGCGGGGGTGGGGGACCAGGCACGCGCAAGACTGTGGTCGAGGTCCCGCCGCTCGAGCTGGAGCCGGACTTTGAGACTGCGACGACCGAAGCCGGGCACGACGTCGACGATGAGCCGCTGGCGATCGACGAGGCACCACGGCATCCGAGCTTTATCCAGACGGAAGACGAGACATCGATCTCGACCGGTGGGCGCAAGTCCGGATTCATCGATCTCGGGATCGATGAGATCAGCAGCGGGGCCGATCAGGCGGGTTCGCTCGTGTTCTCGAACATCGAAGAGACGCCGGCGGCACCGGACATCGAAGAGCTCGAGAGCCGAGTCGCGGATAACCCCGACGATCCCGAGGCGCATCAGGCGCTGGGCGAGGCGCTGATCGAGCAAGGCGACCGCGAGCGGGGAATCGAAGAGCTTGATCTGGCGACCGGCGGCTACGAGAACGCCGGCAATCTGTCGCACGCGCGCGATCTGGTGGACGAAGTGCTGCGACTCGACCCGAACAGCGTGCGCCACCGCCAGAAGGCGGTGGAGTTCGCGTTCAAGGCCGGCGACAAGGCGAAGCTGATCGACGCGTACCTCGAGCTGGCCGACGCGTTGCTCCGGTCGGATCTGCCGGAGAAGGCCCGCGCCGTCTACGCGCGGGTGGCCGAGCACGACGCCAAGAACGAGCGCGCCAAAGCCGCGCTCTCGATGCTCGCGCCGGCGGTGGCGGCACCGGCGCCCGCGGGGAAGCCGGAAGGCAAGGTCAAGGCCAAAGACGCCAAGATGAAAGTCCGCGACGAAGCCGGCGCGGACGGCGACTTCATCGACCTCGGCTCGATGCTCAGCGACGAGGACGAGGAACTGCCCGCCAAAGACACACGCATGACCGTCGAGGATGAGGAGCCGACCGGGGACGAGGAACAGGATTTCCAGGACATGCTCGCCCGGTTCAAGCAGGGGATCGACGAGAACATCGACGAGGCCGATTTCCAGTCGCATTACGATCTCGGCGTCGCGTTCAAGGAGATGGGCCTCCTGGATGAGGCGATCGCCGAGCTGCAGAAGGCGTTGCGCGCTCCCGAAGGAAAGCTGCGCACATCGGAAATGCTGGGGATCTGCTTCTTCGAAAAGGGCGCGTTCGGCGTGGCCGAGTCGATTCTGCGCCGCGGCCTCGATCTCCCGGCCTCCGGCGATCAGGAGCGGCTCGGCGTCCTCTACTGGCTCGGCCGCGCGCTCGAGCAGCAAGGCAAGAAGGCGGACGCACGCGATCTCTACGGCCGCGTCTTTGCGGTCGACATTCGGTTCCTCGATGCCGACCAGCGCGTGAAAGCGCTCGCCAAGGCGAAATAGCGTGAGCCAACAAGTCGCCCGTGTCAGCCTCCACGACGTGCAGCGGCCGGTGTCCGGCGAGCTGGAGCAGGTCGTGTTGGAGCTGCGGCGCGTGATCGCCGCCGACTTCCCCATCGTGAGCGAAGTGAACGACCACCTGCTGCAGATGAAGGGGAAGCTGTTCCGGCCGACGCTGCTGCTGCTCAGCCATCAAGCGGCAGGATCCAGGGACCCGCGCTCCGTGACGCTCGCCGCCGTCGTAGAGCTGATTCATCTCGCTACCCTCGTCCACGACGACTCGGTCGATCATTCGGTGCTCCGGCGTGGTCTGCCCACCATCAACGCGCTGTTTTCGCATCAGATTGCGGTGATCATGGGGGACTACCTCTACTCGCGGGCGATCATCGAGCTGGTCCGTCTGGACGACCACGAGGCGCTCGGGGTCCTGGCGCGCGTGACCAACGAGATGACCGTCGGCGAAATGCGCCAGCTCGAGGCTCACGACAAGCTCGCGTACGGCGAGGGAGCCTACGACCAGCTGATTCGCGCCAAGACGGCGTCACTCCTGTCGGGCGCGTGCGAGGTCGGCGCGCTCACGGCCGCGGCGCGCTATCGGCAGGCACTGGCGCGGTTTGGCATGCTGCTCGGCATGGCCTTCCAGATCACCGACGATCTCCTCGACTACACCGAACCCGAGGCGGTGACCGGCAAGCCGTCAGGGCTCGATTTGCGGGAGCACAAGGTGACCCTGCCGCTGATCGCGGCGCTGGCGCGCCTGTCGGCGGAAGGGCGACGGGTCGTTGCCGAGCTGATGGAAGCCGCGGAGCCGAGTGACGATTTGGTCGCCGAAGTGATCCGGTTAGTAGAGGGCGCGGGTGGGTTGGCGACCGCGCGCCAGCGCGCGCTGGATCTCGCGCAGCAGGCCGAGGCGGAGCTCGATGTCCTCCCGCCCTCGCCGGCGCGTGATGCGCTGCAGGGGAGCATCGCCTACGCTGTGGAACGGCGCAGCTAATGCCACCCGGACCACGCCGGCCGCTCTTCTATCTGAGTGTGCTCGCCGTCGGCTTCGTCGTCGGCGGCCTGCTGCAGGCGTTCCTGAGGCGGTTTCTCCCCCAGGGCCCGGCGAAAGAGCTGTTCACCTGGTCGGTGACCCCGACCATCGGCCCGATTCACTTGGATTTGCTCGTCATGTCGATTACGCTGGGACCTGTCGGGCTCGATGTGTCGCTGCTCGCCGTCGTCGGTGTCGTGGTCGCGTATCTCGTCGCTCGCTCGCTGTTCTAGGAAAGGCGAACCCATGTTCGGCAATCTTGGCTTCACGGAGATCGCGATCCTGCTGCTGATCCTGGTGCTCTTCTTCGGGGCGAAGCGCATCCCGGAGATCGGCGCGTCGATCGGGAAGGGCATCAAGGAGTTCAAGCGCGGTATCAAGGATGAGCCGCCGCAGGACCCCGGAGCGTCCTCGGACTCTGCAGTTCCTCCGGCGGCGAGTGGCAGCGCCCCGAAGCGGTTGAATCAGTAAGGCTGGTATGGGTCTGGGAAACCTGAGCGGCAGCGAAATCCTGATTCTGATGCTGATCGTGCTGCTCGTCTTCGGCGCGAATCGGCTTCCTGAGGCGGGCAAGGCGGTCGGCAAGGGCCTGCGGGAGTTCAAGCGCGCGCTGTCTGAGGCCGAACACAGCATCCAGCAGCTGCCGCCCCCCAAGGGGGAGGAGCAGCCGCGGGATGCCAAACCGAAGCGTCTAGTCGAGTAGCGTCAGAACGTGGCCGCGGCGTCCGCCGAGGCCTGCGACTTGAAGAGATCTTTGCGCCGGTCGACGACCTTTGCCCTGGCGCGCACCCCTTCCATGTACTGCTGAATCCGCGCCTGCTGCACGGCCTGGCGCAGCTGCGTGCGCTGCGTCTCGCGCTGCGCGAGCCAGGCGGTCGAGTCGGCGAGCTTCCGCGACAGCGACTCGATGATGAAGTCGCCCTTCTCACCCTGGATGACGCCGCTCCGCTCTCCGACCTTCAGGCCGAACGCGGTGCCGACGACGAGCGGCTCGACCGCCAGGTAGCTCGGCGGCCGCAGACGCGTGAAGGGACCGAAGCGCTCGACTTGCAGGCCGCGCGCCGCCGCGGCGCTCGCCAAGTCCGGCACCCCGCGCAGCAGGACCGCGAGCGAGTCAGCATGCTGCCGCGCATGTGTCTTCTGTTGCTCGAGCCGCACGGCGGCGCTGACCTGCGCCTTGATCTGGGCGAGCGGCGGCACACCGGCCGCGGTGACCGAGTCGAGCCGGAACACATAGTAGCCGGACGGCGCCTCGATCACGGGACTGGTCTCGCCGACGGGCGCTTCGAACGCCCACACACTGACGTCGGGAACGGGGGCGTCCGGCCCGAGCGCGAAGCGCTGACCCTCCACGACCTGGTACTGCGGGGAGAGCGGGATGCCCATGCGGCGCGCGGTGGTGTCGAGCACGGCCGGATCACTCCGCTCCGCCGTGAGGCGCTCGAGCGTGTCGGCACGTGCTTCCACGTGATCGAGATGGTCGCCCTGCACCGCAACGGGAATCAGGATGTGGCGGACCTTGACCGAGTCTCCCTTCGCCTGGTCGATGCGGATCAGGTGGTAGCCGAACTGCGACGCGACGGGCGTGGACAGCTGGCCGGGTTTGAGCGCCCGCACGGCCCGCATGAACGGCTCCACGAAACCCGTCTCGGTCCTTCTCATCCAGCCGAGGTCGCCGCCCCGCTGCCCGCTGCCCGAATCGCTCGACTCGCGGCGGGCGACGTCTTCGAACTTGGCGCCACTCACGAGCTCGCTGCGCACGCGCGCGACGCGTGCCCGCGCCGCCGCGCTGTCGGCGGCGTCCGGTACGCGCGGGATCACGATGAACCGCACATACGCGACTCCCGGCCGTTTGTAGTCGTCGGGATGCTTCTTGACGTATGCCGACAACTCGGCGTCACTGATCGTCGTGGTGTCCGGGATCGCGAGCGGCGACACCGCGAGCGAGGCGACCTTGACCGAGTCGTGCTGGTCCCGGTAGATGCGCCACAGCTTGGCGTCGGTGATATAGACGTCACTGGTGAGATACTGCGCGAGCTTGATGCGCGGAATCTGCTCGCGGTAAATGCCTTCGATCTGCGCCAGCAGGTTGCGATCGGACGTCGTCGCCAGGAACTGCTGCCATTTGCGGATATCGAACTGGCTGTCGGTCTGGAACTGCGGATCGCGCACCACCTCCGGCGGCGGCGAGTTGTGCGCCATGTCGATGATCTCTTCCGCACTCACGCGAATACCGAGGCGGTTGTACTCCTGCTCCAGCAGCGCGTCCTGAATCATTTGATTGATCACTTGATTCTGGATCTGCTGATCTTCCTCGCGCGTCAGTGGCGCCGTACCGTTCTGTTGCCGATACTGCTCGGACGCGAGCTGCACCCGCTGCTGATATTCGGTGACCTGGAATTCTCGACCGTTCACCCGAAGCACCACGTTGCCGCTGGGGCCGAGAATGCTCATCACTTGACCGATGCCGAGCCAGGCCACGAAGGCGATGGCGAGGATGTAAAAGATCCACTTGGCGTTGGAGCGCATCGTGCGCAGCATGGCGACGTCGGACTCCGCTTGAGGGGAGGGTGAAGGGGGATAAGTCTAAAAATGACAACGCACAAACTCAAGCGCACAGGGGCTTGGGTCATTTGACAGCGGCGCCGGCCAAACACTATCTTGCTCCAATTCCCACATAGACTTAGGCGTGGCCTACACCAGCGAGATCGATAAGCTCGAAGCGCGCTTTCGGGATAACCCCAAGGGCAGAAACTTTGCCCCTTTGGCGGACGCCTATCGTAAAGCAGGGCTTATAGATAACGCTATCGATCTCTGCCAGAACGGCCTCAAGCTCCACCCCGATTACGTCAGCGCCTACATCGTCTACGCCCGCTGCCTCGTCGACAAGAAGGACGACGCCGCGGCCCTGGGCGTCTTCACCCAGGTCCTCGGATTGGACGGCGAGAACATCATCGCCCTCCGCGGCCTCGCCGAGCTGGCTGAGCGGAACGGGAAATACGGAGAAGAAGTCCAGTGGCTGTCCCGTCTGTTGAATGCCGACCCCATGAACGGCGACGCGGCCGAAGCGCTCGCGCGCGCGAAAGGGAAAGCCGCGGCGGCTCCCGAAGCGGCAACGACGCCCATGGCGAAACCCGATTTCGCGGTGGAGCACGAAGAGCCTGTCGCGACATCGCTCTCGGCGGCGGCGGCGCCGAGTGGGGACGTCGAGAACTTCGAGAACCCGATCAGCTTCAACCCCAACGCGCACGCCGCGGCGAAGGCGGACGGGTTGGAGGTTCAGGAAGACGTTGAGTTGAATCCGCAGCAGATCGAGCAAGTGGAGATCGAGGGCTTGGCCCGCACCCAGTACGAGGGAAGCGGGATGTTCAAGCTCGATGCGCCGGAGCGCGATGCGGGGCAGGGCGCGTCCGACTTCGACGACACGCTCCCGCAGGTCGATCTGCCGCTGATCATGCCGGATGACGAGTTCCGCCCGCCCGCACCGCAGCCGCCGCCTCCACCGGCGCCGCCGCCTCCACCGGCGCCGCCACCGCCGCCGCGGCCGCAACCGCCGCCACCGGCGCCGCCACCGTCGGCCCGCGTTCCCGCAGCCGTCGCGCTGTCCGACGACGACGGCGCCGCGGACACCACCGCGCTGTCGCAGGCCGAACCGGTGCTCACGGAAACGATGGCGGAGCTGTACCTCAAGCAGGGTCATCAGCAGGACGCGTTGCGCGTCTACCAGGCGTTGCTCGCCCAACGTCCCAGCGACGGGAAGCTGAGGAGCAAAGTCGAGCAGTTGTCCTCGGGTGGAAAAAAGCGATCGGGCGTTTCGGCGCAGGCCTTCCTCAAGGGGATCTGGTCGGGGAGGGGCGCCGCGCCGCCCGCAGTTCCGGAAGAGCAAAGCACGCTGGCGTCCGCGTTCGACGCCGCGGGACCGCCACCCGGGGAACCGTCGCGGCCGGCGCAAGACCACATCTCGCTCGATTCCGTCTTTGGCGAAGAGGCCGTGCGCCGGACGAGCGCGCAGCAAGAGGATGTGGCGGCGCCCCCGTCCTTCAACCCCGGCCCGGCGGATGGATCCAAGACCGGCGGCTTCTCGTTCGACGAGTTCTTCGCCGGCGGCAAGCCTGGTGGGGATTCTGCAGCACCCGGGTCGGCGTCGTCGCCGAAGACACCGGGTGGCAGCCGCACGTCCGGCCGGGCGCAGCGCCCGCCGGAGGATGAGGCGGAGGCCGATCAGTTCCAGCAGTGGCTAAAAAAGCTCAAGTCCTAGTGTCTCACCACATCGCTGTGCTGAACGGTCCCAATCTCAATTTATTGGGCGAGCGCGAGCCTGAGATTTACGGCCGTACCAGCCTCGCCGAGATCGAGCGAGCCACCAAGGAGCGCGCGCGCGCGTTGGGCGTCGAGTGCACGTGGATTCAGACGAATCATGAAGGCGAGTTGGTAGACGCGATCCAGGGGTTGCGGGGAAAGGCTGACGGGGCGGTCATCAATGCGGCGGCGTTCACGCACACCAGTTTGGCGGTGCGCGACGCCTTGCTCGCGGTCCGTGTGCCGTTCGTCGAAGTGCATCTCTCCAACATCTTCGCCCGCGAGCCGGAGCGGCGCCGGTCGTTGCTCGCGGATCTGGCGGTCGGGGTGGTGACGGGGTTCGGCGCCGACAGTTATCGGTTGGGATTCGAAGCACTTGCCCGGTATCTCGAGTCGCCTCCCCGCTCCCGATAGGCGCCCCGAGCGACATGCGGCGCTTGCCGCAATGCTCGATGCGGAAGGCCTGGACGCGCTGCTCGTCACGTCGCGTCCCAACATCCGGTACCTGACGGGGTTCAGCGGGTCGGCAGGGGTGGTGGTCGCGACACCGGGAACCCTGATGCTCGTGACCGATTTTCGCTACGACGAACAGGCGCGGCAGGAAAGCGCGGCCGTCGCGCGCGTCGAAATCGAAGGGACGAGTGTGTGGGACCGGCTGTTTAAAGAGCTCGGGGCTGGGGCCTCGGGCCTGGGGCCTGGGAGCTGGATCGGTTTCGAGGCGCATGCCTTGAGCGTGAAGGATGCAGAGCGATTCTCGACGGGACCCGGCCCGGCGTGGCGCTGGAAAGCCGCCGGCGAGCTGGTCGAGCGGCTGCGGGTGCGGAAAGATGCGGGAGAGGTTGCGGCCATTCGGGCCGCGGCGGCCCTGGCCGCGACGGCGCTGCGCGACACGCTCGCCGCGGTGCGCGCGGGCCAGACAGAGCTCGAGATTGCGGGCGCGCTCGAGGGCGCGCTGCGGCGTCACGGCAGCGAAGCACATCCGTTCCCGACCATTGTGGCGAGCGGACCGCGGAGCGCGCTGCCGCACGCGCAGACGAGCACGCGGACGGTGGCGGCTGGGGACTGGCTGCTGCTTGACTTTGGCGCCGTCGTCGACGGGTATTGCGCCGACGTGACGCGCACGGTGGTCGTGGGGGCGCGCGCCGATGAATCGCAACGCGCGCTGTATGGATTGGTGCAGGACGCGCAACGGCGCGCCCGCGAGGGGGTGCGCGCCGGCATGACCGGCCGCGACGCTGATGCGTTGGCGCGCGATCCGATCGAGGCGCGCGGATTCGGCGCAGCGTTCGGGCACTCGACGGGACACGGCGTCGGCCTCGAGGTGCACGAGGCGCCGCGGCTCGCGCGCACCGCTGCCGACCCGCTGCCCGAAGGCGCGGTCGTCACGATCGAGCCCGGCGTCTACGTCACCGGCCGGGGCGGCGTGCGGATCGAGGATGATGTGCACCTGTCGGTCGACGGTCCTGTGCTGTTGAGCGATGGCTGCACGGATCTCGTGGAACTGGTGTAGGGCCTCTTGGGGGGTATCTTCACGGTATGAAGCTCGACATCATCGCGCAGATCGTGCAGATCTTGAAGGACGCACCCGAGGTCGGGGCCATCGAGATCCGGCGCGGTCTGTTTGGGGCATGGTCGTCGGTCCGGGTTTCGAAGGCGGGACACGTCGGGAATACGCTGGGGATTGGGGGCTCGGGGCTCGGGCATGTGATCGTCTCGCATCCCGGCGCGACATCCACTCCAGCAGCCGCCTCCGCGACGCCGTCCCCCAGTCCCCAAGCCCTAGCCCCGAGCCCCCAGTTCCTCGAGATCAAGTCGCCGATGGTTGGGACCTTCTACCAATCGCCTGAGCCGGCGGCCCAGCCGTATGTGAGGGTCGGCTCCCGGGTGAACGTGGGGCAGGTCGTCTGCATCATCGAAGCGATGAAGATCATGAACGAGATCGAGTCCGAGGTCGCGGGGGTGGTTCGGGAAGTCACGGCGCAAAACGCGCAGCCGGTGGAGTTCGGCCAGGTCCTTTTCCGGGTGGATCCGCATGGGTGAGGCGACACAGGGCAATCTGCCGGCATTCAACTTCAAGCAAGCCATCACGCACATGGTGCAGCGCAACGGCTCCGACCTGCTGCTCAAGGTCGGCCGGCCGGCGACCATCCGCGTGAACGGGGAGCTGGTGGCGCTCGAGACGGCGCCCTTGAAGCCGGAAGAGCTGAAGTCGCTGGCCGAGCAGATCATGACGCCCCGCCAGGTCAAGGAGTTCGCCGAGCACAAGGAGGCGGACTTCGCGATCGGCGTGCCCGGCGTGGGCCGGTTCCGCACCAACGTCTACCAGCAGCGCGGCACCGTCGCCTTCGCGTTCCGCGCGATTCCCTACGAGGTCAAGCAAATCCGCGAGCTGAATCTCCCCTCCGTGCTCGAGGAGATCGCGTTGAAGCCGCGCGGGCTCGTGCTGGTGACGGGGGTGACCGGCTCGGGGAAATCGACCGCGCTCGCCGCGATGATCAATCATGTGAATACAAACCGGCGCGTGAACATCATCACGATCGAGGACCCGATCGAGTTCCTGCATCGCGACCAGCACGCCAACATCTCGCAGCGCGAGGTGGGCAACGACACGCTGACGTTCAACTCCGCGCTGCGTCACGTGCTGCGCCAGGATCCCGATCTGATCCTCATCGGCGAGATCCGCGACATGGAAACGCTCGACACCGCGCTCAAGGCGGCCGACACCGGCCACATGGTGTTTTCCACGCTCCACACGACGGACTGTACGCAGACGGTCAGCCGCGTGATTTCGTTCTTCCCGCCGCACCAGCACGACGAAATCCGGCACCTTTTATCCACGGCGCTGCAGGCGATCGTCTCGCTGCGCCTCGTGCCCCGCAAGGACGGCCGGGGGCGCGTCCCCGCCGCGGAGGTCCTGATCAATACGGCGGCCGTCGCCGACAACATCCGCGATCTCTCGAAGCAGCTCAACATCCCCGATCTCATCGCTGAAGGCTCCGTGCAGTACGGCATGCAGAGCTTCGACCAGTCGCTCTTCCACTGGTACCAGCAGGGCATCATCAGTTATGAGAGCGCGATCTTCTACGCGTCGAACCCGAGCGAGTTCGCCCTGAAGGTGTCCGGCGTCGATTCATCGGGGAATCGGCTAGGTGGGTCCGACGCGGCCGGGGCGATCGAGCTGACGCCCTGATGTTCAAAAAAGTGCTGATCGCGAACCGCGGGGAGATCGCCCTGCGGGTGATCCGCGCGTGCAAGGAGCTGGGCGTCGAGACGGTGGCGGTCTACTCGGAAGCGGATCGGGAGTCGCTGCACGTCCGCTTCGCCGACGACGACGTCTGCATCGGGCGCGCGCCCAGCCGCGACAGCTACCTCAATATCCCCCGGCTCATCGCGGCCGCCGAAATCACCGGCGCCGACGCGATCCACCCCGGTTACGGGTTCCTCGCCGAAAACGCGGAGTTCGCCGAAAAGGTCAGCGCGTCCAACATCACGTTCATCGGACCGTCGCCCGACCAGATCCGCCAGATGGGGGACAAGGCATCAGCCCGCAAGCTCGCCAAGGCGCAGGGCGTGGCGACGGTGCCCGGGTCGCCGGGGCCCGTCGAGTCGCTCGAGGAGGGGCAGGGCGTCGCGGAGCAGATCGGCTTTCCGGTCATCATCAAGGCGGCGGCGGGCGGCGGCGGAAAGGGCATGCGGGTCGCGAAGGACGCCGAGCAGTTCGCGCAGTCGTTCACGCTCGCGAAGCAGGAGGCGCTGGCCGCGTTCAACTCCGATGAGGTCTACATCGAGAAGTACCTGGCGCACCCGCGGCACATCGAGATCCAGATCATGGGCGACACGCACGGCAAGGTGATGCACCTGTGCGAGCGCGATTGCTCGGTGCAGCGGCGCCATCAGAAGCTGGTCGAGGAAGCGCCGTCTCCCGCCGTGGATCAGACGCTCCGCCAGGACATCGGTGACGCGGCGGTGAAGCTCGCCGAGGCGATCGGGTACGTCGGGGCGGGAACGATCGAGTTTCTGCTCGACGCGGACGGCTCCTTCTACTTTATGGAGATGAACACGCGCATCCAGGTCGAGCACCCCGTCACCGAGATGTGTACCAACTTCGATTTGGTGAAGGAGCAGATCGCGGTGGCAGCCGGGGCACCGCTGTCGCTGGTGATGAACGGTCACCGCCTGCGCGGGCACGCGATCGAGTGCCGCGTGAACGCGGAGGACCCGAGCAGGAATTTCCAGCCGTCACCGGGGCTGATCACCGCCTACCACCCCCCGGGCGGGCCGGGCGTGCGCGTGGACACGCACATCTACGCCGGGTATACCGTACCGCCGTATTATGACTCGCTGCTCGCCAAAGTCATCGTGCACGGCAACACCCGCACCGAAGCGCTCGCCCGTATGCGCCAGGCGCTCGACTCGTTTATCATTGAAGGCGTGACCACCACGATTCCGTTTCTGGGCCGGGTGATGCGCCACCCGGACTTCGTCGCGGGCAAGATCGACACGAAATTCCTCGAGCGCGAGCCGCAGCTCCTCAAAGACCCGACATGAAGATCGACGTCTACCACACGCCACTCGGCCTCACTGCAGGGGATCTGACCGGCCGAGCGGTCGTCGTTATTGATGTGCTGCGCGCCACCAGCACGATCGTCACGGCGCTGGCCGCCGGCGCCAAGGCCATCGTGCCGGCCGCCAGCTCCGACGAGGTGGTCCGCCTCACGTCGAATCTCGAAAAAAACGGGATCGTGCTCGCCGGCGAGCGCCGCCTGCTCAAGATCGAAGGCTTCAACCTCGGGAATTCCCCGCGCGAAATGACCCGGGAGGCGGTCGCGGGCAAGACGCTGTTTCTCGCCACCACGAACGGCACGCCCGCGCTGCTCGCGGCGCAGGGCGGCGATCCGGTGCTGGTCGCGGCCGCGCTGAACTTCAGCGCCGTGGCCGAGCGCGCCCGCCATCTGTTTGCCGAGCGGGGCGATCTCGTCGTCATTTGCGCCGGACGGGATAAGCAGTTCGCGCTCGAGGATGCCTACACCGCCGGACGGCTGATCAAGGCGGTCAAGAAAGGCGTCCCGCCGAAGAAACTCATGCTCAACGACGCCGCGCAGGTCTCGTTCGATCTGGCGGCGCAGCAGGGTGGCTGGCAGGATGCCCTCGGCGCGAGCGACGCGGCGCGGCAGCTCGGCGAGGCGGGACTCGGGGAGGACGTGAAGTTCTGCGCCAATCCCGATCGGGTCGCGATCGTTCCCGTCTACGCGGATCGACGCATCGCGGCATGAATCCCAAGGCTCGTCAAGAGCTCATCGGCATCGCGGCCCTGCTGGTCGGGTTGTTCGTGGGTCTGACGCTGTTGCCGGTCGGGTTGACCGGAAGCTGGGGACGGACGATCGGGAACGCGCTGTGGCAGCTGTTCGGCGTGGGCGCGATCGTCGTGCCGATCCTCGGCGTGGGCTGGGCGCTCGCGGCATTCGACCGGCTGGGCGCGCTGTCCTGGGGGCGCGCGGCCACGCTCGGCGCCGGTCTCGTGCTCCTCATCCCCTACGGCATTGCGATCGGGATTCGTCCCACGTTCCCGCCCGATTACGCGAACTGGACGCGCACCGAGCGGCTGGTGGGGCTGTTCCCCGGGTTTCTGGCGAACGGCCTGGAAGGCGCGATCGGGACGGCGGGGGCGGTGCTCGCTGGACTCTTTGCGCTTTCGGCGCTCGGGATCGTGACCGTCGGGTGGCATCCGCTGTCGATGTTGAGACAGCGGGAGCAGGGAGCACGGAGCAGGGAGCAGGAGAAGGCGAAGCCCGCGCGTGTACCTGACCACGTCGATGAAGCGCCCACGAAGCCTGCTCCGAGCTCCGTGCTCCGTGCTCCGCCTATCCGCAAGCCGAAGCCCGCCCCACCACCGAAGCCCGCCCCGCCGCCGCCTCCCGGCTCGCTCATTCCGCCCATCGACCTGCTGACGGAAGGGCCGGGAGCGGTGGAAGATGCCGACGCCGCGCAGATCGAGGACATGGGCCGCCGTCTGGTTGCGACGCTGGAAACCTTCCGGGTCGGTGCGCAGATCACCCACAAGACGGTTGGCCCGGTCGTGACCCGGTTCGAGCTCGAGCCGGGCCGCGGGGTGAAAGTGGGACGCGTGTCGGCGCTCGCCGACGATCTCGCGCTCGCGATGCGTGCGCAGTCGCTGCGCATTGTGGCACCGATTCCGGGAAAAGCGGCGATTGGGATCGAGGTCCCGAATCCGACGCCGCGGCTCGTGCACGTGCGCGACATGATCGACAGCGCCGAGTTCCGCCGCGCGGCCCGCGTCCTGCCGGTCGTGCTGGGCCGCAACATCGAAGGCGAAGAAGTCGTCGACGACCTGACGAAGATGCCGCACCTGCTCATCGCCGGCGCGACGGGTTCGGGAAAGTCGGTCTGCATCAACTCAATTATTACGAGCCTGGTGTACGCGCACGGGCCGGAGAAGCTGAAGCTGCTCATGATCGACCCGAAGATGGTCGAGCTGTCGATGTACAGCGCGCTCCCGCACCTCGGCCTGGCCGTCGTGACGAGCCATCACAAGGCCGCGAACGTGTTGAAGTGGGCCGTGTGGGAAATGGAGCGCCGCTACCGGCTGCTCCACGCCAACCACGCCCGGAACATCACCGACTTCAATAAGAAGGTCGAAGGTAAAACCCCGCTCAAAGGGCCGCGCGAAACACTGGCCACCCAGGCGGGCATTCAGAAAGAGCTGCCGTTCGATGCGGTGTACTCAGGCGGCATCTTGCCCTACATCGTACTTGTCGTGGATGAGCTCGCGGACCTGATGCTCACCGTGCAAGGCGAGATCGAAACGCCGCTCGCGGTGCTTGCACAGAAAGCCCGCGCGATCGGCATTCACCTGATTCTTGCGACACAGCGCCCGTCGGTGAATGTGATCACCGGTCTGATCAAGGCAAATTTTCCGTGCCGCATCGCCTTCCGCGTCTCCGCGAAGGTCGACAGCCGCACCATTCTCGATCAGAACGGCGCGGAGACGCTGTTGGGCAACGGCGACATGCTGTTTCTCCCGCCCGGCAAGAGCGAGTCGATGCGCGTGCAGGGCGCGTTCATTTCGACCGACGAGACCGAGAAGCTGATGGAGTGGTACAAGAAGCACGCGGCGGCGGCCGTGACCGCCCCCGGGACGTCGATCGACGAGCAGGTCGCGGCGCTCGAGAAGGCGGAGAAAGAAGGAGACGGGGGCGGGAGCCAGGAGCCGGGAGCCGGGGAACGCGATTCCCTATTTCGGCAGGCCGCGGAGGTCTGTATCCAAAACCAGCTCGGATCTACGTCGCTACTGCAGCGTCGGATGAGCATCGGCTACGGTCGCGCGGCCCGGATCATCGATCAGCTCGAGCTGGCGGGCGTGCTGGGGCCGGCGAACGGCTCCAAACCGCGGGACGTCCTGGTGGGGTTGGAGGAATTGGACGACCTGGTCGGACCGGGCGCGAATTCGAGCGGGTAGTGCGCGAAATTGGTTATTCGCCCGGCAGCGCTTCCATTACTTTCGCCCCATGTCGAGCGGGGTGCACAGCGATCCATCGAACTGGAAAGACCCGAGGCACAAGCGCGGACTCGCCGGTGAGGAACAGGCGATGCGTTTCCTGCAAAGCCGGGGCTGGGAAGTTGTGGCGCACCGGTTTCGCGTCGGGCGGATCGAGCTGGATCTGGTCGCGCGCCGCGGCCACCTGGTCGCCTTCTTCGAGGTCAAAACTCGCCGCGACGCGGCGTTCGGCAGCCCATTCGAAGCGATCACCGGCGCCAAGCGCCGCGAGATCGTGAAAGCCGCGAGAGTGTGGATGGACCGGTTCGGCCAGCGCGGCGACGTATATCGCTTCGATTGTATCGCTATTGTTGACAACAAGTTGGAGCATCTAGAGGACGCCTTCCGTCCCGGATGGCGGTAACAAAAGTTTCGGTATATATTCGGGCCTCACACGAGGAGGCTCGCCACCATGTCGAGGTCACAAATGGCAGAACAGCAACAAGGCCAGCCGGCCAAACTCACTGACGATCGCCGCAAAGCGCTCAACCTCGCCATCACCCAGATCGAGAAAACGTGCGGGAAGGGGTCCATCATGCGGATGGGCGCCGACTCGCCGCAGGTGCGCGTAGCCGGGATCTCGACCGGCGCGATCAACCTCGACGCGGCAATCGGGATCGGCGGGATCCCGCGCGGCCGGGTCACGGAGATCTTCGGCCCGGAGTCGAGCGGCAAGACGACGTTGGCGCTGCATGTGGTGGCGCACGCCCAGCGGGGGGGTGGTGCCGCAGCGTACATCGATGCTGAGCATGCGCTCGACGTCGAGTACGCCAAGAAACTGGGTGTGGACATCGAGAATCTGCTTGTCTCTCAGCCTGATACGGGCGAGCAGGGCCTCGAGATCTGTGAGATTCTGGTGCGCTCGGGCGCGGTCGACGTCGTGGTCGTCGATTCGGTCGCCGCGCTCGTGCCGAAAGCCGAAATCGAAGGCGAGATGGGCGACTCGCTCCCGGGGTTGCAGGCGCGGCTCATGAGCCAGGCGCTGCGCAAGCTCGCCGGTGCGATCAACCGCTCGCGCACCGCGGTCGTCTTCATCAATCAGCTGCGGGAGAAGATCGGCGTCATGTTCGGCAACCCCGAGACGACGAGCGGTGGTCGGGCGCTGAAATTCTACGCCTCGGTACGGCTCGACATGCGGCGCATCGCACCGGTCAAGGATCGCGAAGTCGTGATCGGCAATCATGTGCGCGTGAAAGTGGTGAAGAACAAAGTGGCGCCGCCGTTCCGCCAGGCGGAGTTCGACATCATGTTCGACGAAGGAATCAGCCACGAGTCGTTGCTGGTGGATATCGCGGCCGAGGCGGGAATCATCGAGAAGTCAGGCGCCTGGTACTCGTACGGCAAAGAGCGGATCGGGCAGGGGCGTGAGAACGCCAAGTTGTATCTGAAGGACCACCCGGACATGTCGGCCGAAGTCGAGACACGCGTGAAGGAGCACCTCGGCGTCGGCCCCGTCGCTGATGCGGGTGGCGCAGCTGCCGACGAGGAGAGCGCCGCGAGCGAAGAGTGATTCTCACCGGACTCGCCCCCGACCCACACCGGCCGGACTATAGGCTGGTCGAGGTGGATCGGGGGCGTTTCGCGTCGCTCCCCGCCGCCGCCCTCACCGGCCTCGATCTGGTCGTCGGCGGTGAGATCGGGCCCTTGGTGTTCGAGCGGCTTCACGCGCTGGCCGACATCGAGGCTGCGCATCGCGCGGCGTTACGCGCCATCGCGCGCCGCGCGCACGCCCGCATCGATTTGCGGCGCCGGTTGCTCCAGAAGCAGCACCCGGCGGCCGCAGTGGATTGCGCCCTGGATCGCTTGAGCGCGGCCGGTTTGCTGAATGACGTCCAGTTTGCGGTTGATTACGCCGCCGCCAAAGCCAGGCGCGGTAGAGGTCCCGCTCGGCTGGTTCGCGATCTCCAGGCGCAAGGAGTCGAGCGGCGCGTTGCCGAGGAGGCCGTGCGGACTTCCCTTGCTGCTGAGGGCGTCGATCCGGCCGAGGCCGTTCGTGCGCTGGCGGAGAAGCGCGCGAAGCAGCTCGCGGGATTGCCCCCCGTGGTCAGGAAGCGGCGGCTCGTGGCCTTCCTGGTCCGGCGCGGCTTCAACGGCGGCGAAATCCGGGAGGTGGTGGAATCCCTTAACTCCTAGTTGCACTATATTTTACAGCCATGAAGGCCGCCGAAATCCGTCGCAAGTTTGTCGACTACTTCAAGGCTCGTCGCCACAACGAGGTACCAAGCTCCTCCCTCGTTCCCGCCGACGACCCGACGCTCCTGTTTACCAACGCCGGAATGGTGCAGTTCAAGCGCGTGTTCCAGGGCCTGGAACGCCGGGACTACCTGCGCGCCGTGACATGCCAGAAGTGCGTCCGCGCCGGCGGCAAGCACAACGACCTCGAGCAGGTCGGTCATACGGCGCGCCACCACACCTTCTTCGAGATGCTCGGCAACTTCTCCTTCGGCGACTACTTCAAGAAGGAAGCGATCGAGTTTGCGTGGGAGTGGGTGACGAGCGGCGAGTGGCTGGGCATCGATCCCGACCGCCTGTACGTCACCGTGCACCACTCCGACGACGAAGCGCGCAAGCTGTGGCGCCAAGTGACCGGCATTGCGGACGCCCGAATCTTCGGCCTTGGTGACAAAGACAACTTCTGGCAGATGGGGGATACCGGACCGTGCGGCCCGTGCTCGGAGCTGCTCATCGACGTCCGGAGCACGGACCGGGGAGCACGGAGCAGGGACCTGAGCCTCGAAGAGTTCGTGCGCATCAGTGAAGCGGGACAGCTCCTGGAGATCTGGAACCTCGTCTTTATGCAGTATGATCAACAGCCGGACGGTGCGCGCTCCGCGCTCCCTGCTCCGTCCGTAGACACCGGCGCCGGCCTCGAGCGCATCGCGTCGGTGCTCCAGAACGTGCCGTCCAATTTCGATACCGATCTGTTCCAGCCGATCATCGCCCAGGCGGTCGAGATCGTGGGACGGCCGTACGACCGCGGGCCGTCCGGTGCGCCGTACCGCGTGCTGGCCGACCACGCCCGGGCGGTCACGTTCCTGATGGCGGACGGGGTGTTTCCGTCGAACGAAGGGCGCGGCTACGTGTTGCGGCGGATTCTGCGCCGCGCGGTCCGCCACGCCTGGTTGCTCGGCAGGCGCGAGCCGACGCTGGCGCAGCTGACGCGCGCCGTCACCGGCGCCATGGGCGACGTCTATCCAGAGCTCGTGTCGAAGGAGCAACACATCGAGCGCGTGACGCGCGCGGAAGAAGAACGGTTCCTCGAGACGATCGAGGGTGGACTCGCGCGCATGGAGGAGCTGCGCCACCAGCCGGTCATTTCGGGCGAGGATGCCTTCAAACTCTACGATACCTACGGCTTTCCGCCCGATCTCACCCAGATGATCGCGGCCGAGCATGGACACGCTGTGGACGTCGAAGGGTTCGAGCAGGCGTTGGGGCAGCAGCGGCGGAGATCAAGGGCGGCGAGAAAGGCGGCGGGGGGCGGCGAAGGGCGGCGAGCGCGCGGCGAGTGGGTCGAGCTCAAGAAGAAGGGCAAGCAGAAATGGATCGGGTACGAGGCAACAAAGGCCGACACTGAGCCCCTGGCATTCCGGCAGACCGGCGACCAACTCGAGCTGATCCTCGAGGAGAATCCGTTCTACGCGGAGTCGGGTGGCCAGGTCAGCGATACCGGTGTCGTAAAGGGCGATGGGTGGGAGCTGACGGTCGAAGGCGTCGAGAAGGTGGACGGCAAGAGCGCGGTCGTCGGGACCTTTGGTGAGACGTTTGAGCCGACGCCTGCCGTGGCCCAGGTCAATGAAACACGGCGCCGCAATATCGAGCGGAACCACACCGCGACGCATCTCGTGCATGCCGCGCTCCGGAAGATTCTGGGAGACCATGTGCGCCAGGCAGGATCCGTCGTGGCGCCCGAGCGGCTGCGGTTCGACTTCAGCCACCACGGACCGATCAGGCGCGACCAGCTTGCCACGATCGAGGCAGAGGTCAACGCGCACGTGTGGGAGAACCTTCCGATCGAGACCCGGCAGATGGCGTACAAGGATGCCGTGGCGGCGGGAGCGATGGCGCTGTTCGGCGAGAAGTACGGCGACGTGGTGCGCGTGGTGGACGTTTCGGGCGTCTCGCTCGAGCTGTGCGGCGGCACGCACGTCGGCGCGACCGGTCAGATCGCCGTGTTTCGCTTCACGCACGAGACCGGAGCCGCCGCCGGGGTGCGGCGCATCGAAGCGCTCACGGGGCCCGCGGCCTACCGGTACGCGATCGACTCGCAGCACCGGCTCGCTGAAGCAGCCGGCTTGCTGAAGACGCAACCGGAGCACCTGGCCCGCCGCATCGAAGCGATGCTCGAGGAGAACAAGAAGCTCGAGAAGCAGATCAGCGAGCGAATCGGACCTCGACGACCGCAACCAGATTGCGGCGATCATGGACGGCTTCCGCGCGAAGCATAAGCGCGCTATTTCGGTGCTGTTTACGAAGGGTGAGCGCGCCGGAATCCACGTGGCCGTCACGGACGACCTGGTTTCCAAGGGTGTAAAAGCAGGCGACATCGCCAACGCGATCGCCCAGGCGACGGGCGGCAAGGGAGGCGGGCGGCCGCATTTTGCGTCGGCGGGCGTGGGGGATGCGTCCAAGTTGGGCGAGGCTCGCGCTCGCACACCCGAGATCGTTCGAGACTTCGCGCGATGACCCGCGACCAGGTCCTGTCCTGGCTCGACACGCGGCGGCCGGCCCCGCCGGATGCGCTCCGGGAGCGGCTGCGCGGCGCTGTCCACGACACGCCGTTCAGCCTGCCGGGCCACCTGGCGCAGCTCGGCCACGAGCTGCTCGACCGGGTGGCCGCCCGCCCGGCCGGAGGCCGTGAGCTGGCGCTCGATCTCCTCGCTGCCGACGCGTTCGCCACCTACGCCTGCGAGGCCCAAGCGGAGGAGATACATGAGACTTGATGGCCAGGGTTTACTCGTCCTCGTGGATCCGGTTCGCACCAGCGGCGCGGAAGCGGCGCGCATCGGCCGGGCGGCCAAGGCCGCCGGCGTGCGCGGGCTGTTGATCGGATCTTCCTTCGATGGCGCCGCCCAGACGCACGAGGTGGCGCGCGCGCTGCGGGAGAATGCGCCCGGGATTCCGGTCGCGCTGTTTCCGGGCTCCGCGATGCAGCTCACCGATCAGGTGGATCTCGTGCTGTTCCTGTCGCTCGTCTCCGGCCGTAACCCGCAGTATCTGATAGAAGAGCATGTACGGGCGGTGCCGTATCTCCAGCAGCATCCGGTGCCGACGCTGTCGACCGCGTACATCCTGATCGACGGGGGCCGGGTGACCAGCGTCGAGTCGGTGAGCCAGACGCGCCCGCTCCCCGCCGATAAGCCGGAGCTGGCCGCTGCGCATGCGAGGGCGGCCCAGCTGATCGGCATGCAGGCGGTCTATCTCGAGGCCGGGAGCGGCGCCGAGCGGCCCGTTCCGCCGGAGGTCATTCGCGCCTGCCGCGCGGCGGTGCCCGAGCGGCCGCTGTTCGTCGGCGGCGGGATTCGCACGCCGGCGCAGGCGCGCGCCGCGCGGCAAGCGGGCGCCGATTTCGTGGTTATCGGCACCGTGGTCGAGGAACAGCCGCAGGGGGGGGCCGGGCTGGAGGCCTTCGTCGAGGCCGTGCGGTGAGTCTCGAGCGAATCCGGGAATCGCTGGGCGGCCTGGCGGCGCTCGCGGGGCAGGTCGCCGCGGAGCACGCCGGCGAGATCGCGGCCATCGCCGAACGGTACGAGACGACGCTGCGCGGCGGCGGCACGCTCTTCTTCGCCGGAAACGGCGGCAGCGCCGCCGACGCGCAGCACGTTGCCACCGAGTACGTCGTCCGCTACCAGACCAATCGGCCCGCGATGCGCGCGGTCGCGCTCACCACGGATACCTCGTTGCTGACGGCGTGCGCCAACGACATGGGGTTCGACGAGGTCTTTTCGCGGCAAGTCGAAGCGCTGGCCGAGCGAGGCGATCTCCTCGTGCTGCACTCGACGTCCGGCGAGAGTCCCAACGTGATTCGCGCCGCGCAGGCCGCCAAGTCTCGCGGAGTGGGCGTCGTGGCGTTGCTCGGCAAAAGCGGCGGACCGCTCAAGGACCTCGCTGACGCCGTCCTGATCGTGCCGTCAACCGACACGGCGCGGATCCAGGAGATCCACCTCGCGGTCGAGCACGTGATCTGCGATCTGGTCGAGGACCGGCTCAAGGGATGATCAACCTCGCCGGCAAGCGTGCGTTCGTGACGGGGGGAGGGCGGGGCATCGGGCACGCGACCGCCGTGTTGCTCGCCCGTGCCGGCGCCAAGGTCGCCGTGGGGTACCGGAGCCGCAAACCGGCGCCAGCGGCACACGTCACCGCGGCGGTGCGCGGCGACCTCGGCACGATCGCCGGCGCCAGCAAGGCGGTCGGCGAAGCACTGCGCGCCCTTGGCGGGGGCCTCGACATCCTGGTGATCAATCACGGCGTGTGGCCGGCCGACGACGTGCCCGTGGCAAAACTGACGGACGAGCAGTGGGAGTCCACACGCCGCGCGAACCTCGATGCCGTCATCTACGTCACGCGCGCGGCGATTCCCAAACTCCGTGACGGTGGAACGATCGTGCTGGTCGCGTCGACGGCGGGACAGCGCGGCGAGGCATTTCACACCGACTACGCCGCCACCAAGGGCGCCGTCATTGCGATCACGAAGTCGCTCGCCGTCGAGCTCGCGCCCAGGATCACGGTGAACTGTGTTGCGCCGGGGTGGGTCGACACCGAGATGTCGGCGAAGCCGTACACGGGCGACGGCCGCGCCGCGATCGAGAAGACGATTCCGCTCCGGCGCGTCGCCAGCGCGGAGGATATCGCCGGGCCGATCCTCTTTCTCTGCTCGCCGCTGGCCCGGCACATCACGGGCGAGATCCTCAACGTGAACGGTGGCTCAGTCCTCTGCGGATGACGTTTCCGGCGAAACTCCCGATCCCCTCCGAAGTCCTCAAGATCGCCAAGAAGCTCGAAGACGCAGGCTTCGAGACGTGGTGCGTGGGCGGCGCGATCCGTGACAATCTCCTCGGCGTCCCCAATCACGATTTCGACCTGACGACGGCGGCGCCGCCGGCCGAGGTGCAGAAGGTGTTCAAACGGACCGTGCCGGTCGGCATCGAGCACGGGACCGTCGCGGTGCTCGACGCCGCCAACCAAACGCACGAAGTCACGACGTTCCGGAAGGACATCCAGACCGACGGGCGGCACGCGGTAGTGGAATTCGGGGTGTCGCTCATGGACGATCTGGCGCGCCGCGATTTCACGATCAACGCGATCGCCTACCACCCGATCCGCCACGAGTGGCGTGATCCGTTTCAGGGCGCGCAGGATCTGGCCAAGAAGCTGATCCGGTCGGTCGGCGATCCCAACTGGCGCTTTCAGGAAGACTATCTGCGCATTCTGCGCGCGCTGCGCTTCAGCGCGCGGTTTGAGTTTCGCATCCACCCACGCACGCTCGAGGCCGCGAAAGCCAACGCCCAGGGACTGGCGCAGCTGTCGGCGGAACGCGTGCGCGACGAGTGGTTCAAGGGCCTGAAAACTGCCGTGCGCCCGTCGAAGCTGGTTGCACTGTGGCGAGATGTGGACGCTACGAGAATCTGGTTACCCGAGATGCGGGATGCGGGCAGCGGGATGCGCGAAGCCGTGAAGGGGGTCGACAAACTGCCGCGGGATCCGGTGCTGATTACGGCCTTCCTCGCAAAGGATCCCGCATCCCTGTTGACTCGGTTGAAGTGCTCCAGCCGCGATATCGAGCGGGGGCGTTCCATCGCGCAGTGGCGCGACCGATACCCCGAGGCACGAGATCAGACGGCAGTTCGCCGTTGGCTGTCACAAACGGGCGACGCGGCAGCCGACCTCCTCGCGATCCGGAAGGACTCGAACTTGGAGGCAGCGGTTGCGGTGATAAAGCTTCGCAATGACCCGCTGACGCTCAAGGATCTCGCGGTCAAGGGCGATGAGCTCATCGAAGCCGGTGTTCGTCCCGGTCCCGACGTTGGCGAAACGCTGCAGCGGTTGCTTGACGAGGTCCTGGAGGATCCCACCCGCAACACGCGCGAGTATCTGCTCTCCCGTGTCTAAGGCATTGCTCTACGCCCTCGCTGCGGCCGCGGGTAATGTGCTCGGGGCACTCGCGGTCACGCGGCGTGCGGCGCTCCAACTCAAGGTGATCGAGCATTTTCTCGCCTTCGGTGCGGGTTTCATGTTGTCGGTCGCCATGATCGAGCTCCTGCCGGAAGCATTCTCGCGCAGCGGTCCGGTTGCGCCGGTTCTCGTGCTGGCTGGATACCTGGCGGTGCATTTCACACAGCACACGCTCACGCCGCACTTTCACTTTGGCGAAGAGACACACGCGATTAGCTCCGTCGCCGGCACATCCGCGCTGGTTGGCCTCTTGTTACACACGTTCTTCGACGGCGTAGCGATCGCAAGCGCGTTCCTGGTTCGTCCCGAGCTCGGTCTTATGGTTTTCGTCGCCATCTTTTTGCACAAGCTTCCAGAAGGAGTGACGATCTCGAGTATCATGATGGCGGGCGGGAGGACGGGTAGCGGAGCGCTGGGAGCGGCCGCCCTTCTCGGTGTCGCAACGCTCGCGGGCGTGATTCTGACCGATCAGGTAGGATTCCTCGTGCAGCATGGGTTGGCACTCTCGGCGGGGGTGGCCATCTATGTGGCTGCATCGAACCTCGTACCTGAGCTGCAAGGGAAGCACGGCTGGACGATGCCGGTCGCATTCTTCGCGGGCGCCCTGGTTTTCTTCTTAACTAAGGTTCTGCTCGAGGCCGCCACGTGATTGATATGGCGGCTTCGAGCGAGCGTGGCGGCTGCGCAGCTTGCGGATGAGGCCGATGAGGATGGCTATTGATCGCGAGCATATATCGAGCACTGTGGCGGCTTGGTCGGTGGGGAGGAAGTCCAGTTTCCGAAGTACGGTAAGGTGGCTGTAGCGTTCCGTATTTGAACCGAGCGCGATCTTGAGTCGTCGAGAGATAAGCCATATAAGCAAGGTCTTGAGCGACGCGCCAGGCATCCAGTCGGTCGAGCTTTCTCACATGGGTATGGTAACGTGACTCAATGAATTGGCGTTATCGATTCGTCGCCCGCACGGGCCATTGCAACGCATCCCGCATCCCGTATCACGTATCCCGGGCATTGTGGTGACCGAGCCCACCCTTTTCCAAGGCTCCACCGAGCCCCTCGCCGCTCGCATGCGCCCCAAGACGCTCGAACGATTCCTCGGCCAGGAGCACCTCCTCGGCCCCGGGAAAGCGCTGGGCGATTTGATCCGCCGCGGCGAGATCGGGTCGTGCATCTTTTGGGGGCCGCCGGGCTCCGGCAAGACGACGCTCGCCAAAATCATCGCCAACTACACCGACCGGCACTTCGAGCCCTTCTCCGCCGTCACCGAAGGCGTGGCGCGCGTGCGCGAGATCATCAAAGAGGCCGAAGAGCGGCTCAAATATCACGGACAGGGCACGATCCTCTTCTGCGACGAAATCCATCGGTTCAACAAGGGGCAGCAGGACGCGTTTCTGCCCTGGGTCGAGAACGGCGTCATCACGCTCATCGGTGCGACCACCGAGAACCCGAGCTTCGAGCTGACGAGCGCGCTGCTGTCACGGTGTCGGGTGTTTGTGCTCGAGCCGCTCACCGATCAGCATATCCGGAAGGTCATCGAACGGGGGACTGGGGAATGGGGAAAGGGGAAGAGTGCGGGGACGGTTCCCGGATTTGATGCTGAAGCGCTGGACCTTTTAGTGCGACATGCTCAAGGAGACGCGCGTCGGGTTTTGAATACTCTCGAAGCTGTCTTCAAGCACGCTGAGCACCAGTCCCCATTCCCCAGTCCCCTCGGTGCCGATCTGGTGCGGAGCGTGCTCGAAAGGCCGTTAGCGGTCTACGACAAGGGCGGTGAGCAGCATTTCAATCTGATCTCTGCGCTGCACAAGGCGGTGCGCGGATCCGATGCCGACGGCGCGCTCTACTGGCTCGCGCGGATGCTCGCCGGGGGCGAGGATCCCCTCTACCTCGCGCGGCGGCTCGTGCGCATGGCCATCGAGGACATCGGGCTCGCGGATCCGCGCGGCTTGAGCGTCGCACTCGCGGCCAAAGACGCGTATCACTTTCTCGGCAGCCCCGAAGGGGAGCTTGCGCTCGCGGAAGCCACGATCTACCTGGCGACCGCGCCCAAGTCGAATCGCGCGTACGTGGCGTTCGGCGAGGCACGGGCCGCGGCCCAGGCGCATCCGGCCGAGCCCGTGCCACTCCACATCCGCAACGCGCCGACGGGACTCATGAAAGAGCTTGGCTACGGCGAGGGCTACAAGTACGCGTTCGATTCCGAGAATGCGTATCTGCCGCAGGAGTATTTGCCGGAAAGGCTGCGCGGCACTGTGTGGTATAGACCTAGTGATTTCGGTTACGAAAAAACCGTACAAGAGCGGATGGCATGGTGGGAAAGCATGAAGCACAAAGCGTCGGGTGCTCCCGACGCGTCATAACTCCGCATGCGACTCCACAAGTATACGTAGCCAGCGGCCTCGTGCGGTACATCACTTCCTCAAAAACAGAATCTTCGCATACTAGCGCCGCTGCTCAGAGCAAAACCGCCGAAAGGCGGTGACGCAGAGCTACGGGGCTCCCACGGACTAATCCTCCGTCAGCCAGCCGGGCCGCCAGCAATCGACTCCGATCGATCCTGGCGGCCCGCAGTGTTTCAGCCCGAGACCGTCAACCGGAGTCGCAGTGAAATAACCATCGCTGCTCAGAGCAAAACCGCCGAAAGGCGGTGACGCAGAGCTAGGGGACTTCGGCGACCAAAGGGTCGCCATGTCAGCCCGGCCGCCAGCGACTCGAGAGGCCTTCGAGTTACCTGGCGGCCTTTTTCATGTTCGGCAGGATCGCACCCCCCTCCAGGGGAGCGCGACAAAGGCAAACCCGGCGAAAGCCGGGGACGCAAAGCCCCGAGGCTACCGCACGCCCTTCGCGTGCCACGCTAGTCGAGCCGCCCGCAGTCCTTGAGGAGGATTTATGCTTTCTCGAACGATATGGCGACGGGCCCTGACGCTTGCCCTCATCACAGTCGTTGCGTGCGACATACCGAGCAGAGTCTCGCTGTCCGGCAACGACGCGATCCGGGTCGACGTCTCTCCCAAACTCGTGACGCTGCAGCAGAATCAAGCCGCCGACTTCACCGCGATTGGCTTCACCAGCACCGGTGATACCGCCGCTGTGACGATCAACTGGAGCGCCACGTCCGGCAGCATCACCGACACGACTACGAGCGGTGGCAAACATCAGGGGCACTACAGGGCCGGCTCGGACACGGGCAAGGTCAAGATCGTCGCCAGGGGAAAAAGCGGAGGACCCGCCGACACGGCGACGGTGACGGTGACGCTCGCGCCGGTCACGTCGATCCTGGTGAGTCCGGCGGCGGCGAGCGTCGCCGTGGGGCAAACGGTGCAGCTGACCGCGACGCCGCAGGATGTGGGCGGCAATCCGTTGAGCGGGCGCGTGGTGACGTGGGCCTCGACCAATCTGGGCGTGGCCACCGTGAACGGCAGTGGGCTCGTGACCGGCGTCGCCGCGGGTGTGGCGACGGTGACGGTCGCATGCGAAGGGCAGAGCAGCGTCGTGGCGATCACGGTGACCGTCGTGCCGGTGGCGTCGGTCTCGGTGAGCCCCGCGTCGGCCAACGTGAGCGTGGGCCAGACCGCGCAGCTCACCGCGACGCCGAAGGATGCGAATGGCAATCCGCTCAGCGGGCGGACCGTGACGTGGGCGACGAGCAACGCGGCGGTGGCCTCGGTGAGCGGGAATGGGCTGGTGACGGGTGGGGCTGCCGGGACCGCGACGATCACTGCGAGCAGCGAGGGCCAGAATGGCACGGCGGCGATCACGGTGACGTTGGTGCCGGTGGCGTCGGTGTCGGTGAGCCCCGCCTCGGCGACGATGCTGCTCGGGCAGACCGTCCAGATGACGGCGACCCCGAAGGATGCCAGCGGTAGTCCCCTGGCAGGACGTGCCGTGACTTGGGCGAGCAGCGCGCCTGCAGTGGCGACGGTGTCGGCGAGCGGGCTGGTGACGGCGGTCGGGGCAGGATCCGCCACGATCACCGCCACGAGTGAAGGCAAGAATGGTACGTCCGCGATTGCCGTGACGGTTGTGCCGGTGGCGACGGTGACGGTATCGCCGGCATCGAAGAGCCTCAACGCCGGCGCCACGGTGCAGCTCACCGCGACGACGAGAGATTCGGCCGGCACCGTGCTCACCGGACGGATTGTGACCTGGTCGAGCAGCGCGCCCGCAGTGGCGACGGCGTCGGCGAGCGGGCTGGTGACGGCGGTCGGGGCAGGATCGGCGACGATCACGGCGACGAGTGAGGGCAAGACTGGTACGTCCGCGATTACGGTGACGGTTGTCCCGGTTGCGTCCGTGACGGTTGCGCCGGCCACCAAGACGCTCGGCATCGGGACGACGGTTCAGCTGACTGCCACAACCAAAGACTCCGCGGGCAACGTCCTCGCCGGTCGCAGCATCGCGTGGTCGAGCAGTGCGCCCGCAGTGGCGACGGTGTCCGCGAGTGGCCTTGTGACAGCTGTCGCGGTGGGATCGGCGACGATCACGGCGACCAGCGAAGGGAAGAGCGGCACTGCGGCGATTACGGTCATGGTGGTGCCGGTCGCAGCGGTTACCGTTTCGCCGTCATCCGGTACTGTGAACGTGGGGTCGACGCTGCAGCTCACGGCGGTTACCAAGGACTCCGCGGGCAACGTGCTCACTGGCCGTAGTGTGACGTGGTCGAGCAGTGCACCGAGTGTGGCGACGGTGTCACCGGCTGGATTGGTCACCGGCGTCACTGCTGGGTCGGCGACAATCACCGCGACGAGTGAAGGGAAGAGCGGCTCAGCGGCGATCACGGTGTCCGTGACGCCCCCGTCGTCACACGCCGGCTATTACGTGGCGACGAATGGCACGAGCGGTGGTGACGGGAGCGCGAGCCAGCCCTGGGCCCTGAGCTACGCACTGGGCGGAGCGGGGGGGCGCATTCAGGCCGGCGACACGGTCTGGGTGCGCGGTGGGACGTACTACGCGCCGTTCCGCAGCACGCTCACCGGCACGGCGTCGGCGCCGATCGTGGTGCGCGCCTACCCGGGCGAGCGCCCGATCATCGACGGCGTCAACACCACCGGTGACAACTTCGTGGTCGCGGGGTCGTGGTCGGTCATGTGGGGTCTCGAGTTCACGAACACGATGCTGTCGCGCTACACCGACCTCATCAATCACGACTACCGGCCCAACAACGTCATCAACAACGGGCCGCACAACAAGTACGTCAACCTCGTGATCCACGACGGCGGCGTGGCGTTCTTCAACTACTCCGTGCAGTCGGACGTGGAAATCTACGGCAGCATCATCTACAACAACGGCTGGCAGGCGCCCGATCGCGGCCATGGCCACGGGATGTACTTGAAGAGCGACGTGGGGCCGGTCGTGGCGCGCGACAACGTGATCTTCAACCAGTACGGGTACGGCATTCACGTCTACACGAACACGGGGAGCGGGCTGCTCAACAACATCCACGCCGAGGGCAACGTCTCGTTCGACAACGGCAGCCTGTCACCCACGGGGACATCCGCGAACATCGGCAACCTGGGCGAGCCGTTGGCAAACACCCTCGGCTTCCTCGACAACATGACGTACTTCGCCCCGAGCTTGTCGGGGTCGAACCTCATGCTGGGATCGGGCGACGGTCTCGTGGCCACGGGCAATTACGTGGTCGGCGGAGCTGGAATCAGCGAGGGCACGTGGACGAACGCCACCGTCACGGGGAACACCGAGCTGTCGGCGAGCGCAACCGGCGCCGTGCGGGTGTTCGTGCGCCCGAACCGGTACGAGCCCGGTCGCGCCAACCTCATCGTCTACAACCCCAGCGGCCAGGGGAGCGTGACGGTCGACCTGTCGGGTGTGGTGCCGGCCGGCGTGCGGTATGAAGTGCGCAACGTGCAGGATCTCTTCGGGGCGCCGGTCGCCAGCGGGACTGGCGGTGGCGCCATCAGTCTCCCGATGAGCGGGATCAGGCCCCCAACGCCGGTCGGCCTGAGCAGTTCGCCGGCACCGACGACCGGCCCGTATTTCAACGTTTTCGTCGTCACGATCGTCTCGCAGTAGCTGTAGCGGCTGTTTGGCCTCCGGTCTGGGCGCCCTTCGGGGCGCCCAGGCTGGACCGGAGGAGTAGTTGCGGTGTGCTGTTCGAAGGGGATGTGCGCCATGAGATGCGGATGTGATTGGGGCAGAACCCACGCACCGGTCAGCAGGAGCTGGTCGCCTGCACCGATGACCGGCCCGTCTTTCGACGTTTTCGTCTTCATCGTCACCACCGTTTCACAGTAGTCACAGCGGCTCATTCGCCTGCCAAACCGGGCGCCCTTCGGGCTTCCGGCGTGGGCCGAGCCGTGCCCTGAATCACGCCTTTCGTAGGGAGTTTCTGCCATGACGTTCACACACAAGCTGTCGAAGCGGCTCGCCATCGGACATTGGTTCCTGCTCGTGGCCCTCGGCGCGGGAGCCTGCCACGATGATCCCACCGGTACGATCACTTCCTCCCTTCCCACCATGTCCGTCACATCGTTCGCCTCCGGCGATCGCGTGAAGACCTCCGGTACGGCCAACATCCGCAGCGGCCCGTCGGCGTCGGCGACGTTGCTCGGAACCCAACCCCCCGGCGCGCTCGGCACGATTCTCGCCGGCCCCGTCATCGATTCGGCCGGCGACAAGCTATTGCGCTGGGACATAGACTTCGACTCGGGCGTGGATGGCTGGGCCGCCGAGCCCTACGTGGGGTTGATCCTGGTGGCGCCGGCCAGCGAAACGCCGGTTGCGTCGGTGGCGTTGACTCCCGCGGCGGCGAGCCTTGTAGTCGGGGGCACGCTACAGCTGACGGCCGTGGCCAAGGACTCGGGGGGGACCATCTTGACGGGCCGGACCATGAGTTGGGTCAGTCGTGATACCTTGATCGCCAGGGTGTCGGCGGCCGGCCTCGTGACGGCGGTGGCCGCGGGAAGCGCTCTGGTGATCGCGACGAGCGACGGAGCGAGCGGCACCGCCGCGATCACGGTCACCGCCCCAACCGTGGCGTCCGTCAGCGTGACCCCCTCGGCGGCGACGGTGGAGACGGGGAAGACGGTCCAGGTGTCCGTGTCCGTGAAGGATAGTGCCGGCACCGTCCTCTCCGGGCGGACGACGTCCTGGACGTCGAGCAGCACCGCGGTCGCGACCGTGAGCGCGGCCGGCCTCGTCACGGCGATCGCGTCCGGAACTGCCACGATTACGGCGACGAGCGACGGCAAGAGCGGAACAGCGACCGTGACCGTGACGGCCGCGTCGGCGCCGGCGGCGCACGCGGGCTACTACGTGTCGCCGAACGGCTCGAGCGCGAACGACGGCAGTATGAGCCGGCCGTGGACACTCAGTTACGCCCTCGGCACGGCGGGCGGGCGGATCCTCGCTGGTGACACCGTGTGGGTGCGCGGCGGGACGTACCGCGGCGGCTTCCGGAGCACGCTCACGGGGCTCAGCGGCGCGCCGATCGTGGTGCGGCAGTACCCCGGCGAGCGGGCGACGGTGGACGCCGCCGGATACACGGGCGACCAGTTCGTGGTGGCGGGCTCGTGGTCGGTGTTCTGGGGCCTCGAGCTGATGAGCTCGGAGCCGACGCGGACGTTCAGCACCACGGCCAACAACGCACGGCCGAACCTGCTCGTGAACGACGGGTCGCACAACAAGTACATCAATCTCGTGGTCCACGACGGCGGGGTTGGCTTCTTCAACTACTCGTCGCGGTCCGACGTCGAGATCTACGGCTCGATCTGGTACAACAACGGCTGGCAGGGCCCGGACCGGGGGCATGGGCACGCGCTGTACATCAAGAGCGACGTGGGCCCCGTCGTGGCGCGTGACAACGTCATCTTCAACCAGTACGGGTACGGGATCCACGTGTACACGAACACGGGGAGCGGGTTGCTGAACAACATCTGGATCGAAGGAAACGTCTCATTCGACAATGGCAGCCTGTCGTCCAGCGGGACATCGGCCAACATCGGCAATCTCGGCCAGCCGCCCGCGAACGATCTGACCATGCTCTCGAATCTGACCTACATGGCGCCGGGGGTCACCGGCACCAATCTCACGCTCGGGTCTGGTAGCGGGCTGCGCGCGACGGGGAATTACGTCGTGGGCGGCAGCGGCATCACGCAGGGCACGTGGACCAACGCGACCGTGACTGGAAATACGGTGCTGGCGGCGGGTCCCGCCTCCCGGCAGACGGCGGTGTTCGTCCGGCCGAACCTCTACGAACGGGGACGGGCGACCGTGACCGTGTACAACTGGTCGCAGCTCGGTGCGGTCTCCGTGGATCTGTCTGGGATCGTGCCCGTGGGGGCGCGCTACGAGGTGCGCAACGTGCAAGATCTGTACGGGGCGCCCGTCGCGAGCGGCGCGTTCAGCGGTGTGGTCAGCATTCCATTGGGCGGCGTCACGCCGCCGCCGCCCGTGGGCTTGACGTCCTCGCGGTCGCCGCGCACCGGACCGTACTTCGACGTCTTCCTGGTGACGATCCTGCCGTAAACCGGAAGGCAGGCGCCGTCAGGGGGAGGCAGGGCCGCTCGCGCCGCGCGTGGGCGGCTCTGTCTTCTTGTGAGCCACGGGGAGGGGAGTTGCACGAAGGCGGTCGCCGACCTCGCCCGCCGCGAGGTTTCTCCGCGCACCGACGCTGCCATATCGCTCGATGACCCGCGCCAGCGCCCAGGGGAAGGCGTACCGGAACAGCGGCTCGAGTTGACTGAGGCGCAGGGCGCGCTCGCCGACGTCCCGGAGGGCGGGTGCGACGTGGGCGACGGCGCGTGCGATCGGGAGGAGCATCCGCGCGGCCGCGCGGGTCCAGGGGAGCCATGGCGCCGGTGGGGCCGGATCGAGGAGCGGCGGCGTGCGGCCGCGGCTCTGCCACAGGTCCGCCTGCGCGCCGAGCCATTGGCGCAGGTCCGCCAGGGCCGGCGGCGTGAGAAACGAGTCGCGTGCGAACAGTAGCACGGACGATGAGTATTTGCGCTTGCCGAACTCGTGCGATGCCACGCCGGCCTCTTCGACGACCCGGCGACAGAAGGGGCGGTCGTAGGCCCGGCCCCGGTTCCAGGGGGCGAGCTCCCGCGATACCGAGAGCGCGTGAATGTCACGGACCTGCCGCGCGCCGAGAAATGCCACGGGCGCGTGGATGAATCCCGCGTGCAGCCGGAACTCACACAGGTCGAGCCCGGACTGATCCTTGCGGACGAGGTCGGGACCGAGCCCGGGGGGGTCGAGCCCCCACACGGCGTCGCCATGGAAGCCAGTGAGCAGCACACGGCCCGCCAACCACGGGCGCGCGCCGGCGACGTACACGTCCTCGCCCTTGCCGTCGGCCGCGAGGAACGGGATCTCGGCGAGCGGGATTGCGCGCCAGGCGTCCGCCTGCACGATGTCGAGGCGGATGCCCAGGGCGGTTGCGACAGCCGTCCCCGTGTCGGGGGCGCTACCGTCCCGTGCCGCGAACGTGACCGCCTCATCGAGTCCAGCACGTCGGGCGAGCGCCGACACCGCGCCGGAATCGTAGCCCGACGAGATCGTGCCCAGCATGCGGTAGGGCAGACGGCGAGCGGCGTGTGCCAGATTCGCGGCCATCCCGGTCAAGACGCCGACGAGGAAATCGCGATATGACGCGAACGAGCTGAAATCGCGTAGCGGCGTCGGTTTGGGTACCGGCTGCAGCGTCCGCCCGTCCCACATCAGGTTGTCGTGATACGTCAGGTGCACGGGTCCGTGGGACGTGGCCAGCGTGGGCTTGTAGTGCGCGAGCCCCCAGCGTATCGACTTGAAGTCTTCGAAGTACGCCGTGTACGTCGGGTCGGGCACGCCGCCCGTGGCGGCCAGGAGGCACGCGAGCGAGTTGGACAGCCACACCTCTCCGGTGCGCTCGAGCCAATGCAGTCGGTCCACCGTTGAGGCGGCCGAGACCCAGGTGACCGCCCCGTTGCGGGCGCGGCCCCCGGACCCGAACACGAGATCCGTGCGGTCGAAGTCCCCAGCGTCGTACGGACCGTCCCACACCGCCTCGCAAAACCATTCGGGCGTCGTCTCCACCTGCGAGCCGTGCAGCACGGTGACCGTGTCGCTGCCGCCCACGCACGACGCGAGCCAGGCCAGCGGGGGCCACGCGGGGACGGGAGTATAGGCGAATCGCATCGCCATCAGCACGAGACCACAGCGGGACGCGGGAGGTCGGCCGTGCCCGGCGCATGGGGGGGCGGAGACATTCCGGCGAGCTCGGTGCTCAGAGTCTCGGCCGCCCACAGGAACAGCGCATGGGCGAAATCGTACTGCGGCCACCAGAAGGCATGCGGCGTCCTGGGGGAGACGGTGCGATCGCCGCCGAGCAGAGCACGACCGATCAAGTGCCATGCTCGCACGAACGGATAGGCAAGCCGGTTGAGCCCGATGTGGAGACGGACGAATGCGAGGCCGACGCCGCGCGTGCGCCGGACGTACGCGACGAACGACGGGCGCAGCCGGCGCGTGACCGGATAGTGGTACGCGGCGACGACGGCCTTCTTCGTCTGGCCGAAGGCCGTACGCGCCACGCCGGCCGTCTCCGCGATGCGTCGCGGGATCGGTCGGTCGTAGGCGTTGAGGAGACGCCACGGGTCCATCTCCTGATCGGTCGCCACCGCGTCGAGGTCCGCGATGTGGCGGCTGCAGAGAGTGGGGACGCTGACATTGCTGAAACCGCTCTGGAGCCGGATCTCCGACAACCCCAGCCCGGCGGGGTCCCCGCGGACGACGCCCCGCTCGTGCCATTCGCGTTCCGTCTCCGTGTCCCACACGTCGTCGCCCCCGAACCCCGTGAACACGACCGCGGCGGAGCGCCTCCGCCCCAGGAAGGACGCGAGCGGGCGCAGCGCGAGGGTCGGCGGCATGCAGCCGGCTGCCAAGAAGTACCGCTCGTCGGCGGGCGTCGCGCCACCGGCGTCCGTCAGGAGGGGGAGGCCCAGGGCGCCCGCAATCGCCGAGCCGTCGTCAATCGCCGTGCCGGGGGCGAGCCACGGGGGGAGATGTGAATTCGACCGGCGACAGGTGAACGCAGCCGTGACGCCCAGCTCGGCGACGAGCGCGGCGGTGGCGACGGAGTCGTAGCCCGAGGAGACCGTCACGAACGCCTGAATCTGGGTGCGACGTGCGTCGCTCGCGTAATTCGTCTGCAAACGGCGCAGGGCGTCGCGGACGAGCGTCCGGTATTCGCCGTACGAGCGGAACCGGGGTGCGCTGCGCCGGTTGACGCGCTCGGTCCTGCCGGAAGGATCGAGCGCCAGGGTGCCATCGTACAGTTGGCGGAAGGCGCGGATCTCCGGATGATCCACGACGAAGCTGTCCGGATATTTTCCCGCACCCTGTCGGATGGCGAATGTCTCGAGGCGATAGTCGTGCCGCGGGTCGAGGCGCGCGCCGGTCGTCGCGAGCAGCAACGGCAGGCTATTCGAGACGTGGAGCCGACCCTGGTACTCGGTCCACAGCAACCGATCGCAGAGCCCAGTCGATGCCACGAAGTACAGCCGATCGTCTTCGATGCGGAGGCCGCTGCCGAAGAAGTGGTCGCTGGTGTCGAACCTCCCATCGGTGAAGTCGCCGTCCCATACTCCCTCGACGAGCCAATCGTCGCGGCACTCGACGGCCCACCCGTGCGCCACGTCGACGTCGCCGGACCGTGGGTCGGCTGCGGCCGCCCAGGCGAGGCGCGGGAGACCGGGGATCGGGCGGTAGCGGAGTCGGAAGGTCACAGGGCTGCGTCCAAGGCCGCGTCGTGCGTACGGCGTGCCACGTACCGGCGGTACAACGGGGCCGCTGCTCGGCGTGCGGCGACCTTGAGCCGGCGCTGGAACAGCGCGAGCTGCCAGCCGCGGAAGCGAGCCAGCTCGCCCACTCGTCGGGCTGACGTGCTCGTCTTCACGGAGAAACGGCCCAACACCCACGCGCCGCCGACCCAATGGGGCGTGAGCCAGGGTTCGGAGGTGAAAACGTAATGGTAGCCGGCGACCGATGCGGCGCGGAGCACGCGGCCCGAGATGTCGCCACCCGGCACCGAGGCGCATCGGCACGGCTGACCGAGGAGGTCGGTCAGCGCGTCCCGGCTCACCCGCCATTCCGCCAGCATCCGGTCGGCCGGCAGGTCGCGACAGATGTCTGGATGGGTATGGGAGTGGCTGCCGATCACATGGCCGCGGCTCGCCAGGTCGCGGATCTCGGTGCGGGTCAGGAATCGGGGCCGGTCGATGAGGCTCGTCACGATGAAGAAGTGGCCCCGCCAGCCGCGCCGCTCGAGCGCGTCGGCAATCCAGAGCGCGCTCGCGCCACCGTCGTCGAAGGTGAGTAGCAGGCGGCGGCCGGGCTCGCCGACGTCGACCGCATCGACGCGTGTGGGCGCGCAGCCGCCCGCCGCGACCGCGTCCAGGTGCGCGCCGAACGCTGCGCGGGTCAGCTTGTAGGGGAGCGCGCCGGGACGCGAAAACCCGGACGCCGCGGGATCGTCGACCACGTCGTGATACATCAAGCCGGCGACCTCCGGTCGGCTGGCGCGCGTCACCATGTGAGCCGGTACTCCCGCAGCCACAGCTCGAGGGCGAGCGCAGTGAACACGCGCTGGTAGAGCCCGCCGCGGCTGATCTCGCCGCCCGCGCGGCTCGCACCGCTGCGGAAATCGGCGAGCCAGCGGCGCATGAGCGCGTCGTGGAACAAGGCACGCGTGCGGGCGTCGTCGCCGAGCAGCAGCGCGGCAAGCGCGTCGTGGAACCCGGGAGGCACCATGATGTCGAGCGGCACGCTGAATCCCTGTTTCGGATGGACCGCTACCTCCCGCGGGAGCCAGCGATGTGCGAGCGCGCGGAGGACCCGCTTGCCGGTGTGCCCCGTGGCCTTGAGACGGTGTGGCAGGGACACGCCGAGTCCTACGACGTCCTCATCCAGCAGGGGGACGCGCACCTCGATGCTCGCCCGCATGCTCATCATGTCCACCTTGCGGAGCATGTCTCCCGGCAGGCTGACGGCGAAGCAGCTCTCTGTAATTCGTTGGGAGAGCGTCTCGAGGTCCGCCGTGCCGGGCGGGACGTGCCCGTCGAAATGCCGGTACACCGGGGCGAGTCCGGCGCGGGCATCGGGCGGAACGAGGATCTCCTTCTGGTCTTCGGTGAGATAATTGGAGAAGCCGGCCAGCACGATCGCCGAGTTGACGCGGCCCGCGCGGGCGAGCTGGATTGCCTTCACGACCCGCCGCCCCCAGTCGTGGCTCCAGCGCGTCGCGCGACTTCCGGCGACGGCGAGCGGAGCGAGCAGCCATGGGGGACAGCGCATCAGGCGCGCGAGCGAGGCCACCTGCCAAAAGCGCGCGTAGCCCCCGAACACCTCGTCCCCGCCGTCGCCCGACAGCGCGCAGATGATCCCCCGCTCCCGGACCGCTCGCGCGATCCAGTACATCGGCACGAGGCTCGTATCGGCGAATGGCTGGTCGAAGTGCCGGAACAGGTCGAGCAGCGAGTCGGTCGTCATGGCCCAGTCGCCGAGATCGATCGTGTGATGGCGCGTGGCGTACTGCCGTGAGACGGCGAGCGCAGTCTCGGTCTCGTCGTAGCGGCGGTCGGGGAACCGCACGTTGAACGTGGTCGTCGCCTCGCCCGTGGCCCGGCGGTGGGCCGCGACAACCAACGACGAATCGATCCCGCCGGACAGCAGGGCGGCCACGGGGACGTCGGCCACCGCCTGCCGCTTCACGGCGGCCAGCAGCCGTTCTTCGGCCATGCGGGACACGGCGCCGAGGTCCCGATGTCCGTTCGGCTCAGCGATGACCTCGTGGTAGCGGCGCAGGGCGTGACCCTCGGGTGCGATGGTCAGCGTGCTCGCGCTCGGAAGCGCGGCAATGTTGCCGAACCCCGTGGTTGGCTCCGGGACGTAGCCGAGGCCCAGGAAATCGTAGCAGGCTTGACGGTCGAGCGTCGGGCGGAACCCAGGCAGAGCGGCGATCGCCTTGATCTCGCTCGCGAATACCCACTGCCCGTCCAGCTGCGCGTAGAACAGCGGCTTGACGCCGAACCGGTCGCGGGCCAGGGTCAGGCGCCGGCGCGGTCGATCGTAGATCGCGAACGCGAAGATGCCGCGGAGATCCTCGACCAGCCGCTCCCCGCGGTCCTCGTACAGGTGCACGAGCACCTCGGTGTCGGACGTGCCGCGGAACCGGTGGCCGGCGGCGGTGAGCTGCGCCCGCAGCTCCTGATGGTTGTAGATCTCGCCGTTGAAGATCACGAGGACGCTCTCATCCTCGTTGGCCATGGGCTGGTGGCCTGTGGGAGAGAGGTCGATCAGCGCCAGCCGCCGATGCACGAGCTCGCAGCGCTCGTCTCCGTACTGGCCGCCGCCGTCCGGACCCCGATGCAGCAGGAGCGCGTCAGCGCGCGCTGGCCAGCCGGGCGCTTGCGGTAGCGCCACGGGATGAAACCGGCCGGCTATGCCGCACATCTTCGCCCCCGCCTCTCGTGAACACGTGGCAACCTCTTACTGCACCGCCCGGCGCGACGTACGTTTGAAGCTCGTTCCCGGACAATGGAGCTTGGCTCGTGATGCATCGATCTCTGGTCATGTGCGCGGCGCTGTTCGGCACCGGTGGGTGCGGGCGTAATCCGTCCGCGCCCCCGCCCCCGCCGCCCCCCGGAACGCACGTGGGTTACTACGTGACGACCGCCGGTACGAGCGGCGGCGACGGGAGCAACGCGAGCCCCTGGAGCCTGTCCTACGCCCTGAGCGGGGGCGGCGGTCAGGTGAGCCCCGGGGACACGATCTGGGTGCGCGCGGGCACGTACACCGGAATCTTCACGAGTTCTCTGACGGGCACGGTCGCCGCCCCGATCATCGTCCGGGCTTACCCCGGGGAGCGGGCGGTCCTCGACGGCACCGACGCGAGCAACACCTTCAAGATCGACGGCGCGTATACCTGGTTCTGGGGGCTCGAGGTCCAGGTCGGTACGACCGGGCGCACGAGCCTCCGCAACGACGCGGTGTATGTGCGCAATGCGTCCCACGTCAAGCTGATCCATCTGTTGGTGCACGACGGGGGCAGTGGGATTTATACGGAACCCACCTCCACGGACGTCGAGATCTACGGCTGCATCATCTACAACAACGGCTACCAGGCCGGCGCCACAGACCGGGGTCACGGTCACGGGATCTACATCAAGAACGACGCCGGCACCAAGCTGGTGCGCGACAACGTCCTGTTCAATCAGTTCGGGTTCGGCCTGCACGAGTACAGCAACCTCGGCTCGGGCTCGCTCGTGGGGATCACGTTCAAGCGGAACGTGGCCTTCAACAACGGGGCGCTGGCGATCGCGGGAACCTCGCAGGCCGGCAATCTGCTCGCCGGTGGCGAAGAACCGGTGAGTGCCGGCGTGGTGGACAGCAATCTGACATACTACTCGTCCAGCGTCACCGGCATGGTCGCCAACTTCAAGTTGGGCTTCTCCACTACGCAAAACGCCGGCGTGCTCGCGCGGAACAACATGGCCGTGGGCGGGGAGCCCGTGTTCGAGATACGCCGGTGGGCGACGGCAATGGTCAGCGCCAACACCTGGCTGGGGTCGGCGGTCCTCGTGAACGTCGTCGATACGAGCGATGGTGGGTACACGTGGAGCAACAATACAAATTGGCGTGATCCGGCGGCGAACGCATGGCGCTTCGCCACCAGCAGCGCGTCCACGTTCGCGAACTTCCGCACGGCGAGTGGGCTCGCCGCCACCGACACCGCCATCGCCGGGACACCGGCGGCCACCCAGGTGTTCATCCGGCCCAGCGCTTACCAACCGGGCCTGGGCTTCGTGGTCGTGTACAACTGGGGAGGGCAGGCGAGCGCCGCGGCGAACGTCGCGGGGATTCTGACGAACGGCGATCAGTTCGAAGTCCGGAGCGTGCAGAGCCTGTTCGGCTCGGCGCTCGCCAGCGGGACCTATGGCGGCGGCACGATCACGATCCCGCTCGGCGGGGTCACGCCGCCGACGCCCTTCGGGATGGCCAGCTCCCCGGCGCCCGTGACGGGACCCGCGTTCGACGTATTCGTCGTGACGCGGGTGACGCCCTAAACCCCGAGACCCTTCGCGCACGACCAACGGGACGGCCCGCACCGCGTGGGCGATCGTCATCGGGACGGCGCCAGAGCCGCGGGATCGGGGGCGGGACGACCCCGGCGCAGGACGTGATCGATGATGCCCCGCAGGAAGCCGAACCCATAGCTCAAGTGAAGCACCGGGAACACGGCGCACAGGGCCAGCGCCGCGCGCACGCCCTGGCGCGGCGCGACCGCGAGGGCACACGCGGCGACGGCCAGCGCATAGGTCCCTGCTACCACGCCGCCGGCGATGGCCGCCCACGGGAACCACGGGGCGAGGAGCGCCGACGCCCCCAGGGTGAGGAGGAACGTTGACGGCACGAGTTGCCGGGCGGTCATGATCCGTCCCACCTTGCGCGCGACGAGCGGCTTGAAATACCCGTACTGGAAGTACATCCGCGCCACGTGCCGGAGGGTGGGCCGCGCGTAATAGACGGCCACCAGATCGGGAGCGAGCAGGATGCGGCCACCACACTGCTGGATGCGGAAGTTCAATTCGTCGTCCTGGTTGCGGACGAGCTCCTCGTCGAACAGTCCGACGCGGTCGAACAGCGACCGCCGGAAGCAGCCGAAGGGCACCGTGTCCACCCAACGCCGCTCGGCGGTGCCGATCCGGAAGTAGGAGTTGCCGACGCCCAGGGGGTGTGACAATCCGACCGCGATGGCCCGACCCATCGCCGTGTCGGCGCCGGGCCGCGTGACGATGACGCCGCCGACGTTGTCGGCGCCGGTCTCGAGCAGTGCCGCCACGGCGCGCGGCAGGTACTCGACGGGGTAGACGACGTGGGCATCCATCCGGACAATGATCTCGCCCCGCGCTGCGCGAATGCCGGCGTTCAACGCCGCGGGCGCGGTCCGCGCCGGGTTGTCGAGCAGCCGCACCGCGGCGTGGCGCGCCGCATAGTCGGCCACCAGGGCGGCGGTGCGGTCCCGGCTGCGGCCGTCGACCACGAGCACCTCCAAGCGATCCGCCGGGTAGGCGGTCGCGAGGATCGAGTCGAGCGTCGCCACGACGTAGCGCTCTTCGTCCCGGGTGGGCACGATCACACTGACGAAGGGGTGGGTCATCCGACCCCCAACAGCTCGCGCGCGCCCTGCAGCCATTCCGCCACGGCCGGCCACGGGTCGCGCCGGTCCCACACTTCCATCTGGCTGTCGCGCGGCTGGCGGCCGAAGAACTCCTTCAGTCCCGCCCACCGGCTGGGGTAGGTCCCGGGGAAGCCCGGGGGAGGTCCGCGGAGCACGTGCAGCAGCCGCTTGAAGTCTCCCCACAGCCACCGCAGCGTCACCCCCGTCCGATACTGCTCGCTCCCCGGCACGTGTTCACCGCTCAGCGTCCGCAGCCAGAGCGCGGGGAAGTCGGTGCCCGCCGCGATCGCGACCTGGAGCGAGCCCCAGAAGCGGCCGTTCACTTCCATCAGCCACGGTGGGTGGACGCCGTCGTCGCTGAACTCGAGCATCACCGGTCCGTGCCACGCGAAGTCCGCCAGCAATCGCTCGGCGGCCTCCCGCAGGCTGGGCGTGAGGGGCACCGAGCGGCGCACGCTGCTGCCGGACCCCGAAGGCCGGACGTCGCGCACCCGCTCGTGCGCGGACCAGGCCACGACGCGCCCGCGGTCGCACAGCGCAAAGACCCCCTTGCCCTGGCCGGGGACGTACTGCTGAATCAGCGGCCAGTGGGATCCCTGCACGCGATCCCGCACCGTCGTCTCGAGCTCCGCCGGCCGCGTCACGTACGCCGTCCCCCGGTCACGCCCGAAGGCGGTCCCGTCCCAGGCGTTGCTGAACCTCGGTTTGACGACGCAGGGGTAACCGATCGTCTCCGCCGCGGCGCGACATTCCTCGAGCGACGTGGGGAACGCGGTCGTCGGCACGTGCACGCCGCAGGCCATGGCCCGCTGCACAGTTTGGGATTTGTCGAAGGCCAGCGTGAGCATGTCGCTCGGGCCGCAGCCGACCGTGATACCGGCCGCCTCCCACGCTTCCCGCTCGGCGTTGCACAGCAGGCACGCCCGCTCCGTGACGGGAAGGACGACGTCGATGCGGTTGCGCTGCGCCCAGGTCCGGAGCGCGGCGAAGGCCGCCACTGTTTCGCCCGCCAGGTGGAACCGTTTGGTGCTGAAGCGCGACCAGGCGGCGAGCGGCCACCAGAGGTGGCTGGCGACGAACACGGTGTGGCCGGCTCGGCCGAGCGAGCGCACGCACGCCAAGGCTTGATTCCGGTGGCCGTCGAGCACCAGTACGCGGCGGCTGCGCGCTGGAGCGGGCGCGGCCGGGGTCGCGCCTCCGTTACCACCCCCGCCCAAGGCGGCGATCCGCTCGGCCGGGGAGAGCTGGCACAGGACGGCTCGCAGCTTCCCGTTCGCCCCGCGCGGAATTTCCGTAACCTCCTCCAGGACGACCTCGAGGTCGCCCATCCGCTCGCGCAGCCGCGCCGCGATTTCCGCTCCCACCGGCGGCGTAAACTCCGGCGTCGGCGCGTACCGAACGCGGATCCGGCTCAACGTCTCCTGCACGATCTGTCCTTGGCGCACGGGCAGCCCGTAGAAGACGGGGTTCAACCAGAACACCTTGCGCCCGTCGCGCGTGATGAGGAGATCGTTGGTGCGGCCGTCTACCGATGCGATGGCGGGCAAGGTGCGCCCGCACGCACACCGTGTATCGTCCGCCGACAACCGGCCGCAATCGCCCGTCCTATAGCGAATGAGCGGCATGTCGGCGTTGAGCAGTCCCGTCGCGACGAACTCGCCGAACGCGCCGGGCGGAGCGGCGCGGTCGTCGTTCCGTACCTCGAGCATCCCGATCTCCGGCCACAGGTGCAGGCGGCCGGCGGGGCATTGGCTGCCCGCCACGGCGGCCTCCGCCATCCCGTACGTCTCCTGCACGGGACACTGGAACGCGCGCCCGATGGTTTCTCGCTGCTCCTCAGTCACGATCTCGGCGTTGGTGATGACGACCTTCATGCGAAGATCGGTGCGGCCGAGCCGGAGGATCTCCTGCGCGAGCGCGTGCAGGGACGACGTGTACCCCGTTAGCGAGACGATCCGGTACTCGGCGAGGGCGTCGAGATAGTGCGGAATGAGCGCGGGCGCCAGATGATAGGTGGACATGTAGAGCTGCCGCAGCGCCGCGTTCCAGACCCAGAAGGGCGGTTGCTGCTGAGCGACGGGGGTCACGAGTTGGCCGCCCAGGCGCGCCCACCGGTCCCCGGAGGCGACGCCGTACCAGCGACGAGTACGCGCGGTGGCGATGGCGTAGAGGCCCTGCACCGTCTCCCGCTGGCGCCACATGCGGAGCGGCTTGCCCGTCGTGCCGCTCGTCTGCTCGGGGAACATGCGGCGCAGGTTGCAGTCGTCGGCGACGAACGCCTCGGGCTGCGCGCGCAGCGCGTCCTTTTCGAGAATCGGCCAGTGCTCGAGGACGTCCCACGCGGCGCGATCCCCGCGCCGCCGCCGCTCTTCCCACTGCGCCCGGTAGTACGGCACGCGGGTCGCCGCCCGGTGCAGGACATGCGCCAACCGCTCGTCCCGCCAGGCCTGCCATTGGGCCGCGGTCCAGCTGTCGCGGGCGAGGGCCTCCTCCACCAGCCGTTCGCTGCCGGCGCCGTAGCGCCACGCCCGCAGGTACAAGCCGCGGAGCGTCGCAGCCGCCGAGCGGGCCGGCGGCGGCAGCTGATGATAGAGCTTGAGGAGCAAGCCGCTCATCGCTCGGCTCCGGCGAGGGCTGGCGCCAGCCGCCGCCACACGGCGATAATGGCAGCGAGCGGGAGCAGGAGCAGACGGCCGGCACCGATGAAGCGGCCCTGAGTGACGGCCGAGCCGAACGCGCGCGCGTACAGCGCCCCACTCACGCGCATTGTCGGAAAGTGGAAGACGCCATGCGTGAACTCGGCGCGGCCCCAGCCGCTGCTGGTCCCGCCCAGCCCTGGCAGCGGGAGTTCGCGCCCCAATTCCTCGCGATGGATCTGCGCGATGTAGCCCAGGTAGCAGGACAGGTTGGGCCCGGCGCCCGACACGCGCGCCGTCTCGCGCACGGCATCCCAGTCGAGGTCGGGCCGCAGCACCAAACCGATCGCGTTCAGGACATCGCCAATTCGAAACGACCGCCGGCCCGCGATCCGTTCGAATCCCTGGAACACGAGTTCGTCTTCCGGTGAAGGTGTCCACCACTCGGTACCCGCGAGCGAAACGGTCCGGCGGTTGCGGATCAGGCGCATAGCCAAATCTCGGTGTTCGCCGACGCGCCCGACGCACCCGTGATGGATGTCCAGCGTGAGCTCCTCGTCCGGAAGCCGATATACGCGGCTGCCGGACCACGGTGCCGCGCTGGCCATTTCCGGCGCGAGGTGAGCCAGGCGGAGGAGCAGCGGATCGAAATCGCTCGAGAGCGGAACGAGCAAGTCGATGTCGCCGCCGGCGTCAGGATAATTGGCGAACGCTTTGGGGAATAGGTGCGGCACGCCGTGCCGATCACAGGCGTCCGCAATCCGTCGCATCAAATGCAACACACGAGCGACGCGCGCCCGCTCACGTAACGCCGCGACCGCGAGGCCGGGTGGAATGGGTCGCCGCAGCGTCTCCAGACGGTGCACGACGCGCAACAGAACCGCATTGCGCTCCAGCACGGACACCCAATCGTCCCAGGGTATGTCCGTGGGAGCGACGGCGTTCGGGTCCAGTAACAGGCGCAAGACCGTCTTCACCATGCGCGCCGCTCCTCGAGCGCCCGCGTGAGCATGCGCTGCGTGTCGGCGAGATCGCGGTTGTCGAGGACGAGCGCCGTGCGGACCCACGGGGCCACCGCGCGGTAGTGCCGCCAGCGCGCCCGCAGGTACTCGACCGAGTACTCGCCCTTGCGTGCGAACGACTCCTCGGCACTGATGTCGAGGAACACGGCGAGGTCCGGCGTGGGGGTGAGCCGCGCCAGGAAGCGCAGCCAGCGCGTCCCACGCCCGTTCGACACGTCCACGAGTGAATCGTAGAAGTAGCGATCCATGATCAGAACGCGTCCCCGCACCTTCTCGACGAGCACCCGGTAGACCCAAAAGACGGCGAGGTCGATCGGGTAAAGCAGTCGGCGCAGGGACTTGTTCCAGATGACCGCATTGCGGACGGCGACGAGTCCGCGCTTCAGCGGTGTGGTGGCCGCCGGGCCGGCGGGCCGCGGCGGGGTGCGGGGGGGCCGCACCCGGTCGCGGATCGCGCGGAGATAGGCGTACACGCCGACGTGGTCGTTCATGTGAAACACGGTGACCGGGCGCGCGCGGCGCTCCAGCTCGCTCTGCAGCCACGCGATCAGCGTGGACTTGCCGGCACCGTCGAGGCCGGAGAAAGTGATCAGCATGGGGGGACCTGGCGGAGCGGCGTGGCCACGGCCGCTACTCCATCGGACGCCAGCCGCTTCACCCGGCTCAGGTGCGCGGCGAGCTGCGCGCCGTTGCGCCGCATGTCGAACAGCTCCTCCGTGCGGCGCCGGGCCCGTTCCGCGTAAGAGCGGCGCATCACCGGATCGGCGAGGAGGCGCTGGAGGCCGTCGGCGAGCGCGGTGGCGTCCCTGGTGGGGACGAGGACTCCGCAGCGGCCGTCGTCGAGGGCCTCCGGAATGCCGGCGATCCGCGACGCCACGACCGGTGTGCCGAGCGCCATCGCCTCCCGGATCACGTTGGGCAAGCCGTCGCCCAGGCCCGCGGAGGGCTGCACGAGCACGGTCGCCTGCTGCATCGCGCGGCGTACTTCGCGGAACGGCACCCAGCCGGCGAACCGCACGCGGTCGGCGATGCCGAGGCTCGCACTCAGGGCGCGCAGCGCCGGCGCCTCGGGCCCGTCGCCGACGATCTCGACCTCGAGCGACACGCCCCGTCCCACGAGGTCGGCGGCGGCGCGGAGGAGGTACTCGTACCCTTTTTCGGGGGCCAGCCGACCGACGGCGAGCACGCGCGCCTCCGGGCGGCCGTCCGGGGCATACGGAAACTCCGCGAGGGCCAGGCCGTGATAGGACACGTGCATCTTGTCGCGCACCCGCGGGGCGATGTCGGCGAAGTGCTCCTCCACGTACGACCGGTTGAAGTCGATGCACGTGATGATGCTGTCGGCGTAGAGCAGCTTCTGCCTCAGGAACACGGGGTTGCGGTACAGGTCCGTGCCGGCATGGAGCCAGATCGAGAACGGCGTCTGGCGCGTGGTCAGGCGGTGGAACGCGTACGCGCAACTCGCGGCGTAGTTGCCCCAATAGGCGAGCACGTGATCGAACGTGTCGGGGAATTGCCGAGCCCAGGCCCAGGCCTTGGGCATGACGTAGGCGCTCTTCGCGAACGCCGTCGGCCCGAACCGGAGGGCGGACGCGGTGATAGCCGCAGCGTCGCGCAACCCCGTGGCGGCGCGCCGGGGGGGCCACGACCGCCCCGCGAGCAGCGCTTGGGGCAGGCTCAGGTGATGCACGCGGTTGCGAGGCAGCACCGAGTCCAGGAGATCGAGGCTGTACTGCCACATCGCGGGATCGAGGGGGTAAATCGGAAACACGTCGACCTCGACGCCAGCGTCGATCAGGCCCCGCATATCGCGCTCGAAGAAGGTGGCGACTCGCGCGGGGTACTTGCTCGTGAAGACGGCGAGTCTCACCTGATCCTCACGGCCTGACGGCTGGGCTCGGCCGGGTAGGTCGCGGCGGCGATCGCATACGCGAATACCAGCCAGAAGACCTTGCTCGCGATGCGGTTGCCGCTCATGTTGGCCGCCAGCACGACCGCCACGAGCGCCGCGGGGAGGATGCCGTGCAGACGGCGGCGGGCGCGCCACGCCGCGAGCGCGCAGAGGCCGACGCCGACGAGGAACGGCACGGTGCCGAGCACGCCGGTCGACGTGAGCACCTCGAGCACCATGTTGTGCGCGTCCCGCCGGGGAAACCGGATCTCGTGCAGCCGCACGCCCAGCTCGTACTTGTTGGTGATGGGCCCCCAGCCGATGAGGGGCTTCTCGCCGAACATGCGCAGCAGCTCGGGGAAGATCTCCTCACGCCCCGCCAGGTTGCCCTGCTGCGCCGTCAGCTCCAAGCGGTTCCGCATCAGCGTCGAGGAGTAGCTCGCCCACAGCAGGACACCGAGGGCGATGATGCCGACCGCGAGGTTGCGGAGCCGGAGCCATCCGGTTCGCCCGCCGAGCATGAACACGAGGAGGCCCGCTCCGAGCGACACCAGGCCGCCCCGCGAGCCGGTCTCGATCATGGCCGCCCCGATCGCGCCGGCCAGCGGCCACACCAACCAGCGGCGGCGCGGCCAGGAGGGGTGCAGCGCGTACGCGAGGCCGCCCAGCGCGGTCAACCCTGCCGCCAGCACCATCGCCGTGTTGTTGGCGTTCTGGCCGAAGACGGTGAGGCGCTCCCCCCCCGTGTATTGGAGGTGGGCCGTGCGGCCGACGCCGGCGAGGGACAACAGCGCGAGGGCGCCGCAGGCGAGACCGAGGGAGGTCAGCACGCCGCGCGCGACGGTCTCGTTCCGCATCAGATTCGAGGCGCTCCACAATACCAGTGCGCCTTGGAGCAGCACCAGAAAGAACTTCAGCACTTCGGAGCCGTACGCCGTGCGTTGGACCGCGGCCGCGAGCACCAGCACGTACAAGTACACGAAGAACCATCCCAGCGCGGCGGGAATGCGACCGTATGCCACGCGTGGTTGGAGCGCCGTTGTCGCGAGGAAGATGACAGCTACGAGCGTGGGCACCTCGAAGGGGAGCGTCTCCCGCTGCGGCAGCTCGAACGCGATCGAGAACACCATGGCGTACAGCGCCCACCGGACCAGTGGGTTGACGTGCACCTCGGCCGCCGACGCGGAGGGGGAGGCCGTTGGCGCGGGGCGGGGCTGGAGCCGCGGCCAAGGAGCGGTTAGCGACGCCACCGTCGCACTCCGCCGAGAACTCCCCGCACCCGCTCGAGCACCACCGTCCGTCCCGCGACGTCGAGGCCCACGGCCCACGCCAGTACGGGAAGGAGTAGCGCCGTGATGGCCACGCCCGCCCCCCAGGTCGCCCAGCCCGACACCGACACGCGCTGGCCAAGCCAGGTCGCACCGGCGAACAGCGCGGCCATCGCCAGGAGCCGCCGCGTCCACACCACGGTGACGCGTGTCTGCGAGGGAGGGGCCGCGCCAACGCACGAGCGTACGATGATTGGATAGGCGATCGTCTGGATGAGTCGGCCCCCGAGGAGGCCGATGCAGACGCCGACGATGCCGAGGCTGGGCGTCAGCAGCACCATCAGCGCGATCGTGAGCGCCGCCGCCGCCGTGCCCACGAGCACGCGAAGGCGCGGCCGCAGCGCCGCGTCGATCACGTAGGCATCGTTCCGGATGAACGTCGATTGGGCAGTGACGAGGACGATGAGCACGTTCGGCCATACGCCGGCGTAGTTCTGGTTGCCCACCCAGAGGTTCAGGAACGCGCGGTTCCAGATCAGAATCGTGGCTCCGACGGCGGTGGCGAACAGCCAGGTCACCGCGAGCAAGTCCTCTCGGATCTTGGCCGCGCGGCCGTGCTGCTGCTGACCGATCACGCCGCCCAAACCGGGAGTCGCCGCGCTGGCGACGAGCGCGTACAGATTGGCGCCGAGGCGCGCCGAGTAGCCGGTGAGCACGTAGCTGGTGACCGCGGAGCTCGAGACGAGCAAGCCGAGCACGAGGACGTCGCTCGCGAGCAGCAGTTTGGCGATCACGTCGCCCGCCGAGAGCCACACGCTCATGCCGAGGAGGGATTTGACCTCGGTCACGGAGGGGCGCGCCACGCCGAACCACGGCACGAACGCGCGGACGAGCCACCAGTAGCACACGCCGGTGACGAGCGCGAGCGCCACCTGAGCCCAGCCCAGGCCGCGCAGCCCGAGGCCGAGCCACACCGCGCCGGCCATGAACACGCCGCCGACGACGCTCAGGCTGGCCTGGAAGCCCATGCGCTTGTACCCGAGGTTCGCGCCGCGCAGCACCGATTCGGGGATCGAGGCGAGGCTGCCCAGGAGGAAGCTGGCGATGAGCAGCAAGGCGGTCACGCGCACCAGGGCGTGCTCCGCGGGCGCGACCTTCGCGAAGGTCGGCGCCAGCCAGACGAGCACGGCGCCCACCGCCGCGATGACGGGAAGGAACAAGAGCCACACGAATACCGCGCTGCCGACGAGCCGGCGTTTGGCGTCGTCGTCCGTGCGGGTGAGATGGTTCGCGATCGTCAGGCGCAGGGCCTCGGTGGGGCGGCCGTCCGCGCCCGTCATGTAGGCGATCAGTCGGCTCAGGATCTCCCACACGCCGTACAGGGACCGGCCGAGACCGCTCACGAGAATCGGGACGGTCACGAGCCCAACCACGGCGCGGGCCGTGTAGTCGAGCAGCGACGCCACGGCGGTGAGCGTGGCTCGCTGGGTGAGCGTGGCCGGTGCCGCGACCGGAAGGGGCTCCGCGAATCGGGGCGCGTCAGTCGCCATCGGTGACTCGCAGGAGCGCGGCGCGGACGCGGGCGGCGGTCGTCTCGGGCGCGTCGTCGCCCGTGTCGATCCGGATGACGGTGAGGCCGCCGGGCCGGCTCAGGGCGGCGATGGCGGACTCCAAGGCCGTGCGGTACGTCTTGGTGAACGCGACGATCTCCCTGTCGGATCTGGACTTCACATCGTGCGGCTTCGTCCGCTCGCGGATCCGGCGCACGAGCACCGCATCGGGCGCGTCGAGCAGGACGACGACGTCCAGGGCCGCGGCCCAGAGTGCAACGGCGGCCGCCCGCCAGGCGGCGAACGCCGGCCGGCGGATGCGGTCATCGCCGAAGACGGTCAGCCACCCGAGCGCGAGCACCGGGCCCTCGTCGAGCAGCAGCACGCCATCGGCGGCGCCGTTCCGGACGCCAACCACCCGATAGAGGGTGTCGAGCCGGATGACCTGTTTCATTTCATCCCAGATGCGTCCCCGGAACGCGCGGTAGAAGCCGAGGACGCGGGGCAGCAGGCGGAGGGTGTTCAGCCCGAGCGGGCCGCGCGGCAGGGTCCAGAGGCCGGGAGCGGTCCGCATACCCGCGGGGCCGGCGCGGAGCAGCTGCGCGACGGTGCTCTTGCCAGCGCCAGCCGGCCCGACAAGCTCCACGAGGCGTCGCCTACCCGCGACGGACGGGATTGTGGCCGTCATGGGCTCTAGACCGCCGACCAGATGTAGGTCTTGAGCTCGGCGAGCACGTCGGCGAGGGGACGCGCGGCGTCCACGATGTGCGCGCCGGTCTGCGCCCAGTCGATCGCACCGCTGGCGCGGGCGCGCTCCCGGACGTAGTCCGCGGGCTCCGTGGTCTTGCGCCGCACGGCCGTGATAGGGTCCACGCGCAGCACCACGAGCAGGTCCGGCGGCACCATCAGGTCGTAGTAGCGGCGCTCGACTCGCATCAGCAGCCGCGTAAGCGCGGAGGCGGGGCCGGGAGGCAAGTCGCGCGCGATCGCCGGGCCCGCGAAGAGGCTGTCTTCGGGGATCGGATACCGCTCGCACACGGCCAGCGCGCCGTCGCGGACAATGCGCCGAACCTTCTCGTACAGCCGATGACGGTCCCGCGCCGTTGCGACGCGGCGGAGCTGGTCGAGATAGGTCGCGGGGGCGGGGACCCACCGTTCGATGAGCTGCGCTGCCTTGAGGGCTCCGCCGACGAGCAGGGTCGCCACGGAGCGCGGTGGCTTGCCGAGGTGCGCGTGGGCGACACGAAAATGCGGCGCTAGCCAGGCCACGAGTTCCCGCGCGCAGGTGGACTTCCCGGCGCCGTCGGAGCCGGACAGAGCGATGACCTCGCCGCCCGTTGCCAGGTGCTTGCCCGACATGTGCGCTCCGAGACGGCCGCGCAGCGTCACGATCTCGCGGACCAGCACGGTGAGGCGCGTGAACGGCAGGGGCCGGCGTGCGTGCGCGCGCAGCCGGCGGTGCAGCTCTTGGTGCAGCAGCGGGCGCCGCCACGACGCGCCGCGGTCGACCAGCGAGCGCGCGGCGCGCTCGAAGAAATCCGGGGAGATCTCGGGCAGGTGTTCCGCGAGCAACCGATACAGGGAGGCGGCATCAACACCGTGCTCGAGATAGCGGCGCTCCGCCTGCACGTTCTGTAGCCACCGGGGCTCGCGCAGCGCGTCGCGGAGGGTGTAGCGCTGGACTTGCCGCAGGACGAAAAGCAGAAACTCCAACTCGGGCGTCGGGACGCGAAACACGTCGGTCTCCACCGTCGACTCCAGCACGGTCCGCTCGAGCGGCACGCGATACGTCGTCCGCCAGAATCCCCCCATGACCAGTCGGTAGTGCACGTGGACGTGCACCAGCCGGCCGGTCGGCTGATCGAGCCCGACGTAGGACAGCACGCCGGGGAGCTGCTGCTCGGCGGGGGGGATGGACAGCTTGAACCCCAGATCGGACAGCACAGTTTCGAACCGCACCGCCGACTGGCGCCCGACCAGCAGGTCGACGTCGCCTACCCCCTGAGCCCAGCGTTCCCGCTTGAAGTGCCCCTTCCATTGGCAGTACCGCACGCCCGCCGCGGCGAGCACTGCGGCGAGGTCTTCGAGCAATGCCAGCGGTGGTGACGCGCCCGCCCCGCGATCGTCGCGGGGCGGGAACCCCAAGGCGGACCAGCTTGCTTGCGCGGTCAGTGACAGGTCCCCGAGCCGGAGTCGGTGTACGTCGAGCCCGGAATGGTCAGGAACTGCCAGCTGTAGGTACCGGATCCCAACGTGAGCTTCAGGACGCCGAACGCCGCGCTGATCGTGACGCTGTTGGGGTGGATCACCGTCGGCAGACCGGCGCTCTCGCCGCCCGTGCCGACACTCCACTCGCGGATGCCGGTCGCGTCGTCGCGCGTCCCGTCGGGGCGCATCGGCGCCATGCGTTCGTACTGGTGTTGCTGCCCGTTGAGCACGATCTCGGCACCCCTGGCGTAGAGATCGTCCCACAGAATCTTCCGCGCGGCGTCGCTGGTCCACCCGGCGACGGTGGACGAGAAGAAGCGCGGGTTGTGCCAGTAGGCGAGCGTGCACCGCTTGGTGCTCGCCGCGAGGTCCGTCCGCAACCAGATCTCCTGCTCCGACCCAGCGACGAAGGCGGTCTGGTCGTTCAGCACGATGATGTGCCAATCCCCGAGGTCGTAGCTGTACCACCCTTTATCGCGCTCGCCCGCCGCGGCACCCCAGTAATCGAAGTACCCGGTGGGCGTCCCGCTCGCGTATTCGCGGTTGCCGGGAGTCGGGTGGGTCCGGCTCTTGTACGAGCCCCACGTGGGGCCGTAGCAGTTGCTGTAGTCGGCCAGCGTGCCGCTCGGGTAGGCGTTGTCGCCGAGCGCGAACACGGTGCTCCCCGGGTTGGCGTTAATGAGCTGGGCCGTCGAGTCGTCACGGTTGTTGGTGCACGCGGCGATGTTGCCCGCACCGATGAACACCTGGGAAGTGCTGGCATTCGAGACAGTGACGACCAGCTCGTCGAAACCCGACGCCCCGTCCTTGTCGGTCACCGTGACGCGCGCCGTGTAGGTAGCAGCGGTGGCGTAGACGTGGCTGGTCGCGATCGGTGCGGTCTGGTCGCTCGTCGTACCGGAGCTGGTGGCGCCGTCACCCCACGTGATCGTGTACGACCAGGGCGCGTCCTGCGCCCCGGGATCGGTGAACGTCGCGCTCAGGTTGAGCGCCACGCCGGCGGTCGCCGAGCGATCTGGACCGGCGTCCACGGTCGGCGCGATGTTCCCGATGATCGCCGTCGTCGACGCGGGGGAGCTGGGCAAGCCCCTTGAGTCGGTGACGATCAGGGTCACGGTGTACGTGCCGTCCTGCGCGTAGGTGTGCGTCGGCGTGGCGCCCGTGCCCGTCGCCCCGTCGCCGAAGTCCCAGCTGTAGGTCAGCGGCAAGTTGTTATCGGGATCGGTCGAGGCGCTGCCGTTGAACGCGACGGCCCCCTCGGACTGGTATGGGCCACCGGGCCGCGCCGTGGGCGGCTGGTTCGGGATTGGGGCGGGGTCGTGACACACGGCGCTGCCCGCGTCCGAATAGACCTGTCCCGTTCCCGGCAGGAACTCCCAGTCATAGCTGCCGGCGCGCAGAGTCAGCTTCAGGACGCCCCACGCCTGGGTGTTGCGCGCCTCGCTGTTCGGCCGGATGGTGCCGAACCCGTGCAGGCTGGCGCCGCCCGTCCCGACGGTGAACTGCCGGACGCCCTGCACGTTGTCGAGCACGCCGGTGGGCGACTGGGGCGCGAACCGCTCGTACACATGGTCGTGGCCGTTGATGACCACGTCCGCGTAGGCGTCGTACAGCGCCTGGAAGAACGGACGACCGACCGAGTAGCCGCCGCCTGACGAGCTGAAGAGCGGCTCGTGCCAGATGGCGAGGGTGCACTGCGTGTTACTGGCGGCAAGGTCGGCTCGGAGCCACTGCTCCTGCGGCGAACCGGTCGCCGAGTTGATCTCCGAATTCAGGACGATGATGTGCCAATCGCCTAAGTCGTACGAGTAGTACCCTTTCGCGGGGTTGCCGGCGGCGGCACCGAAATAGCCGAAATAGCCGGCCGCGTTCGCCGTCTGATATTCGTGGTTGCCGAGAGCCGGGCGCGTGCGCGCCTTGTGCCGGCCCCACGTCGGGTCGTAGCAGTTCGTGAAGTCGGCGGTTGAGCCGTCCTCGTAGGCGTCATCGCCGGCGAGGAACACGGTGCCCGGGGTCCGGTCGAGGACGTCGGCAGTTGCTTCGTCGCCGGGGAGCGCACAGGTCGCGATGTCGCCGGCGCCCACGAACACCACAGGGCTACCAGCCGGCACCGGTGTGACGGTGACCGCGGAGGTGCCGATGTGCCCCTCGACCGTCGCCGTGATCGTCACGGCACCGGTGGACAGACCAAGCACGAGGCCGTTCGCGTCCACCCACCCAATGGCCGGAGCGCTGCGCGTCCACGCGACTGCGCGCCCGGTGAGCGGGTTCCCGTTCCCGTCCTTCGGCGTCGCGGTGAGCTGCACCGTGCTGCCGACCACGATGTTCGCCGTGGGCGGCGTAACCTCCACCGATGCGACGGGCACGACCCCGACGCCGACGCTGGCGGTCCCCGTCTTCCCCTCGCTCGTGGCGCTGATCGTCGCCGTGCCCTGGCCGACCCCCGTGACCAGCCCGGTGGCGTCGACGGTGGCGACGGCCGTGTTGCTGCTGGCCCACGTCACCACGCGGCCCTCGAGCGCTGTGCCGTTCGCACTCTTCGGCGTCGCGGTGAACTGCACCGTGCCGCCGACCACGATGGTCGCGGTGGCAGGCGTGACCTCGACCGAGGCGACCGCCGGCCGCACGACCGTGAGCGTCGCCGCCCCGCTCTTGCCTTCGCTCGTCGCGGTGATCGTCGCCGAGCCCGGGGCGACGCCGTTGGCGTCGCCGTCGTCCGACTCGACCGTTGCCACGGCTGCGTCGCTGGACGTCCAGAGGACCGCGCGCCCTGTGAGCGCGTTGCCGCGCGCGTCCCGCGGTGTGGCGGCGAACACCATGCCCGTGCCCACCTCCAACGTCGCCGTCGCGGGCGTGACCGCGACGGAGGCGACCGCGGCCGGCACGACGGTGATGGCAGCGGTATCGCTGTGGCCGTCGATGGTCCCGATGATCGCGGCGCTGCCGGCGGCCACGCCGGCCACGAGCCCGGTGGCGTTCACCGTGGCGACGCCTGCGTCGCTTGACGTCCAGGTCGGGGTTCTGCCGGCCAGCACGTTCCCGTCGGCATCTCGCGCCGTGGCCGTGAGTCGCGTGGTGTCCCCACCCGTCTCCACAGTGCCGGTCGGCGGGGTGACTTCGACGGACGCCACGGGGACCGTGGTCACGGTCACTGCCGACGTCCCGCTCTTACCCTCGCTGGTTGCCGTGATCGTCGCGTTGCCGCCGGCCACCGCAGTGACGAGGCCGTTCGCATCGACCGTCGCGACCGCTGGCGCGTTGCTCGACCACGTCACGACGCGGCCGGTGAGCGGATTGCCTGCGGCGTCGAGCGGGGTCGCCGTGAGCTGCTGCGTGGTGCCCACGAGGATGCTGGCGCTCCCGGGCGTGACGGTCACCGACGCCACCAGCACGCGTGTGTGACACGCGCCGGTCCCGGTGTCGGTGAACGACACCCCCGGGATGGGCACGAAGTCCCAGTCGTAGCTGCCGTCGCCAAGTGAGAGCTTCAGGACGCCGTACACGTTGTCGGCGCGCACGACACTGTTGACGCGGTGGCCCCCGTTGAATTTGTCTACGCCCTGGCCGCCGGTGCCGACGGTGAACTGCCGCAGACCTTGCGAGTCGGCGACTTCGTCAGGCGTCTGGGGCGCGAACCGTTCGTACACGCGGTAGTGTGCGCCGATGACGATGTCGGCGCGGAAGTCGTACAGGGCGGCCCACAGCGGTCGAACTTCCTTGCGCACACCAGTGCCGGTGGAGCTGAACCGCGGATAGTGGAAGTACGCGACGGTGCAGAACTTGGTGTTTGCCGTCAGGTCCGCCCGCAGCCACTGCTCCTGGGCCGACCCGGCAGTCATCGCGATGTTGGTGTTCAACACGATGACGTGCCACGCGCCAAGCTCGTAGCTGTAGTAGCCCTTCGTGGGGTCGCCCGCGGCGGCGCCGAAGTAGGCGAAATACCCGGGCGCGCCGGCGGTCTTGTACTCGACCTCGCCGGCGGCGGGGCGCGTCCGCGTCGTGTCGCGGCCCCAGCTCGGGCCGTAGCAGTTCTGGTAGTCCGACAGGGAGCCGTTCACCCGCACGTTGTCGCCGTCCGCGAACACCGTGCCCGGAATCGCGTCGAGCAACAGCGCCGTGGCTTCGTCTTTGGTCCCGTCGCAGCGGGCGACGTTGCCGGCGCCGACCAGGACTGCGGTGGGTGTCGACCCCGTCTCGGCGAGTAGCGGTACGCCCCGCGCAGGCGTCGCGCGGGGTTCGGTCGGCCGTGAATCGCCGGTGCAGTTGCCGAGGCTGAGCGTGAGGACAACACCCAACACACGTGCTTTGATCCAACGCGGTGTGGTCATAGGGCGAGCTGTGCTCCTTGTGCGCCTGAAGGCGGTGCCGGGCGCGTAGCAATCAGGTGACGAGCAGCGTTCAGCTCGGGGGGATCGGCGAAGTGGCGGCGTCCGAGCGCCCGGCCCGCGACGACAGCGGCCGTGCGTGCGATGACGCGGAGATCATATCCCAGTGACGCGCGGCGGATATACACGCGATCGAGCGCGAGCTTCAACGGCAGCAGGTGCTCGAAATAGTCGCGCTCGGCGTCGCGCGCGGAGAGCCACGTCTCGCCGTGCGTCGTGCTGTACAACGCGCCGGGGCTGGTGAGACCGGGAGGAACGTCCAGCGTCTCCCACTGCTCCGGGGTGTAATGCTGCGCGACAACCTTGGGGTCTTCGGGACGTGGGCCCACCACGGCCATATCGCCGCGCAGCACGTTAAAGAGCTGCGGCAGCTCGTCCAGTTTGGCGCGGCGGAGCAGCGCCCCGAACGGAAATACGCGCGGATCGCGCGCCGCCGTGATCACGCTGTCCGTGAGGAACGAGGGCCGCGTCTCCATCGTCCGCAGCTTGTACATGGTAAACAGCCGGCCCCGGCGGCCGGCGCGCACGGCGCGGTAGAGCACCGGCCCCGGACTCGACAGACGAATCCCCAGCGCCGCGACGAGGAGGATCGGGATGCACGCGACGAGTGCGAGCGCGGTCAGCGCGACGTCAAACAGGCGTTTGACCACAGCGCAGTGTGCGGCGGACGGTCATGAAGACCTCCGCCGCTTCCAGACAATGTTGGTTGCCCCACGCGAGCGCCCGGTGCCGCAATGCCTCGAGGGAGCGCGGATGCGGATACGGACGCACCTCGCTCGCATAACAGCGCATCGCGGCGAGCTTCTTGTCGAGCGTCTTCGTGATCTCGACCCAGGTGTCGGGGACGAACGATCGGGGGTACGCCCACTCCGTGCTGCTCGCGGTGTCGAACGCGTAGACGGCCGAGATGCTCTGGGCCGTGGGCCGCGTCGCGACGAGCGCGGCCTTGAACAGCAGCTCGTGATCCCGATTGACGTCGCCGCCCCACTGGCAGTACACGGTGCGCGGCTGCACCTCGTCGACCACGCGCTCGAGCTGCGTGATGATGTCGGTGAGCGGCACGCTGTCGAGCCGCTGATCCGCGAATCCCAATGGGCGGACATCCTCGACGCCGAGCTCCGCCGCGGCGCGGCGCATGTGCTCGGCCTGTCCGACGCCGCCGGGTCCGTAGCGCAGCGACTCGCCTTCGCACGCAATCACCGCGGTGACGTGGTCGCCGCGCCGGGTGTGCAGCGCCACGGTTCCGCCGCAACCGAGGATCTCGTCGTCGGGGTGGGCGGCAATGACGAGCACGGCGTCGCTCAGGATGCCCCCTGCCGATCCCACGTCATGCCGCGCCAATCGGTCTCGCCCAGCGCGCGGCCCCGCAGGACGCGTCCGTCCTCGGACTCCACTTCGAGGAGCGTGACTGCCCCCCGGCCGCAGGCGACGAGCTGGCCGCAGGCGTCGTCGGCCGGACTGACGACCGGACCGAGGCACGTGCCAGGCTCGGCGATGGGCATCGCGTCGAGCGGCGGCAGGGCTGCTTGCCAGACCGTCCACCGCGCGCCTTGCAGGTGGCCGAACGCGCCAGGATAGGGGCGCGTGAGCGCGCGCACGAAATCGTAGACGCGATGGCTGGTGCCGCGCCAATCGAGCAGTCCGTCCGCCGGGCGCCGGCGGGGCAGCGGCGCTTCCGTGGCCGTGGCGGGCTGCGGTGTTCCCGGGCGCTCGCCATTCAGCAGCCGCCGCCACAGCCGCAGCAGCATGTCACGGTTCGTCGCCGCGACGCGCTGGTACAGCGTGGCACAGGTGTCGTACGGCGTGATCGGGATCGCGCTGCGGTCGATGACGGCGCCCGTATCGACGCCGTCGGCGAGCCACAGCAGCGAATTGCCGGTTTCCCGCTCGCCACGAATCAAGGCCCAGTTGATGGGAGCGCTGCCGCGGTTCTTGGGCAGGAGCGACGCATGGGCCCCCACCACGCCACGCCGCGCGGTGGCCAGCGCCTCGGCGCGCAGAATCTGACTCCAGCCGATCACGAACAGCACGTCGATATCGAGCGTGCGCAGGAGGGTGATGGAACTGGGAGCGTTGACGTCGCCGATGCGATACAGCGGCACCCCAAAACGACGGCACAGCGGCTCGTAATCGGCGGCGCCGCTGCGCCGCGCGGCAACGTCGGCGGTCAGCGTCACCGCCGCGACGATCTCCGCGCCCGCGTCGAGCAAGGCCTCGAACGCCGGCAATCCCTCCAGATGGTTCCCGACCCACGCGAATCGCATGGGGTCAGCGCCGGAAGGTGTGCGCGACATCCCGCACGGCCTCGACGACGTCCGCCACGTCTGCGTCGGTGAGCCGCGGATGCAGCGGCAGGGAGACGAGGCGTTCGAACGCCTGGACGGCGATCGGGAGATCGTCCGGCGTGTAGCCGTACGTGTCGCGATAGTACGGATGCAGGTGAATCGGAATGAAATGCACCGACGTGCCGATGTTGCGGCGTGTGAGCTCGTCGATGAATTGATCGCGCCCGATGCGCAGAACGCCGGGCCGCAGCCGCAGCACATAGAGGTGCCAGGCGTGAGCGACGTCGGCCCGCTCCACCGGACATTCGAACGCCTCGTGGCCACCGAAGGCCGCCTGATATTCGGCGACGACGTGCCGCCGCCGTGCGTCGAAGGCGGGAAGCTTCTTGAGTTGCGCCAACCCGATCGACGCCTGAATGTCGGTCATGTTGTACTTGTAGCCGGGCAGCATGATGTCGTACCGCCACGAGCCGCCGCGGTCGTACCGCTTCCACGCGTCCCGGCTCATGCCGTGCAGGCTGAAGACGCGGGCGCGCTCGAGGAAGTCGGGGTCGCCGGTGAGCATGCCGCCTTCGGCCGTCGTGAGGTTCTTGGTGGCGTAGAAGCTGAACGCGACGGGATTGCGGCCGGCGCCGATCGGCAGCCCGCGGTACGCGGCCGGCAGGGCGTGCGCCGCGTCTTCCACCACCACCAGGTGATGTGCGTCGGCCAGCGCGTTGAGCGGGTCGAGGTCGGCGGGATGTCCGGCGAAGTGCACCGGGAGGATCGCGCGAGTCCGAGGCGTAATCGCGCGCGCCACGGCGGCCGGGTCGATGTTCAGCGTATCCGCTTCCACGTCCACCAGCACCGGCCGGGCGCGCACGTGCTCGATGACGTTCACGGACGCCGCGAACGTCAGCGGCGTCGTGATGACCTCATCGCCCGCACCGATGCCGAACGTGGCGAGCGCGGTGTGCAAGCCGGCCGTGCAGGAATTCAGCGCGAGGGCGCCGGTCGCGCCGATGGACGCGGCAAACTCCGCCTCGAACCGCTTCGTTTTGGGGCCGGTGGTGATCCAGTGCGAGCGCAGCGTATCGACGACTTCGGCGATCTCCTCCTCGCCGATCGCGGGCGGGGAGAACGGAAGAAACGCGGCGCGACGCGCGGCGACGGTCATGAACCGGCGCGCGCGTAGTCGGCGTAATACGCGCCGTAGTACTGGTGGTAGCCATAGCGACCGGTGATGTTCGCCGGGTCGTTGAGGACGGCACCCACGAGGCGGGCGTTGACGCTGGTGAGCTGGCGCATCGCGAGCTGGATCTGTTCGCGGTCGGTGCGTCCGGCGCGCACGACGAGCATGACGCCGTCCACGCTGCATGCGAGCACGGCCGTTTCCGCTGCCGCGAGCACCGGAGCGGTGTCGATCACGATGACGTCGAACTGTTGCTGCAGGCGAGCGAGCAGCGGCGGCACGCGCGCGCCAGTCACGATGTCCGACGGCGCGCCGTGCGGCTTGCCGTTCGGCATGAACGACAGGCGCTCGATCTGGGTGCGATAAATCGCCTCCGGGATCGGCTCGTCGTGCATCAACGACTCGGCGAATCCGGGACTCTTCCGCGTCGCGAACAACCGGTGGAGACGCCCGCGCCACAGATCGCCGTCCACGAGCAGGACGCGGCGGCCTTCCCACGCCAGCGATGCCGCGAGATTGGCGGCGGTGGTGGTTTTTCCTTCGCCCGGCACCGAGCTGGTCACGATGACGCTGCGCGAGGTCTGGGCGCCGGGCGCGAGCAGGAGATTCGTGCGCAGCACCCGATAGGCTTCCGTCCCTTCGAGCTGGGCGGGATCCACTTTGGGGATCACGGCGAGCGAGGTGAGGTGCAGACCGTGCTCGAGCTCGTCGGGGCGATGAATCGACGGATCCAGCCGCTCCAGTCCCACCGCGGCGGCGGCACCGAGGCCGAGGCCCAATATCAGGGCGAGCGCCAGCTTGAGGGTGGCATACTGCGGCCCGGGCCGATAGGGCACGCTCGCCGCGTCCACGATCTCGACCTGCCCGACTTCCACCGCTTCCGCCATGTGCGCGCGCTGGCGCTCCTCCGCCACCTGGTCTCCCAGGCGGCGCGCGTTGTCGACGTCCTGCGCCAGGCGCACTTCTTCGGCCTCGATCGCAGGAAGACCCCGGATCGCCGCCGCGCTGCGGGATGCTTGCGTGCCGACGGCGGCGATCTCCGCGTCGAGCGACGCCAGGCGGCTCCGCATTGCGCTGCGGATCTGCTCCTCGGTGGAGCGGACCAGATCACGCAGGCGCTGCACGTCCGGATTGGTGCTCGAGCTGCCCCAGGTGCCGCTTGTCAACGAATCGAGACTCGCCCGGTGCCGGAGCAGCTGGGTTTGCAGCTGCGTGAGCACCGGATTCCCGCCCGCGCCCGGTGCGCTCAGCAGCGCGCGCAGGGCGCGCTGATGCTCCGCCGGCGTGGGGCTTTCCATTTGATTGAGCAGCGCCTGGTACGCATCGCGCTCAGTCTCGAGGTCCCGGCGTCGGGTCGAGAGCAACGCGATGTCGGACTGCTGGCCGGACAACTTCTCGCGCGAGCTGTACACCTGCTGGCGGCTGCGAAAGGCGCTCAACGCCACCTGCGCGCGCGCCAACATCGCCTCCGCCCGTTTCAACTGTTCGTCCAGAAAGAGGCCGCGTCGTCGGGATTGCTCCTGCGCGTTGCGGGCGTCCATGCGCTGGAACGTGCGGCTGGCGAGGTTCACGACCTGCGTCGCGAGCGCCGGGTTTGCCGCGCTATAGGTCACGTCCACGATGTTCGTCTGCGCCCGCGGGACGGCGCGGAGCTGTTTGAGGACGTCGTCAATCGTCTCGTCGCGGAGATGAATGATCCATACCGCTTTCGCCACTGTGGGCCGTGCACGCACCTGGAAGCGGATCGCGCCCCCCTGCAACGAGACCACCTGACCGTAGGTCGCCGCCCCCGCCGGCGCAGCCGTCCCGTGCGCGGTGACGCCCGTGGGAGAGAAGTCGAGCGACAGCGTGTCGGCCGCGGCGTCGGCCGCGACGAATACGGAGTCGAGCAGTGACGGCGGTACTCGCGAGTCGTTCAGATCGAGTCGCAGGCCCAGCGAATCCACCACGCTGCCCACCAGGGCTTGGCTCTTGAGGAGTTGCGCCAGCGACAGGAGCGGATCCATGAGGCGGTCCGGCTCGACGGCAACTTCCAACCCTGAGGTCAAGGAGCGCCGCGCATCGCCCACACGGAGGACGGCCCGCGCGCGGTACTGCGGCGTTTCACGCCACACCAGGACGGCGGCACCGATCGTCAGGACCACGGCGGGTGCGAAGACCAGCCAGACGCGGCGCCGGACGGCCGCCACGATCTCGTGCCACACGACGCTGCCGGCATCGTGCCCTCGTCCGTTCCCATTTCGGGGAACGGAGGCGTGTAGCGTGACGTCGCCGTTCGATCTCGTATCGTTCATGCCAAGGGTCGTGGTTAGCGGTTACGGCGAAGAATGACGTTGAGGATCGCCGCGGTAGCCCCCGCGACGGTGATAATCGGCCCCAGCGTCTCGCGGAACACCGCGCGTTTGCGATCCACGAGGATCTGGTCGCCGGAGCGGATCGGCGTCGACGCCATGCCGGCTTGCGGCTTCGTGAGGTCGAGGACCATTTGCCCGCCGTCGCGCAGCAGGCGGACGCTGTCACGGCGGCCACGATCCGTCGGTCCGCCGGCCAACGCCACGGCGTCGGCGACCGAGGTTTCCGGGCGGAGCGTGTAGAGGTTCGGCCGTACGACCTCGCCCCCAATCTCCACGTGCAGGAGCGGCTCGACGACAAACTCGGGATTGTTCTCGAGCTGCAGCAGGAACGTGCGCAGTCGCCCCTCGGCTGCGACGAGCGGCATCCCCGTGACGCGCACGCTGCGGTAGAGCGGGTGCGTGATCGACCCGTCCCCGGAAATGGCGAACTCGCCACTCAACTCGGGATTGCGCCACACCGTGATTCGCACCGCGTCGCCGGGGCGTAACACCAGCGAGTCCCGGGGCGAGACCGCCCGCGTTTGCGCCGCTGCGCCCGGTGCGATGCTCAGGGCCACGAGCAACGTGGCGCGTGCCAGGTGGCTATTCATGCGTGGCGTGCATCGCCCAGTAAGCGTTGCGGAACCAAGCTGCCGCGCCGTGTGCGCGGGAACGCGGCGGAGGCGGGCACTGGCGCGGCCAGCACCGGCTGGCGCGTGCCGAAGGGTGGCGAGCGGCGGGGCGATCGCTCCGGCGTGTATTCCGGTGCCAACGCCACCACCGCAGCAAGCAGGTCGTCCGCGGCTCCGCTGATGAGCGCGGACATGAGGCGATCGAGCGATGTGGCAACGCCATCGCCGTCCCGGCCGTTGCGCTCCACCAGGCGGATTTTGTCGGAGCTGGTGGGAATCGTCTCTTCGCCGTCGCCGGTCAGCTCCTCATTGAGCTTTTCACCGGGCCGGAGTCCGGTGAAGACGATCTGCACGTCTTTGTAGGGCTCGAGCCCGCTCAGCCGGATCAGCTGCTCGGCGAGATCGACGATGCGCACGGGGGCACCCATCTCGAGAATCGAGATGCGGCCTGCCGCATCGGGCAGCGCGGCGGCCGTGAGCACCAGCTCCACCGCCTCGGGGATCGTCATGAAATAGCGCTGCACCTCGGGGTGCGTCACGGTGATCGGGCCCCCGGCGGCGAGCTGCCGCTTGAACAGCGGCACCACGCTGCCATCCGATCCCAGGACATTGCCGAAGCGCACCACGCGGAAATCGGTCTCGCCGCGCAGCGACGGCAGCTCGAGCACAAGCCGCTCGGCGATCCGCTTCGTCGCGCCCATCATGCTGGTGGGATTGACGGCTTTATCGGTGGAGATCAGCACGAACTTGCTGGCGCCGTGGCGCACGGCCTGCTGCGCGACGCGCAGCGTGCCGATCACATTGTTCCACGCGGCCTCGAACACGCTGTCTTCCATCAACGGCACGTGCTTATAGGCCGCTGCATGGAACACGTAGTCGGGCTGGTACGCCTCGAACACCTCGTTGAGGCGCTCGAAATTCGTGATGTTGGCAATGACGGGGACGACTTCGGTCCCCGAGCCCACGGCAGTCGCCGCCAGTTCGAGGTTGACGAAGTACAGCGGACTCTCGGCGCGTTCGAGCAGCACGAGCCGCGCCGGTCGGAAACGCACGATCTGGCGGGCGAGCTCCGAGCCAATCGAGCCGCCGGCGCCGGTGATGAGTACCGAGCGACCCTCGAGATCGGCGCGGACCTGCGCCAGATCGAGGTGCACGGGCTCGCGGCTCAACAGGTCTTCGATCTCGACCTCGCGCAGCTGGCCAATCCCCGCGCGGCCGTCGAGCAGATCCTGGAGCGAGGGAATGATCTTGAACTCGGTCTCCGTCGCGGTGCAGCGCTGCACGATGCGCTGCATCTGCTCCGCCGTGGCGGAACGAATCGCGATCACGATCAGCTGAATGCGATAGTCGTGCACCAGCCGCGCGAGATCCGCAGTGCCACCGACGACGGGGACACCGTGTAGCGAGCGGCCGTGCGTCTCCGGATTGTCGTCCACCAGCCCGACGACGCCGATCGCATCGCGGCCACCGCTGTCGTGCTGCAGCTGGCGCAGCAGCATCTCCGCGGCCTCGCCGGCGCCGATCAACAGGGTACGGCGCGTCCCCAGCGTCCCCTGCAGCGGCAACTGGCCCTCGTAGAACGCGCGCGCCACGAATCTCAAGCCCCCCGACAGGAACACGACGCTGAGCCAATCGAGCACGAACACCGAGCGCGGCAGCGCCGGTGGCCAGCCGAAGACGAACAGGAAGGCGGTGAAGATCGCCGTCGACAGGGTCGTCGCGACGCCAAGATCGACGAGATCGCGCAGGCCGACGTGCCGCCAGTAGCCGCGGAACAGGCCGTAGCGAGCGTAGACCGCCAGACGGATGGCGAGCAGGTACGGCAGGGTCGCAACGAAAACCCGCAGCTCAGCCGGCGGGACCCGGAAGTCGAACCGGATCGCGTAGGCCACGAAGTAGGCGAGGGGGACGAGCAGGATGTGGGCGCCAACAATCAGGACCCGGCGGTACGACACCAGGTCGGGCGACAAGTCGAGGGGTAACCGCCAACGCATGCTCCATTGCAAAGCAGGAGTCATGCTGGCGGCGACCGGCGACGTAACGTGTTGTGCACACAGTGTTTACGCCGCCTACAACCACCTAGAATCGGCCTTTCCTGATACTACAACCTTACAACTCCGCACGCACGCTGTGACACCTGACCGGGGGGAGACGATCACGCCCCATCGCGCTGCAGTCCGTGCCGTTGCATCAGCCGGTAAAACGTCGTGCGGTCGATGCCGGCCCGACGGGCGGCTTTGGACACGTTGCCGCCGGCGTGCGCGATGAGCCGCGTCAGGAATTCGCGTTCGAAGTTCGCCAGCAGCTGATTCCGGGCAGAGTAGTAGCTGACGTCGCTCCCACTCGCAGCCTCCAACCCGGGGCTAACACGCCTAGCCTGCGGCGCAGGCGTATGCAGGAACGGAAGATGCTCTGCGTGGATCTCGGCTGCGGGCTCGAACAGGACGACCGCGTGTTCGATCACGTTCTGCAGCTCGCGGACGTTCCCAGGCCAGGCGCACGCTTGGAGCGCCCCGATCGCGCTCTTCCCGAGACGGGGAACCGGGGCATCGCCGCTCCGGTACTTGCACCAGTAATGCCCGAGGAAGGAGGTGGCGAGCAGCTCGATGTCCTCGATGCGCTCGCGGAGCGGGGGCACGTGAATCGGCACCACACCGAGGCGGTAGTAGAGATCCTCCCGGAGCAGTCGCTCCGTTACCGCGCGCTCGGGCTCGCGGTTGGTCGCCGCTATGAAGCGCACGTTGACCACCGCGTCTGCGGTTTCACTCCCGACGCGCCGCACGACACCGTCCTGAATTGCCCGGAGCAGCTTGGCCTGAATCGTGAGCGGCATCTCGGTCAGTTCGTCCAGCATCAATGTGCCGCCATCGGCTGCCTCGAGCAGCCCGGGTTTGTCCCGCACCGCACCTGTGAACGCGCCCCGCCGGTGCCCGAACATCTCCGATTCGAGGAGCGCCTCGGGGAGCGCGGCACAGTTGACGGCGAGGAACGCTCGAGTCGCGCGGCGACTGTGGTGATGGATGAACTGGGCGAACAGCTCTTTGCCGGTGCCGCTTTCACCGATCAACAGCACGGACGCGTCGGTCGCCGCGACCTTCCGCGCGCGCGCAACCGCGTCGCGGAAGAGCGGCGCACGGCCCAGGATGCGGATCTTGTCGCTGTTGTCTCCGACGCGCTCGCACTCCCGCGAGCGCTGCAACGACTGTCGCGCCTGCAACGTGATGTGCGCGGCCCGGCCCACGAGGATCGAGAGCTGCACGGCAGAGAAGGGCTTGGGCAGGTACGCCCACGCGCCGATGTGCATCGCTTCGAGGCTCGACGCGAGTGTGGGTTTTCCGGTGACGGCGATGACGCGGGTCGTCGGATTTGTGGCCAGGGCGACGGGCAGCAGCTCGCAGCCGGGAATCTCGCTCATGTACCAATCCAGCAACAGCACATCGAACGCGTGGTGCCGCAGTAGAGTCTGCGCCTCGCGTGCCGCGCCGGTGGTCGCCACGTCGTACCCCTCGTGCGTCAATAGACTGTGGCAACTCTCGCGCAGCGTCTCTTCGTCCTCGACAATCAGAACCCGGATCGCGGAGCTGGAGAGCATGAGTTAGGTCACCGGCAGATCGAGCACAAAGTAAAAGCGCGTCCCGCGTCCCTCGGTCGTCTCGTACAGCAACTCACCACCGAGCGCTTTCACGAGCCGTTGCGTGATGGCGAGCCCAAGGCCGGTAGGAGAGAAGATCGCTCGTCCGTCATCGCCCGAGCGCCGGAAAGGCTGGAACAACGACTTCCGGGCGCACGGGGAAATGCCGGACCCGGTGTCCTGGACGGCGAATTCGACACGCGTGTCGTCCTGGTCCGTCGCACTCACGCTAATACTTCCCGCACGAGTGAACTTGAGACTGTTCGTCACGAGGTTGAGCAGGATGCGTTGCAGCTCGATCGGGTGACCGAGCCGGCGGTCCACATCGGGCCGGATAAAGTTCAGCTCCAGCCCCTTCTGTACCGCCAACGTACGGACGACGTACAGCACCTCGGACAGCAGCTTCGTGACTGAGAAGGGCCGGGGCTCGGGCTCCTCCAAGTGGTCCCACTCGCGCGTCATCTGGAAGGCATTCGTGGTCAGCGTATTGAGCGCGTGTGCGGCGCCGTAGATCAGGCGTAGCTGCCGTCGCTGCAGCGCGGTCAGGGGGCCGCTCAGCCCCTGTTGCAAGCGGTCCGAAAGGAGTTGGAGCGCGGTCAGCGGCGACCGGAGGTCGTGGACAAACTCGACCAGGAACTCGAAGCCGTCGCGTCCGACGAGAGGGGCGCCGGGTAGCTCCTGCAGACGGTCCTCGAGGGCCGTGCGGATCTGCCGCACCCGATCCAGCGTGGGGAGGACATCAGTCGCCGAGCTCTCGCCCGCGTGCCACGACGTCAGCAACTCGTCTTCCAGTAGATGAAGGAGGTGCAGGCTCAGGCGCAACGGCGGGCGGGGCGTGAGTCGGTCGACAATGGATGCGTCGCCACCGGCGAGAATCCGCGTGAGTATCGCGTCGTCGGCGGATCCACCGGATGACTGCCGCCAGCGTGCCTCGACGCGGCGCACCGCCAGGGTCAGCAGACGGTCGTTTACGCGGGCGGCGGCATTAACTCCGACGGATGGTTCGGCACCAGCAGGTGGTACGGTAATCCGGTGCCGCAGCGGAGGAGGCGCGACATGAAATAGGGATGCTTTCGCGTCTGGGCGCGGAGACATGCCCTACATGAGAATCGATGCGCCTCCGGCCCACCATCCTTCTTGGGTTTAAGTCGTGATTAGTCCCTATGCACCATTGTGATTCGTTCTTTAGGATTAGGACCCGTCGCGCTGTAATCCGTGCCGTTCCATGAGGCGGTAAAACGTGGTGCGGTCGATGCCTGCGCGCCGCGCCGCTTTTGACAGATTGCCGCCGGCGTGGGCGATGACTTTGGTCAGGAACTGCGAGTCGAACTTCGCCAGCAGGCGATCGCGGGCGTCGTAATAGCTCGCGTCCTCGCCGGCGACTTCGAAGCCCAGCGTTCGTTCCCCGGGCGGCGTCGGTACAGTAAGGAAGGGGAGGTCTTCGGCCCGCATATCGCCCGCCGGCTCGAGCAGGACCACGGCATGCTCGATGACGTTCTGGAGCTCGCGCACGTTGCCCGGCCAGGGATGCGACCGCAGGGCGGCGACGGCGGCTTTCCCGAGACGCGGGACGGGAAGGTCGGTACCCCGGTACTTGCGCCAGTAATGCCCCAAAAACGAATTCGCGAGCAGCTCAATGTCTTCCAGGCGGTCACGCAGCGACGGCACATGGATGGGGACGACGCCAAGCCGGTAATACAGGTCCTCGCGCAGTAATCCCTCCGAAACGGCACGATCGAGCTCGCGGTTCGTCGCCGCGATGAAGCGCACGTTGACCACGGCGTCGGCCGTCTCGCTGCCGACACGCCGCACGACGCCGTCCTGAATGGCCCGCAGCAGCTTGGCCTGGATCGTCTTGGGCATCTCGACCAGCTCGTCGAGCATCAGCGTGCCGCCATCGGCGGCTTCCAGCAGACCGGGCTTGTCGCGCACCGCGCCGGTGAAGGCGCCGCGGCGGTGGCCGAACATCTCTGACTCGAGCAGCGCCTCGGGCAGGGCGGCGCAGTTGACGGCGAGGAACGGACGCGTCGCCCGGCGGCTGTGATGATGAATGAACTGGGCGAACAGCTCCTTGCCGGCGCCGCTCTCGCCCGTCAGCAGGACCGACGCGTCAGTCGGCGCGACCTTCCGCGCGCGGGCGATCGCGCCGCGGAACGAGGGGGCAAGCCCCAGGATCCGGATCTTGTCGCTGTTCTCGCCGGCCTGCTCGAGCTCCAGCGAACGCTGCAACGATTCGCGCGCCGTGAGCGTGGCGTGCGCCGCCTGGCCGACGAGAATCGCGAGCTGCACGGCCGAGAACGGCTTCGGCAGATAGGCCCACGCACCGATGCGCATCGCCTCGAGGCTGGACGCGAGCGTCGGCTTACCTGTAACAGCAATGACACGGGTGGTCGGATTCGCCGCCAGCGCGATCGGAAGCAGCTCCGCGCCGGGGATATCGCTCATGTACCAATCCATTAACACTACATCGAACAGGTTGTGGCGCAGCAGATTCTGTGCTTCCCGCGCCACTCCGGTCGTCTCCACGTTGTAACCATCGTGCGACAGTACACTGGCACAACTTTCCCGCAGTGTTTCCTCATCTTCGACGATCAAAAGGCGGATGTCGGCGGGAGAGGAGCTGGTGGGTGAAGGGTAAACGAGGCGCTCCGATGTCCGAACTGTGGGCGAAGAAAGGGCGAGCTGTGTCATGCCACCTGGGGTCAGTGTCGCGACTCGGTATAACGCCGCTCAGTGTTGCAGAACGCGGGCTAGGAGATACTGCTTTTCATTTGGTCTGTCAAGCGACCGGCAGGTCCAGCGTATAGAAGAAACGGGTGCCCTTGCCGGGCGCCGTGTCGTACTTGAGCTGACCGCCCAGCGCTCCGACGAGGCGCTGCGTGATCGCAAGTCCAAGTCCTGTAGCGGAGAACGTAGCACGCCGCGATCCCGACGATCTCCGGAACGGTTGGAACAACGTCTCTTGCGCCGATGAATGAATTCCGGGTCCGGTGTCCTGAACCGCGAATTCCACGTGGCTCTCGTCACGATCGGTCGCGCTGACGGTGATCGTTCCGGCGCGCGTGAACTTCAGCGCGTTGGTCACCAGGTTGAGCAGAATGCGCTGCAATTCGACCGGATGGCCCAGGCGACGATCGACGTTCGGCCGAATGAATGCGACCTCGAGGCCCTTCTGCGCCGCGAGAGTGCGGACCACGTCCTGGACTTCCGAGAGGAGCTTCGTCACCGAGAACGGCCGCGCCTCCGGCTCTTCCAGCTGATCCCATTCCCGCGTCATCTGCAGCGCGTTGCTCGTGACGGTGTTGAGCGCGTGTGCCGCGGCGTAGATCAACCGCAGCTGGCGGAGCTGCAGCGTCGTCAGCGGTCCACTCCACCCTTGCTGCAGCCGGTCGGCGAGCAGCAGCAGCGAGTTCAGCGGCGAGCGCATGTCGTGCACGAACTCGATGAGGAACTCGAGACCGTCGATGCCGACGAGTGGCGCGCCGGGGAGCTGTTGAAAGCGCCGCTCGATCGAGGCGCGCACCACGCGCAATCGCCCGATGGTCTGCAGCACTTGTGACGCCGTTTCGCCCGAGCGTCCCAAAACCAGGAGCTCGTCCTCGAGCAGATCGACGAGATGCAGGCTCAGCCGCAGCGACGGCCGCGGCGTGAGTGTGTCTATAAAGGAAGCGTCGCCCTGATCGGCGGCCAGTGCCGAGGCTGCCAGAATGCGTGGGATGTCCGCGACATCGGTCTGTGGACCGTACAGCTCACGCCACCGCGCTTCGACGCGCCGAATCGCGCGCGTGAGTAAGCGACTGCTGACCCCCGTGAGGGGGACGACTCCCACGGCTGGATCTGAACCGCGTTGCCTCACGGTGTCGGGCGCAGGCGAGGGACGACTCACGAACTCATGTTCCTCTTTCGAGACACAACCTCGTCCGTATGGGAAGGGGAACTATAATCTGACGAAAGGCCGGGCGGCGCAATGGGGGGCGGGCGGGGCTCAAGCGATAGCCGACCCGAGCGACCGCGAACGGGCCAGGCAGGATGTCGTCAGGGGCGAAATAGGCCTCCTCCAGCACCGCCACGAACATCCGCCCGTCGACCTGCGAAACGTCAGTAGCGAGCGTCTCGCACCCCCGGGCTACGCTTGCTACGCACCCGCGTTACTCAAGACTGCCACGGAAGGCCTGGCCTGTTCCCCATTCTGACTCGTAATGTAGCGAGTGATCTCGCCGCCCATGTACCTGGTTCCGGCGACGAAGTGACACAGCGGGCCAAAGGTACCAGCCGCCGGGGTGCCAAGAAAGTGTAGGCCCCGCACCGATGATTCGAACCCGACCTTGAGCACGGGATAGCCCTCGCGGGTGCGCAACGCGTTGCGCAGCTCGGGCGCCAGAAATGTGTACCGCAAGACGTCCACACGATACCCGGTCGCGAGCAGCAGGTGATCCACCAAGCGCTGGGTCCCGTCCGAAAGCGTGAGGCGGAGCAGGCCTCCCGGCGTCGTGGAAGCGGATGTAATCGTGCAGCCAGTGGCAATGGGGACCGACGCGAGCCGCGGGCCGAGCCACATCGCTCCGGCCGGGCGCACCGCGCGTGCCGTGAGGAAATCCTGCAGCCCGCGTGGTGAATGCCGGAACACGCGGGGCCAGGCGATCAGCCAGCTGACGAAGCGTGGGCCCATGATGTCGAACGGCGGGCGAGCGTAAGGGCTCAGCATCCGGCGGAGCTCGGCGCGCCAGCCGGTGCTGTTCCCGCCGGGGAGCATGAACACACGCGGAGTCCGCGCGAGCACCTCGACCGCGGCGCCGCTCTCGTGCAGCAGCGCGGCCGATTCGAGCGCGCTCTGGCCGGCGCCGACCACCGCCACTTTTTGACCCCGGAACCGGCTGAGATCAGCCTGATCGAACGAATGGGAAACTGCCGCCGCCGGCAGATCGGCAAGCTGCTCGGGCCGTTTGGCGAAGGGGCTGATTCCCGTCGCCACCACGACGCGGCGGGCGTGGAATTCCTCACCAGTGTCGAGGCGCACGTGGAAGCCGCGCGCATTGGGTGAGACATCCGCCACCGTGCGCCGCTCGAGGTGCGGCACCGCCTGTTCCTGGAACCATTGTCCGTACCGAACGAAGTCGTCGATCGGGACCGGCTTCGTATACGGAAGACCTGCGGCGGCACGGAAGCGATTGAGTCCCAGACGTCCCTCGGGATCGCCGAGATTCGAGGCACCCGGGGCCGAGCGGAGGAGCATCCCGCGCGGCATGTGGCGCAGCCAGAATTCCATCGGCTCGCCGAACACGCGTGTCTCGACATTTTTGGCGCGCAAATGCGCGGCGGCGGCCAACCCGTATGGTCCCGCACCGATGATCGCAACCTGACACGATGAATCGCTCTGACGCACCTTGGGTCCCCCGTTTGTGGCCAGCCCTATGGCGTGGGCAAGCGCCATGCCGGGTCTGGCGCGGCAGTCGCGCAATCAAGCTATTGTTGCAGAATGGCTTACCAGATTGACACGCCGCGGGGCCACGGAACCAGGGCAGACGACATACATGACTGTGGCTGTGCGGCTACGCACTGGCTCGGCGAGGGATAGAGCGCCAGATTGGGTTCCCATGACGGTACGACTGGTTCTCGCGGATGATCACCTTGTGTTGCGGCAGGCGCTGAAGGCCCTGCTGGAGCGGAAGGGGCTGGAGGTCGTGGCCGATGAGGCCGATGGCCGGGCCGCCGTCACTGCCGTGGAGCGGTTCTCCCCTGACGTTGCGGTGCTGGACGTCGCCATGCCGGTGCTGAATGGCGTCGATGCGGCCCGTGAAATCGCCCGCGTGGCACCCGCGTGTCCCGTCATCCTCCTGTCCGGCATCGACGACAAGCGCTTTGTGAAAGAGGCGCTGAAGGTCGGAGTGCGGGGGTTCGTCCAGAAGAGCCAGGGGTGCGACGAGCTCGTGCACGCTATAGAGGAAGTGCGGGATGGCCGGCTGTACGTCAGTCCCGGCGCGTCGCAGGCAATCGTCGACGCCTGCGCGACGCCCACCGGCAAGGACGGCGCCGAGTTGACGCCGCGCGAGCGGCAGGTGCTGCAGCTCGTGGGTGAGGGGAAGTCGACGAAGCAGATCGCGGAAGTCCTGCGTATCAGCGTGAAAACAGCGGAGTTCCACCGGGGCCGGCTGATGAAGAAGCTGAACGTCCACGACACCGCCAACCTGGTTCGCTACGCCATCCGGGAGGGCTGGATAGCGCCCTAGCGCCCTAGCGGGCGAATGATCATTGTTCAATGATCATTGAACATTGATCATTGCCGTGAAACCCCTGGTAACTCCTAGTGTAATACAGCCAGTGTTTCCCGAACGCGTAACGCCGCTTCCCTTGCAGCCACCCCTCCCCCGGAGCTCCCAGCCACATGCGTTCGGCGCGGACGCCCGCTGCATCCCGTGCAAGGTTCTCAAAAACTCGATTCGCGCCGTGCTGTCGGAGTTGGGCAAGCGTCCCCGTTCGACCGGAGCCGACGAGGTTAGCGAGCTGCTGGGACTCGTTGCCACAGCGATTCACCAGGCGTGGTTCTCAGCCGCACCTGATACGCCGGTTCGCCCCAAGGTCGATCCGCGCATTCACTCGACGCTCGGCCGCCGCCTGCTCGAGCTGCTCCGCGGCGACGTGGTCGAGGGCTGGCGGGAAGTCGACGTGCCCGAACCGGAGCTGCTGCCGCTGCTCGTCGCGATGGAGCGGGTGCGCGTCACGATCGAGCCCAACTGGGCGCAGACGTTTGCGCAGCAGCTTTCGGGAAACGATGGCCTCGCGCTGCTCATGGACGTGGCCCACGATCTCCGCTCGCCGCTGACATCCATTCTCGTGCTCGCCGAGACGTTGCAGCGCGGGCAGAGCGGCCCGGTCAATGATGCGCAGCGCCGCCAGCTCGGCCTGATCTACACCGCAGCGCTCGGCCTTTCGTCGGTCGCGAGCGACATCATCGAGTTCACCCAGGGCGGCGATCCGCTGCTCGACCAGGAGCCGTCCGTGTTCTCCGTAACAGCGATGCTCGAATCGGTGCGCGACATCGTGCGGCCGATCGCCGAAGAGAAACATCTCACCGTCCGCCTGCTCGCGCCGACGCACGACCAGCGCAAGGGCCATTCGGTGGCATTGAGCCGCATCCTGCTCAATCTCACCACCAACGCCCTCAAGTTCACCGACGATGGGTACGTGGAAATCGTGGCGCAGGAGGTCGGAGAAGCGGGATCGAATCGTATCGAGTTCGCGGTGCGCGACTCAGGCCGCGGGATCCCGACCGACAAGGTCACGACACTGTTCCAGCCGCTGCGCAAGGAGTCGGGCCGGCGCGGGCAGCTCTTCTCGCAGACGGGACTCGGTCTCACGATCTGCCGCAAGCTGGCGAGCGCGATGAAATCGGAGCTGAAAGTCGAATCGCGCGAGGGGTGGGGGACACGGTTTTTCTTCGAGCTGACCCTGCCGGTCGTTGCGACTCGCCGCTCAGGCCCCCGCGCCGCGCCCCGCCCGAGCGGCACGCATCCCGTGCGCAACAGTGGGTCCCACCTCCCGCGCGGCAGCGACCCGCAGCGGCGCAGGAGCTAATGCAGGGCGTTGCGCGCCTGCGCGAGTAGGTCCGTTGTGGAAGGCATCGCAGACTGAGGGACGACGGCGGAGGTTCGCGTGGTGCCCGACGTCCGCTTGGGACCCGCAGGCGCGATACTGACTCCCGCCTTGAGCTTCACGGCCGCGTTCCGCGCCACTGCATCGCTGATCCGCTGCACCAATCCTTCGGCGCCGCTCTCGTCGGTGGCCGGCGCAAAGACGGCAAACTCGGTGGTGCCCGTCCGGCAGACCGCGTCGGAGACCCGTCCCACGCGCCGGAACGCCAGCGCCAGGCGGTCGGCGGTGCCGGGGGTGAGCCCGGCACCACCACCGCCGCCGTTCGCCGGTTGAAACACCGCACAGGCGAGGGGCAATCCCTGGCGCGCCGTGAACGCGGCCAGCTCGTTCGCGCGCCGCGTCATGCCGACGTCGTTGTAGAGCCCGCTGGCGCGGTCGATCAGGCCCTCTTCGCCGAGGCGATCGACTTCGAGCTTGCCCTGCACGTAGACGCCGAGGCGCAGCACCAGCTCTTCCATATCCAGCGGATCGCCGCGCAGCTCCCACGCGCCGGCGCGCAGCGCGTCGAGCTGCTGGGCGCGCAGCGCCGGTCCGGCGGTCGTCAGGATGATCGGCATGGCGCGCGAGATCGTCGGATCAGCACGCAGCGCCCGGCACAGCGCGAGGCTATCGCTGGCGCGCTGCTCGAGCGCCATGTCGAGCAGGACGCCGTCGGGGAGGTGCCGCCGCGCCAGCTCGAGCACTTGCGGCCGCTTGGCGGTGGCGATCACCCGATAGCCGCCCTGGATCAGCACGCTCTCGAGCGACTCGCTCAACCACTTGTCGCTATTCGCGAGCAGGACTAGCGGCTCGGTGGGCATTGGTGCGTTATGTTAGCGGTTATGCATCAACGCGCCAGCAGCGCTGTACTCAGCGTCGTGCTCGTGAGTGTCACCGTCTCGAACTGCGCGACATTACGCAACGCGATCAAGTTCGAGCAGCCGCAAATCGAGCTCAAGGAAATCCACATCACCGGCATGGGTCTGAGTGGTGGCACGCTCGACCTCGTGTTCGATGTCTACAACCCCAATGAGTACAGCCTGCGCAGCACGCGGCTCGAAGTTGATCTGTCGCTGGCGAGCACGTATTTCGGACAAGCCCTGATAGACAAACCCCTGGATTTGTCCCAGCAAAACAAAGTCAAGAATTGCCCTATGGAATTACCGGGGCTGTGATACTGGATACACCCCTGGGGGAGCGCAGGGTACAGTTGAAAAGTTCAGGCAACGTGCCCCTGAGGAAACTGATCCCATGAGCAATGTCCAATGATCAATGATCATTGATCATTGATCATTCGCAGCTGGAGGAGCTATTCGGAGACTGATAGACATCCAATCGCCGGTCGAGCGGGCCTTTCTGGTCGGTGCACCGCGCAAGGGCTCGGACGACGCCGTACACGTCGATGAGCATCTAGAGGAATTGGAGCGCTTGGCGGATACCGCGGGCGCGCAGGTCATCGGCAAGACCATCCAGCGCATCGACGCGCCGACGCCCAACTTCTACCTCGGCCAGGGCAAAGTCGAATCGCTGAAAGACGAGCTGGCGGCGGCGGGCGCCACGCTCCTGCTGTTCGACGAGAGTCTCACGCCGGTGCAGGGCGTCAAGCTCGAGAAGCATCTGGGTGTGCGCGTGATGGACCGCACCGAGGTGATTCTCGACATCTTCGCGACGCGCGCCAAGAGCCACGAGGCGAAGCTGCAGGTCGAGCTCGCGCAGCTCGAGTATCTGCTGCCGCGCCTCACGCGCATGTGGTCCCACCTCTCGCGTATCCGCGGCGGTATCGGCCTCCGGGGGCCCGGCGAAACCCAGCTCGAAACCGACCGCCGCGCCATTCGCCGCAAGATCGCGGTGCTCAAGAAACGACTCAAGGATGTCGCCGAGCATCGCGCCAATCAGCGCCAGGGCCGGCGGGATATGCCGACGGCGGCGCTCGTGGGCTACACGAACGCGGGCAAGTCGAGTCTTCTGAAGGCGCTCTCGGGTCAGGATGTGTTCGTCGAGGACCGCCTGTTCGCCACGGTCGACACGCTGGCGCGCGAGGTGGACGTGGGCGAAGGCTACCGCTATCGGATCACCGACACGGTCGGATTCATTCGCAAGCTTCCGCACCATCTGGTGGCGTCGTTCCGGGCAACGCTCGAGGAAGCGCAGGATGCCGATCTGCTGCTGCACGTGATCGACGCGAGTCACGCGGGATGGGAAGACCAGCTCGACGTCGTCGAGAAAGAGACGATGAGCGTCGTCCCGAAGCGCGTGATTCACGTCTTCAACAAAGCCGACCTGCTCCCCGATCCGGCCGCCTTCCATGAAATGGTACGAGAGCGGTATCCGCACGCGATCCTTACGTCGGCCACCACGCATGGTATCGAGGGTCTGCGTCGTGCGCTCCGAACGTCAGCACAGGCGTTACGGCCGATCGCCGAGATCCGCGTTCCGGTGAGCGATGGAAAACTGTTGGCGACACTACACCGCGACGCGGAGATTCTGGAACAGAAACAGACCAATGGTGTGGTCACACTGCGGGCGCGCATCGAGGCGCGGCTGCTCGGACGACTCAGACAGGATGGCGTGGAGGTAGTGCTCGGATGAGTAGACTGCTACCGCTTCTTTCTCTGCTCGCGGCCTGCAACAACTTCCTCGAGATTCCGCCGCCGCCGCCACCACCCGGCTTACCGTCGCTGCATCTCCTCGGCACCTTCTTGAGTCCGGTGTATCTCACGGCCGCGCCCGGGGACACGCAGCGCTTGTTCGTCGTCGAGCAGGCCGGCCGCGTGTTGGTGCTGCATCACGATTCCGTCCGGACGCGCCCGTTTCTCGATATCAGCGGCCGCATCGCCGCCGGGGGCGAGCGGGGTCTCCTGAGCATCGCCTTCGATCCGCTGTACGCCACTAACGGCCGAGTGTTCGTCTACTTCACCGCTACGGGCGGCGACATCCGGATCGTGCGCTACACCGTCTCGAGCAATCCCGACAGCCTCGACGAGGCGACGGCGGACACGATCCTCGCGGTGCCGCATCCGGGACACTCCAACCATAACGGCGGCCAGCTGCAGTTCGGACCGGACGGGAAACTGTGGGCGGGGTTGGGGGATGGCGGCGGGTCCGGCGACCCGGGCGGCAACGCCCAGAACAAACATGCGCTGCTCGGCAAACTGCTGCGGCTCGACGTCAGCGGCGCGAGCGGCTACACCATTCCCGCCGACAATCCGTCCGCGACCGACACGAGCTTCGCGCCCGAGGTGTGGGCGTACGGGCTGCGCAATCCGTGGCGGTTCTCATTCGACCGGGATTCCGGCGATCTCTACATCGGCGACGTGGGGGAGAATCTGTGGGAGGAAGTCGATCTCGCGCTCAAGTCGGCGCAGCGCCGCCCCGGGGCGAACTACGGCTGGAATATCATGGAAGCAACGCATTGCTACCCGTCCGATCCGTGCACGCCGGTCGGCATCTTGCCGATCGTCGAGTACAGCCATGCGTCCAACGCCTGCGCGATCGTGGGCGGCTACGTGTACCGCGGCAGCGCGATGCCCGCGTTTCAGGGCGACTACTTTTACGCCGATAACTGCAACGGCGCGGTCCACGCCATCAAATGGCCCGATGTGTCGCCGTTCGACTTTACGCCGTACATCACAGCGGGCGTCGGGACCACATCGTTCGGGCAGGATGCCAAAGGGGAGCTCTATCTAATGGGGTTGCTGGGAGACGTGTATCGAATAGTTCCAAGCCCGTAGGTTCGGCGAGCCGCGACGTAACCGGCTCCGAGCCCACCCAACGTGCCAATCCACTCGATCACCGGCGTTGGTTTTAGCCCGGTGACGAGTGGTACCATCAGAATTCCGGCGATCACTGTACCCATTGCCAAGCCGCCCCATTGCCGCCCCTCGCCGCCGCTTCTCTCGCCGCCGCTTTTCTCGCCGCCGCCTTTTTCACCGCCGTCTTTCTCGCCGCTGCTTCTCCCGGCCCAGAACCCCACGCCGATCACGCAGCCCATCATCCAGAGCGTGTTGATCAGGCCGAGCATCCAGGCGGGCGCTCCCTCGGGGAAGTAGATGAGCTTCCAGCCGTCGCCGATCGTGTAGCCAAGGTGGCAGCGCTCGAGTGCATTGAGGCGCAGGCAGATGTTGGTCGAGTCGCGCCAGGTGGCGGCGACGAAGGTGTCGCCCGGCGCGACCGATTTGAGGGCGCCGCGCAGGCGGAGGTCAGGTTGCTCGAGTGTGTAGCGCAGCGCCGGCATCGCGTAGCGCAGCGTGAGGTCGGTGCCGTCGACGGAGAGCATCACGACCCGGGTTTGCTGCGTGTCCATCATGGCCATGAGTGGCGACGTCTGCCCCGGGGCATAGGGTGGGGCGACGGCGAGGACTTCGAGGCCGCGCCGTGCCTGTCTGACGGTGACGACCTCGCCCTTGTAGTGTCCGAAGTGTTCGAGGTCGGGCGTCGGGACGTTGCTGTAGGGTGGGGGTGGGAACGATTGCTGGAGCATCAGACCGGTGCCGCTCCACGCGAGGACCGCGATGACGGCCGTGGCGCGGGCTTGCCAGGCGCTGCGGCCTGGCGGCGCCCAAAGCCAGCTGCGTGCGGTCGCAACGAGCAGGGTGCCGATGGCGGTGCTGATCGTGTTGGTGATGATGTCGCCGACGCTCGGGTCGCGGCCCGGGATCGAGCGCTGCGCGAATTCGACGCCGAACGACAGCAGGGCGCCGATCAGGACCACGTAGCGCGGCCGGACGCCGGCGAGGGTGAGGCAGACGCCGAGCGGGATGAAGAGGATGAGGTTCTGGATCAGCTCGGCGAGGGCGGCGTCGCCGGAGGTGAGGCTGTAGGACCAGCCCTCGGCCACCAGGCCGACGCCCGGCATTCAGCGAAGCTCGAGTGCGCTCCGCGCCCGCGCCAGCAATGCCGGCGGGGAGATGCGGTGGGGCGAGTACGAGACGCTGTACCCGGAGCGGACGCCGACGCGCGCGCTATGCTGTGCGACGAAGCCGAGCTGGTGTTCGATGCTGTCGGTCATGCGGCGCATGAGCTGGGCTGCGCCGAGCGTGTTGTTGGCGGGAGCGAAGACGGCGAACTCGGTTTGGCCCGTCCGGCCGATGGCGTCGGAGGCACGGCCGGCACGGCGTAATGCGGCGGCTATCCAGTCGTCGCTGGCGCGGGTGGGCAGCGGTTCTGCCGCTCGGAACACGGCGCAGGCGAGTGTGAGACCGTGGCGCGTGGCGAGCGCGGCCAACTCGAGCGCGCGGCGCGCCAGTCCACCGGGGGTGTAGAGGCCGCTGGCACGGTCGAGCACCCGTTCTTCGCTGACACGGTCCAGCTCGAGCCTCGGTTCCACCAGGACCTCGAACCGTATCAGCAGCTCCTCGCCGTCGACCGGGGCGGCGACCACGTCCCAGGCACCGGCGCGAAAGGCCTCCAGCTGCTCGGACCCAGTCACTACGGCGGGACCGAGCACGACAATCGGCGTAGCCAGGGCGAGGGTGTGTAGAACCCGGCAGGCGGCGTAATCAGGGCTGCCGGCGAGCTCGGCGCCGAGGAGCATGGCGTGGGGGTTGTGCGTCTGGGCGACGTCGGCGGCCTGGCGCGCGTCGCCAGCGGTCACGACGCGAAAGCCACCCCCGACGAAGGCGTTCGTAAGGTCCTGCGTCTGCCCCGCTTCGAGGCCGGCGAGCAGGACTAGCGGCTGGGAGCGGCTGGCCAGCACGGGATTCGACATGTGGTTCCGGGTGAAGGCAAGCCGCAACGTGGCCCGCCGCAGACCGCCGCACAATCCATCTTCCGGGGGGTGCCGCCGGGCCCCGCGTGACGCGTGGCCGTGGCCGCCTCGAGGCTTTCGGGGGGTAACATATTGGCCGTCCCTTGGTATTAAGTCAGCCAGGAGTGCACTAGCGGCTTTCATCCTTGTCGGGGGCGGGCGGTTTAGTGGAAGCCGAACCTTTCCACATCACAAATCGGGATGTTGATAACGCTCCGCTGGAAATGCCAACGGCGGAGCGTGCTGTTGCGCACGCGCTGCCGCGGTTTGGTCGAGCTGCGGAGCAGAACCGCCTAAAAGTTCCGTCTAACCGCCCCAGGAGTCATAACGCTGGCCCTGTGTATCGTGAGAAGTGTCACAAGGATAAGGGTTGGGTCCCCTAGCCAAGAGTTGCGAGTGTGGACATATTCGCCGGACCCTTGGAGTTCCTTCGGAGAGGGAGGCTGAGCGGTCGTTTTTGGTTGGGCGTGAGGGTCTTAAGTCCTTGAACCTTTCCACCCCAGAAACTGACCTCCCGGCTAACGGCGCATAACCCGTAGCGCACGGGAGAGATCGATTTTCGCGGAGCACTGGTCAAGTATCGCGGGCATCGGTGCTACGCGTGCACACTTTTACGCCCTTGACGAGGGGCTGACGGCACCATCCGAGTCTTAGCCGAGGTTTTAGCCGAGGAGGTTAGGTGCATTATCTGATCACCGGCGGAGCGGGATTCATCGGCTCGCATCTAGCCGACAGCCTGCTGAGCCGGGGGGACGAGGTCACGGTACTCGATGATCTCTCCACGGGCGCGATCCGCAACATTCGGCACCTCAAGGACCAGCCGGGATTCAATTACGTCGTCGGCACCCTGTTGAACCCGCCGCTGCTCGCGGAGCTGGTGGACGACGCCGATCAGGTATTTCATCTCGCAGCCGCCGTCGGTGTGCGCCTCATCGTCGAGAGTCCGGTGCGCACCATCGAAACCAACGTCAAAACGACCGAGCTGGTGCTGGCGGCGGCGTGTAAGAAGAAGAAGAAAGTGTTCGTCGCCTCGACGTCGGAGGTGTATGGGAAGAGCGCGGCGGTACCGTTCCGCGAAGATGGCGACCTCGTGCTCGGCGCCACGAGCCGGGGACGCTGGAGCTACGCGTGTTCGAAGGCGATCGATGAGTTTCTCGCGATCGCGTACTGGCGTGAGCGGCACTGCCCGACGGTGATCGGGCGTTGCTTCAACACCGTGGGGCCGCGACAGACGGGGCACTACGGGATGGTGGTGCCGCGCTTCGTGAAGCAGGCGCTGCACGACGAGCCGATCACGGTGTACGGCGACGGGCACCAAACCCGCTGCTTCACGCACGTGAGCGATGCCGTGCGCGCGATGATCGGACTCATGGATGCCGATCACACGGTGGGCGAAGTCTACAATCTCGGTAGCGAGAAAGAGACGACGATTCTGGAGCTCGCTGAGCGGGTCAAGCAGCTCACGGAGTCGAAGTCGCCGATCACGTTCGTGCCGTACACCGAGGCCTACGGCGACAACTTCGAGGACATGCCGCGCCGTGTCCCGTCGCTCGAGAAGATCCACGCGGCGATCGGCTGGGAACCGAAGATCGAGCTCGATGAAATCCTGCAGTCCGTGATCGAATACGAGCGATCGCTAGAGCCACAGCTCGCATGACGCCGGCCGCGGCGGCAGTCCTCGTCGCGGCATTGTCCCTCGCGGTCGTGCTGCTCCTGACGCCCGCGGTTCGCGGGTTGGCGCGAAGTCTCGGGCTCATCGCCCGCCCCACAGCAGATCGGTGGCACCAGCGACCCACAGCCCTGATGGGCGGCATTGCGATTGCCGCGGGGACGCTCGTGGGCGTCGTGGCCTGGTTTACGCTGGCGGCGTTCGGTTGGTCGAGTGGGTTCGAAGGACAGCTGTGGCCCCGGGCGGTTGGGGTCAGCGCCGCGTTCATGTTCGTGGTCGGGGTAATTGACGACCTGGTACGGTTGCGCCCGCAGCTCAAGTTCATGCTGCAACTCGTCGCCGCGGTCGTGCTCGTCGCATCGGGCGCGACATTCGCCTTCACGGGATGGCATCTGGTGAACGTGCTCGCCACGGTGTTCTGGTTCGTGGCGTTGACGAACGCGGTCAATCTGCTCGACAACATGGACGGAGTGGCAGCGGGCGTCGGGGCAATCGCCGCGCTGTTTCTCGGCATCACGTTTGCGTTGCAGGGCGCGTGGCTGCACGCGGCCGTGGCATGGTCACTGGCTGGAGCGGCATTCGGCTTCCTACGCTACAACTTTCATCCGGCGAGCATCTTCATGGGTGATGCCGGAAGCCTCTTCATCGGCTCGCTGCTCGCGGGGCTCGTGATGACGTCGCCCGCCTCGGCCTCGGGCAGTCTCGTCGCCGTCTTGTTCGTGCCGCTGGCGATCGTCGCTGTGCCGATCGTGGACACGGCGCTGGTGGCCGTGACGCGTGCGCTGGCCGCACGGGCGATCTCACAGGGTGGAAAGGATCACAGCACGCACCGGCTCGTCGCGCTGGGCTTGGGGGAGCGGCAGGTCGCGCTGCTGTTGTATGGGTTCGCCGCGGTAGGCGGCGGGGTGGGGCTGCTGCTCTTGCGCCTCGATCTGGCATTGGGGCTCGTGTTGGGCACGGTCTTTCTCGTTGCCCTGAGTCTCTTAGCCGCATACCTCGGACGCCTTCAGGTCGGGTATCCCGATAAGTCGGCGGGCTGGAAGCCGGTCACGATTGTGGCGACGGAGTTGCTCTACAAGCGTCGCCTCGCCGCGATGTTGCTCGATGTCGTGCTGGTGTCCGTGGCCTACTACGGCGCGTTTCGTTTGAAGTTCGAGGGCGGCACCGCGCCGCCGGGCTATATGGCTGCGTACCAGGCGACGCTCGGGATCGTCATCGCGCTGAAGGTGATCACGTTCGGATTGTTCGGGATGTATCGCGGGGCCTGGCGTTACACCGGCATGGTGGATCTTTACCGCACGCTCGTTGCGATCGCGGTCAGTTCGACGGCGCTGTACTGGTATGTGCACTGGCGCGTGCCGGCGCTCGCCACGTCGAACGTTCTGTACATCGACGCCCTGCTGACGGCGGCGTTCGTGCTCTCTGCGCGCTTGTCGTTCCGTTCGCTCGAGCTGATGCGCCGGCGTCTGCGGCAGCGCGGGGAGCGCGTGGCGATTTACGGTGCCGGCGACGGGGGCGAGCTGGCCGTCCGGGAGCTGCTCAACAACGGCACGCTCGGGCTGCAACCGTTTTGTTTCTTGGACGACGATCCCCGCAAACATGGCGAACGGATCCATGGCGTGCCCGTGCTCGGTGGTCTGGACAGCCTGGCGTATGTGGCGGAGCGCCACGGGGTCCGTCGCGTGCTGATTGCGACGAAGAAGTTGCCGGCGGATATCGTACGCGCGCTGCACGCGTTCGGCGCGGCCCACGATCTCGAGCTGCTCGAGCTCGAGAT